>Ga0070667_100000406_pt1 | contig 46071 bp, 44 predicted proteins | sample KBSS33metaG_FD_64659 | JGI IMG/M metagenome (GOLD analysis project Ga0070667, IMG submission 64659) | Switchgrass rhizosphere microbial communities from Kellogg Biological Station, Michigan, USA - KBS S3-3 metaG | ecosystem: Host-associated > Plants > Roots > Rhizosphere > Soil ...
AAACCGCGGCGCCGATCGAAACGATCACGCGGGAAGATATCCAGGCGTCGGGTCTGCAGACCATCTCCGACGTCGTCCGCCAGATCACCGCCAACAACAACGGGCAGATTGGCGCCGCATTCACCAACGGCTTCTCGGCCTCCGGCTCCGGCGTTTCGCTGCGCGGCCTCGGCCCGAACAACACCCTCGTCCTCGTCAACGGTCGCCGCATGGCGAACTTCGGCCTGGCCGATGACGGCCACGCGTCGTATGTGGACATCCAGCAAATCCCGTTCGACGCGGTCGAGCGCATCGAAGTGCTGAAAGACGGCGCCTCCGCGATCTATGGTTCGGATGCCGTCGCGGGCGTGGTCAACATCATCCTGCGCCAGCAATTCACCGGCGTCACCGTGACCGGCACCGGCGGCACCAACTACAACGGCGAAGGCAATCAATACAAGGCGGCCATCACGGCGGGCATCGGCGACCTGACCAAGGACCGGTACAACGCCTACATCACGTTCGACTACCAGAAGCAGGAAGCCTTCCCGATGAACAAGGGGAAGGATTACGTCGGGACCAACAACCTGACGTTCATGGGACTGGCGGATCAGCGTGCCGGCCAGCCCGCGTTGGGGTTCGGCACAGGAAGCCTCAATGGCGTCGTGCGAACAGTGAACCCGGTGACGGGAGCGCTGGTCGGCGGCGGTCCGTATTCGTCGCTGCCCCTGACCGCCTGCGACCCGTCGAACATTGTCAACGGCTTCTGCCGCTACGATGTCAAGGACTTCCTCGACATCATGCCGCAGGTCGAGCGCTTCAACGTGTTCGCCCGTGGCAGCTATAACTTCACGGACACCATCCAGGGCTACACCGAGCTTTCCTATTTCGACGTCAAGACGCACACACGCAACACGCCGACGTCCGCACGGAACACCTGGTTCAACCCGCAGACCCTCTCGCTGCAGGATTCGACGGCCATCTTCCTGCCGGTTGGGCACCCGGACAACCCGTTCAACGCCCAGAACCTGGGTGCGCGGCTCTATTACACCGATGCCTCCCTCGGCGGCCGCGACGCCGACTACGACACGGCAACGCAGCGATACCTCGCCGGCGTCAAGGGCACGAACTACAGCTGGGACTGGGACGTGGCGGGGCTTTACATCAAGACCGACACCGATGCAACCCGGTTCGGCTTCATGAGCTATGACCGGTTTCAGCAGGGGCTCGCGGGCACCAGCCCCTTTGGCTACTACCGCGTTGGCTCGGCATCATCCGGTTTGAACAGTGCCGATTTCCGGAGCTACCTCGCGCCGCCACGCTCGTGGACGATCACTTCCGAGAATACGATCTTCGACGCCAAGGCGTCGCGCGATCTCTACAAGCTCGAGGGCGGCCAGCTCGCTCTTGCGGTCGGATATGAATTCCGCAAGGAGGAGGTCAACAACCCGGGGACGCCGGGCACCGACACGGGCAACGTGATGGGTCTTGGTTACTCCGCCGCTTTCGGCAGCCGCAACGTCAACGCGATCTTCGCCGAATTGTACGCGCCGGTCCTCAAGAACCTCGAGCTGACGGCCGCCGTTCGCTTCGACGATTACTCCGACGTCGGCAACACGACCAACCCGAAGATCGGCGTCAAATGGACCGTCGTGCCGCAACTGGTGCTGCGTGGCACGTGGGCGACCGCGTTCCGCGCGCCGGGCCTGTACGAGACCAGCACCGCGAATGCGACCGCGGGCTTCGTCACGGCCAGGGACCCGATACGCTGTCCGGTCACCCAAAGTGGAGCGGACTGCAATGCGACGGTGCTGGACATCAATACCGGCAACCCGTTCATCAAGCCCGAGCGGTCCGATACCTGGACGGTCGGCGTGATCTGGGAGCCGGTCCCGGGCCTGTCGGGCACGCTCGATTACTGGAACATCAACACCAAGGACCAGATCACGATCGGCAGTGTCGCGGCGGTTCTGGCTTGCCCGACCTGCTTCCCGGCGGCCACCGTCGGCCGGGATACCAACAACCTGCCGGGCATCCCGAATTCGGGCACGGTCCTCTACGTCTCGACGCCGTTCCAGAATGCCAATACGGTCAAGACCGACGGTATCGACCTCGACGTCGTCTGGAAGCAGAGCCTCAAGGAGTGGGGCACGCTGACCACCGAGCTGCAGTGGACGCACATCATCAACTACAGCCAGACGCTGGCAGGTGTCGAGTACAAGTACGCCGGCACGAGCGGCAACTACGACGTGTCATCGGGTTCGGGTACGCCGGAAGATCGTTTCAACGTGATCATCGGCTGGAACCGGGGTCCGTGGCAGGTGACAGGCACGGTCCGGTACGTGAGCGGCTATGACGAGATCCCGTATCAGGGCGTATCGTCGACCGTCAACGACCCGGATAGCCAATGTCTCGGGCTGCAATATGCGGGGACCAACTGCCGAGTCGCGTCGTTCACCACGCTCGACCTGTCGGCGTCCTACTCGGGCTTCAAGAACTGGCAGATCTTCGGCTCGGTCATCAACGTGTTCAACCGGATCGCGCCCTACGCCCCGGCAGCTGCATACGGGCTCATCAATTACAACTACAACTACGCCTTCTCGGGCGCCACGGGAACCCAGTTCAACCTGGGGGCGCGTTACACGTTCCAATAGCCTTGTGCTGTCGCCCGCGTAGGGCGATATCGAACCCGACATCGGCCGCCAAGGCCGGTGTCGGGCGGCACGCTTAGCAGTCCTAATCCGGCGGCCAACCCGCCGGATATTCATTTCTGGGGTCGCATCTTTGTTGTCGAACCGATATCGAGGAAACACGATGAAGAAGAACTTGGTCGCCATGCTGGTCGCGGCATTCGTGACCGCTGCGCCGGCATGGGCGCAGGACAGGAGTGCCGACGAGGCCGCTATCGCCTCGCTGCGCACTGCGGTGCAGAAGGACAAGCGGGCGTTGGTGGCGTCCACCCTCAACCTGACCGACGCCGAAGCCAAGAAATTCTGGCCGATTTACGATAGTTACCAGCGCGAGTACGACATGCTGAACCGGCGGCTGAATACGGCGCTGGAAGGTCTGGTGGCGCGCGATCGGCCGCTGTCCGACCTTTATGCCAGGAATCTCGCCAACGAGCTCATCGCAGTCGAAGAGCAGGAGATCAAGGCGCGGCGAAAAATGCACAATGGCGTCATGCGGGCGCTGCCGCCGAAAAAGGCCGCGCGATATCTGCAGCTCGAGTCGAAGATACGAGCCGTCCGCGCTTACGACATTGCCGTGGCGTTCCCGCTGGTCCAGTAATACGCCGGCCGGGCGTTCATCCCTCGGGCTTGCAGTTCGGCCGCGCCGCGTCCGTCAGCGCCCAGGCAACGTCCGGCTCGCGCACGCCGACCACATCGATGCGTGCCGGGCTGATGGCAACCTCGATCGGCGCCGCCGGGCTCGCTGCAGCTTTGGCCTGCGTGAGGTTGGCGGGGGCCACGGTATCCAGCGTCGCGGGGAACACGACCATGGCGCCGATGGTGATCGCGGCCATTGCGGCCGCGATCGATCCCAGCGCTGCGCGAGGTATGGACGGTTGGTAGCTGTTCATGGCTTGCTCCTCACTGCTTGGATGCGACCGATCGCGCATCGGGATTCACGGGAGCCGCGCGAGGCGGCGGGTGTTGTTGCTGCTTGGCTGGGGCGATCGTAGGTGCCGGCGGTCAGCGACTCAAGAGCGGCGCGACGGACCCGGCAAATCGCAGAGTGAGGGCGCATCGACGCCGATGAAACGCGAGCCGCCGGGTGCGGTCGAGAGAGGCCTGGCTCGATGACGGGCACGAAGGGGTGACCCGGGTATTAGAGGAATTGCCCTAATACGCCGGTGGACTTTTCTTCCGGTTTTTGTGTAGAATTCGCCGCTTTCGATCGAAAAATCTTGGCCCTGCCTCCGGCGGGGCCAATGCGTTTTGGCGTTATGCGCCCGGCGTTGGGGCTTTCTTGGTGCGACAAGTGGCCGGACATCCTCCGCGTCCGGGTCCTGCACCTGCCAGCCGTAACCGGAGAGCCGGGTCCGCATCCAGTAACCTATCTGGCTGCGGGTTGGGATTCCTGTGGTGCCGTTGGCATCGTCCACAAGACGGGACCCTTGGCAAAATTTCTGACTGAACAACCATCTGTCTGGAGACCACATGTTGAAGAAGATCCGTTTGGCCGCACTGGCCGCGGTCCTGCTGATTGCCGTGGGCGGAGCAGTCATGCCGCAAGTGGCGCAGGCGCAAGCGCAGCCCGCGGCACCCGCCGCACCCGCGGCGCCCGCCGCCGCTCCCCCTGCCGCGCCTGCCGCACCCGCCTCCATGGCGGCTGCCAAGGCGCCCGAAGTCATCGACAATCCTTACGGCCTCGAGGCCATCTGGAAAGGTGGCGACCTGGTCGCCAAGACCACGCTGGCGATCCTGTTCCTCATGTCGCTCGGCAGCTGGTACATCATCATCACCAAGATCTACGAGCAGGCGAAGATGCGCACCCAGGCGAAGGAAGCGCAGAAGAAATTCTGGAAAGCGCCCTCGGTAAAGCAGGGCGCCGAAGGCCTGAAGAAGAGCAGCCCGTTCCGGTTCATCGCCGAATCCGGGCTCGAGGCGACCGGCAAGCATGAAGGCCTCCTCGGCGCAGTCGATCTCAACGAATGGATCTCCATGTCGATCCAGCGCGCGATCGACAACGTGCAATCGCGGACGCAGGATGGTCTGGCCTTTCTCGCAACCGTGGGATCGACGGCGCCGTTCGTCGGGCTGTTCGGTACCGTCTGGGGCATCTATCACGCACTGACCGCGATCGGCATCGCCGGCCAGGCGTCGATCGACAAGGTGGCAGGCCCCGTCGGCGAAGCGCTGATCATGACCGCCATCGGCCTCGCCGTCGCGGTCCCCGCGGTGCTCGGCTACAACTGGCTCGTCCGCCGGAACAAGGCCGCGATGGATCTGGTGCGCGGGTTCGGCGCCGATCTGCACGCGGTGCTGCTGAGCAGTCCGAAGACCGTCGCCGCGGTCAGGGGCTAGATCATGGCGATGAACGTCGGCTCCGCCGACGGCGACGAGGACCAGGTGGTTTCGACCATCAACACCACGCCACTGGTCGACGTGATGCTGGTGCTGCTGATCATCTTCCTGATCACCATCCCGGTCGTCACCACATCGATTCCGGTCACGCTGCCGAAGGAGCGTAACGAGATCCGGGAGACCAAGCCCGAGAACATCGTGCTTTCCGTCGATTCGCAAGGCAGGATCTACTGGAACGATCTGCGGATTCCCACCACCGCGGCCCTGCTCGAGCGGTTGAAGAAGATCTCCGTGCTGACGCCACAGCCGGAGCTGCAGATCCGCGGTGACGGCAAGGCGAAATACGATTCCGTGGGCAAGATCATTTATGCGGCGCAGCGGGCGGGCATCGCGAAAGTCGGCTTTATCACCGAGCCGCCACCGCGCGGCGGAGGCTGACATGCCGAAGGCCTTCGATCGCGAGAGGAGTCAGTCATGGCAATGAACGTCGGCTCGGGCAGCAGCTCGGGCGATCCGGATGTAATGATCGACATCAACACCACGCCGTTGATCGACGTGATGCTGGTGCTGCTCGTCATGCTCATCATCACGCTGCCGATCCAGCTGCATTCCGTCAATCTCAACATGCCGACCGGCAACCCGCCGCCGCCGCTCGTCAAGCCGGAAGTCGTGAAGCTCGACATCGATGGCGCCAGCCAGATCTACTGGAACGGCGAAGTCGTGCCGGATCGCGCGGCACTCGAGGAGCGGATCACCCAGGCTGCCGGCCAATCCGTGCAGCCCGAAGTGCATTTGCGTCCGGACAAGGAGTCCACGTACGAAATCGTGGCCCTGGTGATGGCCTCCGCGCAGCGGCTCGGCCTCACCAAGATCGGCATCGTCGGCAGCGAGCAATTCATCGGCGAGTAGCTCGCCTCGCCAGGCCCATTCGGAACGCTGTCAGCCAATCGGAGTCAATAGCAAATGGATTACGCGCGACAACAACGAGACCCGATGCGGCACATGGTCGGGTTGGGGTTCGTCGTCCTGGTGCACGTGCTCGTCATCTGGGCGCTATTGTCCGGGTTGGGCAACACGGTGATACAGGTGATCAAGAAGCCGCTCACCGCGACCATCGTCGAGGAGATCAAGCTCCCGCCGCCGCCGCCGCCCCCGCCGCCGAAAAAGATCATCGAGGCGCCGAAGACGCCAGTGCCGGTCGAGACCTACATTCCGCCGCCGGAAGTCGTGAATCCCACGCCGCAGGCGCCGGTGATTACCGCGGTCACCCCGACGCCGCCACCCGAGACGTACGTGATTGCGCCCCCGCCCGTGGTCGAGGCGCCGCCGGCGCCGCCGAAACCGGCGGTACGCCGCGGCATCGTGCGCCTGAGCGGCGACGATCCGGCGTATCCGCGCGAGGCGATTCGGGCGGGCGTGTCGAAGGGCCGTGTCGTCGCCCGGCTGCAGATCGACGAGAAGGGCAACGTGACCGATGTCAACATCACCCAGTCGGAGCCGCGTGGCGTGTTCGACAAGGCGGTGCGCGCGGCGCTCGAGCGCTGGAAGTTCAAGGCCGAGGGCGAGAAGTATGTCGGTGAGGTGGAGATCAACTTCACTCTGAAGGATGAATGACATCCACGTCCGCAAATCTTGCGCGAACTGCGCTCGCAAGATTTGCGGCCGACGGCAGTCAGCGCGGAAAGCTTCGGGCGGCCGCGCGCTTTCCGCGCAGTAACTGCCACGAAGCGCGTCGATCATAAGCCGCTGCGCGGCTAGTTCGGTAACGCGCGCATGCACGCTGAAAGCCTTCGATGAGCGCATGCGTTGATCGCAGGCTGTCAATTCGCATACGCGCGCTGCTGAGAGGGGCGCGAAGCGCCGTTCGATCGGCGCGCTTCGTGCCTTTTCTACACGAAAGGCGCGCGGCCGCCCGAAGCCTTTCGTGCAAACTTTCATTGGGACGAAATTTCTCGTGAGCGAAGCGAACGAAATTTCGTCACAATTCGAACGCGCGTACCGCCTGCATCAGCAGGGGAAATTACGCGAGGCGTTTTTACGCTACGACGCGATCATCAAGGCGATGCCGCGCCACGCGCCGGCGCTCCATTATTCCGGCGTGGTGCTGCACCAGTCCGGCAAGTTCGACGCCGCCATCGAGCGCATCCGCGCTTCATTGGCCATCGATCCGCAGGAGGCGGATGCATGGTCCAACCTGGCGATTGCGCTGCAGGCTTCCGGCCGGCAGGACTTGGCGATCAACGCCTTCGTCGAGGCGGCCCGGCTCGCTCCAAACTCGTCCAGCGTCCTGGCCAACCTTGCCGGCGCGCAGCTGCTCGCGGGGCGCCACGCCGAAGCCGAAGCATCCGCGCGGCAACTGCTTGCGCAGGACGGTACTTTCGCAGCCGGCTGGTTCACGCTGGCGTTGGCGTTGCAGCCGCAGGGCCGCATGCTGGAAGCGCTCGACGCCGTAACGCGCGCGGCGGGTCTTGCGCCGGACCAGGAAGGCTTCGCCGGATTGAAGGCGCAGATCGAAACCGGCATCGGTGCGCCGGACAAGGCACGCCACACGTTCGAGACGGCGCTCGCGCGGCTTCCGATGTCCGTCGCGCTGCGCTTCGAGCTCGCGAGCCTGCTGGAGCACCGGATACGCGATCTGCCGGCCGCCGCCGCCGCGTACGAGCAGACACTGCGCATCGATCCGAATCATGGAGCTGCGTTGTCGCAGCTGACGTTCCTGCGCGGCAAGCTCGCCGACTGGCGCGATCGCGAGCAGCTGGTGCAGCGCTACCGGGACGGCGTGCAAGCGGCATTGCCGGCGCTCTCGCCGTTTGCGCTGCTGTCGCTGCCGTCGACGCGCGCAGAGCAACGCAAATGCGCGGAAACGTGGACCGCCGCGTTGGCCAGCGCTGCGCCGATGTCGCGCCGCCGCGTGCTGTCGCCGGGACGGTTGCGCATCGGCTATCTGTCCGCCGATTTCCATAGCCACGCCACCGCATTTCTCACTGCGGGGCTGTTCGAGCAACACGACCGCGCGCGCTTCGAGATCGTCGGCTACTCGACAGGGCCCGACGACCACTCGCCAATGCGCGCGCGCATCGAGCGCGCATTCGACCGGTTCATTGATGTGCGCGATCGCGATCCATTTGCGATCGCCGATATCATCCGGCGCGACGCGGTCGACATCCTGGTCGACCTCAAGGGTCATACGCAGGACGCGATGCCCGTCGTGCTCGCGCGCCGGCCCGCGCCGATTCAGGTCCATTATCTGGGCTACCCCGGAACGCTCGGCATGAAGCTCGTCGACTACCTGATCGGCGACGCCATCGTGACGCCGGTCGAGCATTTATCCGACTATGCGGAGACGATCGCCGTCCTTCCCGGCGCGTACCAGGTCAACGATCGTGAGCGGCCCGTCGGCGAGCCGCCGCCGCGACGTGCGCTTGGGTTGCCGGATGCCGGCATCGTGTTTTGCAGCTTCAACCAGACCTACAAGATCAATCCGCAGGTGCTCGACGCGTGGGCATCGATCCTCAAGGCCGTGCCGGAGTCCGTGCTCTGGCTGCTGGCCCGCACCGACGAGGATCTGGCAATCGGCAATTTGCGGCGCGAGGCGGAAGCTCGCGGCGTCGATGCGAGGCGCGTCGTATTCGCTACCCACCGTCCGAACGCGGAATACCTCGCGCTGTATCGGCATGCCGACCTGTTTCTCGACACATGGCCGTACAACGCCCACACCACGGCGAGCGACGCGCTATGGGCCGGATGCCCGGTGCTGACCACGTTGGGAACGACGTTTGCAGGACGGGTGGCCGCGAGCCTGTTGCATGCGGCAGGGCTTCCCGAGCTCGTGACCGCCGACACCCACGAGTATGTCGCGCGGGCGATCGCGTTGGCGCAGGATCGCGACGAGCTCACGCGACTCAAGACGCATCTCGCCGGACCAGGGCACGCGAGCGCGCTGTTCGATACCGAGCGGACGACGCGCGCGCTCGAGGCTGCTTACGTCGCGATGGTCGATCAATTCCGGCAAGGCGTGCGCAAGCCGTTTCGGGTCCAGGCAATTCCGACCCAGCCGCCGATGCCGGCCGACGTCTGACCCCACAGGTGCAGGTCCCCCCGGAGGAACGCCGCAGGCGTCTTCGGGAAGACGTCTAACCGTCTTCGTGGATTTTAGTCGTTCGCGCGCAGCGAGTAGGCCGCCGCCCCCGAGGTGAGCGCGATCATCGCGACCACGGCGCCGGCGATTCCTGACAGCGATACCGGCTGCGCGGCGAGGAGACGATAGGCCTCGCGGCCGACTTCGAGCGCGGCCGACGGCATGGCGAGCGCGATGCCCGCGGCCGCCACGCCCCACAACGCGAGCACCACGGGCTTGCGCCACGCCGGCAGCGTAAGGGGCGCCGGCAGCGCCTGCATCACCCGCGCCGTGAATCCTTCGTCGGCCACATAGGTGTCGCGATACGCACGTGCGTCGTCAGCGAGCAGCCGGTCGAGCCAATCGCCGCCAGCGCTGCCGGCGTCGTCGGGCATTCCCAATGTCTTGTCGCTGTTCATTGCCGATGCTTCATGATCCGTACGCGGACAGTGCCGCCTTCAGTTTTTGCTTGCCCCGCAGCACGTGGGTCTTGACCGTACCCACCGGGCATCCGAGCACATACGCGGCTTCCTCGTGCGTGAGGTCATTATGGTAGCACTGGACGATGGCGGCGCGCTCCGCGTCGGACAGCACCGCCATGGCCCGTTCGAGGTCCATCTTGAGCGAACTGGCGCGCGCGTGGTCGGCGTGCATGGCATCGATGTGCGGCATGGTGGCGTCTTCGTCGTCAGCGACAGCGTCGGCGCGATCGCCCAACAGCTCTTCCTTGCGCTTGCGCGCGTCGGCCAGCCAGCAGTTGGTCGCGATGCGGTACAGCCACGTCGAAAAGCGGGCTTCCTGGCGAAACGATTTGAGGTTGCGCCAAGCGAGCACGAAAGTGTCCTGCGCAAGATCGTCGGCCAGCGCGTGATTGCCGGCGGTCAGCTTGCGCAGGCACGCGCGCACGCTCGATTGATGACGTTTCACGAGCTCGGCGAACGCATGGCGGTCGTCCGTGACCAGGGCGCGCGCAATGAGCTGCGCGTCCGATACCGGCGGTTCGGCCATGGGTCAGGCAGCGGCCGGCCGCGTTCTGGCGGGAGGGCGCAAACCCTGGACGAGCTGCCTGGCGCACGCGCGTTGCCCCCGGTATCCGTCGATCAATTTTGAATGTCTCCCGGACCCTTGGACGGCGTGGAGCCGCCAGTGCGAGCCGTCGTCACCTGCTGGTCTTCGAAATACCACAGCACACAGTAGCCGACGCCCACGAAGAGCAGGACGAGGCCGAGCCAATTCGGCGAGCGGTCCTCGAACATCGAATAGAACGTGAGCGCGAGGCCCACCGTACCCATCAGGACGCCTTTGCGCAGGTCCGACCACGCTGCCTGCTTGCGCAGCGCGCGAGCCTGCTCGGCCAACGGCGCGGTCGCTGCGGCCACGCCGATCGCAGAGGCGGCCTGCCCGCTGCCGATCGCCTGCAGCGCTTCGCCGGGCGGCACGATGCCCTTCTCGGCGAGCTTCAGCATCGTCTCGTTTTGCATCCGCGTCTTGCGCATCTTGTACCAGATGATGAGCGCAATGATGAGAATCGGGGTCAGGAAGACGATGAACACGATGCCGAGCACCATGCTGGCCAGCGCGGGGTCGCGGTCCAGGAACTGGTCGAACGAATCGTATTCGCGGTCGACGCCGCCGAGGCCGATGGTGATCCCCTTGTGGCGGCCCTTGCGGGCCCCGTCGTCATAGGCGTCGGTGTCGGCGTCGACATCCGCTTCGAGCGCCTTGCGCTTCGCATCGCGCGTCGCTGCCTTGGCGGCGGCGGCTGCCTCGCGGGCCACATTGCCGGCTTCGCGCGCGGCGTCCCGCGCGGATTCCGCCGCCGCTTTGGCGTCGGCCTTGGCGTCATTCTGGGCAAGGATCAGCTGCCGGATAACGGTCGGCTCCGCGGCGCGCGCGCTCGGCGGCTCCGGCAGGAACGCGACCAGAGTCGCGGCAAGCAAGGCGCCTCCAAGGACCAAACGGCGGAAGGCAGGCGGGAGGCGATGTTTCATGAAATCTCCGGAATCGGCGGCAGTCGGCAATTGGATGCGCGCAACCCCGCTTTTGGATTCGTGCAATATGCCAGCGACGCCGGGGTCCGGGCCAGTATCCGAAGGCCCCCATGCTATTATCGGCGCCGCCCAAACATTGCGGCAAACATGGGCCAAAAGATCGAGTGTCGCTCTCTTCCGCGACCCCGATGTCAGGTTCGAGAGCCGCCGCCGTTTCCGATGGCCGCCAATTACGCCCCGGGCGCTTGTCTTGCGTCCGCCGTCCGCTCGCTGCGCCGCATCATAGCCGGGGCTGTCTTTGGGCTGGCCGTCGCGCTGATTGCGCTGCCCGCGAGCGGCGCCGACGATACGGTCACGCTCAATTTCGTCAACGCCGATATCGACGCCGTGGTCAAGGCGGTGGCGGAGATTACCGGCCGTAATTTCATCGTCGACCCGAAGATCAAGGGCACGGTCAACATCATTTCCGCCCGCCCGGTCCCGAAAAGCCTCGTTTATCCGACGTTGCTGTCCGCGCTGCGGTTGCAAGGTGTCGTCGCGATCGAAGGCAACGGTGTGACCAAGCTCGTGCTCGAGTCCGAGGGCAAGATGCACGGGTCGGAAGTTTCAACCAGCGCGGGCGGCGGCGACCGGCTGGTGACGAAAGTCATAACGTTGCGCAACGAGTCGGCGCAGCAGCTGGTGAACGTTCTGCGGCCGCTGATCTCGCCGAACAATACGATCGCTGCTTTTCCCGGCACCAACGCGCTGATCATCACCGACTACGCCGAGAACCTGCGGCGAATCGAGCAGATCATCGCGTCGCTCGATCAGCCGCCGGCCGGCGAGCCGACCGTGGTGACGTTGAAGTACGCGTCGGCGCTCGACATCGTGCCGATGGTCAACCGCCTGCTCGGCGCCGAGTCGGCGACGCAGGCCGCTCCGCCTGGCGAAGTCCAGCAACGCGTCACGCTCGTCGCCGATCCGCGCTCGAACAGCGTGATGCTGCGCTCCGACAACCCGGCGCGCGCCGCGCGCGTGAAGGCGCTGATCGAACAACTCGATACGCCCGGGCGACCCGGCGGCAACATGTTCATCGTCTATTTGAAAAACGCCGACGCGGCGCGCGTCGCACAGACGCTGCGCTCGTTGATGAGCGGCGGCGGCGACGTGGCGCCCGCGGCGACCACGACGCCTTCGACCATCGGCAATCAGCTTGGCATGCCATCAGGGGCCGGCGCGCCCGCAGGCGCGGCCGCCGCGCCGCTATCGACGGCAAATCCGTTCACGGGCGGGGGGGCGGGACCCGGCGGTCCACTGCCGGGCGGCCTTACGATCCAGGCCGACGTGGCCAGCAATTCGCTGATCATCATGGGACCGGAGCCGCTGTACAACAATCTGCGGACCATCATCGAGCGCCTCGATGTGCGTCGCGCACAGGTCTTCGTCGAAGCGCTGATCGTCGAGGTCGCCGCGGATCGCGCCGCGGAATTCGGCATCCAATGGCAAATCCTGCAGGGCATCAACAAGACCAACGTCCAGGGCTTCGGCGGCACGAACTTCGGCACGCAAGGCAACCCCAGCAACAACATCATCTCCGGTTCGCTCAATCTGGGCGCGCTGGGCCAGGGACTGAACGCCGGCATCCTGAACGGCACGGTCACCATTCCGGGCCTCGGGACGATCACGAACCTCGCGTTCCTCGCGCGCGCCCTCGAGCAGGACGCGGGCGCCAACATCCTGTCCACGCCGACGCTGCTGACACTCGACAACGAGGAGGCCCGGATCATCGTCGGCCAGAATGTTCCCATCGTGACCGGCCAATACTCGGTGACCGGATCGACGTCGACGGTGCAGCCGTTCCAGACGTTCGAGCGCAAGGACATCGGCGTGCTGCTGCGTGTGAAGCCGCAGATCACCGAGGGCGGTACGATCCGGCTGCTCGTCTATCAGGAGGTCTCGCGCATCGAATCGTTCAGCACGACGACCGGGCTCGTGCTGTCGAAGCGCGCGCTGGAGTCCTCTGTGATCGTCGACGACACCCAGGTCGCGGTGCTTGGCGGCCTGATTCAGGACAGCTTCAGCGACGGTTCGGACCGCGTGCCCGTCGTGGGCGATCTCCCGATCATCGGCGCGTTCTTTCGCTACGACGCGCGCAAGCGGCAAAAGGTCAACCTGCTCATCTTCCTAAAGCCCACCGTGGTGCGCAACGATTCGCAGGGACGCGCATTGACGTCGGATCGCTACGACTACATCATGGGCCAGCAGGAGAAGAGTCGTCCCGAGGCGCGTTTCTTCTGGCAGGATCAGACCGTGCCGACGCTGCCGCCGCCGGGCACGATGCCGGGCACCCCGGCTGGTGAGATTCCCAGCAACACGGTTCCGCCAGGAATACGAACGATCCCGTTTCCACAGAGCCTGACGGCGCCGCCGCTATCGGCGACACCGCCGCTGGCACCGCCGATGCCGGAACCGGCGCCCGCGGCACCCCGCTAGTCACTCACGAGGCCGGCTGGCCGCCATGACAGCACGTCCGAACATCCCGCCCACGGCCGCCACGTTCGCGGCGCAGATCCCGTACGCGTTCGCGAAATCGCACGGCGTGCTGGCTGCGGGAATGGAAGGTGACGCCGTCGTCGTCCTCACGCGTCCGGATGCCACGGCGGACGGCGTCGTCGAAATCAAGCGCGTACTGCAACGACCCCTGGTGACGCGCGCGATCGGCGCCGATGCGTTCGCGTTCGAGCTTGCGCGCGCCTACAACCAGGCGGCGCCGACGGCAACGACCACGCTCGCCGACGACCTGGCCCGCGAGACCGATCTCGCGCGCCTGATGCAGGACATGCCGGTCACCGAGGACCTGCTCGACAGCACCACGCAGGCGCCGGTGATCCGTATGATCAACGCGCTCCTGCTGCAGGCGCTGCGCGAGCGTGCGTCCGACCTGCACTTCGAGCCGTATGAAGCGCGCTCCGTCGTGCGCTTCCGCATCGACGGCGTGTTGCGCGACGTGATCGAGCCGCCGCGCGCGCTGCACGCCGCACTGGTGTCGCGACTCAAGATCATGGCCAATCTCGACATCGCGGAAAAGCGGCTGCCGCAGGACGGCCGCATCGCGCTCAAGCTGGGCGACAAGCAGGTCGACGTCCGCGTGTCGACGTTGCCTACCGGCTCGGGCGAGCGCGTCGTGCTGCGCCTGCTCGACAAGGACTCGGCACACCTCGACCTCACCGCGCTCGGCATGAGCGAGCCCATTCGCGATGCGATCGATGGCCTCATTCGCGAGCCGCACGGCATCGTCCTCGTGACCGGCCCGACCGGCTCGGGCAAGACCACGACGCTTTATGCGTCGCTGTCGCGGTTGCCGCGTGGCGCGGTCAACATGATGACGGTCGAGGACCCGATCGAATATGCGCTCGACGGCGTCGCGCAGACGCAGGTCAATCCGCGCATCGAGCTCGATTTCGCGCGTACATTGCGCGCGATCCTGCGCCAGGACCCCGACGTGATCATGATCGGCGAGATCCGCGATCTCGAAACCGCGCAGATCGCCGTGCAGGCGTCGCTGACGGGCCACCTCGTGCTCGCGACGCTGCATACGAACGACGCGACGAGCGCGGTCACGCGGCTGGCCGACATGGGCGTCGAATCCTATCTGCTTGCATCGAGCCTGCTTGGCGTCCTCGCGCAACGATTGGTGCGCACGCTGTGCCCGGTGTGCCGGGCTTCGCAAGCCCCGTCTACGGGCGAGCGGAAGCTATTGGACGGCCTCGGACTCCCCGCATCGCAGCCGGTGTGGACGGCGCCGGGCTGCGACGAATGCAACCATACCGGCTTTCGCGGGCGCACCGGCGTCTACGAATTGCTGTTGATCGATGACGCGATGCGGCGCCACATCCACGATGGGACGAGCGAGCTCGCACTGCGCGCCGCGGCGACCGGCGCCGGCATGACGAGCCTGCGCCGCGATGGCGCGCGCCTGCTTGCCGACGGCACGACCTCGCTTGCCGAGCTGCTGCGCGTGACGCGCGACGCGTGAGCGCGATGTCCGCGTTTCGCTGGGAGGCCGTCGACGGTCAGGGCCGCATGAAGCAGGGCGTGCTCGAGGCCGACACGCCACGCGCGGCGCGTGATCAATTGCGCTCGGGCGGTCTCACGCCAACCGCGATCGCGGCCGCGGGACGGCGCAGCGACGGCTTCGCGGGCATCCGGTTGCCCGCGCCGATGCTGGCGATGACCACGCGGCAGCTGGCCACGCTGACAATGTCCGGCATGCCGCTCGACCAGGCGCTCGCGGCCGTCGCGGAACAGGCCGACGATGCGCGGGCGGCAAAGCTCGCCGGAAACCTGCGCACGCATGTCACCGCCGGCGAATCGCTGCCGGCCGCGCTCGCGCGCTATCCGCGCGCGTTCTCGCCGCTGTACCGCGGTCTCGTCGGCGCCGGCGCGGAAACCGGACGCCTGGCCGAAGTGCTCGCGCGTCTCGCCGACTATCTCGAAGCGCGCGAAGCGCTGCGGCAGAAGGTGGTGCTCGCGCTCATCTACCCGATGGTCGTCACGGTGATCGCCTTCGCGGTGATCGGCGTATTGCTCGTCTACGTCGTGCCGCAGGTCGTATCGGTCTATCAGCAGAGCCGGCAGACTCTGCCGTGGCTCACGCAGGCATTGATTGCGTTGAGCGCGTTCTTCCGTGCCACGGGTTGGCTGTGGCTCGGCGTGCTCGCCGTTGCGGCGATCGCGTTCGCGGTGGCGCTGCGGCGCGTTGCGTTCCGCGCGCGCTGGCATGCGTTCCTGTTGCGCCTGCCGGTCATCGGACGGCTGTTCCGCAGCCTCGACACCGCGCGCTTCGCAAGTACCTTGGCCATCCTGGTGGCAAGCGGCGCGCCGCTGCTGCGCTCGCTCGATGCCGCCGCGGAAGTGGTGCGCATGCTGCCGCTGCGGACGGCGGCAGGAACCGCGGCGGGGCTGGTCCGCGAAGGCGTCGCGCTGTCGCGTGCGCTGCGCGAGCAACGCGTATTTCCGCCGGTGCTCGTCCATCTGGTGGCCAACGGCGAGCAGAGCGGGCGGTTGGCGCCGATGCTCGAGCGTGCGGCCGAGGAGCTGGAGCGCGATGCGGAACGCCGTCTCGCGTGGCTGGCCGCGCTACTGCAACCGGCACTGATCGTGGTGATGGGTGCGATCGTGCTGGTCCTCGTTCTCGCCGTGATGCTGCCTATCGTGTCGATGAACCAATTGATTCGCTGATGACCATGAAACGATTTCTTTGCTCGCTCGCCGCCGTCGCACTGTTATTTACGCCGATCGTTGGCGGTGCGCAGAATCTTCCGGCGAAATTCGAACCGTCGCGGGATGCGGCAAAGGACGTTGCGACGGCAGTTGCCGCAGCGAAGGCGCAGGGCAAGCGCGTGCTCGTCGACGTCGGCGGCGAATGGTGCCCGTGGTGTCATATTCTCGATCGTTTCGTCGCCGCCAATCCGGAAGTCCAGGCGCTGCGCGACGCCGGTTACGTCTGGGTGAAGGTGAACTGGTCGAAGGAGAACAAGAACGAGGCGCTGCTGTCGCGCTGGCCGGCGATCAAAGGCTATCCGCACCTGTTCGTGCTCGATGCCGACGGGAAGCTCATCCACTCGCAAGACACTGATGTGCTCGAAGCGGGCAAGGATTACGACAAGGCGAAGTTCATCGAATTCCTGCAGAAGTTCAGCAGAAAGAAGTCAGATGACAGATGACCGATGCGCCGGTGTTCTCGGTGGCGGCGCAGCAAGCGCCGATGGTGCAATGTCCTGAAGTCGGCGCTCAAGCCGCCCGGACCACACCGAAGCCACTGTCATCTGTCATCTGTCATCTGTCATCTGACTCCTGACTCCCCGACCTCTGGCGCGCGAGCGCCCAGGCGACGTGCTCCCGCACCAGCGGCGACGGATCATTCGCACGACGCCCCAACGCCGCCATCACCGCGGCGCTCGCAGGCGCATTGCCGAGGCCCACGGCGATGTTGCGCGACCAGCGCTCGTAACCGATCCGGCGGATCGCGCTGCCCGCCATCCGCGTCTCGAACTCCCCTTCGCTCCATGCGAAGAGCTCGACAAGCGTGGCGCGGTCGAGACCGTGACGAACGGCGCGGAAATCATTTTCCGCGGCCGTTTGCGCAAAGCGGTTCCAGGGGCAGGCAAGCTGGCAATCGTCGCAGCCGTACACACGATTGCCGATGAGCGGACGCAGGTGTTCGGGGATTACACCGGGGAGCTCGATCGTCAGGTAGGAAATGCAGCGCCGCGCGTCGAGCTCGTACGGCGCGACGATTGCGCCTGTCGGGCACGCGGCGATGCACGCCGTGCAGGTGCCGCAATGGTCTTTCGCGGGAGGCGTGATCGGTAGTGGCAGATTCGTGTAGATCTCGCCGAGGAAAAAATAGGAGCCCATTTCGCGGGTGAGCAGCAGCGTGTGCTTGCCCCGCCAGCCGAGACCTGCCTTCGCGGCGAGCGCCACCTCGAGCACGGGCGCAGTGTCGGTGAACACGCGATAACCGAAGTCGCCTACCTCGTCGGTGATCCGATCGGCGAGCTGTTGCAGCCGTGTGCGCAGCACTTTGTGATAGTCGCGACCAAGCGCGTAGCGGGCGATATAGGCGCGCTCAAAGTCGTCCAGAATCGTTTCCGGTGCTTGCGCGCCCGCGGGCCAGTAGTTCATACGCGCGGTGATGACCCGAATCGTGCCGGGCACGAGCTCCGCCGGACGCGCCCGCGCCGTTCCGTGACGCGCCATGTACGCCATCGCGCCATGCCGGCCCGCGGCCAGCCATCGATGCAGGTGCTCCTCCGCCTCGGAAAGCTCGGTGTCGGCGATGCCGATTTCCTGGAAACCCAGCTCGCGCCCCCATTGCGCAATCCTGGTGGCGAGCGCCGACCATTTGGCATCATCGTCGACGCTTGGATGGGTGAGCGCGGCGTTCATATCCGCTAGCTGGGAGCCTGTCGGATTAGATTTCACGTATGCGTTGCAGGGCCAAAAAGGCTGTCCGCAAGGCGCGAGGTGCGGCCGATATCGAGTATATCGGCGAGCCGAGCAACGCGGCGGGCAGCCTTTTTGGCTGCAACCCGAAGGGACGGGAGCGCTTTGGACGTGGTTCCGCGTTAGTCGCCCTTGCAATAGTCTCGCTATTGCTACGGGCTCCCGCCTTGAACCACGTCCAAATCGCCCCCCGTCGCATGCGGCGAAATCTAATCCGACAGGCTCCTGGCGCAACGCGGTTATCCTTCCCGCATCGCCGATTGCGATACACCTGCCATGACGACTCAACTCCACCTTCCGAACGCCGCCGCGACCGAGCGTGTCGGCGCAGCGCTTGCACGCGCGTTGATAGGGGGGATGGTGATCGCGTTGCATGGCGACCTGGGAACGGGCAAGACCACGCTGGTGCGCGGTGTGTTGCGCGAATTGGGCTGGACCGGCTCCGTGAAGAGCCCAACGTACACCCTTGTTGAATATTATCCAATTTCGAGTTTATACTTGTATCACTTTGATTTTTATCGGTTCGCCGACCCAAGCGAATGGGAAACAGCGGGGCTGGCCGATTGTTTCCGCAGCGACAGCGTTTGCCTGGTCGAATGGCCGGAGCGCGTGGCAGGGCTGTTGCCGGCCGCGGATCTCGATGTAACGCTGACGCACGCTGCGCAGGACGCGGGCGGCCGCGATCTTCTCGTTACGTCGTCGACGGCGGCCGGTAGTCGATGTCTAGCAGCGGTCGCCGCGCTGCACGCGCCGAGCCCAAGTTGATCCGCATCAGCGCACAACGGCGGCGCCTGTGCCAATGGATGCTGGTCCCGGCGGCGCAGCTTCTGGTGCCTACGGCGTGGGCGGACGCAACGCGCATCGCGTCCGCGCGCGTTTGGCCAGCACAGGAATACACACGCGTCATTGTCGAGTCGAACGCGCCGCTCACGCATCAATTGCACGTGCTTCGCAACCCCGATCGCCTGGTGCTCGATCTCGACGGCATCGATGCGTCGTCGGAGCTCGCGCAATTGCCGGCGCGCGTGCATGCGTCGGATCCGTACGTTGCGGCGATTCGAGTAGGTCGCCAATCGCCGACCGCCCTGCGCGTGGTCCTCGATCTCAAGTCCGAGGTGAAACCGGATGTGTTCGCGCTGAAGCCGGTCGCCGAATTCGGCCATCGGCTGGTGCTCGATCTGTATCCGCTCGTTCCGCTGGATCCGCTGATGGCGTTGCTCGAGAGCGAGCGCGTCAAGGAGAGGGCAGCGCCGCCCGACCCGGCCGAGCTCCCGCAGGCGCGAGCGCAGACAGCGCAACCGGATCGCAGAATCGCGGCGCGGCGCATCACGATTGCGATTGATCCCGGCCACGGCGGCGAAGATCCGGGGGCGATCGGCCGCCGTGGTACCTGCGAGAAGAACGTGGTGCTGGCCATTGCGAGGAAGCTCAAGGCGCGCATCGATGCGGAGCCGAACATGCGCACGATGCTCACCCGCGACGACGACTATTTCGTACCGCTCGCGCAACGCGTCCAGAAGGCGCGCCGCGTGCAGGCGGACCTCTTCATTTCGATTCATGCCGACGCGTTTCGCGAGCCCGCGGCGCGCGGCTCGTCGGTGTTCGCATTGTCGGAAAGCGGCGCGACCAGCGCGGCGGCGCGCTGGCTAGCGCAGAAGGAAAACAATGCGGACCTGATCGGTGGCGTCGACCTCGACCGGCGCGACCCGGTGCTCGCGCGTACGCTGCTCGACCTGTCGCAAACCGCGCAGATCAGCGACAGCCTGAAGCTCGGCCGGCACGTGCTCGATGGCATCGCCACGCACAACACGCTGCACAAGAACATTGTCGAACAGGCGGGCTTCGCGGTGCTCAAGGCGCCGGATATCCCGTCGATCCTGGTGGAGACGGCGTTCATCTCCAATCCCGATGAAGAATTGAAGCTGCGCAGCGACAAACACCAGCAGAAGTTCGCCGAATCGATCCACGAAGGCGTGCGCCGCTATTTCGCCAAGAACCCGCCGCTGGCTCGGGCATGAGGGTGGCGGGCGAAGCCGATAGGCTGAGCCGAGGACGTCTGCGCGATTGCCCGGAGGCCGATAGACGATGTTTCCATCGCGATGATGGTCGAAGAGGCCGAGGCATGAGGGTGGGCGCAGCATGGCTATTCGCCGCGGCGCTTTCGGCGATCATGCCGGTTTCCGCGCAATCGATCTTCAAGTGCAAGGGCGCCGATGGGCGCATTACATATTCGAGTACACCCTGCGCTGGCGAAGGAACAAGACTGCCAATCACCGCGCAGGGGCGGCCCGCCTCGGTCACGGCCAATACCGCTCCTTCCGCCGCCGCGCCGCCGGCGGGCGGCTCGACCCCGGTGTCCGACGATGCCACTGCACCTTCGCCGAGCTATCGAGCGCCGTTGCCGAAGCAGTGCGACAACCAGGCGTCGCTCCAATTCGTCGTCGCGCGGCTCGACAGCGCGGCGACGCCCGACGACATCAGGAGCTTTCTCGCCGACGAACGTTTTCGTCTGCTTCGCTGCGAATTCACGCGGTTTTCGGTCGAAGAAAGGCGTGCGCGCGATACGGCCATGCGCGATCTCGAGGCCCGCGATGCCGCGCGGCGCCGCGCGGCGATACTGCGCGTCGAGACGCTTTACGATCGTTACCTGACCCCGAGCGAGCGGACGGCGCGGGCCCGCAATCGTCATCGGTAGTTCGTCGCCTTCGCTTAGAATCGCGCCATGATCCGTTTCTTTGTCCTGTTCGTCGTCGTGCTGGCGGTGCTGTTCGGCCTGGAATTGACGCCATGGGCGCAGCAATGGTTCGTGGTGCCGTGGACCAACGCGCTTGCGGCGATTTCGACGTCGATCGTGACGATGTTCGACCCCAACGTCATGGCTAGCGGCAAGGTCATCCGCAGCGCGACGAATGGCTTCGCGGTGTCGATCGAGGCCGGATGCAATGGCGTCGAGGCTACGCTGGTCCTGCTGGCTGCCATGCTTGCGTTTCCCGCGCCGTGGCGGCACAAGGTCGTCGGCTTCGTCATCGGTGTGCTGGCCGTGCAGTTGCTCAACATCGTCCGCGTGATCAGCCTCTTTTACCTTGGCCAATGGAATTTCGAGGCCTTCGAATGGGCGCATCTCTACGTCTGGCAGGGCCTGATCATGCTCGACGTGCTGATCGTGTGGCTGATCTGGGTCCGGCGCGTTCCCCGCGACGGCGACGATCGCGTACCGCCGGCCGCCCCGCCGGCGCTCGCCGCAAGCTAGGCGCTGGATTGGGCGAGCCGTGAAAGACCGTCCGCTCTTCCGCTTTGTCGTGGTCGTGCTGGCATGGCTGCCGGTGGCGTTCGGCGTCTGGTACGTGCTCGCGCCGATCATCCTGTGGCCGGCGCAGCTGCTGGTCACGGCCATTGCACGGATCGGCTTTGGCGACCTCGTGAGCAATGTGGAAGCGCACGGAGCAACGCTGTCGTTCGTGACGACGTTGAAACCCGGCCAGGCGGCGGCGGGCGGCATCCTGAGCGTCGACGTCAACATGCTGCTCTACTCATTCGGGCTGCCGTTGTTCGTGGCGCTGACGCTTGCGGTGCGCGAGCGCGGATGGTGGCGCGCATTGCTCATTGGCTACGCCGCAATGCTGCCGTTCATCGCCTGGGGCGTGGTCGCCGATTTCCTGAAGAACATTGCGATCACTTCCTCGCCGCTCGTGACCTCGCAGGCCGGCTTCTCGGCGCTCGAACGGGATATGATCGCGTTCGCCTATCAGTTCGGATCGCTGATCCTTCCGGCCGTCGTGCCCGCGGTCGCCTGGGTATTGACGCACCGTGCCTTTCTGGAACGGCTGCGGGCATCAGCCGATCGGCTTCAACGCGGATGACGCGTTGCAACGGAACGCCTGAACACCGGCCTGCCTACATTTTCTGGGGATCTTGTGCAACACATCATCGTGATCGTTGTCGTAGCCGTGGCGTACGCGGTGCTGGCCGGCGTCTCCGAGCTCGTCGCGAGTTCGCCTTCGGACTCGTGGACGGTCTGGCTTGCCAGTGGCGTCGTGCTGGGCCTGTTGCTGGCGCTGCGCCGTTCGCGTTGGGCCGCCGTGCTCGCCGGAGGATTCATCGGGGCCGCCGGATTCGCGCTTCATCTTGGCAGCGGCATCCTCGAAGCGATCGGCTATGGCGCGATCGAGGTGATTGCGGCCGGCGGTGCGGCGCTCATTGTTTCCCGGCTCACCGAGTTGCCAATGCGCCTGGACAGCGCGCGCGAACTGGCGACGCTCATCGTGGCCGGCGCGCTGCCCGTGGCGCTGCTGGGCGCGCTGCTCGCGACGGCGTGGCACATCGCCGCGGCCGGCGGCAATTCGGTGGCGACGTTTCGCGTATGGGCGATCGCGAATTTCATCGGAACGCTGCTGGTGGCGCCAGTGTTGATCACCTGGACGCAATTCCGTCCGCGCCGCTCCGGCGGCATGCCGATGCCGGCGTTCGCCGGCGGTGCGGTGGCCTGCGCGCTGTTCCTGGGATCGATGTGGCTGCTGTTCGATGCCCGCGTCGAGGAACGCTTCGGCGGCTCGGTTGGCGAGAGCCTGACGTATGTGCCGATCGTATTCATGGCGCTGCTGGCACTGCTCTGGGGCACGCGCGGGGCAACGCTCGCAGCGTTTGTCGGCGCGCTGATTGCCATCGTGAACACCGCGCAGGGGGAAGGTCCATTCGCCGGCGTCGAGGGATTCCTGGGCGAGGCGGAGCTGGAAGTCGAGGGCTACGCATTGGCGATCGCGCTCACCGGCCTCCTGATCGCAACGCTGGAAGCTTCGCAACGCGTGGCAATGCGCGCCGCACGCGATTGGCAGACCAGATTCGAGGCGACCATTGGCGCCCATCGTTTGCTTGCCTACGAGTGGGATCCGGTCAGCGGCGCCCTCGCGGTCACCGGCGATTCGCTGCAGCTCGTCGGCGTCCCTCCAGCGCGGCTGCGCACGCTCGCGGATTGGCTCGCGGTGGTCGCGCCCGACGAGCGAGAACGCGTAAGCAACGGTTTCGACGGACGCGTTGCCGGTTCTGGCAACGCCGATACGCTGACTTATCTCCTCCGCGGCCCCGGCGGCTCGTTGCTGACGGCGACGGACGAAGCGCGGGCCATCCGCGACCATGATGGCGAGTTGCATCGCGTCGTCGGCATCGTGCGGATTTCCGCAACGACCAACCCCGAAGCGTCGGCATGAACGAAAGTGCCACGCAGGAGCGGCCGGCCGCCGAACCGCCTCCGGATTCCGTGCCCGCATCGGCGAATACGCCGGACGGCGTCTTTCTCATTCACGGCCTGGGCGGAACCCAGTACGACCTGGGCTCGATGCACAAGCGCTTGAAGAACGCCGGACTGGTCACGCATTCGTTGACGTTGCCGGGCCATGGCACGAAGCCCGAGGATCTCGCCGGCGTAACGGCGGAAGACTGGATCGATGCGGTGGTCGCCAAGTATCGCGAAGTGCGCGACCAGCATCCACGGCTGCACCTGATGGGCATGTGCATGGGATCGCTGCTCGCCGCCGTGGTCGCAGAACGCGAGAAGCACACGAAAGGCAACCTCGTCGTGCTGGCGCCGCCCGTGTTCATCGACGGCTGGGCCACCCCCTGGTATCGCGGATTGCGTCCGCTGCTGTACGCAGTCCCCGGCATCGGGCGCACGATGAAGATCGAGGAGGAGGATCCGTTCGGCATCAAGAACGAGCAGCTGCGGGCGATCGTCAAGGCGAAGTTCGAGCGCGGCGAGAACTTCCACTATCGATGGGTGCCGCTCGAATGCATTCGGCAGGTCGACCGGTTGCGCGGAATTCTGATGAAGGGCGCGAAGGAAATTCGCTGCCCGACGCTCGTCGTGCATGCGCGCGAGGATGAGCTGACCAGCCTGCGCTCCGCGAACTTCCTGGTCGAGCAGATCGGCGGCGGCCGCGCGCGCATGGTCGTGCTCGAGGACAGCTATCACATGATCTGCGTCGACAACGACCGCGAGATCGTCGCCAAGAACGTGCTCGAGTTCTTCGGCGCGGCGCTGCCGGGCGCGACGTCGGCGCTCGCCAACGAGCCGAAGATGACCGGTGAAGCGCTGTCGGCGGCCGTGGCGGCGACGACGGCGAAACTCGCGGCCGGGGACTTGTCCGGCCTGCGCGAGCTCGCCATTCCCGATCTCGCGTGGGTGCAGCCGGGCGTCAACAAGATGTCCGGCGCGCACGCCGGCAAGACCTTCACCGCCTTCGCGAGCCGATTCACGCAGGGGAATGCGCCGCGCTTCTCCGCGTTCGGCACGCCCGTTTTCAACCGCGGCGTCGCGCTGGTCCCTGCCACCCTCGTCGCGCAGCGCGATGACGCCACGCTCGAATCGCAGGGCGCACTGTTGCTCGCATTCCATGGCGGCAAGCTGCTCGAGGCGCGCTGGTTCGCCGACGACGTCGCGCGCGAGGATGCGTATTTCGGCCAACCGGAACCGGAGGCGCCCGGCACCGTTTCGCTCGAATCGATGTTCGAGGCGGCGACGGCCACCTCCAAGATGCTGAAGAAGGCGCCGGACAACGACACGCTGCTTGCGCTCTATTCCCTTTACAAGCAGGCATCGGTCGGCGATGTGTCCGGCGAGCGTCCCGGCGCCCTCGACATGATCAACCGCGCGAAATTCGATGCGTGGACGAGTCGCAAAGGGCTGGGCCGCGAGGAGGCGATGAAGGCCTACGTCGAGCTGGTCACGAAGCTCAAGGAAGGGGAGTAAATCCAGACAACGCCGGCAGCGGCGGCATGGTTGTTGCGACCAGGCGTTTCAGCAAATCCTACAAAAGGACCGGAGCGCGCTTACGGCGCGACCCGCACGAGGCGAGTAGCGTGTGCGTATGCATACGACTACCCGGATCATCCGCAGCGCGCTGTGGTGCGCGCTCGCCGCCAGCGCGGCGCCGCTGGCAACGGCGCAAGACATTTTCAAGTGCATCGACGGCGGCGGGACAACGTATCAGTCCACGCCGTGTGCGAGCGGGCAGGGCGAAACTCGGATGGCCATCGGTGCAGTACAGTCTCGTGCGGAAGCTCAGGTGGCGGCATTGTCGTCACCCCCGATGCCGCCGCCGCGAACGGCTGGTCCCTGGCGGCGCACGGCGTTGACGCTCGGCATGTCCGATGACGAAGTGCTGAACCTGCCTGGGTGGGGACGACCGACCCGCATCACCCGCGCAAAAATGTCGCGTGCGTGGCACGAGGAGTGGACTTACGGCAACTCCACCACCGGCGAGCGGCGTCTGCATTTCGCCAACGCCAAACTCGTCGACATCATCGACAAGCCTCCGCTGGATCAGGTTGCCCAATTGACGGTGCGGTAGCACTGGAGGCGCTCCGACGCCGGGTGAGGGGCTAATCCTACAGAAGGTCGGGCAGTTGTCCGCTAAAGCCAGATGGTCCAAATGGGGAGACTTGATCCGGCATCGAAGGCTTCGTGCCTTTCAGGTTTTCCCCGTTCACCGTCTTCGAGAAAGGGTAGCGCCATGATCAACAAACTCGTGCTGATGCTGTTTGCGCTGGCGTTGGGGTCGTCTGCGTTGACCGGATGCAATACGGTGCGCGGCGCCGGGACCGACATCAAGAAGGCCGGCCAGGAAATCACCGAAGAGGCGCAGGAGCACAAGAAGTACTAAGCGCGCCCAGGCGATTCGATTGGTCAGCGGAATCATGACGCGCAACCCGTTCGCGGGTTGCGCCGTCTTTGCGTGCCTTGTTGCGTCTAGCGGGGTTCGACCGTTGCGTTGCCGGCCGACGGTGTCTTGCGGCGCAGGATTTCGGCGCGAAATTCCTGCCATTGTCTTCGTGTTCCGGCCGCAATGATCGCCGGCCCGATCCACGGCGGCACCCACATAGTGGACACGACCTCCCCATGCTGCAGGATGAGCGTGACCTCGCCCTCGTCGACGATTCGTGTGGTGAACCGCGACGTCTTCATGTCGCCATCGATGAGGTAGGACCGAATCTCATGATAGGGCTCGAGCTCGATTCGCCGCGTACTTTCGAACGGAAAGGACAGCAATCCAAACTGCACGTGGCCTTTTTGCGCGACCTCCAGGGCGTTACCGTCCTGTCGGACGATCGAGCTCCACGTCAGCGATGAAACGAACCGCACCATGTCGTTATAGTCGGTCAGCACCCGCCATGCGTCGTCGCGACTGGCGTTCACGCGGAACGCCACATCCACGTCGACCAGTTGTCCGTTCTTGGCAACCTTCACGTCGATGTCCTGATCGCTCGAGATCGCGCCAACCAGCGATGCGTGCAACAGCAGCAAGGCAAGAATCGATATTCGTTTCATTCATTGGTCCGGAGTCAGGTCCTGCAGGGAATTATGGATTAGTCAGGCCAACATTGGCCGGGTTCCATCACGAAGCCGTACGACTTGGCGATCGACGGATCCGGACCGGACCGTGCGCATGATCGGGCGTATCGAATGGGCAGCGGCCGTACGCTCCGCTTTCGTGGGGCTGATCGGTCTGGTCCTCATCGCAGGATGTGCGACGCTGCCCCCGCCCGGCGCCGATTATCCCAAAACGGCCAGCTCGGCCTTCGACCAGCCGGAAACGACGAATCTCGGGCGCAACGCCGCTGCGCAAACCAGCGGTCATCCGGGCCTGTCGGGGTTCCGGCTGTTTCCTCGCGGCGTGGACGGGCTCCTGCTGCGCACTCAACTCATCCGGCAGGCCGAGCGGGCGCTCGACATCCAGTACTACATTTTTGTCGAAGACTACACCGGCAAGGTGTTGCTCGCCGAGCTGCTGCGCGCCGCCGATCGCGGGGTGCGCGTTCGCTTGCTGATCGATGACTTGAATTCCTACGGCAAGCCGGATACGCGGGCGACGCTCGCTGCACTGAGTAAGCACGAAAAGATCGAAGTCCGGCTGTTCAATCCGTTTGCGTACCGCGGCGACGTTCTGCTTTTCCATCGGTTCGACGAGTTGCTCAACGCGCCGCGCATCAACCATCGAATGCACAACAAGCTGATGGTCGCCGACGGCGCGGTGGCGGTCGTCGGCGGCAGAAATGTCGCCGATGAATATTTCGGGACTGGCGCTGTGACGGTCCGGTTCGCGGATTTCGATGTGGCCGCATTCGGGCCGGTCGTGCCAGAGCTCGCGAAGAGCTTCGATGCGTACTGGAACTGCGCGCTCGCGATTCCGCAGGAAGCCGTGGCCCCGATTGCGGCGCAGGAGTCCGAAGCCGAGGCGCACGCCGTGCTCCGCGACAATCTCGCTAACGCCGACCTGCAGGACATTGTCCGCCGTATCGACAAGGGCGACCCGCTGACGGGAATGCTCGCCGGCGGGACTCCGCTCTCCTGGGCCAGTGCGCTCGTGGTCGCCGACCCCCCGGAAAAGGCGGCGCCAGGGAGCAATGCGGCGCTGGTTTCGCCAACGGCCGAGGTGCTGGGCGATCGCATGAAGGAGGTCGTTCGCGAGTTCGTGATCATCTCGCCCTATTTCATTCCGGGTCCGACGGGTCTGGCGGTGCTCGAAGACCTGCGCAAACGGGGAGCCCGTGTTCGCGTCGTCACCAATTCGCTGGCGTCGACCGACGTGCCGGTGGTGCATAGCGCTTATCGACGCTACCGGTCGCCCCTGCTCGAGGCCGGTGTGGAAATCCATGAGGTGCGTCCGGTTCGGGGGCAGCCCCGAGTCGAGCGCGAGTCCTTCGGAAGCGGCAGTGGGGGCAGCGGCGCGCCGTTCGCATTGCACGCAAAAGCGTTTGTGTTCGACCGCCAGCGTGTGTTTCTGGGGTCGGCGAATCTCGATCCGCGATCGCTGGAGCTGAACACGGAGGTGGGACTGTTGATCGAAAGCCCGGAGCTGGCGGCGCAAATCATCGCCAGGTTCGACGAGTTCGCGGCTTCGCCCAACAGTTATCGGGTGGTGAGCGAGTCGAACGATGCGTTCGGTCCGGCGCTGCGCTGGCAGACCAGCGTCGACGGGAAGATGATCGAATGGACGTACGAGCCCGATACGACGCCGTGGCAACGGATGAAGGTGGACCTTTACTCCTTCCTGCCGATCGAAGGCCAGCTGTGACTGGCGCCTACAGCGCTTTCCTGCGTGCCGCCTCGCGCTCGCGCAATATCCTCCTCTGCACCTTGCCGGTGGTCGTCATCGGCAAGACATCGATGAACTCGATCTCCTTCGGATACTCGTAGGGCGCCAGGAATTTGCGCACATGCTGCTGGATGTCGTCTGCGAGCGCCGTCGATGGCGCGTGGCCCGCGGCGAGCACGATGTACGCCTTGACGACGTTGCCGCGCGTTTCGTCGGGCGACGGAACCACCGCTGCGTTGGCGACCGCGGGATGCTTGACGATGCAGTTCTCGATTTCCGACGGACCGATGCGATAGCCGGCGACCTTGAAGACATCGTCGGCGCGGCCCTGGTACCAAAGGTAGCCATCGGCATCCATCGTCGCCACGTCTCCGGTGCGGCACCAGTCGCCGGTGAATTTGTTGCGCGTGCTTTCCTCGTTCTTGAAATACTCCAGAAAGAACACCGGATCGGGAGTGCCATCCGGCGCAATGCGGTGCACGCCGACCTCGCCCGGTTCGCCGCGCGGCACCTCGGCTCCAGCGTCGTCGATGACCGCCACGCGGTGCCCGGGATAGGGACGTCCCATCGACCCCGGTTTCGCCGGCCACAGCGAGTGCGAATTGCCGACGATATAGTTCATCTCGGTCTGGCCGAACATTTCGTTGATGGTGACGCCGAGCGCCTCCTGCGCCCAGGCAAACACCGTCGTTCCCACCGCCTCGCCAGCGCTCATGATGCTGCGCAGGTTGACGTCGAAGCGATCGCGCGGCCGCGGGAAGGCCTTCATCATGAGCTTGAGCGCCGTGGGGAACAGGAACGAATTGCGGATCTGATACTTCTCCATCAGCCGGAACGCGCGCTCGGGATCGAAACGGCCGCGATAGCCGACGATCGGCTGTCCGAAATAAAGCGTCGGCAACAGCGCGTCCATGAGCCCGCCTGTCCACGCCCAGTCGGCGGGCGACCAGAAGACGTCGCCCGGCTGCGGGAACCCGTCGTGTGAATGCACGAAGCCGGGGAGGTTGCCGAGGAGCGCGGCGTGCGCCAGCAGCGCACCCTTGGGTGGTCCCGTCGTGCCGCTCGTGTAGACGATGAGCGCGGGATCGCTCGCAAGCGTCGTCACCGCGGTGAAATGCGGCGATGCCGCGTTCACCGCGGCGTCGTAATCGAGCAGATCGGCGCCGCGGACGCCCGCAATGCCCAGCGCATGCGCGAGGCCGGGTAGCCTGGCGCGGATCGGGGCCAGATTGTCCGCCGATTGCGCGTCCACCAGCGCGACCTTCGTTTCGGAATTCTCGAGGCGATACTCGAGCGCGTCGGGACCGAACAGGAACGAAAGCGGAACCGCTACCGCGCCCATTTGATAGACGGCGATGTGCGCAACGGCCGTCTCGCGCCGTTGCGGGAGAATGAGCGCGACCCTGTCCCCGCGACCGACGCCTAACGCCGCCAATACGTTCGATAGCCGATTGGCTTCGCGTTGCAGATCCCAGAACGAATGCGCTGACGTCGCGCCCGACTCGTCCTCCCAGTAAAGCGCGAAACGCGTGCGGTCGGGCGCCCAGCGTCCGCAGCACGCCGTGGCGATGTTGAACTCGGCGGGGACGTTCCAGGAAAAGCCGGCGTGGACTTCCGCGTAATGGTCGGCGGGCATGCCCGCCAATCTACTCGTTCGCGGCCGCCGGGGGAATCGCCGCGCCGGTGACCGTATTGGCACTCGGCAGCGGCTGGGTGAGCTCGAGCGGTTGCTCGACGGTCGCCCATACCCAGTCGGGTTGTTGCTCGAGCAGGCGTCCGAACCGGATCGGGTTGATCGACTTGGACGTCATCAGCTTCAGTCGCTTGGTAGGCTGGTACTCGGCCGCCGGAACGATCAACGATTGAACGGAATCGCCTTCGCGTTTCTTGAGCGAGAGAAACAGGCCATGAAAGGTGCGGCCGTTGATCGTCCCTTCACCTGCCACCGAATAGCCGGCGTCGCTGCCCTTGCGCTGCTCGACCAGATCGACGCCGATCAGCGTGTTGGCGATCACCTGCAGACCGATCTCGGCGCGGTCGGCGGTCATTTTCCTCATCCGGCGCACGATGCCAAGTGTCCACGGTGTCTGACCATGCGGGCGGATGGCCGCCAGCGTCCCGAGCGTGATGGCATTGGCGACGATCATCGGCGCCAGCAGACGAAAGCCGGTCTGGCTCACATCCTTGACTTCCCACGGGCCGCCGGGCGCTGCGAACGTCGCAAAGCGGCGGCGTGCGAGCTCGAGGCGGCGGTCGGGGTCGTTGCGCATGCGCCCGAACACCGCGAGTTCCATCGTCCCGCCAAAACTCTTGCCGGGCTCCATTTGGGTCCCGGGCGTCTGGTCTTCTTCGCGCAAGTAGCCCGAGATCTTCGCGAAGCCGATGATCGCGTCGACCGTTCCCGCGGCGGCCGTTCGCTCGCCGCGGCGGGCAAAAGGCTTGAACTCGGGATCGACCTGCGATGCAAGCTTGGTGAGCAGCCCCAGCTGCTCGCTGCGTTTGGGCGTGCGGTCCGACAGCGGCTGCCCCTTGATTTTCTGCTCGAGCATCAAGACGTTTTGCATCAACATCGAATGCAGCGGACGGGTGTCGAGGAACAGCACGCGACCTTCCAGTGGCGCCGGCGTGCGGCGACGCAAACCCTCACGCCCGCCGAGGTCGATGAAAAACGACGTCACCGACGAGGGTTCGAGCGTCAATCGCAACTGAGCGCACCACACCTCGAGCTCGGCGGCCACCCATTCGAGGTGGCGCGCGGTCATGTTGCCGGCGTTCATCAGCTGCACCAGCAACACGATGAGGAATTCGTGCTCGATGGTCGTGGAGCTGCCGCCCGGACCGATGACCAGTTGCTGGCGCTCGAATTGCCGCGAGCACGCCAGCGTGAACAGCGCGTGCAGCTCGGCCCACTTTGCCGGAATCCACTGCTCGTAGCGGTACAGCCTGATCTTGGCGTCGAGCCCCATGTGAACGATCTGGCGGCAAAGGAGCTCCGGCAACGACTGCTGCCATTTCGCGCTTTGCGCGTGATGGGACACCTCGCGAGAGAACGCGTAGTACGCGATCAAAAACGCCTGCGTCAGGTCGAACAGTGCCGACCAGAGCTGATGCTCGATCTTCGAGCTTCGTGCGGCGTGCTCGATGTACTGGGCGGTCAGGCTCTTGCGCAGACCCTCGCATTGCGCGTCGAGATAGAGGAGCACCTCAAGCCGTTGCGGCGAACGCCGCGCGTCGGGCTCGGCAATGCGGCCGAGCTCCGCGAGAACCTCGGCGTGGACGGCCAGCGGGTCGTTGGCAGGGAACGAAGCCAGCCACCGCTCTGCCGACTTGACATCGGCCAGGGGATCGCGATTGTTCTTGCCGAATCCGAACATCGATGGTGTGCCCGACAGAGCTTGTTGGAGTCCTTCGCGCTGACTGCTCCGGTATTCGCCTTGCGACGACCCCGGCTGGCTCGTCGAATGCAAGAAACAGACCCAGCCAACACGTCCCGCGGATGCGCGGAAGAAGGCGGCGTCCATTCTCCGAATGGCAGTCGCAGCGGTTGCCTGAGATTGATCATGGCGCAAACGGGCAGCACGGGCAAGGGTGCATTGGAGGGGGCTGGCACACATCGTGCATCTACGGTTCGTGCTGCACAGCAACGAAATGCGCTGCATTAAAAAGGCAGCCGTTCCCGTGGTGCAAGCGCGTAGCACTATACTTGTGGATTACAGCCTTCACAGCTGAATTGAACCAATCTCGGATAGGAATGACGATGGGCATCCTCATCAAGGCACCGACCCGCCGCCGCGAGCCGACGCTCACGCAGGTGGATCCGCAGGGCAATACCAATGACATGCGCGGCGCGCTGCACATACGAGAGGTCGTCCGCATCACCGGCTTGCGCCGCGAGCAGCTCTACATGTGGCAGCGCCGCTACGGTTTTCCGTCCCCGCTGCGCGATGCGTTCGGCGACCGCGTGTATCCGCCTGACCAGGTTGCGCGCCTGAAGCTCGTCAAGCAGCTGCTGTCGGAAGGATGGCGCGCAGGTGCCGTGGTTCCGCTGGCCGATTCCGCGTTGCAATCGATGCTGGGCCTGGCGATCGACGAACCGTCGCCGCTGGCGACCGAAATTGAAACAGCCGTGCGCCTCCTTTCCACGCATCGGATCGGGGAGATGCAAAACCACCTGTCGAAGCTGCTGGTCGGACAGGGCTTGCGCAAGTTTCTCGAACAGACGTTGATTCCGCTGAACGAGGCGGTGCACGAGCGCGTCGTGCGCGGCGAGATGCAGAATTTTCAGGAATTGCGCTTCGCCGACCTTGCGCAACGGTTATTGCGCGACGTGACGCGGTTGGTACGTCCTACACGCGATGCGCGGCACATTTTACTGGCGACGCCACCCAACGACCCGAATCAGCTTGGCCTCGCGATTCTTGAATTGCTGCTGTTCACCGAGGGCGTCAATTGCCTGACGCTGGGCGCGGGCGTTCCGGCGCAGGAAATCGCCGGCGCCGCGGACGCCTACAAGGCCGCGATGGTTGTACTGCTGTTCGATCGCGGAATCTCCGGGAAGATCGCCGGCCAGGAAATCCGCGGCCTGCGTGCCGCGCTGCCGCCGGAGGTGCCGCTGGTGGTCAGCGGCCGCGCCGTCAACCTGCTCGCCAAGCCGATCGCCGATGCGCACACCGCCGCCGATTTCAGCTCGGTGATGGCGAAGATGCGCACGCTGGGCGTGTTGCCGGCCGTGCCCGTGTCATTGGTGGGCGTCTTGCCGGATCTGCCGCAGCGGGCGTAGCATCGGCCGGGTGAGTCCCCCGCCTGACCAGGACAATTCGGAATCGAATCGCGGCGCGGCCTCCGGGACGCGCCGCTTGCTTTCCCGGCGGACGCTTTGGCACACCGCCGGATTGCTGATCGCGCTGGCGCTCGCGTGGCTGATCTTGCGCGGCTATCGGCAACCGGAATTCCTGCTCGACTTCGTCAACCTGCGGTTGTGTTAGTGCGCCATGCCCGCGCTGCGCGCGATCACGTTACTCGGTTTCCTGGCCGGCACGGCGGTGGGAGCGGTCGGCATCATTCGCAATCTGCCTGAGCTCGCGATCGCAGGCGCCGTGATGTGGACGGTGGGTGTTGCGCTAGGCCTGTTCCTGCATCGGCTGGATCCGAAATTCAAGGCTCGCTGACCAAATAGACGGCTGCACGAGGCTGTCAGCGCGCATACGCGCGCTACCGAACAGCCGCGCAGCGGCTTATGATCGGCGCGCTTCGTGCCCTTTTCAACACGAAAAGCGCGCGGCCGCCCGAAGCTTTTCGTGCTGACTGCCTTCGGGGCCAAAACACGGAGCGCGCAGCGCGGAGTGTTTTGGTCACGGTTCATTTAGGAAATCCGCGAGCTTGCGGCGTTGGCGCTTCGTGGGACGCCCGGGGAATTGCGGCGCGGCTTCCCGCTCGGCACGCCGTTGCTGCAGCAGTGACTCGCGCGCCGTAACACTCGCTTCGGTTTCCCGATAGAGCTTCGCCGCGTCCACGGCGCCGCCGCGGCGATCCGACAGCGCGAGAATCTCGACGACCCAGACGAATCCCGACTTGCGGATTGAAACCGTTTCTCCGGCCCGCAGCATTCGCGCGGGCTTCACGCGATCGTCGCCGACTCGCGCCTGTCCGGCATCGATTGCCTGCGCGGCCAGGCTGCGCGTCTTGTAAAAGCGGGCCGCCCACAGCCACTTGTCGAAGCGGACGCGGTCATCGTCCAATGAATGTTCCCCACGAAGACGCCCGCGGCGTCCTCCCTGCGAAGGGGGCGTCCACCTTGGGGCGGCCCTGCGGCGCAAGCGATGGCGTCTCAGCGTTCCTGATCATCGGACGCGCCGGCGTTGGCATATCGCTCCATCCATTCCGCGGTTGCCGTGGCCTCGGCATAGCCTTCCTGCTTCAACGCGGCCGCCACGCGCGCGCGGTCCGCGGGAGTGCGATTCTGCGACAGCTTGAACTTCGCTTCCAGCCGCGTGACGGGGAGGCGAAACGCGACGATCGCGGCCACCATCGCATCGCGCTCCCGCTCGTGCATTCGCAGTGTCCACGGCGCCGCCCGCCCGCCTTCGAAGCGGTCGATCAGCGCGGCGAGGACAGCTCGCGTTTCCGCCGCATCGGTGATGATTTCGAGCGTGCCGTGCGCGTGCAGCGTCGCGTAGTTCCACGTTGGCACCATGCGCTCCGGTTGGCCGTACCACGAGGGGGAGACGTACGCGTGGGGACCGTGGAAGACGGCGAGCGAGGGGACGCCCTGCGCGTGGCGCCAATGCGGATTGGCGCGCGCGAAATGACCGATCAGCGTTCCGTGCGGTTCGCCCTCGGCCACGAGCAACAGCGGCAAGTGCGAGACGAGCGGCTCGGGGGCGCCCGGTGTCACCAGCATCGCGAACGGATAATCGTGCACGAGATGCACGATGGCTGCGCTGTCGTCGACGGCGAAGTGGTCAGGCCGGTATAGGCTCATGGCAAGAGGTCGTTGCGGTCAGTGCCGGAGACCGGCGGTGTCCGGCACGAACAGCGCGCGCGCCTCGGCCGGTGCGAATGCGTAACGGCGGTTGCAGAATTCGCAGGTCACTTCGACGTCGTCGCGCTCGGAAAGGATCGACTCGATCTCGGTGGCGCCCGCGATGCGCAGCGCATTTTCCACGCGCTCGCGCGAGCACGAGCACGCGAACGACACGGGCTTTGCCTTGAACACGCGCACGTCGTCCTGCGGGAATGTGGCGGCGAGCTGGCCGGTCGGCGAAACGCGCGCAAGCAGCGCTGCCGGGTCCAGTGTTTCGAGAGCGTTGCGGGCGCGGCTCCACGTGGCGTCGTCGTCCTCGGTTGCGCCAGGCAAGCGCTGCACGAGTAAGCCCGCGGTAGCCTGATCGCGAGTTGCGAGAATGATCCGGCTCGCGAGCTGCTCGGAAGTCGCGAGGTAGTGCTCGATGAGGCCGGCGACGGACCCTGATTCCAGCGCGACAATGCCCTGGTAGATGGTGCCGGCGCCTTTCGGATCGAGCGTCAGCACGAGCCGTCCGTGCTCGGGGCCGCCTGCCAGGTCCGCGAGCGTCGCGTCGGCGCCGAGCGCCCCGGTGCGCTCCGCATCCCACTGCGCCATCGCGCGCAGCTCCAGCGCGGCGGTGCATTCGACGACGAGCAGGCGCACCGGACCGTCGCCTTGCAACTGCATGATGAGGCTTCCCGTGAACTTGAGCGTCGATGCGAGCAACGCAGTCGCCGCGACCAGCTCCGCCAGCACGCGCTGCAGCGGAGGCGGATAGGGATGACAGGCGAGGACGGCGCGCACCGTGTGGGGCACGGAAACAAGCGCGCCGCGCACGGCGGCGTGCTCGAACACGAACTTCGTGAGCGTATCAGTCACCGAAGGGCCGCCCCGAGGTGACGGCCCCCTGGGGGGAGGACGCCGCAGGCGTCTTCGGGGGGATAATCGTCCACGGAAGGGCCGCCGGCGTCGTCGGGGGGAACATCAACCGGAGTGCGGCGAGTCACCGTCACGCGGGCTTGAGCTTGATGGTGTACAGCGTCAGCGGAAGCGCCGAATTCTTGTCGAACAGCGCGCCCGCTTCGAGCCCCGCCTTCGCGACCGCCGCGGCGGTCTTCAGCCGCGGATAGAGCGCCTGCATCGCGCCCAGCGCGAACTCCCGCCCCGAGCCCGCGGCCCAGTAGCGCGTGTATTCGAACACTTCGCGCATCGAAAACACGCCGAAGATGCCGTGCTCGTTGGCGAGCAGCGCGGTGATCTGCGTCGACTCGTAGGGATCGTCTTCCTCCTCCTTCGGGTTCAGGAAGTGCTGCTCCTTGAGAATCGGATGCAGCTTGCGAAATGTCTCGAAGATCGCGAACTTGTTGGAGAAATCGAGCTGCTCGTGTCGCCGCAGCAGACTCTCGAACACGAGCTGGTGCGCGGCCGACCCGCACAACCCGATATACGTGCCGCGATAGTGGACGATCTTGTCGAACGTGCGGTCGTGCTCGGCGGCAAGGCGTGTATCGCCGAACGTCGTGAGGGAATCGGCGGCGATTGCGATTTCGTCGCCCTTGCGGACGACAACGAGTGTAGTCATGGAGCAGCGGGGACCTTGCGAAACACGTCGGAGCGCTGCGTTCAGACCGGCCAGCAGTCGTGCTGCGCGAATGGCCAATTATACCGCTGCGCGCGTTGACGTGCCGCGACGAAGCCACGCGATCAGTGGTCACGCGGCGCCGGCAACATCGCGACCGGCGGCAACCGCGCACGCGACCACGCGTGAACGGCCCACGCCAGAAATGCGCTCGCCGAATCCGGTCGGCCGTCAGGCATGCGCTGATCGAGGAAGCGCCAGGCGGCGAGCAACGGCGGCACCGGATCGTCCGGCAACGGTCGCGCATGCGTCTGCTTCGACAATTTTTCGCCCGCACGGTTGATGGCCACCGGAACGTGCAGATATTCGGGCGTCGGCAGGCCAAGCAATTGCTGCAGAAATATCTGGCGCGGCGTGGAGGCGAGCAGATCGGCGCCGCGCACGATCGTCGTCACGCCCTGAAGCGCGTCGTCGACGACCACGGCAAGCTGATAGGCAAAAAGACCGTCGGCGCGGCGAACGACGAAATCGCCGACGTCGCGCGCGAGATCCTGCCGTTGCGGTCCCTGCAGCCGGTCGACGAATGCGATGGACGTGGCGTCAACGCGCACGCGCTGCGCACGCGGCATTCGTTCGCTCGCCACGCCATTGCGGCACGTGCCAGGATAGACGCGCTCGCCTGCAGCGCCGAACGGCGCGACTTCGAGCTCGCGCCGCGTGCACACGCACGGATAAACGGCTCCGATCGTGCGCAGCCGCGCCAGCGCCTGTTCGTATTCCGCACTGCGCTCCGACTGCCGGACGACCGGACCATCCCATGCGAACCCGTAGCGCGTGAGCGCGTCGAGAATCGCGCTTTCGGCGCCGGCCCGGCTGCGCGGCTCGTCGACATCCTCGATGCGCACCAGCCATTCGCCGCCGGCGGCGCGAGCGTCGCAATAGCTCGCCAATGCGGCAACCAGCGAACCGAAATGCAGCGGCCCCGTGGGCGACGGCGCGAAGCGGCCGCGGTGGCGAGCGACGCGCGACGCTACAACGACGGCCGCGCTCACCGCGGCGTCGGCGTCCCGACCGCGATGGCGGCGGTGGCGACCGGCGCGTAGGCGAAATAGCGATTGGCAGCGGCCATCACCGCCATCGGGTAGTCGGGCCTGCCCAGGCTGCCGTTGTAGCGGCCGAGCGCACGATAGTAGTCGCCCTTTTCGACGTCGACGAGATAGTAGCGAAGGATGACGGCGCCATAGCGCAGGTTCGTGCGCAGGTTGAACAGATTCTGGTCGAGCGCGCCGATCAGCGTGGTCCAGAAGGGCATCACCTGCATGTAGCCGCGCGCGCCCGCGGTCGAGATCGCGTATTTCTTGAAGCCGCTTTCATGGTAGATGACGCCCAGCATGATCTGCGGATCGAGACCCGCGCGAACCGCCTCGTAGTGCACGGTCGCAAGCAGCTCGCGGCGCTCGCGCTCGTCGGTGATCCGATGCGCGATGCGCTGCGACATCTCGGCGAGCCACGGTTGCAGCTCGGGCCGGTTCGCGTAATCGGGCGGCACAGGTGCATCGGCGATCGCTTTGGCGAGTCCCGCAATCACCGACGAAGCCAATTGCTCTTCCTGCTGGTTGCCGGCGGCGGCCGGCAACGGGAATGCCAGCGCCGCGATCATCAGCGCAACCCACCAATGAAGCACCTTGCGTTTCACCATTCGCTCAAATCCTCGTTCAGTGCGCAAGCCGGCCGCGCACGTACGCGCCAATTTCCGCCACCGGTACCGCGGTGGCCGACGCATCGCGGCGCGCCTGGTATTCGACGTTGCCTTCCTTCAAGCCGCGATCGCCGATCGTGATGCGGTGCGGGATGCCGATCAGCTCGAGATCAGCAAACATCACGCCAGGACGCTCGCCGCGGTCGTCAAGCAGCACTTCGACCCCCGCGGCCTCCAACTCGTCGTGCAGGCGGTCGGCCAGCGCGCGCACCGCTTCGTTGCGGTCGTACCCCACGGGCGCAATGGCCACCGCGAAGGGGGCAAGCGGCTCGGGCCAGAGGATTCCCCGTTCATCGTGGTTCTGCTCGATCGCCGCCGCCGCAATGCGCGTGACGCCGATGCCATAGCAGCCCATTTCGAGGACTTGCGATTGACCGCCGGCATCGAGATAAGTTGCGCCCATCGCCTCCGAATAGAGGCTGCCCAGCGCGAACACATGGCCGACTTCGATGCCGCGAACGATAGAAAGGTTCCCGCGGCCGTCCGGCGACGGATCGCCGGTGACGACGTTGCGGATATCGGCGACGAGATCCGGCTCCCGGCAGTCGCGGCCGAAGTTGACGCCGCGCAAATGGAAGTCGCGCTCGTTGGCACCGCAGACGAAATCGGCCATCACGGCGACCGCGCGATCGACGATCAGCGGCATGTCGGGCGCAATGCCGACGGGACCGAGGTAGCCCGGCGGGGTACCGGTCGCCGCGACGATTTCGGCGTCGGACGCCCACCGCCAGCCCTCCATCCCCGGCAGCTTCCCGATCTTCACTTCATTGCCCATGTGGTCGCCGCGCACGAGCAGCATCTGCACACGGCCATTCGCCCACACCATCAGGCACTTGACGGTGCGCGCCAACGGCAGATGCAGCAGTTGCGCGACCTGCTCGCACGTCGACAGTCCCGGCGTGGGAACGCGCGTCATGGCCTCGGCGGCTGCAGCGCGCGCGGCGCCGGGTGCGAGCGCCTCTGCCTTCTCGACATTGGCCGCGTAGCCGGAACCGTCGCTGTACGCGATCGCGTCCTCGCCGGCCTCGGCCAGCACCTGGAATTCGTGCGAGGCACTACCGCCGATCGCGCCGGGATCGGCATCGACGGCGCGAAAGCGCAATGCCATTCGCGTGAAGATGCGCGCGTACGCGTCGTACATGGTCCGGTAGGAGCGCAGCATGCCGGCTTCATCGGCGTCGAACGAATAAGCATCCTTCATGATGAATTCGCGCGAGCGCATCACGCCGAAGCGCGGCCTGATCTCATCGCGGAACTTGGTCTGGATCTGGTAGAAGTTGACCGGCAATTGCCGGTAGCTCCTGATCTCCTTGCGCACGATATCGGTGATCACTTCCTCGTGCGTCGGACCCACGACGAAGTCGCGCTCGTGGCGATCCTTGAGCCGCAGCATGTTGGGGCCCATCTTTTCCCAGCGGTCCGTTTCCTGCCACAGCTCGGCGGGCTGGATCACCGGCATCACGAGCTCGAGCGCGCCGGCGCGATTCATCTCCTCGCGAATGATTCGCTCGATCTTGCGCAGCGTGCGCAGGCCCAGCGGCATCCATGTGTAAAGACCGCTGCCGAGCTTCTTGATCATGCCGGCGCGCAACATGAGCTGCTGGCTGATGACGTCGGCCTCGGCCGGCGCTTCCTTCAGCGTCGAGAGATAGAACTTGGAAACACGCATCGTGCTGTTTTTGTTGGCAAAACCACCATTGTACCCGAGGGGGCCCGAACCCGCCGCAGGGCCTCCCCAAGGCGGGCGCCCCTTTGGGAAGGACGCCGGAGGCGTCCTCGGGGGACACAACACCCGCTCGTCAGCGGCTCCCCGTGCCCGCGATGTCGAGGTACTGGAAATACGCGGCGAAGGACGACGGGTAGTAGCCGAGGAGCCATGGCTGCACGAAGGCGTTCTGCACGTCGACGAGCAGCGGCATCACCGGAACGTAGCTTTGCAGGATGTCGGTCATGACGCGTGCGGCACGCTGGCGATCGGCGATGGTGGGCGCGCGAAAAAACTCATTGAGTGCGCGATCGTACGGCGCGTAACGGAAGCGCGACTCGTTCGTCTCGGGCGGCGCGGGTCCGTAGAAGGTACGAAAGATGAGACCGTTGGGACCCGCACTGCGACCGTGGATGACCAGCGCGAACTTGCCTTGCGCCGATTCCTTGAAGAGGTCCTGCACCGGGACGACGCGGAAATCGAGACGCACGCCGAGCGCGTCCATGTTCTTCTTGAGCAGGACCTGGATTTCGCGCCATGCGGTGCCGGTGAAGATCGTCAGCGTGAGTCCGAGCGGCTTGCCGCCCGGCGCAAGGCGAAAGCCCTGCGCATCGCGCTTGTCGTAGCCGAAACGGTCGAGCAACGCCGCGGCGGCCTTGGGATCGAAGACGCGCGGCTTCGCGGTAGCATCAAAGCCGGCAATGCCGGGCGCGGCGATCTGGGTCGCGGCGATGCCTTGTCCTTCGTAGACGACCTTGATCAAGGTGTCGACATCGATGCCGAGCGCGATCGCGCGGCGCAGCGCGACGCGCTCGTTGCTCATCCCGCCCACTACGGGATCGTCCATGTTCACGTAGATCGCGCGCACTGAATTGGTCGCATAAGGCGCCCTCCGGATGCCCCGCTTCGCGAGCGCCGGATCGAGCTCGCCTTTCTTCAGGATGCTGCCCACTGCCTCGCCGCGCAGCTCGATGACGTCGAGCTTGCCGCGGTCGAACTCCAGCAGTCGCACCTGCTGCTCTTCGATGACCGAAAGCTCGATGCGGCCGATCGCGGGCAGACGCTTGCCCTTCATCGCGGTCACCATCGCCGCGAGCGCGGGGTCCCGGCTCTCCGGGAATGCGAGTGCCCGGTAGTCCGGATTTGCCTCGAGCACGATGCGCGATCCGCGCTGCCATTCGCGCAGCCGATAAGGACCGGTGCCTACCGCGCGTGCCTGGATGTCGCCGCCTGCCGCCTCGACCACTTCGCGCGCGACGCCGTCGACCAGGAGCAGCGAGGTGGCGAGCGGATTGTTGATCTCACGAAACCTGAGCTGCAGCGTATGGCGGTCGAGCGCACGCAGACCGTCGACCTGCGCGTCGTAATCGAACCGCGCGCCCGGCTTGCTTGCGGCGTCGACCAATGGCCGCGCGCCGACGATGAGGTCCGCGACGAGCGGATCGCCCCCGCCGCGCAAGTTGGGGTCGATATAGCGCTTGATCGAGTAGACGTAATCTTCGGCGACGAGCTCGCGACGCTTGCCGCGGAACGCCGGGTCGTCAGTGAAAAAGATGCCCGCCTTGACCTTGACGGTCCAGGTCTTGCCGTCCGGCGACACCACCGGCATTGCCACGGCAGTACGCGGCACGGCCGTGGGCGGCCGGTTCAGATAATCCCACTCGCACAAACCCTCGTAGATCACCGAAGCGATGTCGCGCGAGAACTTGTCCTGGAGCTGCTGCGGATCGAGCGTGTCGATGTCGCTGGTGGCAAGGTGCAGCACCTTGGCTGGATCCGCGGCGGTCGCGGGATAGCACGTCGCGCAGAGCAGCGCGAAAACCAGCGTATGCAGGCGTATCATCGGGCGCGGGCGAAGGTACAGGGCAATCACGCAGGGGTGGCGCCGTTCCCACCTCGCACGACACGGCACCGGGGAGCATAGCCGATGGTGATGGTACTGCCATTCCTGCTGGGTTTCGCCGCCGCATTGCTCGCGGTTGGCGGGCGCCGCAACGCGGCCGTTGGTCTTTCTCTCATCACGGTCGTCGTCCAGGTGTGGTGGCTCGTTTACCACGCCACCGACAAGCTCGCCGTTTCGCTTTGACGAACGCACGCCGGGCCGACCATGAACCGCAGCCTCGATACGCTGGCGTTGCTCGCGCTGTCCGCCGTCCTCCTTGTTGCCTTTTATTATCAGCTTGTCGTGGGGGAGCTGCCGTGCCCGCTGTGCGCATTGCAGCGCGTCGGCTTCATCGTCGCGGGCGTCGGCTTGATCCTCAATTTGCGCGTCGGCTATTCCCCCGCGCACTACGGACTGGTGCTGCTGACCGCGGTGGCCGCCGGCAGCGCATCGCTGCGGCAGATCGCGTTGCACGTCGTTCCGGGCACCGGCCACTACGGCTCCGCGCTGTTCGGCTTCCACTTCTACACGTGGGCGTTCGTGGGCTACGGCGCGCTGATTGCCTATGTCGGCGTCATGCTGTTGCTGGAGGCGCGCGCCCCGGCGCGCGACCGCGCGCCGCCCGCGGGTCCGTTGGCAGCGATCGCGTGCTGGCTGTTTGTTGCGCTGGCGGCGGCGAACGTCGCATCGTTCCTGCTCGAATGCGGCTTCGGCCCGTGCCCGGACACGCCGCTCGGCTATCTATGGATGCCAGGGGCTAAGTAGCGCGCGCTGGTTACCCGCCCCCGAGGACGCCTGCGGCGCTCTCCTTTATCGGGAGCGCCGCCTTGGAACGGCTAGCGTACGACGAGCACCGGCAACTTGCTGTGCGTCAGCACCTTGGTGGTCTCGCTGCCGAGAAGCATCGCGCTGAGCCCGCCGCGGCCATGCGAGGCCATGACGATCGCATCGCAGCGGGCCTTCTTCGCGCACGCAATAATGCCTTCCCACGGCGCGGCGGCAATCGCGTTCATCGTGTCGCAGTCGACCCCCGCGGCGGCGGCCTTCCTCGCCACGTTGTCGAGAACCTTTCGCGCCTCCTCCCTCGCCTGCTTCACGTACTCGCGCTTGGACAGCAGCTGGATGCTGACACCATCGGCGTAGACCGGCATCGGATAGTCGGCGGATGCATGAAATGCCGTGATCTTGGCCTTGAGCGCCTGTGCGAGAGCGATCGCTTGCCCGACGGCCTTGTCGGAGAGCTTTGAACCGTCGGTCGGGACCAGCAGGTTGGAATACACGGGGTTCTCCCTCGCAGTTGGCAGTTGACAGTATGCAGCAATGCGAACGGTGCTGGCGCAAGCTGATGCCGCGTTCGATATGTGAAAATGTCCGCAAATCGCAACTGCCAACGGTCAACTGCCAGCCGACTTCCGATGGACGACCCTCGATCCTATCCGGCGCCCGACACCGCGCCTGCGCAGTTCGCGGCGCTGCATGCGTTGGCCGAGGCGAGCCTTGCTTCCGCAACGGGGCAGGAGGCGTCGGCACACGACCTGACGCTTGGCGCGGAGCTGGAGTCGTTGCTGCAGCCGGGCAACGGCGATTCACTCGCGCAGTTATTCGCATCCGCGCCGTCCAGTGCGATCTACCGGCACTTGTGGCGATTGCTGGCCGAACGCGAACGAGCGGGGGCGCCGGATCCGTCGCTCCTCGTGCGGCTGTTTGCGTTGCCGGTGATCATCGTTGCCGGCCACGAAGCAATCTTGTCGGTGCCCACCGTGCTGACTGCGATCGTGGCCGATGTCGGCACGCATGCGTCACTGCTGCGCGAGCACGGCGCGCTTGCGGGAAATGAAACCATGGCGCTCGGCAACGCGCTGGTTGCGGCCGAAGCGCTCGACCTTGCGCAACTCCCGGACCTGCTGGCATCCCGCGCATTACCGGAAGCGATGTCGCCGCTGCGTGCGCTCGCTCCAGCCCCGATCCAGGTTGCGGCGGGCGTCGAGGGCGTCCATCTGCGCTTTCTCGTCGGTGCAGCGCTTGCCGCACCCGGCGCCGATCTGTTTCGCGATGCGACGGTCGGCAAGTGGGGGTTGCCGCTGGCGCAGGCGCTATCCCGATCGCTGGGCGCGCCAGGAATCTCCGTGCTGGCCTTGCCGCGGCCGCCGCAGCCGTTGGTCACCGCCGTCCAGCAAGGCCGGCTGGCGCAACGTGAAGTTGGCGCCCAACTCTTCGCGAGCAACGCGATCCGCAAGTTGCGCGCGGCGACGGGCGAGCCGACAGCCGTCATCAGCGTGCATCGGCTGGACGACTCCGGTGGCGGGGGAGAAGTGCGGTTGTCGCTCTCATCAAGGTTCGATCCGCGGCAAGCCGAAGGATTTCGATGTCCGCTGCTGCCGGGAGATCGTGTTGACGACGTCGTTCACATGCTTACGACGTTGCTCGCCGAGTGCCGGATCGCCGATGTGCGCGTTCACGCCGGCATTCACGCCGATCGCGATCCCGCATCGGGCCGCACGCTGCTGTTCAAGGCGGAAGGGGCGCCACCGGCCGCCGTTCACTAGCTCCGCGCATCGGAAGCCAGCGCAGCGCCGTTATTCGGCGATGGCAATTCGCGGCACGCCGACATCGGCAGCGTCGCGCCGGCGCACCCGTCCCGCGCCGCTCACGCGCTCCGTGACTTTCGGATCGCCGATGTAGTCGACGCTGCCGGCGCCGGAAATCGTGGCGTTCAGGGTTTTCTCGGCGTTGACCACCACCTGTCCGGCACCAGCGACCGAAATCGTTGCGTTCTGGCTCACGAGCTTGCCGCCGCGATATTCACCGGCTCCGGCAATCGAAACGGTTTGCTCGGTCACTCGCCCGGCAAGCTCGGCCTTGAGCGCGCCCGCGCCCGACAGGCGCAGCTGGCCACTTTGCAAGTTGTCGATCCTGACCGAGGTGCCGCCGGCGCCGGTGATGCGCAATTCCGGCACCTTGATTTCCGCGGCAGTGAGCTTCACGGTCCCTGCGGCGGCGATCGAATCGAGATTGGTGAACGTCACGACGATCTGCGCGCTGCGCGGGTTGCCGCCGCCGAAGATGAGATTCCACCACCGCGAGCTGTCGGCGGACTCGATGTAGAGCGTGTCGCCGCGGACCTCCGCGTCAATGTAGTCCTGTCGGCGTGCCGGCGTCGCGATGGCCACGCTTTCGGTCGTGCCCTGCACGAGCGTGATCTCGGCGGTGCCCGATACGTCGAGCCGCTTGAACGGAGCGAGATTGCGGGTCACGACACTCTCGGCGCGGTTGGCCGGTTTTTCCGCGCGCGGCCGGCGGTCGCCGAACGAGGCGGTGGACAGCGCGAGCCAGGCCAGCAGCGCGGCGATGGCGACCGACGCGAGAATGACGAGCGGCAAGGCGAAGCGGTTCATTGGCGTGCCTTCGCGCTGAGTGCTCCGGTGCTCGCCCTCGGGCGGACCGGCGGGTGGATAAGGTGACCTTCGCGCTGCGCGCTCCGGTATTCGCCCTTGGGGCGGCCCTTCGGGCTCATGTTAGTTCCTGCGTGCGGGGAAAGCCCCTTCCTGCTTGGATGCGACGGGGGGCCTAACTGGATTCGCTGAGGTGCTCAAGATACCGGCGGGCATTCTCGACGTAATGCGCAGCCGTCCACCGCAATCGCGCGACCTCCTCGCCGGTCAGCGTCCGGACCACCTTGCCGGGGGTCCCCATGACTAACGATCGGTCCGGAATGGTTTTGCCCTCGGGGATGAGCGTGCAGGCGCCGATCAGGCACTCGCGCCCGATCACCGCATGGTTGAGGATCACGCTCTGGATGCCGATCAGCGAGCCTTCGCCGATCGTGCAGCCATGCAGCATAACGAGGTGCCCGACGCTGACCTCGGGTCCGACGGTCAGCGGGACGCCTTCGTCGGCGTGCAGGATGGACCCGTCCTGGATATTCGTCCGCGGGCCGATGACGATCGTCTCGTTGTCGCCGCGCACCACGGTGTTGAACCACACCGACGCTTCATCCTCGAGCACCACGGTGCCGATCACCGAGGCATTGGGCGCGATGTAATGGTGCCGTCCGCGCAGTTCGACGCGGCGATCGCCGAGTGCGTAGAGCATCGTGTCGGGCGGGGATGTTCAGGGCGGCGCGGCAAGAAACTTGATGTCGCCATACCACGCGTCCACCGTGGCGCCGGTGTTGTCGGTGTCGGTCAGGATGCCGACGTCGGTCATCACGCCGGGCTCCTCGCCGAACGCGCGCTTGAAATCCTCGACGACATTGCGCGAAAGCGTCACCCACTTGCCGACTTCGGCGGCGCCGCTGACCGCCACCACCATCTCGACGCGTTTGGTGTGCGGATTCGCGATCACCGTTCCCACCGGATAATTGTTCGCCCAGACATAGATGAGCTGCGCGTAGGGAAGCTCCTTGCCGGTCGCGCTCTTCGCCAGCAGCGACTTGGTTTTTTCACCGAG
>Ga0070667_100000409_pt1 | contig 45970 bp, 35 predicted proteins | sample KBSS33metaG_FD_64659 | JGI IMG/M metagenome (GOLD analysis project Ga0070667, IMG submission 64659) | Switchgrass rhizosphere microbial communities from Kellogg Biological Station, Michigan, USA - KBS S3-3 metaG | ecosystem: Host-associated > Plants > Roots > Rhizosphere > Soil ...
CCCCCAGCGGTGTCTCGGTGGTCACGGCCACGAACACTCAGTAAGCCCATCGACGGACACAGGGAGCATCCCATGAAACTCAATACGCAACTCGGCGCCGCCTTGCTCGCGACGTCCCTCTCGGCCGCCATTGCGGCCGCGCCGCCCTCGACCTCCGCCTACTTCACCGATGCGCAGCAAAGCTACGTGCAGGACCGCACCTCCGAGAGCATCGGCAATGTCAACATGATCGCCTGCATCATGCACTCGCTGCGCCCGGATGCGCTGGTGAACCAGGACCCGTATGCCGCGCTGGTCGACAAGAACGTCTGCGACTCCGCAAAATCCGGCGGCGCCAGCTCCGCCACCGGCGCCAGCGCTGCCGCGGCGCCGGCGTACATCAATGCGGTGGTCGATTCCACCCGCGCCTCCAACTCCGATCCCATGCTGGTCAAAGCCTGGCTGTCCATCGATCAGGACGGTACGCCCGTCACGGTGTTCGCGCACATCAGCGCCACCGAGGCGCCCTCGAGCGCCAATCCCTATGGGGCGTTCCGCCTCGATTACTGCGGCAGGACAGACGGCGTCAGTGGCTGCGTGATGAACGGCTTCATGGAAGGCGGTAGCGGCACGCTGAGCTATTTTGAGATCGACAACAGCGGCAATGGCGGCGGAACCACTGCGCTGCAACTCACCAGCGTCGGCACCACCACGGGCAGCGGCAGTGTCAGCGTCGATGACCCGCACAACGGCAGCTCCGCGTTCGATTTCTCGTACGACCAGACCTACTTCCTGCGCGACGATCCGCAGGGTGGCAGCCAGTGCTTCAGCCGCGATGCTTCCGACCCGGAAACCGGGTTCTCGGTGTGGCAGTACGGCCTGTATGACTCGGCCACGGGTGCTCGCGTCGACCGCAACTCGGGCTTTCCAGTCCAGTACACTCAGGGCGGCACCACGTACCAGGGATTCCTGGGGTACTACGGTTTGTCGCTGCCCTCGCAGGCGATCACCACCGGCACGACCGTTCAGAAAGTCGATTACAACAGCGGCTCCTCCCCGGTCACGACCGACTACACGGCGGTGGTCAACGGCGGCCGTCTGACCCGCTACACCAAAAAGCAACGCACGCTCAAAGACATCGATCAGATCCATCTCAACGCCTTCGTCAATGCCGTCGGCAGCTCGGGACTCCCGGATGCCAATGCGCAGTATGAGATGTATTGGGACGATGCCTCCGGCAAGTTCATCGTGACGGCCGAGATGCAATGCGGCCCGGGCGGCTGCCAGACGAGTAATCTTCCCACCAATATCCCGCTGGACGCCTCGTTCTTCGCCGGCATGGGCGGCGTGCAGGGCTGGTCGCAATCGCTCGGCGGCGATGTATTCGTCAACCTGCAAAATGTCTCGGGTGCCGTGGATTCCACGACGTCAGCGACCGTCCCAGTCATCTATCATGTGCAGGACATGGTGTATCCGGACGACGGCAACAAGCCGGCGACGCTCTATTGCGTCTCGAACTGCCCGACGGCCACAACCCTGCAGGCTTATTTCACGCAGCAGGGCAACAGTGTTCAATCGCCCTACACGACGGCGACCGCCAGCTTCCAGCCAGTGGTGGATGCCGATGTGGTGACGTACAGCCTCGACAGCAATGCGCAGCTGACGGGCGGCGACGGCGGGACGAACGCCGCGGTGTTCACCGATGCCAGCGCCTACCAGCAGTTTCCCCAGTATCAGAACGGCGTGATGAGCGGCAAGCTCTTCACCGACAAGACTTTCGCACTGTGCAACTCCAACCAGTACTGCGACTGGGCGGTGAACTCGACGGCGGATGTCTACTATCAGTGGCAGACCGGCCCCAACACCTGGAATCAATTCGCGGCGGTGAAAGACAGCACAGGCGCGTTCGTGCACTTCGATGCCCCGCTCAATGTCAACTTCCAGGTGCCGGATGAAGCCGCCTACGGCAGTTACCGCAACACCAGCCTCATCCTCCAATACAGCGGCTTCGGCAACCTTAACGGCATTCCGGGCAGCTGCGTGTCGGCCACGACCAATCTGCCGGTGGACTGCGCCAATGACCCCTCGGTGCGCTATGTACCGCAGTTCGTGATTCCTTATGACCCGTCCGCCTCGCCGCAGCAGGGCGTGGTCACGACCACGGACAGCGGGGTTACGACCACCTATCTGGTGAAGTGGCTGAACCGCGAGATCCGCTTCGCCAGGAAAAACGCCAGTGTCTGCAGTGGCGATGGTCTGACAGCGCCCACCAATGTGGTGCTGCCGACGCAGTCGCAGCTCAAGAACCCGAGCGACAGCAGCTCGGATGTCTACCTCGGAACGCAGCCCACGGTCACGGGCGCTCCGCGCGTCATCCAGGGCGATGTGAAATACTAGCCCTCTGAACGCCAAGAGCACCCGCCGGCCAGAGGAACGTCCGGACGAGAACAAGACGGACGCGGCGATCGATCTCGCTCTGGTGGCGCGCCAGCCCATCTATGACGCGGGCATGGCGGTGGTGGCCTACGAGCTGCTGTTCCGCAAAGCCGCTGCGGCGGCCAGGGCGGAGATCGACGACCCTCGAGCGGCCACCCTGCAGGTGGTGGCCAGCGCGCTCGAGGTGGGCCTGGACAAGCTCACCGGTGGGCTGCCCATCCACGTCAATTTTTCCCGTGATTTGCTGATCGCCGAGTCGCCCCTGCCGCTACCCCCTGAGTACGTGGTGGTGGAAGTACTCGAGACCGTGCCGGGCGATCCGCAAGTCATCGCGGGGATCCAGGCGCTGCGCGCCCGCGGCCATCGCATCGCACTGGACGATTACTCCCCCGCGGTCACCCATCCCGCGCTGCTCGAAGTGGCGCACATCGTCAAGGTCATCGTCACCGGCAAGCACCGCGAGGAGCTGGCCGCTCTCGTACGCGACTTGAAGAAACGCGGCCTGCAGATCGTGGCCGAGGAAGTGGAGACCGTGGAGCAGTTCGAGCAGTGCCTGGAGCTGGGATTCAACTACTTCCAGGGCTACTTCCTGCAGCACCCGAAAACCTTCAGCGCCAAGCGCGTGCAGACCAGCCGTCTCGGCATGCTGCGCCTGGTGGCTGCGCTAGCCAAGGAGACGGAGTCCTTCGAGGAGATCGCGCAGCTCATCTCGCAGGACGCCTCGATGCCCTATCGTGTTCTGCGCTGCATCAACTCGAGCTACTACAACCTGCCGCGCAAAATCGACTCGATCCAGCAAGCCATCGTCATCTTAGGGCTTGAGAACCTGCGGCGGCTGTGTACGCTCGTGGCGTTGCAGGCCTTCGATGACCGGCCTTCGAGTCTTTTTGTCGGGGCGCTGGTACGGGCGCGCATGTGCGAGCAGCTCGGCCGGCTCGCGGATGCAAAGGATACCGGTCCTTATTTCATGACCGGCCTTTTCTCGATGCTCGATGTGATCACCGGCATGTCGCTTGCGGAATTGATGAAGGAGCTGCCGCTGTCCACCTCCGTCGAGCGCGCGCTGCTTGCCGAGGAAGGCGAGTTCGGCAAAGCGCTCGCCTGCGCGCGCGCCTACGAGCGTGGCGCCTGGCACCTGGTGGCTTTCGGCAAGCTGCCGGCGCATCTGATCCGCGCGGCCTATCTGGAAGCGGTGTTCTGGGCGGAGGATACGCGCGGGCTGGTGGCGGCGTAACGCAGCGATCCTCTCTTTGTGCTACCTCGCCGCGAGCGGAATCGCGGTCGTCTCCTTGATGATGCTGAGCGCGATCGAAGAGCTCACCGACTGCACCCCCGCGATGCGTGAGAGATGGTCCAGAAAAAAGGCCTCGTACGTTTTGATATCCCGCGTCACGATGCGCAGCAGGAAGTCCGTCTCGCCCAGCAAGGTATAGCAGTCGAGCACTTCCGGATGCACACGGACCGCATGCTCAAACTTCTCGAGCGCATCGCGCCCGTGATTGGCCAGCTTCACGTGCGCGAACACCACGAGATTGAGCCCCAGCCGCTCGCGGTCGAGCAGCGCCACCCGCGCCCGTACAATCCCCTCGCGCTCGAGGCGCTGGATGCGCCGCCAGCAGGTGGCGGTGGCTGTACCTACGCGCTCGGCAATGTCCGCGGCCGAAAGCGTGGCGTTTTCCTGCAGCACGTTTAAGATACGGATATCCAGCCGGTCGAGCGTTAATGGCGAATCTTGTTTCATAAATTGGTATTTGATGATAAATTTATATCGAATAATGCCCGCACCGTCGCGAGCTTGCAATGACCTCGCGGCGATTTGCGTGGATACTCCGCGCCGGAAATCGCCGACCCTGGAGCTTGCATGAGTCCCGTTTCGCGTCTTCACGTCCCGCATCCGCCGGCCCGGCCCGGCGACACGCCCGATTTCAGCTATGTCAGGCTCTGTCCCGCAGGCTCCGTCAAGCGTCCTGATCCCACGGCTGCCGTACCCGAAACCGAGTTCCTGAGCCGCGAGCTGGTACGGGTGCTGGACGACAGCCACAAGGCCCAGGGACCCTGGAACCCCGGTCTCGACGCCGACACCTTGCGGGCGGGCTTGCGCAATATGCAGCTCACGCGCATCTACGACGAGCGCATGCTGCGCGCCCACCGCCAGGGGCGCATCTCCTTTTACATGCAATCGACCGGGGAGGAGGCCGTGGCCACGGCCGCGGGGATGGCGCTCGATCCCAAGGATATGCTGTTCCCGAGCTACCGCTGCCAGGGTCTGCACTTCCTGCGCGGCGTGCGCACGGTGAAGCTGATGTGCCAGCTCCTCTCCAATACTCAGGACATGTGCAAGGGCCGCCAGCTCCCCGTGCTGTACCACTCCGCTGAAAAACGCCTGTTCTCGATCTCGGGCAATCTCGCCACGCAGGTGCCTCAGGCCGTGGGCTGGGCGATGGCCGCGACCATCAAGGGCGAGCCGCACCTCGCCGCCGCCTGGACCGGCGAGGGCTCGACGGCGGAGGGTGATGTACACCACGCGTTTGTCTTTGCCTCCGCGTACCGCGCGCCGGTGATCCTCAATATCGTCAACAACCAGTGGGCCATCTCGACGTTCCAAGGGATCGCCGCCGGCGACAGTCCGTCGTTCGCTGCGCGCGGACCGGCGTTCGGCATGCCGGGCATCCGCGTGGACGGGAACGATTTCCTCGCGGTGTATGCGGTGACGCGCTGGGCCGCGGAGCGCGCGCGCAAAGGACTGGGCGCCACGGTCGTTGAACTGGTCACATACCGCGCCGGCGCGCACTCCACCAGCGACGACCCGTCGCGCTACCGGCCCAAGGCCGAAGCCTCCGCCTGGCCGCTCGGCGATCCGCTGCAGCGTTTGAAGCAGCACTTGATCGGACTCAAAGAATGGAGCGAGGAGCGCCACCAGGCTCTCCACAAAGAGCTCACCACCCATGTGAATGATGCGTGGAAGGAGGCCTGCGAGTTCGGAACTTTGAGCGAGCCGCCGCGGCCCGATCCGCTGACGATGTTCGAGGATGTGTTCGCGCAGATGCCGCAGCACTTGCAGCGCCAGCAAGCCCAGCTTGCGAAAGAGCTGGGTTGAACCATGGCGCAGATGAACATGATCCAAGCGCTCAATTCCGCCATGGATGTGGCGATGGGGCGCGATCCGGCTGTCGTGGTGCTGGGTGAGGATGTGGGCTTTTTCGGCGGGGTGTTCCGCGTCACCGACGGACTGCAAAAAAAATACGGCGAGCAACGCGTGTTCGATACGCCCATTGCCGAGGGCGGCATCGTCGCCGCGGCCATCGGCATGGCGGTCAACGGTCTGAAGCCCGTCGCGGAGATCCAGTTCGCCGACTATGTCTATCCCGCATACGACCAGATCGTGAGCGAGCTCGCACGCATCCGCTATCGCAGCGCCGGGGAATTCACCGCCCCGGTGACGGTGCGCATGCCCTGCGGCGGCGGCATCCGCGGCGGGCAGACCCATTCGCAAAGTCCCGAGGCGGTGTTCGCGCATGTCTGCGGCATCAAGATAGTGATGCCCTCCAATCCCCATGACGCCAAAGGCCTGCTCATCGCCGCGATCGAGGACCCCGATCCGGTGATCTTCCTCGAGCCCAAACGGCTCTATAACGGACCCTTCGACGGCGATCCGCACAAGCCCGCGGTGTCCTGGAATGGGCATCCCCAGGGCGAGGTGCCCGAGGATCACTACAGCGTGCCATTGGGCAAGGCGCAGATCGTACGCAGCGGCCACGCGGTGACCATCGTCACCTATGGCACCCTGGTGCATGTCGCCCTCGCAGCGGCAGAAAAGCTGGGGCTCGACGCCGAGGTGATCGATCTGCGCTCGATCGTGCCGCTCGATGTGGAAACCGTCGTTGCTTCAGTGAAAAAGACCGGCCGCTGCGTGATCGCGCACGAGGCGACGCGCTTTGCAGGCTTCGGCGCGGAGCTTTCCGCCACCGTCCAGGAGGAGTGCTTCTGGCACCTTGAAGCGCCCATCGCGCGTGTCGCGGGCTGGGACACCCCCTATCCGCTGGCCTTTGAATGGGAGTATTTTCCCGGGCAGGCGCGCCTCGCCGCTGCTCTCAAGGCCGTGATGGAGTCCCGATGAGTCGTCAGATTTTCAAGTTGCCCGATTTGGGCGAAGGCACGGTGTCCGCGGAAATCGTGGCCTGGCGCGTCAACGTTGGCGATATGGTGCAGGAGGACCAGCCGGTCGCCGAGATGTCGACGGAGAAGGCCGTAGTCGAGGTGCCCTCGCCGCTCTCAGGCCGCGTGGTGGCGCGTCACGGCGAGCCGGGGGATGTGGTGGCGGTGGGGAAGGAATTGCTGGAGTTCGAGACGGAGGCCGCGGCTACGGAACGCAAGCCTGCACCGGCGGGCCCTGTCCCGACGCCTCAGAAACCGGTGGGTAACGGCCGGCCACTGGCCTCGACCCTCCAGACAGGCCGCGTCATGGCCTCCCCTGCCACGCGCCGCCGCGCGCGCGAAGCGGGTCTCGATCTGACTCAGGTGGCGGGCAGCGGACCCAATGGCCGCATCGAGCGTGCGGATCTCGAGGCGGTGCTGGACAGCAAGCCCTCCACATCATCCGCCGCCAAGCCCTCCCCCGCTCGAGCCGCACGCGATGGCACCGAAGAGATCAAGGTCATTGGGGTGCGGCGCGTCATCGCACAGCGCATGAGCGAAGCCAAGCGCAACATTCCACATTTCTCCTACGTCGAGGAAGTCGATGTTACGGAGCTCGAGTCGCTGCGCCGGTATTTGAACGGCCGTCGCGACAAGTCCCTCCCTTCTCTCACCTTCCTGCCCTTCCTGCTCGCTGCGCTCACGCGAGCGCTGACCGACTTTCCCCAGTGCAACGCGCACTACGATGCCACGCGCGAGACCATCGTGCGGTATCGGGCGGTGCACGCCGGGATCGCGACCCAGACCAAAGATGGCCTCAAGGTCCCCGTGGTACGCCATGCCGAAGCTCTGTCACTCGAGGATCTCGCCGCTGAAATCCGCCGGGTCTCGACCGCGGCGCGGGACAACACCGCGAAGCGCGAGGAGCTCACGGGCTCGACAATCACGGTTACCAGCCTCGGGAAACTGGGTGGTATCGCCTCTACGCCGGTTATCAATGCTCCGGAGGTCGCGATCATCGGGGTCAATCGCGCGGTGGAGCGGCCGATGATCGTCAACGGCGCGGTAGCGGTACGCCTGATGATGAACCTCTCCTCCTCGTTCGATCACCGCTTCGTCGATGGATTCGATGCGGCGGCGATGATTCAGGCCCTGAAGGAAAAGCTCGAGCATCCCGCGACGATTTTCTGCTGACGGGCCGGAGCACTCAGAAAGCTCGGCTTTTTGGGGACCAACCGTCGGTCAGAGTGCGGAGAAACGCGACAATATCCTTGACCTCGGCCATCGTCAGGGCCGGCTTACCGCCCGGATGACCGCCGAATGGTGCTTTTTTCTCGATGTTGTCCGCGTAGCGCGCCGGCAGGTCGTCGTGGCGGCGCACCTGCCCGTCCGCCCCGCGCGGATACCATCTCTCAGGATGCGTGTCGCGTTCCGCGTAAAAGCGCACGGCATCCTCGAGGCGGCTCACCACGCCGTTGTGGAAGAACACGTGGCGTCGCGCCACATTGCGCAGCGACGGCGTACGAAACAGGCCGCAATATTGCGCCCGGTCTTGAAGATCGGCGCGCAGCGGCCCGCACAAACCCAGATCGTAATAACGAGGATCGGCATTGGCGGGAATCGCTGCATTGCGCGGCACCGCGAGCGCGGCAAACCCGTAGTCCGTGAATTGCGGAAACGCGCCGCCCTTGATCGAGGAGATATGGCAGCTCGCGCAATTGCCGCGGCGCGGATCGTTGAAGGCAGCCAGGCCGCGCTCCTCCTGCGCGCTGAGCAGCGTCTGCCCGCGCAGCCAGGCGTCGTACTTGCTGTCATAGGGATAGAAATCCGCGGGACTCTGCTGAAATACCTCGAGGGCCCAAAGCACTCCCTTGAACGCCAGATCCTCATCGTCCAGCACGGAGCCGCCGAAGGTATCGCGGAATTGGGCGGCGTAGGCGGCGCGCCGGACTTTTGCGATCACCGCCCGCGCATCGGAATTCGCCATCTCAAACGGTGAGAGCAACGGCAGCAGCGCCTGCTCGTGCGCCGAGGTGGCGCGGCCGTCCCAGGTGCGCCCGCCCGCCGGCCCCTGATCCACGCTATCGTCACCGTCGTCGTCCACGAAATGCTCGGAGAACGGCGGCACATTCTGCGTGTAGGTGAGCGAGGGAACGGCACGCACGCCGGACTGCCGCCCGCTCACGCCGCCCCGCTGCACGGCCTGTCCGTCGGGTGGACCGAAGGCGTGAGCCGGATCGTGACAGCTGGCGCAGGACAAGGTGCCCGAGGCGGACAGCGTGCGGTCGGAGAACAGCTTGCGGCCGAGCTCGGTCAGCGCCGCGGCGGACGGCTTCTTCTCGAACGGAGCGGCGTAAAAAGCCTGTGCGACGCCGGCGCCGTGCCAAAGGAGCAGCGTGGCCAGCGCACTCAGAGACGCTTGCAGACGGATCGGCGGCATGTGGCTCATGGTTATGGATCCGCATTGCAATGGAATGACATCGCACTGCAACGGTGCTGACACATTGCGGCGTTACACAGGATGGTCTCAACCGCATTCCATCGTGTGCTTCGGAGTCACCCCATGAAAATCAGGCTCAGGCAATTCAGCTGCCTCGCAGGCAGCCTGACGCTCACCATGCTGGCAATCGCCAACGAGCCGCACGGCGGCGCCAACGGCGTCAACCCCTTCGTCACCGAGGCGCTGCGCCACAAGGTGCAGAACATCGTCGTGATCTACGCGGAGAACCGCGCCTTCGATAACCTGTTCGGTAACTTTCCCGGCGCTCATGGCCTGAACGAAGTGGTCGACTCCAACGGCCAGCCCCTGCCGGGCTATATCCCGCAAAAAGACCGCGACGGCTCAGGTCTGAGCGAGCTGCCGCGTACCTGGGGCGGCGTCACCGCGGCGGGAGTCACGCCTGTTGTCACGCAGGAGCAGAGCGCGGGCCTGCCCAACGCACCGTTCGCGGTGGAGACCGCTTTCGCGCCGGTGGGCGCGACTTACTCCACGTTCACCGTGACGCGCGATCTATATCACCGCTTCTTCGAGAACCAGATGGAAATCAACGGCGGAGCCAACGACATGTTCGCCGCCTGGGCGGACGCGGGTGGGCTGACCATGGGTCATTTCGATTACAGCGGCTCGGCGCTCTACAAGCTGGCGCAGCAGTACACGCTGGCGGATGAGTTCTTCGAAGGCGCCTTTGGCGGCTCCTTCCTCAACCATCAGTATCTGATCTGTGCCTGCGCGCCGGAATATCCCAACGCGGACTCGCCCACCGGCCCGCTGCCAACTATCGCGACCCTGGATAAGGATGCTTCGGGCCATTACCTGCCCCGGCTCACTCTCAAGCCCACTTCCCCCGCTTCGGCACTCGACGGCCCACCGGCATTCGTGCTAAGCGGCAATATCACGCCGGCCAATTACTTCGGCAACGGCAAGTTCTACGCCGTCAACACCATGCAGCCGCCCTATCAGCCGAGCGGCAACAAGCCCGTGGACTCAAGCGGCAGCGATCCGCTCTATGCCAGCGTGCTCAACAATACCCTCCCCGCTCAGACGCAAAAGAACATCGGCGATCTTCTGAGCCAGGCGCATGTCAGCTGGAAGTGGTATGCCGGCTCGTGGAAGGCGGCATTGGCGGACGGCACGCAGGACCCGAGCGCACCGCGCACCGTGATCTACACGCCATCTGTGGCGCGCGGCAGCCCGGACTTCCAGGCCCATCACCACCCCTTCAACTACTACGCCAATCTCGATCCGGTGCAGCATGCCGCCGAGCGCGCCAGGCACCTGCAGGACTACAATGACCTGGTGGCGGATGCGGCCGCGGGCACGCTGCCCGCGGTGGCCTTTTACAAGCCGCAAGGCAATGTGAACCAGCACGAGGGCTATGCGAACCTCGACGACGGCGACAAGCACATCGCCGACCTGGTCGCCAAGCTTCAGGCCAGCCCGCAGTGGCCAAACATGGTGATCGTCATCACCTACGATGAGTTCGGCGGCGTTTGGGATCATGTGGCACCGCCCAAAGGCGATCTGCTCGGACCCGGCACCCGCATTCCCGCCATTGTCATCTCGCCCTGGGCAAGGCGGGGCTTTGTGGATCATACGCAGTATGACACGGCGTCCATCCTGCGCCTGATCACCCGCCGTTACGATCTGCCGACGCTACGCGGTCTGGCGCTGCGCGACACGGCGCTCAAACAGCAGGGCGGCAAGCCCATGGGCGACCTGACCCCGGCACTCGCTCTGCAGCCCGCTGGCCCTGCTCACCTCACGGCCAGCGATGAGACTCTACTGCCCGGTCGGATCCGGCTGGTCTGGGATGCTCTGCATGACGCGCGCGGCTACAAGGTATTCGTCGGCACGGCCCCCGGCGATGAGTCCTTCACGCCAGTGGACACAGTGCTGGATGTCAAGGTCGGCGGCAAAGCCACAACGACGGTGACCGGTCTGAAACCCGGCAAGACGTATTACTTCACGGTGGCGGCGGTGCTGCGCGGCGGGGAGATCACCGCCTTCTCAAACGAGTCAAGCGCCACACCGCACGGCCTGTTCCACTTCTAGCTCACGCGCCAAGGAGACGGGGCCAGGGAAGGCCTTTGAGGGACGGCCTACTTTTTCTTGCGGCGGCTCTTGCGCGGCACCTTGGCGCCGGCCCTGCGCGCCTCGGACAGCCCGATGGCAATCGCCTGCTTGCGGCTGGTCACCTTCCTGCCGGAACGGCCGCTGCGCAAGGTACCTTCCTTGCGCTCGTGCATTGCGCGTTTGACTTTGCTGGCGGCTTTCTTACCGTACTTTCTGGCCATGGCTACACCTGCGAGAGAATAGATGCCCGTGCCTAGCAGTAATCGTGCCGGAGCACGCACGAACAGCCGATGCGCTACTCTGCGCACTCACCGTCAACGCCGTGGATTTTACGGATGGTCGATAGTCGTGTGCTTGCGGTTAACGCGGGTTCCTCGAGCATCCGCTTCGCCCTGTATGGGACTGACAGGTCGCTGGTGCGGCGCGGCAAGCTGGAACGGATCGGCGAACGGGGAAACGCCGGCCTTGAGCTGATCGAGTCGCTCGATCGTGAGCGTCTGCTCGATGGCGTCGCCGCCGTCGGCCACCGCGTCGTCCATGGCGGGCTGAAGTACAGCGCTCCGTCGCTGATCGACGCTGAGCTCCTTGCGGAGCTGCGCCGGATTTGTCCGTTCGATCCCGAGCACCTGCCGCTTGAAATCGCGCTGATAGAGCGCTTTCGTAAGCGTTTGCCTCAAACCCCGCAGATTGCCTGCTTCGACACCGCCTTCCACCGCCAGATGCCGCGCGTGGCGCAGCTGCTGCCCCTGCCCCGGCGCCTGGACGAGCAGGGTATCCGCCGCTTCGGCTTCCATGGCCTGTCCTATGCCTATCTGATGGGAGAGCTCGAGCGGATCGCGGGACAAGATGCCGCACAGGCCCGAATCGTGCTGGCGCACCTGGGGAACGGCTCAAGTCTCGCAGCCGTCCACCAAGGCAAGAGTATCGACACCACCATGGCCTTCACACCGGCCGCTGGCGTTCCGATGAGCACCCGTGCCGGTGATCTCGACCCAGGTCTTGGGTGGTATCTGGCGCGAACCGAGAACATGAGTGCCGAGGCGTTCAACCATATGGTCAATCACGAGTCGGGACTGCTTGGGGTGTCGCAGACCAGCGCGGACCTGCGCGATCTGCTGGCCTGCGAAGCCACCGATGCACGTGCGGCGGAGGCCATTGCGCTCTATTGCTACCAGATCGGCAAATCGATTGGCGCGCTCGCGGCGGCGCTCGGCGGGCTCGATACCCTGATCTTCGCGGGCGGTATCGGTGAGAATGCCGCACCCATCCGCCAGCGCATCTGTGAGCGCTTGGGATTCTTAGGGATCCGGCTCGATGAGGGCCATAATGCCGCACACCGCGACATCATCTCGGACGGCACCGCCACAGTGACGGTACGGGTGATCGCCACTGATGAAGAGGCCATGATTGCCCGCGCCACCCGGCAGGAGTGTCCATGACGACCCCGCTTGCCCCTGCTCTGCTCGCCCGGATGAACGCCTGGTGGCGCGCCGCGAATTACCTCTCGGTCGGACAGATCTACCTGCTCGACAACCCGCTGCTCAAAGTCCCGCTCGCCATCGAGCATATCAAGCCACGGCTGCTGGGGCACTGGGGGACGACACCCGGCCTCAACTTCATCTATGTGCATCTGAACCGCATCATCCGCCAGTACGACCTTGAGATGATGTATGTGATCGGTCCGGGACATGGCGGCCCCGGGATTGTCGCGTGCACGTATCTCGAAGGCACGTATAGCGAAATCTACCCCGAGATCTCGCAGGACGAGCCCGGGCTGCAGCGGCTCTTCAAGCAGTTCTCCTTCCCAGGCGGCATCCCAAGTCATGTCTCCCCGGAAGTGCCCGGCTCCATCAATGAAGGGGGCGAGCTCGGTTACTCCCTGATGCACGCTTATGGAGCGGCCTTCGACAACCCGGATCTCATCGTGGCCTGTGTGGTGGGTGACGGCGAGGCCGAGACCGGGCCGCTCGCGACCAGCTGGCACTCGAACAAATTCTTAAACCCGGCGCGCGATGGCGCGGTGCTGCCGATTCTTCATCTGAACGGCTACAAGATCGCAAGTCCCACCGTCCTCGCGCGCATGCCTGAAGCAGAGCTGGGACAGCTGCTGACCGGCTACGGGTACGAGCCGATTTTCGTGACCGGGGATCAGCCGGATGAAGTCCATCAGCTCATGGCCGCAGCGCTCGACCGGACCACGGCCAAGATCAGGGACATTCAGACTGGCGCGCGTTCGGGAGGAATCCACAGCCGCCCTGCCTGGCCCCTGATCGTGCTGCGCACGCCCAAGGGCTGGACCGGACCTAAGACGGTGGACGGGCTCGCGACCGAAGGATCCTGGCGATCGCACCAAGTACCCCTTGCGGGATTGGCCGAAAACCCGCAGCACCTCAAGCTCCTCGAGGACTGGCTCAAGAGCTACCGCCCGCAGGAGCTGTTCGATGCGAGCGGCCGGCTGATCGCGGAGCTTGCCGAGCTCGCGCCGCGGGGCGAGAAACGCATGAGCGAGAGTCGCCATGCCAACGGCGGCTCTGCGCTCAAGGACTTGAAGCTGCCGGACTTCCGCGACTACGCCGTTGAGGTGAAACGCCCGGGGACGGTCACGGGCGAAGCAACCCGCATCACCGGCGCGTTCCTGCGCGATGTCATGCGGCTCAACCTCGAGACGCGGAATTTTCGGATATTCGGACCGGATGAAACCGAGTCGAACCGGCTTGGGTCTGTCTTCGAAGTCACCGACCGTATGTTCATGGAGGACATCCGCCCGGGTGATACCCAGCTTTCGCGCCATGGGCGTGTCCTCGAGGTCTTGAGCGAGCATCTATGCCAGGGGTGGCTCGAGGGGTATCTGCTCACCGGCCGGCATGGGTTCTTCTCGTGTTATGAGGCCTTCGTGCACGTGGTCGACTCGATGTTCAACCAGCATGCCAAGTGGCTGAAAGTCACCCGCAAGCTCCCCTGGCGGCGCCCGATCGCCTCGCTGAACTATCTGCTGACCTCGCACGTCTGGCGGCAGGACCACAACGGGTTCAGCCATCAGGACCCGGGGTTCATCGATCACGTGGTCAACAAGAAGGCCGATGTGATCCGCGTCTATCTGCCGCCGGATGCCAACACGCTGCTGTCGGTGACCGACCACTGCCTGCGCAGCCGCAACTACATCAACGTGATCGTCGCGGGCAAGCAGCCCTCACCGCAGTGGCTCGACATGCCCGCGGCGATGAGGCACTGCACGGCGGGCCTCGGACGCTGGTCCTGGGCGAGCAACGATGCCGGCATGGACCCCGATGTGGTGATGGCCTGCGCCGGGGATGTACCGACGCTTGAGACCCTGGCGGCGGTCGCGCTGCTGCGCAAGCATCTACCGCAGCTCAAGATCCGCGTCGTCAATGTGGTCGACCTGATGTCGCTGCAGCCGCGCAGTGAGCATCCGCATGGCTGGACAGATGCGGATTTCGATGCGGTGTTCACGCCCAATACGCCGACCATCTTTGCCTATCACGGCTACCCCTGGCTCATTCATCGCCTGACCTACCGCCGCGCCAACCATCCGCACCTGCACGTGCGCGGCTACAAGGAGGAAGGCACCACGACCACACCCTTCGACATGACAGTGCTCAATGAGCTCGACCGCTTTCATCTGGCAAAGGAGGTGGTGGAGCGGGTGCCGGGGCTTGCGGCGCAGGCCACGGACTTCCTGCGCTTCATTGAGGAGCGGCTCGCGGCGCACACGCACTATGTACGCACGTACGGGCAGGATATGCCGGAGATTCGGGACTGGCGGTGGAGCGGTTGACGTTCAGACCACCCCCCGCTTTAATACGCGCCCTCCCCCCGGCGGCCAGATAGCTCAGTTGGTAGAGCAACGGACTGAAAATCCGTGTGTCGGTGGTTCAATTCCACCTCTGGCCACCATTTCTCTTAATTATCATCCACTTAGAAAGCTCCACCTTGCAAGTTTTAGCTATCAGCTCTGCCTACTTATGATAGCCTGAGCGCTACCGTGGCAGTTCCCAGAGTCTCTGGAGTCGGTACACTTCATGCGGTTCGCCAGTACGTGGGCGGGCCCTGCGACGATGACAAAACGAAATCCACATCCGAGGAGACGAGCGCCGGAAGCTTCGGCACACCGGCCGCCGCCACAGCGTCCCGCGCCACCCGTTGTCCTCCGCCGCGACCGCAAGGCAGCTGACGCGGCGGTGACGCTGCAAGAGGTACTGCGACCGCTGGCCCGAGTGATGATTCGAGGCGGACTGGGGGCAGGCCAGCTGACCGAGGCGGCAAAGCTCGCGTACGTCCTGGCCGCCATTGATGAGGTCATTCCCGCCGGGCGCCGCCCCAATGTCTCGCAGCTGTCAGTGGTGACCGGACTGACCCGCAAGGAGATCGCGGCGATGCTGCGTCAACGGGAGGCCTCGCGCGGTCCTGGCTCGCCTAAGCCCAGTCTCGAGCAACGCGCGATTCGCGTGCTGCGCGCCTGGCGTGCCGACCCGGCGTTCCAACGGCAGGACGGAAGGCCGGCGGATTTGCCGCCGCGCGGCGATTATTCCTTTGCGGAACTGGTGAAAAGGCATGGCAGGGATGTCACGCCGGTTTCCCTGCTGAAGGAACTGCGGAGGATGAATGCCGTGGTCACGACGCGCGCGGGAAAGCTCAGGGCACGAAGTGATGCGATTCAGACCCAGGCGAATACAGGGACGCAGCTGACGGAGTTCGCGGCTTTGCTGCGCGACTTTGCGGTCGCGGCGGAACAGCTTGACCGAGCGGGGGATCCGCCTCCTCTTGTGGAGTTCAAGGATTTGAGGCTGCCGGCAGCACAGCAGGTGGCGCTGTTTCTGCAGGTGTTTTCCAAACGCGCGGCCGGACTTCTCGAGGGTGTGGATCAGTGGATGAGGCAACAGGGGCTTGCAACGCACGACAAGGCATCGGGATCGGCGGAGTCGAGGGTCGGCATTGGGGTTTACCTATTGCATGAGTAGAGCGGGGCACGCGCGAAATGCCCCCTCTATCCCAAAGGCGCTCAACCGATGAGTCATAGCGCCGCGGCGACGGTCCGTTGCTGCTGCACGCCGAGACCCGTGATACCGAGGCGCATCGTCTGGCCGGGGCGCAAGTACACAGGTGGCTTCTGCCCCAGCCCCACCCCGGGCGGTGTACCCGTTGAGATCAGATCGCCGGGCTTCAAGCTGAAAAACTGACTGATGTACCACACCAGATGCGCCACGCCGAAGACCATGGTGCGCGTGTTGCCGTTCTGAAAGCGCCGGCCGTCCACCTCGAGCCATAAGTCCAGATTCTGCGGATCGGCAACCTCATCGGCCGTCACCAGCCAGGGCCCGATGGGAGCGAAGGTGTCGCAGCCCTTGCCTTTGTCCCAGGTCCCTCCGCGCTCCAGCTGATATGCCCGTTCGGATACATCGTTCACGATGCAGTACCCGGCGACATGCTCGAGCGCCCGCTCGGGTGCGAGGTATCTGGCGGGCTTGCCGATCACGATGCCGAGCTCGACCTCCCAATCGGTTTTCTCGGAGCCGGGAGGAATCTCCACTTCGTCGTTCGGCCCGACGATGGCGCTTGGGGGCTTCATGAAGAGGACCGGCTCATCGGGCACCGCCATGCCGGATTCGGCGGCGTGGTCGCGGTAGTTCAGGCCCACGCCGACGATCTTGCCGACGCCGGCCACGCAGGGGCCGAGGCGCGGCGTGCCGTCCACTCTGGGGAGCTTCCTCATGTCGAGCGCTCGGAGTTTCTCGAGCTGCTCAGGCAGGAGCGCGGCACCGCCTACTTCCGATACCTGAGCCGACAAATCCCGCAAGTGTCCCTCGGCATCGAGAATGCCGGGACGTTCCTGGCCTTTGGGGCCGTAGCGCAACAATTTCACATCGATCTCCAAATAGAACAGGCTTGCTGCGCAACATACCCGATTTCAGGGCAGACAGCGCGCGCCCTTGGAGGCCGAGGTTACGAGCCGCGCGTACTTGGCCAGTACTCCGTCACGATACCGTGGGGCCGGAGGCTGCAAAGCGGCGCGGCGCTGCTCCAATTCAGCGGGCGATACGTCCACGTGCAGACGTCCGCTTTCGACGTCGATCTCGATGCGATCGCCATCGCGCACCAGCGCGATCGGCCCCCCCATGGCCGCTTCAGGCGCAACATGGCCAATGCACAGGCCCTTGGTGCCCCCGCCAAACCGTCCGTCGGTCACCACGGCGACCTCGCCGCCGAGTCCGGCGCCGACGATGGCACCGGTCAGGGCAGTCATCTCCGGCATGCCGGGACCGCCGACCGGGCCCTCGTAACGCAGCACCACCACATCACCGGGCCTGATAGAGCCCTGGCGCACGGCCTGCGCGCCCGCCTGCTCCGAATCGAAGCAGCGCGCGGGGCCGGTGTGATGCATGCGCGCTTCGTTCGCGATTTTGGTGACGGCGCCCTCGGGCGCGAGCGAGCCGGTAAGGATAGCGTAACCACCGCGTGCCTTGACCGGTTGGGCTGCCGTGCGCAGCACCGGATGCGGCTGCCCGGCGGGAAAAGCCGCGATCTGCGCGGCGAGGGTCTGACCGGTGATAGTGAGGGCATCGCCATGCAACAACCCGGCGGACAAAAGCTCACGCATCACGGCGGGCACCCCGCCGGCCAGATGCAATTCGCGCATCATGTAACGGCCCGCCGGTTTCATGTCGGCGAGCTGTGGGGTGCGGCGGCTGATCCGATCGATATCCGCCAGGGTGAACTCGATGCCGGCTTCCGCGGCGATCGCGAGCAAATGCAGGCACGCATTGGTCGAACCGCCGAAAGCCGAGGCGACGGCGGTCGCATTCTCCATCGATCGAACCGTCAGGATGTCGGACGGGTGGATGCCGCTCTTGACCGCGGTCAGCAGAGCATCGGCCGCCTGATGCAGCACCCGCAACCGCTCGGGAGCTGCGGCCGGCGGCGCCGCCATGCCGGGCACGGTCAACCCCAGGGCTTCGGCGACCGAGGCCATGGTGTTGGCCGAGAACATGCCCGCGCAGGTGCCTATTCCCGGGCAGGCGGCTTTCTCCACGGTTTTGAGCTCATCGGCACTCATCAGCCCCTGAGCATTGGCGCCGATGGCCTCGTAGACATCCTGCAGCGAGATATCGCGGTCGGGAAGCCGCCCCGGCGCGAGCGAGCCTCCATAGGCAAACACCGCCGGCAGATCGAGGCGGATCATCGCAAGCAGCATCCCTGGAATGGATTTATCGCAGCCTGCGATGGCGAGCAGTCCGTCGTAGCATTGCGCGCGCATCACGAGCTCGACCGAGTCGGCGATCCAGTCGCGCGAGACCAGCGAGGCGCGCATCCCTGCGCTGCCCATCGAGATGCCATCGGAAACCGAAATCGTGTCGAACTCGTAGGCGACCACGCCCTGCTCGTTCAAATGCCGCGCGGCGGCCTGGCGCAGCACATCGAGGCCGGCGTTGCAGGGGGTTACCTTGTTCCAGGTGGCGCCGACGCCGATCTGCGGTTTTTTAAAATCCGCATCGTTGAGGCCAAAGGCCCGCAACATGGCGCGCGCCCCGGCGCGCTGGGGACCTTCGAGCATGGGCCGGCTTTGACTGCGGGGATCGGGATTGCTCATGGGATATCCGTGTGAGTGCGAGGGATGACAAGAGTCTCATCGACGATGACGATCTGGACCGATTGCGCGAAGGCTTCGCGCGTGCGGCGCAGGTCCTCGTTGAGCTTCGGGTTGCTGAAGGCCTTCTCGAGCGCGGCTTGATCGTCGAAGCGCAGGGTGGCGATCCCTGAGGGGGCGCCGGCCGGCCCTTCGGTGACGAAGTCGATGGTGTACTCGCGCACGCCCGGGATCCGGCGGGCGTAATCCACGTGCTCGCCCAGCCAGAGCCGGCGAAACTCGGCGTCGGTGAGCTCGGGGCGTTTCCAGACCAGGCTGGTGCGCTTGATCATCGCGGTTATCCTACGGCTTCAGCTTCTGGTATGATGGTATACCACTTTACGAGGCGGCACACCTGAGCTCACGCCGCCGTGGACGATGAGGTCGCGAAGCCGGCTATTGGGCCAGGGCGCCACCATCGATCACGAGCTCGCTGCCGGTCATGTAGGAGGACTCATCCGAGGCGAGAAAGATCACGCCCGCCACGATCTCCTCGACGCGCGCCAGACGTCCCATGGGCACGCGTTTCAACCGTTCGGCCAGCGCCTTGGGATCGGGTAAAAAGCGATGCAGCATGCCGCCATCGGTGGGTCCGGGATGCAGTGAGTTGCAGCGGATGTTCTCGTGCGCGTGCTGGGCGGCGGTCACCTTGCTGAGCATGCGCACGGCGGCCTTGCTGGTCGCGTAGGCGGGTTCCTGAAGCTGCGACTGACCGATGCCGGCCAAAGAGGAGATATTCACGATCGAGCCACCCCCGGCACGGCGCATCTCGGGAATGGCGTGCTTGGTGCCGAGGAAGACACTGCGCAGATTGACGGCCATGACCCGATCCCACTCCTCCACCGTGCGCTGCTCGATGGGCACACGCGGAATGACGATGCCGGCATTGTTCACCAGCACATTGAGCTTGCCGAAGCGGCCGAGCGTCTCGCGGATGGCGTTGAGCCAGTCGTTTTCTTCGGCGACGTCCAAGTGCAGGTACACGGCCTCACCGCCCGCGGCGCGGATCTGCGCTTCGACCTGCGCGCCTTCCGGATCGGCAATATCGCCGAACACGACTTTGGCGCCCTCTTGCGCGCAGGCCAACGCCTGAGCCGCGCCCAGACCGGATGCTGCGCCGCTGACTAAAGCCACTTTGCCGCTCAACCGTCCCATTATCCACTCCTCACTGGCCCAATTGGTTCCGGACATATGGCCCGGCGCTCCAAGCGCGCCTGTAAGCGCGAGCGAATACTGTCAAAGAGCGCAGCCAGAAAGATCACGGCTCCGGTCACCACCGGATAGGCATAGGGGTTGGCGTTCATCATGGCGAGACCGTTCTGCACGGTCATGATCAACACGGCGCCGATCACCGGCGCCCAAAGATTGCCGCGCCCGCCGAAGAGGCTGGTGCCACCGAGCACCGCCGCGGCAATGGCCAGAAACTCCGCGTTCTGCCCAAAGGCACCCGAGGCTGCGGAGGTCTGGCTCAGAGAAATGAAGCCGCCCAATCCCGCGAACGCGCCGCACAAGGTGTACACGCTCCATTTGACGGTCGTGATGGGCACACCGACCCGCCGCGCGCCTTCGGCTTCCGCGCCGATGCTGCGCACATAAGGACCGAATGGCGTTCGATTCAATATCACCCAGCCGATGAAAGTCGCAGCCACTGCGATCAGCAGCGGCACCGGCAAGCCGAACAACGAAGCACGACCGAGATCCGCCACGCCGGCGCTCGCGTATACGATGCGCGTCGAGGACAGAAACAAACCCAGGCCGCGGCCGATAAAGGTCGTTGCCAGAGTCACGATAAACGCCGGCAATCCCAAGCGGACGATGAGCGTGGCGTTCAAGGCGCCAAACACCGCGCCGGTCGCGATGGATGTCACCATGCAAATCCACACCGGGGCGTGCGCCAGGGCAAGACCCACCGCGCACGCCGCGAGATACATGACCGCGCCCACGGACAGATCGACCCCGGCACTGAGAAGTGCGAGGTTCATGCCGAGCGCGACCACGATGAGCCAGCTGGACTGCACCAGGATTGCGCCCAGGTTCGCGAGACTGAGAAAACGCGGCGATAGCGCCGCGAAACCGATCACGAGCAATGCGAATATCGCCAGCGGCAGCCAGCGCAGCACGCTCGCGACCGAGCCCAATGAGGCTTGCCTGCTCATGCCCCACTCTCCTGACCCAATGCGTCCTGGCCGAACGCGGCTCTGAGAATGGCCTCACGATCGAAGTGTGCGCGCTCGAACTCGGCCGCAAGCGTGCCGCGGCGCATCACGAGAATACGGTCGCACAGGCCCGTCAGCTCCTCGAGCTCCGAGGAGATCATGAGAACGCCCATGCCGGCATCGGCCATCTGCGCGAGCAGCCTATAAATCTCCTCTTTGGCGCCCACATCCACACCGCGCGTAGGCTCATCGAGAATGAACACCTTGGGCTCGCGCAACAACCAGCGCCCGAGCACGACTTTCTGCTGATTACCGCCCGAGAGGGTGCGCACGGGCGTTGAGGCGATATCGCCGCTCTTGAGATTCAGGCGCTGGCCGAGCGAACGCATGGCTTGCAGCAGCTTGTCGTTGCTGATCCGTGCGCCGCTGCGCGATGCAAACAGCGGCAACGCGGCGAGCGCCATGTTGTCGGCGACCGTGGCATCCGGCATCAGTCCTTCGTGACGGCGGTCCTCGGTCAGGAAGGCAAGTCCTGCGGCGATGCGACCCTGGATATCGCCGGCTGACAGCTGCCGGCCGGCAACGCGTACCACGCCGGCACTGTACCGGTCGAGCCCAAACAGCGCGCGGGCGAGCTCAGAGCGCCCCGATCCCATCAACCCGGCAATGCCGACGATCTCGCCACGCGCCACGCGCAGCGTGATGTCGTGCAGCATGCCAGGCTCTGCGAGCCCCGCCACTTCGAGCAGCGGCGCCGGGGTTGCGGATCGTGCCGCGCGCATCGGAAACAAGGCTGCGATGGGGCGGCCCACCATGGCACATACCAAGTCGTTTGCGTTGAGTCCGCTGCTCGCAGCAGACAAAGTCACCCGGCCATCGCGCATGACCAGCACGTCGTCGGCAATCTCCAGTACTTCCTCGAGATTGTGGCTGATATAGAGAATGGCGGCGCCGCGCTGCTGCAAGCGCCGCATGATCGCGAACAGGCGGGCCGCCTCGCGCGCGGTCAGCGAGCTCGTCGGCTCATCGAGAATGAAGACCCGCGCCTCGGAGGACAGCCCGCGCGCGATTTCGAGCAACTGGCGCTCGCCGGCGGAGAGCGTGCTGGCCAACGCACCGGGTGCGACCGCAAGATCGACTTGGTGCAACAGCTCCCGCGCCTGCGCGTACATTCGGCGGCGCGAAACCAGCGGCAGTGCGGCAAAGCGCCTCGGCGGGTGCGCGAGGAACAGGTTCTCCGCCACCGACAAATTAGGAAAGACATTGAGCTCCTGCTGGATGAATGCGACTCCCGCGGCGTCCGACTCGCGCCGCGACGCCGGCTCGAAGGGTTTGCCGTCGAGCAGCACCGTGCCGCCCTCGCGCGGCAGCACGCCCGTGAGCAGGTTCATGGTCGTGGATTTACCCGAGCCGTTCTCTCCGACGATACCGAGCACGCGACCGCCGTGCGCCTCGAAGCCGATCCCGTGCAGCACCTGCACGCCGAAGAAGGACTTGCTGAGCGACTCGACGCGCAGGCGCAATGGAGTACTCGGCGCAGTCATGCCGCACGCCGCCGGCGCTGACGTGCGGCATCGATGACCGCGGCGATCAGGATGGCGGAACCCTTGACCGCCAGCACCACGAACAGCGACAGACCCAGGAGCTGCAGCGATTTATCGAGCACGGAGAGAAAGGCGACGCCGGCCAGCGCCATCCAGACACTGCCGCGTCCGCCGAAGAGACTCACGCCGCCAATGACCGCGGCGCCCACGATATCGAGCAGCATGTTCGACCCTAAGGTCGGCAGGCCCGTCTCGATGCGGCTGGTGTAGATCACCGCCGCGAGCGCAGCACACAGCCCCGAGGCGGTGAAGGCGGCGATAGTGACTGCCTGCACGGGCACGCCTGAAATGCGCGCCGCCACGGCATTGTGGCCGATGGCGTACAGCCAGCGCCCTGCCACCGTGCGTGACAGAATATAGTGAATCCCCGCCAGAGCGCCGACGCTCAGCAGGAGCGCGATCGGAATCCCCGCCACGGCGCCATAACCCAGGAAGCGGAATGTCGCGGGCAGCCCGCCGATACTGATGGTGTCCGAGACTGTGGACGCGTACCAAACCGCCACGCCGCCACCGGCCATCATCACGGCCAGCGTGACGATGAATGAAGGGACGCGCAGTAAGGCGTTGCAGACACCGTTGAACAGCCCGATGGCGGCGCCCACAGCGAGAGCGGCCGCGATACCTAAGAAGGTCGCGGCGGATTCACCGAAGTGCGCGGCCTGCCGCGTCATGACCGCGGCGCTGACCACGCTGCCGATGGCCATCACGGCCGTCATGGACAGATCGATCTGCCCGATCAAAAGCACCAGCAGCTGCCCACCCACCAGGATCGCCAGCGGCAGCATCGCCAGCAGCACATCGTGCAGGGTGTGGAGGGAGAACAAGGCCTGGGCAAAGCCCATGAATGCGGCTACGAACAGCGTCCACTTCGCCGCGCTGGCCACGCCCGTCGCACCGGGCTGCGCCACCGAGGGTGCCACCCCGTTCACGGAGCGGGTGCCGGCGCCGGCGGCGGATGCGGCGGGCGTTTGAGCCGCCGCCGTTTTGGCCTTCCAGGCCCCGTAGCCCCACATGCGATCGCGCTCCCCCGCCAGCGTCTCGCGTGCGATGACGAAGCCCGGGTCGATCAGTTTCTTCGGTGGGCGCTCACCCGCCCACATCCGCTCAAGGGCGCTCAACGTGAGGCCAACCTCGTTGTCGAGATCCTGCACCCCATCGACGTCGTAGTACCCGGCGGCCAGCTGTGCGTAGCCGTTGTCATCGCCATCGAATCCCGCAATGAGCACGTGCCCCGACTCGCCACTGCGGTGCCACTTGCCCGCCGCGCGCAGCGCCTGCTCGATCTGGGGCGTGAGAAAGTCCGACGAAGTGACGAGCAGGTTGATGTCGGGATGCGCCTGCAGTGCATTGGTGAGGCCCGCGAAGGCTTTATCGGCATTCCACTCCGTGGCGACCCGGGCGACGACCTCGACGAGATCGCCCTGACGGGCGATGGCGTCCTGGAAGCCATTGCGCCGATTGACCGCGTTGGCATCGCCCAGGTCGCCGAGCAGGAGGGCCGCCTTGTAACGCCCGCCATTGTCGGGTTTGCCTTGGCGGCGTGCGATGGCCATCAGCGCCGTGACGGTGTCGTCCATCAGCTTGCGGTTATCGGCCACCACGGCGACGGAATAAGCATCGCTCGCAGCGGGCGGGCGATTGAAGTGCACCATGGGGACGCCGGCGGCATTGGCAACACGGATGGCGGGAATGACGGCCTTGTCGTCGGTGTGCACGATGACGATGCCGTCGACGCCGCGCTGGATCATCGACTGCACCTGCTGAAACTGGCGGTTGTCGTCCAGGTTGGAAACGGCTTCCAGCGCGGACCAGCCGCGCGCGCCTAACACCGCGCGGAAGCGCTCGACGGCGGCGACCCAGAACGGTGAGATGAGACTGTCGAAGAGCAGCGCGATGCGGCGGGATGGGGCGGCACGCCCCAAAACGGGGACGACGGCGGTGGCCGCGAGAAGGCCCAGGCAGCTGCGTCGATCCACCCCCAAGTGCACACTCCTCATTCGATGGAAAGGTATGATGGCATGCCAGAGCGGGATGCTCAATCGCGGTGCGTACCTGCATCGTGTCGGTGCCTGGACTGCGGTATGATGGCGGACCACATGCTCAGAGAATCGTCCGTGCCCGAAACCTCATCTCCCTTCAGCAGCGTTTCCCGCACGCCCAGCCTGTCCGACAAGGTGGCCGAGCAGCTGACCGAGGCCATCGTCTCCCGACAGGTGCATCCGGGCGAACTGCTGCCCTCCGAGCGCGACCTGTGTAAGGAGTTCAAGGTCTCGCGCACCGTGGTACGGGAGGCCGTGCGGTCGCTCGCGGCCCGCGGCCTGGTGCGGGTCACCTCGGGTCGTGGGGTGGAGGTGAGTGCCATCAACTCCAGTGATGTGGCGGCGTCCATGCGCCTGCTGGTGCGCGGGCATGAGGGGCTCGACTACGGCAAGGTCAACGAGGTGCGCACGGCCGTCGAGGTGCAGGTGGCGGGGCTGGCCGCGCAACGGGCTGACGCGGAGGATCTGAAGCGGCTGCGCGAGCTCTGCGACGCGCATGAGCGCAGTCTCGAGGACGGCGACCTGGTGGGTGCGAGTGAGCACGATTTCCAGTTCCATCGGGAGCTGACGCGGACTTGCGGCAACGAGCTGCTGCTCGCCATGCTGGACTCGATCTCCGATGTGTTGCGCGAGGTACGCAACCAGAGCATGAATCAGCCGCATGTGGGGGACGAGGGCCTTGCGGCGCACCGGCGGATTCTCAAGTGTGTCAGCGCCGGAAAACCCGAGGCGGCGCGCGAGGCGATGGCGGAGCATCTGGCCGAGGCGGAACGGGTGTGGCGGGGTACGAAGAAGCGTGATGCCAAAGCCGCAACGGGTCGAGTCCAGAAAAAACGTGGGAGAAAATCATGAGTCTGAAGTTGCAGGGCAAGCGGGCCCTGATCACCGGGGGTGGCGCCGGGATCGGGCGGGGCGTAGCGATCAAGCTGGCGGAGGAAGGCGCGAGCGTGGGGGTGCTGGATGTGAATCTCGAGGCGGCGCAAGACGTAGCGAGCGCGATTCAACAAGCCGGCGGGAAGGCACTGGCGCTGCGGGTGAATGTGACGGATGAGGCGCAGGTGGCGCAGGCGACGTTGGAGGTGGAACAGCGTTTTGGCGGTCTGGACACGCTCATCCCCAATGCGGGCATCATGCTCCTGGACCGCGACACCGTGGCCACGGAGCTGGATCTTAAGACCTGGCAGCAATGCATGGACGTAAATCTCACCGGCATGTTTCTCACCTGCAAGCATGGGCTGCGGGCGCTCGAGCGCAATGGCGGCGGCGCGGTGGTGATCACGGGCTCACCGACGGGATCCCTGGGGTGCGCGCCGACGTATACGGCGTATAGCGCGAGCAAGGCAGGGACGTTTGGGTTGATGCGGATCCTGGCGATTGACTATGTGAAGAAGAATATCCGCGTGAACGCGGTGTTACCGGGGACGGTCAACTCGCCTTTGGTCACGACGCTGCTGGAAGACCCGGCGAAGCGCGCGGAATATTTAGGCAAGATCCCCATCGGGAGGGCCGCGGAGCCGCGGGAGATCGCGAATGTGATCGCGTTTCTGGCGTCGGATGAGGCTTCGTTTGTGACGGGAGCGGCTTGGTATGCGGACGGAGGGTTGTCGGCGATTTAGCCGGCTCACTGCACGGGCGCACCGCTCCAGGGGGTGCCGGCGAGCCACCCACCTTCCACATACATCGTCTGGCCGGTGATGAACGAGCCGGCCTCCGAGGCGAGCAACAGCAGCGCCCCAATGAGCTCCTCCGGATAGCCCGGGCGGCGCAGGAGGCTGCGCTCGAGGATCCACGCGCCCTTCAGCGGATCGTCCCACAGCGGCTTCGAGAGGGGCGTGAGCATGAAGCCGGGACAAATCGCATTGACGCGGATGCGATGTGGCGCCCACTCCACGGCCATGGATTTCGCCAGCTGGCACAGTGCCGCTTTGTGGGCGCCGTAGACGGAAACTCCTTCAAGACCAATCGCGTTGGTGAGTGAGCCGATGTGAACGATGGAACCGCCCTGCCCGCGCTGCGCCATGTCTTGAGCCACGGCGCGTGACAGCTCGTAGGGCAGGCGCAGGTCGACGGTCGAGATGAGGTCCCAGGTCTGGCGCGAGACTTCGAAGATGGGCTCGCGTTTGTTGGTGCCGGCGTTGTTGACCAGGATGTCGATGCGTCCGAACGCGGCTACGGCGGCTTGGGCGATGCGCTCCGCGGCGTCATCGTCGAGCAGATCGCAGCAGTGCTCGTGCACGGTGCCGCCCGATTGGCGGATGGCCGCGGCAGTCTGTGCCGTGGGGCTGCGGGGGTGGTCGGTGAGCAGGACGCGGGCGCCCGCGGCGGCTAGGCCGGCGGAGAGCCAGGCGCCCAGACCGCCGCCGGCGCCGGTGACGATGGCGGCTTTGTCCTTGAGGTTGAAGAGTGTCTGCGGACGCAGGCCCGCGATATGTTCCGCCTGCAAGGTGCGCAGTTTCCAGTCTTCAGACATGAGCGTTCCCCCTCAAACCTGCTTGGTATACCATCATACCTCTTGCACCAGATCAATCGACCCGCAACCGATACCCCAGCCCCGTCTCCGTCACCAGGTATCGCGGCCGCCGCGGATCCATCTCGAGCTTGCCGCGCAGATTTCTCATGCACACCCGCAGGCTGCGCGTGTCGTCCAGCCTACCTGCCCCCCACACCTGCGTGATGAGCCGGCTCTGCCGCACGATCATGCCCGAGTGCTGCGCCAGGCAGTCGAGCACGCGGTACTCGAGAGGCGTGAGATGAATGACGCCCTTCGGTCCTGAAGTCTCGCGGCGTCCGAGATCCACCCGCACCTCTCCGAGATGCAACACCGGCGCCTGCTCCGCGCCGCGCACCGTACGTCGCAACCCCGCGCGCACCCGCGCCAGCAGCTCCGGCGCGCTGAAGGGCTTGGTGACGTAGTCGTCGGCCCCGGCATCGAGCGCGGCGATCTTCTGCTCCTCCTGCGAGCGCGCGGACAGGACGATGACAGGAACCGCGGACCAGGAGCGGACCTGGCGAATCACACCGAGTCCGTCGCCGTCGGGCAAACCAAGATCGACCAGCAGCAGATCCGGCTTGTGGCTGCGCGCCTCGATCTGCGCGCGCTCGGCCGTGCCGGCCTCGACCACCCGGTAACCATGAGCCTCCAGCAGCGCGTGGATCACCTGGCGCATTCCCGCATCATCCTCGATCACGAGAACGCGGTGCATGGCCTGCGTCATGCGTCGGGTCCGCTCGCCGGCAGCGTAAACTCGAAGCGCGCGCCGCCGCTCGCCCCGCGCCGCGCTTCGATCTCCCCGCCATGCGCGCGCACGATAGCCCGGCAGATCGCAAGCCCCAAACCCACCCCGACGACAGGTCCCTCCTCGTTACCGCGCTGAAACTTGTCGAACAGGCGAGCGGGCTCGAGATGAGGCAGGCCGGGACCGTCATCGTCGACGGTCACGCGCACGAAGGCGCCGTCGGCCACCGCGGAGATGGCGGCCCGCGTGCCGGCGGGCGTGTACTTCACGATATTGTCCAGGAGATTGCTGAGCACCTGCACGATGAGCGTCGCGTCGACATACACCTCCGGCAGTTCGGCCGGAATATGCAGCTCCAAGCGGTGTTGCGCCAGCGGTCCCTCGAGACGCTGCAGCGCCGCGCCGATGAGTTCATCGAGCGCCTGACAGTCGCGCCGCAGCGCGATCTGGCCCGACTCGAAGCGCATCAGATCGAGGACATTGGAGATGAGGCCGGACATCTCCTGTGCGCGGGTCTCGATCGATTGCGCAAGCTGAACGCGGGTGGCCTCATCCAGAGTGGCGCCATGGCGGGCCAGCGTGCTGCCGGCGCCGGCCATGATGGCGAGCGGCGTGCGCAGATCGTGCGAGATGGACGCCAGCAGCGTATTGCGGAAACTCTCGCTCTCGGCAGCGACGCGCGCGCGCTCGGCCGCCTCGGACAATTGCGCCCGCTCCAGCGCCAGTGCGATCTGCCCCGCGAAGGTCTCGAGCAGATGGCTTTGCTCCGGCAGCAGCACCCGGCGGGGATTGGCGGGGCGTACCGCCAGCACGCCGAAGGAGCGCTGCGCATCGCCGAGCGGCAGATAAGCGCCATTCGCCGCCGGCAGCGTGCCTGCGCCGAGACCGGCGCGGCGGCCGTGATCGGCCACCCATTGCGCCACGGCCAGATCGGCCTTGCGGAACGACACCTCGAGCGGCGCTTCGCGCGGATAGTGCAGTTTGCCGGTGCCGTTGGGCAACAACACCGCCGCCCGGCACTCGAACACTTCCGCGACATGCCTGACGGCCACGCGCGCCATGGCCGCAAGTCCGCGGGTCGCGGCCAGCTCGCGGCTCATCGCGTAAAGCAGCGCCGTGCGCCGCTCCCGCGCCCCCGCCACTCGGGTCTGCTGCCGCACGCTCGCCATCAGGGTCGCGATCACCAGCGCCACGATCAGCATCACCGCGAAGGTCAGGAGGTACTGCGCATCCGTCACGGCAAAACTGAAACGCGGCGGCACGAAGCAATAATCGAAGACAATGACATTGGCGATGGCCGTAACGACGGATGGACCGCGGCCCAGGCGCAACCCGGCGACGGTCACCCCCAGCAGATACACCATCACGAGGTTGACGAGTTCCAGGTAGGGATAGATGCCGAGAGCTACGGCGGTCGACGCGGCCGTCACCGCAACGGCCCAGCCGTAGCGCGCCCAGCGGATGGGCCGATCCGCGTCGGGCTCGCGCAGCTTCGATGCGCGCTCACGATCCGCTGGCGTCGGATCGGCCGCGGCGATGGTCAATACGTCAAAGCCCCGGGCGTTTGCGATCAGCTTGTGTGTCGTGGAGGGACGCAGCCAGGCGAGCCAACCACGGCGCTTGGGCGCGCCGACGATGACGCGTGTGGCGTGACGCGTACGCGCATACTCGGCCAGCGCGGCGGAAGCCGATGGCCCATCGAGCGTGACCGTCTCGGCGCCGAGCGACTCCGCCAGTCGCAACACGTCGATGCGGCGATTGCGCTGCGCGTCCGATAGCTTCAATAACCCCGGAGTCTCGACATAGACCGCCGTCCAGTCGGCCTCGAGCGCATCCGCCAGGCGCTTTGCGGCACGCACCAGCTGTTCTGCCTGAAGATCGGGACCCAGCGCCACGAGCACGCGGTCGCGCACCAGCCAGGTGCGCGAGCTTCGGTCCACGACCAGGGAGTCGCGCGCCGCCGCCTGCACCCGGTCGGTGGTGCGGCGTAGCGCCAATTCCCGCAGGGCCAGCAGATTGGGCTTGCGGAAGAAGCGTTCGACGGCTGTGCCGATCTCCTGCGGCACATAAATCTTGCCGCCGTGCAGTCGCGCAATCAGCTCATCCGGCGGTAGATCGATCAGCTCGACCTCATCCGCCTCATCGAACACGCGATCCGGCACGGTCTCCTGCTGGCGCACCCCGGTGATCTGCGCCACGACATCGTTCAGACTCTCCAGGTGCTGCACATTGACCGTGGTCCAGACGTCGATGCCGGCGTCGAGCAGCTCCTCGATGTCCTGCCAGCGTTTGGGATGGCGCGGCGGGGGCTCACCGCCCGCCAGGTTCGAATGCGCGAGCTCATCGACAATGAGAATCGTCGGCCGCCGGCGCAGCGCCGCATCGAGATCGAGTTCCTGGCGCACAATGCCGCGATAGCGCACCGCCTGCGTCGGCAGCTGCTCGAGTCCTTCGATCAGCCTTTCGGTCTCGATCCGTCCGTGGGGCTGCACGAAGCCCACCACCACGTCCGTGCCGGCGGCGTGCGCCCCACGGGCCGCCTCGAGCATGGAGTAGGTTTTGCCGACACCGGCCGTGGCGCCAAAAAAAATGCGCAAACGCCCACGGCGCGCCCGGGCCTCCTCGGCCTGAACGCGGGCGAGCAGTCGATCCGGGTCGGGCCGGTCCTGCGTCATGAATTCAAGTTTACCGCCATATTCACTTCTTCAAGGCATCGAGCGCGAGATTGAGCTCCAGCACGTTGACGCGCGGCTCGCCGAGCATGCCGAAGGTGCGTCCCTGCGTCATCTTCCGCACCAGCTCCCGAACCCGCCTCTCATCGAGACTGCGCGCGCGCGCAACGCGGCTCACCTGGTATTCCGCCGCGGCCGGAGAGATCTGCGGATCGAGTCCGCTGGCCGAGGCGGTCACCAGATCCACCGGAACGGGGTGGGTATTGGCCGGATCCGCCACCCGCAGTGCCGCTACCCGATCCTTCACGGCGGCGATGAGCGCCGGATTGGTCGGGGCCTGGTTGGATCCGCTCGATGAGGCGCCGTTGTAAGCTGGCGTGGTCGCCGACGGCCGCGACCAGAAGTACTTGGGACTGGTGAAAGTCTGGCCAAAGAATCGCGAGCCCACCGCATGGCCGTCTCTTTCAACAATGCTGCCACCCGCCTCCTGCGGGAAGAAGAGCCGACCGGCGACGTATACCACGCCCGGATACAGCAGACCGGTAATCACGGTCAGTAGTAGAAAGATCACCAAAGCGGGGCGCAATTCGTTTTTCATGGGACTGTCCTCAAACCCATCCAAACGCGCCAAGCAGCATGTCGATCAGCTTGATGCCGGGAAAGGGTACGATAATGCCGCCGAGACCGTAGATCAGCAGATTGCGCCGCAGCAGTATGCCGGCCGAGGCCGCGCGGGTCTTAACGCCGCGCAAGGCCAGCGGCACAAGCGCGATGATAATGAGGGCGTTGAAAATTACCGCCGACAGGATCGCGCTCTGTGGACTCGTGAGTTTCATGACGTTCAGGGCATTGAGCGCCGGATAGGTGGTGGCGAAAGCCGCCGGAATGATGGCGAAGTACTTGGCGACGTCGTTGGCGATAGAGAAGGTAGTCAGTGCGCCGCGTGTCACCAGCATCTGCTTGCCGACGTCGACCACTTCGATGAGCTTGGTGGGATTGGAATCGAGGTCCACCATATTGCCAGCTTCCTTCGCCGCCTGGGTGCCGGAGTTCATCGCCACCGCCACATCCGCCTGGGCCAGCGCCGGCGCATCGTTGGTGCCGTCGCCGCACATGGCGACCAGGCGGCCCTCTTTCTGGTGGTTGCGAATCAGCTCGAGTTTGGCCTCCGGTGTTGCTTCCGCCAGGAACTCATCGACACCCGCTTCGGCGGCGATCGCCGCGGCGGTCAACCGATTGTCTCCGGTTACCATTACCGTCTTGATGCCCATCTGGCGCAGTTCCGCGAAGCGTTCGCGGATGCCGCCCTTGACCACATCGCGCAGCTCCACTACGCCCAGCACCCGCCGACCATCAGCCACCACCAGTGGCGTTGCGCCGCCGCGCGCGATGGTATCCACTGTCTCACTGACGGTCGCGGGCCACGCGCCACCCTCCTGTTCCACGAAGCCGCGGATGGCATCGGCGGCGCCTTTGCGCAGTTTGCGGCCTTCGAGGTCCACGCCGCTCATGCGCGTTTGAGCGGAAAATTTGTGGAAGATGTGCGGCGTCGAGGCGAGATCGCGACCTCGCAGCTGGAACCTGTTTTTCGCCAGCACGACGATCGAGCGGCCTTCCGGCGTCTCATCGGATAGCGAAGCGAGTTGCGCCGCATCGGCGAGCTCCCTCGCGTCGCTTCCGGGCGCGTGCAGGAATTGCGTGGCGTGGCGGTCGCCGAGCGTAATGGTGCCGGTCTTATCGAGCAGCAGCACGTCCACATCGCCCGCCGCTTCGACGGCACGGCCCGAGGTAGCGATGACATTGGCCCGCACCATGCGGTCCATTCCGGCAATACCGATCGCCGACAATAGCCCACCAATGGTGGTCGGGATGAGGCACACCAGCAGCGCAACCAGCACGGTGAGCGTCACTATGGAGCCCTTGCCCGCAATGGCTATCGCATAGGCGGAGAACGGCGCGAGAGTCGCCGTGGCCAGCAAGAACACCAGCGTCATCATCGCGAGCAGAATGGCGAGCGCGATCTCGTTGGGCGTGCGCGTGCGCTTCGCGCCTTCCACTAGCGAAATCATGCGGTCAAGGAAGCTCTCGCCGGGATTGCTGGAGACGCGAACGATAATCCAGTCGGATAGCACACGCGTGCCGCCGGTCACCGATGAGAAGTCGCCACCGGACTCCCGCAGCACCGGTGCCGATTCACCGGTCACCGCACTTTCATTGACTGAAGCGACACCGTCGATCACTTCACCATCGGCGGGAATGATCTCGTTGGCCTCCACCAGCACGATGTCGCCGCGGCGCAGGCTGGTGGCGGGCACGACGGCAACGTCGTCGCGGCGCTTGGGGTGACGCAGCTGCTTCGCATTCACGGTCTTGCGCATCGAGCGCAGCGAAGCGGCCTGTGCCTTACCGCGCCCTTCGGCGACGGCTTCAGCAAAATTCGCAAACAGCACGGTCAGCCATAACCAGGCCGAAATCGCGAGCACGAACGCCGGATGGCCGGCGTCGCTCGCCGCACCGAAGGCGGCTGCAAGACCGATGATCGTCGTGAAAATGCTGCCGATGTACACGACGAACATCACGGGATTGCGGAACTGGGTACGCGGGCTGAGCTTCGCGAAGGAATCGCGGATCGCCGCGGACACGAGCGGACCGGTGAGAAACGTGCTCGTCACGCTGGCGCGAGCGACGGTGGCGTTCATGTTCAACCTCTTCCAATCATCATCAGATGTTCGACCAGAGGGCCGAGTGCGAGAGCCGGCACGAAAGTCAAGGCGCCGACCATCAATACCACGCCGACGAGCATGACGATGAAGAGCGGCGTGTGAGTGGGCAGCGTGCCTGCGGTTGTGGCGGTGGTGCGTTTGGCGGCAAGACTGCCCGCAATGGCCAGCACCGGGATCATCAGCCAGTAGCGCGACAGCCACATCGCGATGGCCAGCGCGATGTTGTAGAAAGGCACGTTGGCGGAAATGCTCGCGAATGCGCTGCCGTTGTTGTTGCCCGCCGAGGAGAAGGCGTAGAGAATCTCAGAAAACGCATGCGGACCAGGATTGCCGACGGCGCTCGTACCGGCCGGCAGCGCGGTTGCAATGGCCGTTCCGATGAGACAGATCATGGGCGGCAGCAGCAGCGCGATCGAGGCCATCTTGATTTCATAACTCTCGATCTTCTTGCCGAGGTATTCGGGCGTGCGCCCCACCATAAGCCCCGCGATGAACACCGCAACGATCGCCATCATCAACATGCCGTAGAGACCGCTGCCGACGCCGCCAAAAACGACTTCGCCCAGCTGCATCAGCCACATCGGCACGAGTCCACCGAGTGGGGTAAACGAGCCGTGCATTGCGTTGACCGAGCCGTTGGAAGCCGCAGTGGTCGCGGCGGCCCACAGTCCTGAGTTCACGATGCCGAAGCGCGTCTCCTTGCCTTCCATGTTGCCGCCAGGCTGCGTATCGGAGGCAGTTTGATCCACGCCGAGCGGCGTGAGCAAAGGGTTGCCGGATTGCTCGGCGGCGATGCCGCCGATGGTCAAGGGCAGGAAGATCGCCATCATGGCGATCCACACCGCCCATCCCTGGCGTTTATCGCCCACCATGCTGCCAAAGGTATAACAAAGCCCCGAGGCGATGAGCAGGATCGACAGCATCTCCAGGAAATTGGCGAGCGGCGTCGGGTTCTCGAGCGGGTGCGCGGAATTCACGTTGAAGAAGCCGCCGCCATTGGTGCCCAGCTGCTTGATCGCGATCTGGCTCGCCGCCGGTCCGAGCGGAATGGTCTGGGTCGTCACCGCTTCGGTCCTGGTCACGGGCTTGCCGGCGGCATCGAGCACGGGCTCGCCCGCGGCGTTCTTGACGGGATTGTCGACCGTGGTCGGCTCGATGAGCGTCACCGTCCGGTACGGCGCGAAGCTCTGCACCACGCCCTGCGACATCAGCACGATGGCCAGCACCACCGACAGCGGCAGCAGGATGTAGAGCGTGCTACGCGTGAAGTCCACCCAGAAATTACCGAGCTCCCCGGCTTGTTTGCGCGCAAAGCCGCGGATGAGCGCGACCAGCACCGCCATGCCGGAGGCGGCGGAGAGGAAGTTCTGCACGGCGAGACCGAGCATCTGCGTCAGATAGCTCATCGTCGTCTCACCGACGTAGCCCTGCCAGTTCGTATTGGTGATGAAACTGACGGCGGTATTGAAAGAAGAATCGGGGCTCACCGCGCCGAAGCCTTGCGGGTTGAGCGGCAGCATTCCCTGCAGGCGCTGCAGGAGATACACGACCACGAGGCCCACGAAATTCACCAGCATCACGGTCCAAAGATACCGCCTCCAGCTCTGCTCGCCATCCTCGGCGACGCCGCCCAGACGATAGATGAGACGCTCGAGCGGCTGCAGCACCGGGGTGAGGAAGGTGCGCTCGCCCTGGTAGACCGCAGCCATGTAAGCGCCGAGAGGTTTGGTGAGCAGCAGCAGGACACCGACATAGAGGGCCAGCTGCAGCATACTTTGCGCGGTCACTCGAATTTCTCCGGCAGCAGGAGCGCGATCGCAAGATAGACGCCGATCCCGAGCGAGAGCGCGAGGCCGATCCAGTTCATGAGGCTCACGGCTTCACCTGCAAGCCCGCGGCCACGCGGTACAGCAGCCAGGTAGCCGCGATCAGCAGCACGGTCAATCCGACGATGGCGATTTCCACGGGTGCCCCCCGGCAAACTCTCAACTGCGATCAGCTTAGACCCGGCCGCGTGAGCGTTGCGTGAGTTTTTGCCGCGGCACTTTCCTTGCTAGTCCGGAACGGAATTCCCGCTGGAGCTACCCTATGGCACGCCCCTCCTCTCCCGTACGCTACGCCGTCATCGGCCTCGGTCACATCGCACAAGGCGCCATGCTGCCCGCCTTCGGGCATGCGCGGCGTAACAGTGTGCTGACGGCGCTGCTCTCCAACGAGCCCGAAAAGCTCGAGAAGCTCGGCCGGCGCTATCAAGTGGAGCATCTCTGCCACTACGAGGCGGCCGACGAGCTGTTCGCGAGCGGGGCCGTCGACGCGGTGTATATCGCCCTGCCCAACAACCTGCACAGGGAGTGGACCATCCGCGCGGCCCGCGCGGGCCTGCACGTGCTGTGCGAGAAGCCCATGGCGGTGAGCGCGCGCGAGTGCCAGCAGATGATCCGGGCGGCGCGTGACAATAAAGTCAAGCTGATGATCGCCTACCGACTGCACTTCGAACGGGCCAATCTCGAGGCGGCGCAGCTCGCCCGCTCGGGCAAGCTCGGCGAGCTGCGCTTCTTCAGCTCGGACTTTTCCCTTCAGGTGCGGTCGAACAATATCCGACTGGAGCGCGAGCTCGGGGGCGGGCCTTTGTATGACATCGGGATCTACTGCATCAATGCGGCACGCTATTGCCTGAATGACGACCCGGTGGCGGTCTGGGCCATGGCCACGAAAAGCGACGACCGGCGCTTTCGCGAGGTGGAAGAAACGGTGGTGGCAGCCATGCGCTTCAAGGATGAGCGGGTGGCTAGCTTCACCTGCAGTTTTGGAGCGGCGGACCGCTCGGTCTACACCATCACCGGCACGAAGGGCAGCGTAACGGTGGATCCGGCCTATGAATACGCGGAGGGACTCGCGTACGAGGTGCGCAGCGGCGAGCGCAAGCGCAGGAAGCGGTTCGCGAAGAGCGATCAGTTCGCGGCCGAGCTCATCTACTTCTCCGATTGCGTATTGAGCGGCCGCGACCCCGAGCCCTCGGGTGAGGAAGGGCTGATCGATGTCCGGGCGATCGAGGGAATGCAGCGCTCGATCCGCAGCGGCCGCTGGGTCTCACTCGGGCCCACGCAGCGCAGGCGACGGCCCTCACTGCGACAGGAGATCCGCCGGCCGGCGGTACCCCAGGAGCCGCGGCTGGTACACGCGGCGCCGTCGAGTCAGTAGCCGGGCGGACACTCACCGCAAAGGTTGCATAATGGACTAGTATTACGGCACCACACCGCCGTCACCCGCGCAGACTGCTTCATTGAGGTAACCTCCGTGCCTAAGAAAACCGACAAGAACGATGACCGAAGAAATTCCCTCCAGCGCCGGCGCGCCCAGCCGCTCGCCACCCCTACCGATCTGGGTGCCGAGGCGTCCAAGGACATCGCGGGCGGTCTGAATGGGGTGCTGGCCGATGTGTTCGCCCTGTACCTCAAGACCAAGAATTTCCACTGGCACATGAGCGGCCCGCATTTCCGCGACTACCACCTGCTGCTCGATGAGCAGTCCGACCAGATCTATGCCATGACCGACCCCATCGCCGAGCGGATTCGCAAAGTGGGGGGCTCGACCCTGCGCTCGATCGGACATATCGCGCGGTTGCAGCGCATCAAGGACAACGATGCGGAGTATGTCGAGCCGCTCGACATGCTGGCGGAGTTGCGCGAGGACAATCAGACGCTCGCGGCGCGGCTGCGCGAGGTGCACGATATATGCGACGAGCACCGCGATATCGCTAGCGCCAGCCTCATCGAGAACTGGATCGACGAGACGGAGCGGCGGACCTGGTTCCTCTATGAGGCGAGCCGCAAAGGGGACGCGACCGGGCATTGAGAATGGGGGGCATCCCTCTAAAGGGATCTCTCTAAAGAGGTAGTCCCTCCCCCCTCGCCGGAGCAGCCGCGTACCCCTCACCCGGCGAATGTTCAATTCGCCGCGGCAAGAGAAGAATGTCGCCCTTACCAAGGGAGGCGTTCCAATGACTCGTATTTCTTTAGTGGCGACTTTGCTGGTTTTTGAAGCAATCCTGGCCGGCTGCGCGCGCAACGAGGCCGCGCCGGCACCACCGCCGGCTCCCCAGGTCAGCGTGGCTCAGGTCGTCAGCCGCAATGTCACTGAGCTCGATGAGTTCACAGGCCGTTTCCAGGCGGTCGAACGAGTCGACATCAAGCCCCGGGTCTCCGGCTACATCTCCTCAGTCGCTTTCGCCGAAGGCGCCGAGGTCAAGAAGGGCGACGTACTGTTCGTCATCGACCCGCGTCCCTACGAGGCCGAGCTGAAACATGCCAAAGCCGTGCTGGCGCAGGCCACTACCCAGGAAAAGCTGGCGCAGTCCGAGCGCGAGCGCGCGGTCAAGCTACTGGACCAGCACGCCCTCTCCCGTGAGGAATTCGACACCCGCGTCTCGGGCAGCGAGCAGGCCGGCGCCAATGTGCAAGCCGCTGAAGCGGCCGTCGACGCCGCCGCGCTGAATCTCACTTTCACGCAGGTGCGAGCGCCGATCTCGGGACTCGCGAGCCGCGCGGCCATCACCGCCGGCAACCTGGTCACGAGCGGCGAGACCCTACTCACCACGGTGGTGTCCATCGATCCCATCTATGTGGAGTTCGAGGGCGATGAGCGCGTGTTCCTCAAATACGCGGAGCTCGCGCGCAAGGGCGAGCGCTCCAATTCGCAGGATGCCAAAACACCGGTGTGGGCGGGACTCGCTGACGAGGACGATACGCCTCACCAGGGCACGCTGGTCTTCCTCGACAATGAGCTCAATCCGCGCACTGGCACCATCCGTGCCCGCGGCCGCTTCGACAATCACGACCGTCGCTTCACACCCGGCCTGTTCGCGCGCGTGAAACTCGCGGGCAGCGGCGTGCACACCGCCCTGCTCATCAATGACAGCGCCGTGGGCACGGACCAGAGCGTCAAGTACGTCTTCACCCTGGGCAAGGAGAACAAAGTGGAGTACCGGCCCGTGACACTGGGCCCTGTGATTGATGGACTGCGCGTGGTACGCGCGGGTCTCAAGCCTGAGGACACCATCGTCGTCAATGGCCTGCAGCGCATACGCCCGGGCGTTGCCGTCACGCCGCAGCGTGTCGCCATGCAGCCGTCGGCGCAGGCTGACGGGAAGCAGGTGCTCGCCGCCAATGGAGCCCTCCAATGAAACTTTCGCATTTCTTCATCGACCGGCCGATATTCGCCACGGTGCTGTCGGCGTTCATCACCATCGTGGGCGCCATTGCACTGTTCAATCTGCCCGTCAGTGAGTACCCTGAAGTAGTGCCGCCGTCCGTGGTGGTCACGGCGACCTACCCCGGCGCCAACCCCAAGGTGATCGCCGATACCGTCGCCGCGCCGCTCGAGCAGGAGATTGTCGGCGTGGAAGGCATGCTCTACATGTCCTCGACGGCCACCATGGACGGCCTGCTCACCCTGACCGTCACCTTCGGCATCGGCACTGACATCGACCGCGCACAAGTACAGGTGCAGAACCGTGTGTCGCAGGCTCTGCCGCGCCTGCCCGATGATGTGCGCGCGCTGGGCGTAGCCACGATCAAAAGCTCGCCCAATCTCATGATGGTCGTGCATTTGACTTCGCCCGACGGCCGCTACGATTCACTGTACCTGCGCAATTACGCCACCCTCCATATCCGCGACGAGCTGGCCCGGCTGCCCGGCATGGGCAATGTGCGCATGTTCGGCGCCGGCGACTATGCTATGCGCATCTGGCTCGATCCGCAGAAGCTTGCCGCGCGCAATCTGACCAGCGGCGATGTGGTCAGCGCCATCCGCGAGCAGAATGTGCAGGTCGCGGCCGGCCAGATCGGCGGACAGCCGTCGGCGGACTCACAGTTCGAGCTGGCGCTCAATGCCACCGGACGTCTGGTGGACGAGCAGGAATTCGGCGACATCGTGATCAAGACCGGCGCCGAGGGCGAAGTGGTGCACCTGCGCGACGTGGCGCGCGTCGAGCTGGGCGCTTCCGAGTACGCCCTGCAAAGCCTGCTGGACAACCGCAACGCTGTGGCGATCCCGGTGTTCCAGGCGCCAGGCTCCAATGCCCTGCAGCTCTCGACCGCGGTACGCGACACCATGAAGGAGCTCAAGAAGAATTTCCCGCAGGGAATGGACTACACCATCGTCTACGACCCCACCGTGTTCGTGCGCCAGTCGATCAAGGCGGTGGTGCACACCCTGCTCGAAGCCGTGGCGCTGGTGGTGCTGGTGGTGATCCTGTTCCTGCAGACCTGGCGCGCCTCGGTGATTCCGCTGGTCGCGGTTCCGGTATCCATCATCGGCACATTCGCAGTTCTGCTGGCAGCGGGCTTCTCCGTCAACACTCTGTCCTTGTTCGGTCTGGTGCTGGCCATCGGCATCGTGGTCGACGACGCCATCGTAGTGGTCGAGAACGTGGAGCGGCATATCGCGCGCGGTCTGGCGCCACGCGCGGCGACCAAGGCGGCGATGGACGAGGTCAGCCGGCCCATCATCGCCATTACCCTGGTGCTGTGCGCCGTGTTCATTCCCGTGGCGCTGGTGAACGGCCTCACCGGCCAGTTCTACCGGCAGTTCGCCCTGACCATTGCCATCTCCACCGTGATCTCCGCGTTCAACTCGCTGACGCTGTCGCCGGCGCTCGCCGCGGCGCTGCTCAAGCCGCATGACGGCAGCCGTAAGGACTGGCTGGCGCGGGGCATGGACCGGCTGCTCGGCGGAGTATTCCGCCGCTTCAACCGGCGTCTCGAAGCCACGGGCAACACCTATGTACGCGCGGCCGGCTACACCGTGCGCCGCAGCGGCATCGCGCTCGCGGTATATGGCGGCCTGATCGCACTGACCATCATGGGATTCGCCACTGTCCCGGGCGGCTTCATTCCCGCACAGGACAAGGATTACCTGGTGGGCGTCGTGCAGCTGCCACCCGCGGCCTCGCTGGAGCGCACCCGTGAAGTCGTGCGGCGCATGGGCGAGATCGCTCTCACCCAGCCCGGAGTAAAGCATGCGGTGCAATTTCCAGGGCTGTCGGTGAACGGCTTCATCAACAGCTCGAGTGCGGCGCTGGTGTTCTTTGCCCTCGACCCCTCGGAGGAGCGCACCTCGGCCGCGCTCAAAGGCCCAGCCATCGCCCAGGCGCTCAATGCCAAACTATCGAGCATCCAGGACGCCTTCGTCGCCGTGTTCCCGCCGCCGCCCATATTGGGACTGGGTACGCTGGGGGGCTTCAAGCTCAACGTGGAGGATCGCGCCGACCGCGGGCCGGAGGCGCTGTATGCCGCTGTGCAGGACGCGCTCGGCAAGGCATGGCAGGACCCCAAGCTCGCCGGCGTGTTCTCGAGCTACCAGATCAACGTGCCGCAGCTCGATGTGAAAGTGGACCGCACCAAGGTCAAGCGCCAGGATGTGAAGCTGTCCGATGTGTTCCAGACGCTGCAGGTGTACCTGGGCTCGCTGTACGTCAACGACTTCAACCGCTTCGGCCGCACCTACCGGGTCGTGGCGCAGGCGGATGCGCCGTTCCGCGCGCATGCCGAGGACATCCTGCCGCTGAAAACCCGCAATGCCAGCGGCGAGATGGTGCCGCTCGGCTCGTTGCTGAGCGTCAAGCCCTCCTTCGGGCCGGATGTGGTGCAGCGCTTCAACGCCTACCGCTCGGCCGACATCAACGGCGGACCCTCGCCGGGATTCAGCTCCGGGCAGGCACAGGCGGAAATCTCCAAAATCCTCAAAAATACTCTGCCCAACGGCATGACCTTCGAGTGGACTGAGCTCGCCTATCAGCAGCTCATCTCCGGCAACGCCACCCTCTATGTCTTTCCGCTATGCGTGCTGCTGGTGTTCCTGGTGCTAGCCGCCCAGTACGAGAGCTTCACGCTGCCCATCGCCATCGTGCTCATCGTGCCCCTATCGCTGCTCGCCGCGCTGATAGGGATCAAGCTTTCGGGCGGCGACAACAATGTGTTCACGCAGATCGGCTTCCTGGTGCTGGTGGGCCTCGCCTGCAAGAACGCCATCCTCATCGTCGAATTTGCCAAGCATCTGGAAGAGCAGGGACGGGATCGGGTACAGGCCGTGCTGGAAGCGGCCCGCCTGCGCCTGCGGCCCATTCTCATGACCTCCTTTGCATTCGTCATGGGCGTGCTGCCCCTGGTGCTGGCCAGCGGCTCCGGTGCCGAGGTGCGGCGTGCCATGGGCGCCGCGGTGTTCGCCGGCATGCTGGGCGTCACCTTCTTCGGGCTGCTACTGACGCCGGTGTTCTATGTTCTGGTGCGCAAGCTCAGCAGACGTCGCGAAAGCCTGCCCCTCGCCGCCCCGGAGGTCCATCATGCTTAAGCTATCGATCGGTGGAATCGCGCTGCTGCTGTCCGCCTGCGCGGTCGGACCCAACTATGTCAGGCCCGACACGCCGACGGCGGTGAATTTCGGCAATCTCAACACGAGCGTCTATTCCGCGGATGACTCACTCGAGAAGTTCTGGACCCAGTTCGGCGATGCGACCCTGGATCGCCTGGTCGGCGATGCATTGGCGGCCAACCACGATCTGCGCATCGCGGCCGCGCGCTTCCGCCAGGCACGCGCGGAACGCGGCGAGTCGCGCCTTGACCTCGCCCCGACCATCACCGCGGGCGGCGGCTACACCGAGCAACGCTTCGCGCGGGACCAGCGTCTGCCCGGAACGCCGGCCGAGACCAAACTGTACGACGCCGGCTTCGATGCCTTCTGGGAGCTCGACTTCTTTGGACGGGTGCGCCGCGGCGTGGAGGCTGCCAACGCCGAGGTCGGCGCGGCCGAGGCCAATCTGCGCGATGCGCAGACCATCGTCATCGCCGAGGTCGCGCGTACCTATTTTGAGCTGCGCGGCGCGCAAAGCGAGCTCGCGGTGGCGCACCTCAATGTCGACAATCAGTCCGGCACCGTGCAGCTCACCCGGGCGCGGCTCGATGCCGGACGCGGCACCGAGCTCGACACCGCGCGCGCTCAGGCCCAGCTCAACTCGACGCTGGCCACTATCGGGCCGCTCGAAGCAGCCGTAGCGCGCGCCATTCATCGTTTGAGCGTGCTCACGGGCCGCGAGCCCAGCGCATTGAGCGCGGCTTTAAGCCCGGTGCAGGAGCTGCCATCCCTGCCGCAGATCGTGGCGGTCGGCAATCCCGCGGACCTGCTGCGCCGCCGTCCCGACATCCGTGTCGCCGAGCGCGGTCTGGCCGCTTCGACGGCGCGCATCGGCGTGGCGATCGCGGATCTTTTTCCCAAAGTCACTTTCACGGGCAGCGTGGGCTATGCCGCGGCCCACTCCAATGAGCTTTCGGACGCCGGCACCGGCACCCGTTTGATCGCACCGGGTATATCCTGGGCGGCATTTGACATAGGCCGGGTGCGGGCACGCATTGCCGGCGCCCGGGCGCGCAATGATGAATCGCTGGCGGCCTACGAGCAGACGGTACTGCGCGCGCTGGAAGAGACCGAAGACGCCCTGGTCACTCATTCCCGGACACGCGAGCAGCTGGAATACCTGGCACGCAGCGAGCAGGCCAGCCGCACTGCCGCGAAGCTCGCCCGCGCGCGCTACGACGGTGGCGTGGTGGACTTTCTCGAGGTGCTGGATGCCGAGCGCACCCTGCTCCTGGCGCAGGACAGCTTGGCGCGCAGCAGGACGGAGACCGCTACCAGCCTTATCGCGGTCTATAAGGCCCTTGGAGGCGGCTGGGAGGAGGTCCCTGCGCCTGTAACCGCAAAAGCGCAGCTGACTACCACTGCCGCCCCCTCCCGGCGTTAGACTTTAACGGTCTTCGCCATGAGGATTGGAGTCATGAATGCCACTGTAGTCACTGAGCTTGAGAAAGAAAGCGTTACGGCCGCGAGCGAATGTGACCGGTGGCTTGACGCGGAACGCGTCACGGAGCTGGCCAAAGCCAATGCCGTCATCCGCGGCAACCTTGAGCGGCTGGCCCGCGAGCCGGATCTGTACAGTTTCATGGGCCACATTCTCCTCGAGGCCACCCGCCAGCTCGATGCGTCGGGGGGTGCGGTGATTCTCCTCAAGGATCCTTTGCAGGAGTACCGGGTGATCGCCTATGTGGAAGACGGCGAGATTGCCCAACCCTCCTTTCCAGTCAGCGTGCCCTGTACCCAGGCGAACTTCGATGCCCGGTTGCGCAACGCGCGCGAGCCCATGACCCTCGATCTGGACGTCGAGGCCGACTGCAGCCTCATCTGGCCCGAGGCTCTTAAAGCAAAGCGCGAGCGCGGTGTGGAGCGGATCTTCATCGTGCCGCTGGTATTCGGCGCGCGCACCGCGGGTTGCATCAGCTTGAGCTTCCGCAACAAGCGCGAGATCGGCCCCCAATCTAGCGAACTGCTGATCGCGCTCGGCCATCAGGCCACTCTTGCCATCGAATTGACCCGACATGCTCACTCGGCCAAGGAAGCCGCGGTGCTGATGGAGCGCAATCGCATCAGCCAGGAGATTCACGACGGCCTGGCGCAGGCCTTCACCGGGATATTGATGCAGCTCGGCGCGGTGGAGGAATCCAAAGAGTGCTCCCGCGGCTCACAGTTCGCGGTAGTCCTTACTCGCATTCGCGACCTGGCGCGGGAAGGCCTCGCCGAAGCACGACGCTCAGTGCTGGCGCTACGCCCTTCGACCTCCGGAGACGGCGGCCTCGCATTGGCGCTCAGCCAGCTTGCGGAACGCTCGACGGTCTCGGGACGTGTGCTATGCACCTTCGAGGGCCCAGGCACGGCGAGCGGCCTGCCGCCCGAGCACAAACACGAGCTGCTGCGCATCGCGCAGGAAGCCGTCAGCAATGCGGTACGCCACGCCCGACCCAGCACCGTGCAAATTCTGATGAAAGAGGAGCCTGCTCACTGGGAGCTGGCGGTAATCGACGACGGCATTGGCTTCAGGCCGGCGCCGGAGCTCTACGTGGAGCAGGGATTCGGACTCAACAACATGCGCGAGCGCGCCCAGGCGATCAGCGGCCAGTGGCTGCTGGAGAGCGAGCCGGGCCGCGGTACCAAGGTACGCGTGCGCCTGCCCAAACAGGCCGCCTGATGAGCAAGATCCGCGTGATTCTGGCGGACGACCATCCGGTGGTTCGCGATGGTCTCGCTGCGATCGTCAATCAGCAGGCCGATATGGAAGTGGTTGCCGAGGCAGGTGATGGCGCCGAGGCCATCGCGCTCTATGAGAAGCATCTGCCCGATGTGCTGGTGCTGGACCTGCGCATGCCGCGTTATGACGGCGTCACCGTCGTGCAGCATGTGCTCGACCGGCATCCGAAGGCGCGCATTCTCATCATGACGACCTATGATGGCGATGAGGATATTTTCCGCTGCCTGAGCCAGGGCGCCAAAGGCTATCTGCTGAAAGATGCGCCGCGGCAGGAGATCCTGTCCGCGATCCGTGCCGTCAGCGAGGACCGGCCTTATACATCTTCATCAGTTGCTGCCATCGCCCTGCAACGCATGGCCAAGCCCAGTCTGACCAAACGCGAACTCGCCGTGCTGCAGGAGATCGCCGAGGGGCGCAGCAACAAGGACATTGCGCGGCGCTTGAGCATCACTGAGGGCACGGCCAAGACCCACGTCAAATCCATCCTCACCAAGCTCGATGCCATCAGCCGCACCGAGGCGGTGGCGGTGGCGCATAAGCGGGGGCTGGTACACCTCTAAGACTTCGGTGGCTGGTAGCCCTCGGGCGCCTGCGAGCCCGTACCGAAGAAGAACTTCTCCATTTCCCCCTCCAGAAACTTGCGAGCCTTGGGCTCGATTGGCGTGAGGCGGTACTCGTTGATCAGCATCGTTTGATGCCCTACCCACTTCGCCCAGCCTTCCTTCGACACGTTCTCGAAGATGCGCTTGCCGAGCTCGCCCGGATACGGCGCGCGCGGCAGGCCGGGCGCCTCGCGCTTCAAGACCACACATTGAACTATACGCTCGGACACTGCACTCTCCATTCAAAACATCGCGGGGCCGGCGAGACGCTCAAGCAGAGTCTTGATCGGCGCGGGCAACCCTAAGGCGGCGGGCTCGAGGGGTTTATACCAGACGGTATCGGCGCCCTCCATCACACCCGCGGGACCTCCGCAGCGCGCCAGGAGCGGCGCCACCACCAGATCGAAGTGGGTGAAAGAGTGCTCCACCGCACCCAGCGGCTGCGATTCCACGCTGGCCTGGATCAGGCGCTCCGCCGCATAGCGGCGCGCCGCCTCATCGGTATCGAATTCCGGCAGACACCAAAGACCGCCCCAAATACCTCTTTCCGGCCTGCGCTCGAGCAACACACCTCCTTCGCGGTCCATGGCCACCAGCATGAACACATGCCGGGTATGGCGCGTGCGCGGGCGGCGCGGCGCGGGAATCTCATGCTGCCGGCCGGTGTAGTGCGCGAAGCAGCGCCCGGCGAGCGGACAGTAATCGCACAGCGGCTTGCGGCGCGTGCAGATCGTGGCACCGAGGTCCATGATGGCCTGGGTGTAGGTGTCGACCCTGTGATGCGGCGTGCAATCGGCCGCCAGTTGCCACAGCCGCGCAAGATTGGCGCGCTCGGCCACAGCGTCTTCCACGCCGAAAAAACGTGACAGTACCCGTTTGACATTGCCGTCGAGAATAGGAAAGCGCTGCCCACGGCTTAGGGCCAGGATGGCGCCAGCCGAGCGGCCGATGCCGGGCAGACTTTCAATGTCCTCGAACGTCGTCGGAAACTCGCCATTGAACTCATCGCGGATACGTTGCGCAGCGCGGTGCAGGTTGCGCCC
>Ga0070667_100000411_pt1 | contig 45880 bp, 44 predicted proteins | sample KBSS33metaG_FD_64659 | JGI IMG/M metagenome (GOLD analysis project Ga0070667, IMG submission 64659) | Switchgrass rhizosphere microbial communities from Kellogg Biological Station, Michigan, USA - KBS S3-3 metaG | ecosystem: Host-associated > Plants > Roots > Rhizosphere > Soil ...
GCCGGCAAGATCGAGACCACCCGTGACGACGCCAACCGGCGCCGCGTCCCGCAGTCGGAGGTGACCCGATTGGCCAAGAACCCGCGGCGACACAAGACCAAGGACTCCTTCTCGGCGCGGAACCGGTTCCCCGGCGTGATCCGCTCGGTCGAGGTCGACGGCGTGATGGCGCTGGTCGAGATCGAGGCCGGTCCGCACCTCGTCACCGCCGCGATCACCCGCGACTCGGTCGAGGAGCTCGGCCTGGCGCCGGGGATGCCCGCGGTCGCCACCGTCAAGGCGACCTCGGTGATGGTCGCGACCGAGTAGGCGGCCCCTCGGTCGATGGGCCGAAAACGGGCCCATTGCTCCCGAAATCGGCCCGTCGGCGGGTCGGCAGATCGCCGCGCTGGCCCTAGTCCGGGAGGAGCTCGACCTCGACCCGCTCGCCGGCCTCGAAGACCCGCGCCGGCCCGGGCAGGATCGCCAGGCAGTCTGCCTCGAGCAGCGAGGTGATGACGTGGGAGCCCTGCCGCGGCTTTGGCGTCGCCACCCAGCCGCTCTCGGTCAGGGCGAGCGTGCAGCGGGCGGCCTCGGTGCGGTCGGTTCCCTTCGCGTAGGAGTCGGCGAGGGCTGCGGTGGTGCGCGGGCGTTGCGGCGAGCCGCCGGCGAGCGCCGCCAGGCCCGGCGCGGCGAGCAGGGTGAAAGTGACGAAGACCGAGACCGGGTTACCCGGTAGGCCGAAGACGAGGGTGCGGTCGCGGTGGCCGAAGTAGGCGGGTCCGCCGGGGCGCAGGGAGACGCGCCAGAAGTCCTGTTCCACCCCGAGTTGGGTGAGTGCGTCCTTGACGTGGTCGTGCTCGCCGACCGAGACGCCGCCGCAGACGACGACGGCGTCGGCGGCGCCAAGCTGGGGCTCGAGCGCCGCGACGGTTGCCTCGAGGCTGTCGCCGGCGCCGCCGCTGCTGTAGAGCTCGGCGCCCGCCCGGGCGACCAGGGCGGCGAGGGTCGTCGAATTGGAGTCGCGGATGCCGCCCGGCGGCAGCGGCTCGCCGGGCGGGACCAGCTCGTCGCCGCTGATGACGACGGCGACCCGCGGGCGGCGGTGGCAGGCGACCGACTCGACCCCCAGCGCTGCCAGCAGTCCCAGCGCCGCCGGACCGAGCGGCTCGCCGCTGCGCAGCACCACCTCGCCCGCGCTGACGTCCTCGCCGGCACGGCGAATGTTGGCCCCGGGGATGGGGGAGACGGCGATCTCGACCCGCCCGTCGGCGTGGTTCGTGTCCTCGACCCGGACGACCGTGTCGGCGCCCTCGGGCACCATCGCCCCGGTCGAGATCGCGATCGCCTCGCCGGGGCCGACCGCGGCGTCTGCGGGGTGCCCGGCGCGTGACTCGCCGGCCAGCGCCAGCGTCACCGGCGCTCCCGGGCCGGCGCCGGCCAGGTCCGCGGCGCGCACCGCGTAGCCGTCCATCGCCGAGTTGTCGAAGCGCTGCAGCGGCGAGTCGGCGACCACGTCCTCCGCCAGGTGCAGCCCCAACGCCTCGCCCAGCGGCACCTCGATCGCCGGTAACGGCGCCGCCACCGCGAGCACCGCCGCCCGCGCGTCCTCCAGCGAAATCGGTCCGGCCATCGCCCTGATTCTCCCGTTTCGCGCTCTCCGCTCGCGGCGTGGTTGTCTTTCGTTACCCATGGGGTCACAAAGGACAACCACGCTCGGGGCGGTGCTGGCTGGCGGGGCGGGTACGCGGCTCGGCGGCGGCAAGGCGATGGTCCAGTTGGCGGGGCGGGCGCTGGTCGAGTACCCGCTGGCGGCGCTCGCTGCGGCCGGGATCGAGGCGGTGGTCGTCGCCAAGCTCGATACCGCGTTGCCGCCGCTCGAGGTCCCGGTCCTGCGCGAGCCGGAGGAGCCGCAGCACCCGCTGCTGGGGATCGTCACCGCGCTGCGGGCCGCTGCGGGCCGGCCGGTCCTCGCGGTCGCCTGCGACCTGCCGCTCCTCACGCCGGGCCTGCTCGCCGGCCTCGCAGCCGCCCCCGAGCCGCTCGTCGCCGCCGCGCCCGGCGGCGACCCGCAGCCGCTCCTCGCCCGCTACGCGCCGGAGCTCCTGCCCGACCTCGAAGCCGCCCTCGCCCGCCAGGAGCCGCTGCGCCGCACCGTCGCCGCGCTCTCGCCCCGCCTCCTCACCGATGCCGACCTCGCCCGCTTCGGCGACCCCGCCGAGCTGCTGCTCAACGTCAACGACCCGGCGGACCTCGAGCGGGCCGGCGGTATGCTCGGCTCACGATGAGCGAGGGCGGATTCGTCTCGCGTGGGTTCGGCGGCCGGCGGCGGACGCCGGACGACCTCCGCCAGCGGCTGCCGCCCGGCCAGTACCTCGAACGCGACTTTCCGGTCCTCACCGCCGGCCCGACCCCGCAGGTCGATGCCGGCGAGTGGAAGGTGCGGATCGACGGGATGGTCGCCAACCCGACCGAGTGGAGCTGGGAGGAGTTCAACGCGCTGCCGCAGGAGGAGGTGCCCTGCGACATCCACTGCGTCACCAAGTGGTCGAAGCTCGACACCAGCTTCCGCGGCGTCTCGCTCGACACCCTGTTCGACGCGGTCGAGCCGCTCGACGCCTTCGCGATGGCCTACTCCTACGGCGGCTACACCACCAACCACGCGTTGGAGGACCTGACCGACGGCAGGGCCTGGGTCGTCACCGAGCACGAGGGCGAGCCGCTGCCCCGCGAGCATGGCGGCCCGGCTCGGCTCCTGGTCCCGCACCTCTACTTCTGGAAGAGCGCCAAGTGGCTTGCCGGCCTGCGCGTCTCAGACCACGACGAGCCCGGCTTCTGGGAGGCCAACGGCTACCACAACCACGGCGACCCCTGGAAGGAGCAGCGGTATTGGACGGACTAGGCGCCACCGCGGCGCCAGCCCCCAGGGCGCCGGGCCGCTGGCAGATCGCCACCGTCGAGCAGATCCGGGTCGAGACGCCGCGGGTCAAGAGCTTCCGCCTGCGCCTCCCGATGTGGATGCCGCACCTGCCCGGCCAGCACTACGACGTCCGCCTCACCGCCTCCGACGGCTACGTCGCCCAGCGCTCCTACTCGGTCGCCTCCTCGCCGCTCGAGGAGGGAGTGATCGAGCTGACCGTCGATCGCCTCGACGAAGGTGAGGTCTCGCCCTACTTCGACGACGTGCTCGTCGAGGGCGACCAGGTCGAGGTCCGCGGCCCCTTCGCCTCCTACTTCGTCTGGCGCGGTGAACAACCGGTGCTGCTGGTCGGCGGCGGCTCCGGCGTCGTGCCGCTGATGGCGATCCTCCGCCACCGCCGCCGCACCGCCCCCGAGCTGCCGATGCGCCTCCTCTACTCGGCCCGGAGCGAGGAGGAAGTGATCTACGCCGGCGAGCTGGGGGAGGAGACGACCGTCACCCTGACCCGCAGCGCGCCGCCCGGCTGGCAGGGCCACAGCGGCCGCATCGACGCCCCCCTCGTCGCCTCCCTCGCCTTCGATGCTGGACCCGCCTTCGTCTGCGGCTCGAACGCCTTCGTCGAGGCGGCGAGCAACTTCCTGCTCGGTGCCGGTTACGAGCCCCAGCGCATCCGCACCGAGCGCTTCGGCCCGACCGGCTGAGCACTGCCGTAGGCTGCCGCGATGCTGGCCGACGCCGCCCTCGGCGCTGGAGTCGCCTTCTGCCTGGCGGCGCTCACCACCCCGGTCGGCGTCTCCGGCGCGGTCTTCCTCGTCCCCTTCCAGATCAGCGTCGTCCACACGCCGAGCCCGGCGGTAACCCCGACCAACCTGATCTACAACCTGGTCGCGATCCCCGGCGCCCTGCTCCGCTTCCACCGCGAGGGCCGCCTCGGCGGGCCGCTGACCAGGCTGCTCGTGCTCGGCACCCTGCCGGGGGTTCTCGCCGGCGCCGCGATCCGAGTCTGGTTGCTCGGCAGCGGCGATGAGTACCTGATCGTCGTTGCCGCACTGCTGATCCCGCTCGGCGCCTGGCTCGCCTTGGCGCAGCCGCCGCGTCCGGCGGCGCCGCCGGACGAGCGGAGGCGCCGGCAGATCCTCGTTATCTCGCTGCTGGTCGGGACCGTCGGTGGCATCTACGGGATCGGCGGCGGCTCGATCCTCGCCCCGATCCTGGTCGGCTTCGGCTTCAGCGTCGTCGAGGTGGCGCCGGCCGCCCTCACCGCGACCTTCCTCACCTCGTTCGTCGGGGTGCTCGCCTACGCCCTGATCAGCCTCGGCGCCAGCGGCGACATCGCCCCCGAATGGACGCTCGGCCTCGGCATGGGGATCGGCGGCCTCGCCGGCGCCTACCTCGGCGCCCGCCTGCAGTCGCGCCTGCCCGAGGCCTTGCTGCGCCGCGGCCTCGGCGTCCTCGCTCTGGCACTGGGCGTCCGCTACGGCCTGCAGGCGGCGTAGGCTTCGGCCGCTCGTCCGCAATCTCGCTCGTCCCGATCAAAGGAGCGCCCGTGCGCAAGCTCAGGTTCCGGCCCACCTACGCGAACGTCATCGCCACGCTCGCCCTCTTTCTTGCCCTCGGCGGCGGCGCCTACGCGGCGACGCAACTGTCAGCGAACAGCGTCGGTTCGCAACAGATCAAAACCGGCTCGATCCGGATCGGCGACCTCAACAGAGAACTGCGGATCAAATTGAACGACGAGCAGCTTTCGAGCGGCGAGACGGTCAGAGGTCCCTTCTTCCTCAACGCCGAATTCGCCAACCCGCTGCGCAGCGAATACCAGGCCGACTGGACCACGATCTCGTTTGGGCCGGGTCTGAAGGACTCGCCAGAGGTGGACGTGATCAAGGAAGGGGCGATCGGCAACGCCGACTGTGCCGGCAGCCCGACGGACCCGACCGCGGCCCCCGGCTTCCTCTGCTTCTACATCGAGGAGCAGCAGAACGTCGGCAAGTTCGAAATCTGCGCGATCAGCTGCCCCAACACCCGCTCGGCGAGCCCGTTCGGCGCAATGCTCACCCTGGTCGCCGACGTGGCGCACACGCAGGCGTTCATCGAAGGGTCCTGGGCGGTGACGGCGCCCTAGCCTCAGGCGAGGACCAGGCGGTCTGCGCGCTCCAGCAGCGCGCCGACCGCCGGCGGTTGCAGCTCGGTGTCGCGGCTGACGATCCCGATCGTCGGCGCGACGTCGGGCTCGACCAGGGGGATCGCCCGCATCCCAGGGGGGACGCCGTAGAGGTTGAGCCAGGTCTCCGAGACGACGCTCGACCAGCCGGCACGGGCGTAGGAGAGCAGGGCGGTGATCGAGTTGCTCTCGATCCGGGCCCGGGCGCTGGCGCCGCTGCGTCGCAGCGCCGCGTCGACGATCCGCCGGTTCTGCATCTCGGGAGTGAGCAGGCAGAGGGAGGCGCCGTCGAGCGCCGCCCAGCGCAGCCGCTTCTCGCGCCCGCCGCCGGCGGTCAGGTAGACGTAGCGCTCGCGGTAGAGGGGCAGCCCCACCATCGACCCGATCGGCTCGTTGTCGAGATAGGTGATCCCGGCATCGATCGCGAAGGACTCGAGCTGGCCGGCGATCTCCTGCGAGGAGAAGGAGCGGATTTCGAGATCGAGCGACGGGTAGTCCTGGAGCAGCGGGGCGGTGATCTCCGCCACCGCGGGTAGCGCGGTCGGGATCACCCCGAGCCGCAGCCGGCCGCTCAGCTCGCCGCTCAACCGCGACGCTTCGGCGAGCAGTCCGTCGGCGCTGGCCAGGGTCTGCCGCGCCCACTGCAGCAGTCGCTCGCCCGGCGGCGTCAGCTCGTCGTAGCCGCGCCCGCGCCGCACCAGTTCGACCCCCAGCTCGGTCTCGAGTTTGCGGATCGCCACGGAGAGTGCCGGCTGGGTGACATGGCAGGCGGCCGCCGCACGGCCGAAATGGCGCTCGCGGGCGAGCGCCGAGAGGTATTCGAGCTGCCGCAGGACCACCGTGGTCAATGATAAACGCTGTTTATCGAAGCGCGAAGAGAAGGCATTGGACCGCTTCCGCTCCCGGTCCTACGCTGGAAGTCGACCGTGTCCCAGAATCTCGTCGAGCTGATCCGCCGCCACCACCAGGTGCAGGCGCCGACCGCGCTCGAAGTCCTGAAGGATGCGGTCGAGGACCACGGCGAGGTGACCGACTCCGATCGCGAGCGGGCCGCCGAGCTCTCCGGCCTGCCCGAGGCCGCGGTCTACGGCGTCTCGACCTTCTACGACGACCTGCTGGCGCCGCGCGGCGCCCGCCACGTCCGGGTCTGCACCGGGACCGCCTGCTTCGCCGCCAGCGGCGACGCCCACGTCGACGCCGTCCGCGCCGGCCTCGGGCTCGAGCTCGGCGAGCGCAGCGAGGACGGCTCGGTCTCGCTGGCCGAGACCGTCTGCCTCGGCTTCTGCCACTCCTCGCCGGCGGTCCGGGTCGGCGACGCCGTCGACGCCGGGAGTGGCGCTATCGAGCGGGCGATCGCCGGCGAGTCCCGCGCCGCCCCCGAGCCCGAGTGGCGCAGCCTGCTCTCGGAGCCGGTCCTCACCCGCCCCGGCGACTGGTCGGGCCTGCGCCGGGCGATGGCGGAGCTCGGGCCCGAGGCGCTGCTGGCCGAGGTCGAGGCGGGCGAGGTGCGCGGCCGCGGCGGCGCCGGCTTCCCGGCCGGGACCAAGTGGCGCTTCGCCCGGGAGGCCGCCGGTGCGGAGAAGTTCATCGTCGCCAACGGCGACGAGGGCGACCCCGGCTCCTACATCGACAAGTACCTGATGGAGCGCGCGCCCGAGCTGGTGCTCGAGGGCCTGGCACTGGCCGGCTACGCGGTCGGTGCCAACCACGGCTTCGTCCTCACCCGCTCCGAGTACCCGCGCTCGAAGCCGTTGCTCGAGGCAGCGATCGCCCGCGCCCGCGCCGCGGGCCTGCTCGGCGAGGACGTGCTCGGCAGCGGTTTCGACTTCGACGTCACCGTCGTCGAGGGCGCCGGCTCCTACGTCGTCGGCGAGGAGACGGCGCTGCTCGCCTGCCTGCAGGGGCTGCGCGGGACCGTCTCGGCGCGGCCGCCGTTCCCGGCCGAGCGCGGCGTCCACGGTCAGCCGACCGTGGTCAACAACATCGAGACCCTCGCCAACATCCCGTTCCTCGCTGCCCGCGGTGCCGCCGCCTACCGCGACCTCAGCCCGGGAAGCGAGACTGCCGGCTCGAAGCTTGTCTGCTTCAACGAGCGCTTCGCCCGGCCGACCGTGGTCGAGGTCCCGTTCGGGATGACGGTGCGCGAGCTCTGCGAGCAGGTGGCCGGCGGCCTGCGCGACGGGGCGGCGATCAAGGCGGTCCAGATCGGCGGCCCGCTGGGCGGCATCCTGCCCGCCTCGCGCCTCGACACCCGCTTCGACTTCGACGCCCTCGCCGCCGAGGGCTGCATGGTCGGCCACGGCAGCATCCTCGCCTTCGACACGGCGACGAACATGCGCGACGTCGCCCGCCACCTGCTCCGCTTCGGCGCCGACGAGAGTTGCGGCAAGTGCTTCCCCTGCCGGATCGGGCTGCGTCGCGCGCACGAAGAGTTCGCCGGCTCCGAGCCGGTCGACCGCGAGCGCTTCGAGGCGCTGCTGGAGGCGCTCGAGCTGGGCAGCCTCTGCGCCCACGGCGGCGGCATGCCGGCGCCGCTGCGCAGTTTGCTCACCCACTTCCCCGAGGAGCTGGGACTTCGATGAGCACGGTCACGGTCGACGGGGTCGAGGTCGAGGTGGCGCCGGGGGCGACGGTGCTCGAGGCCGCCCGCGCCGCCGGCCGCTGGGTCCCGACCGTCTGCTTCGACGAGCGCCAGGCCCCGTTCGGTGCCTGCCGCGTCTGCCTGGTCGGGATCGAGGGCTCGCCGAAACCGCTGCCGGCCTGCACCACGCCCTGCCGCGAGGGAATGACGATCGCGACCGAGGACGCGACCGCGCGCCGCGTCGCCGGCGCCGTCGTCGAGCTCGTTCTCTCCGAGCTGCCCGAGGCGCCGGCGCCGCATACCGAGCTGGCCCAGGTGGCGGCGCGGCTGGGAGTCGAGGAGACGCGCTGGCCGGGGACGGTCCACCAGACCGACGAGGACTTCCGCCACCCCTACCTCGCCCTGCGCCACGAGCTCTGCATCTCCTGCGGGCGCTGCGTCCGGGCCTGCGATGAGGTCCAGGGCGCCTTCGCTCTGACTGCCACCGGTCGCGGCTTCGAGGCCAACATCACCGCCGGGCTCGACGCCGGCTTCGAGGACTCGACCTGCGTCTCCTGCGGCGCCTGCGCCGACACCTGCCCGACCGACGCGATTACCGAGATCCGCCTGCTGCCACAATCGACGGAGGAGGGTTGGAAATGACGACTACCTGCGGTTACTGCGGAGTCGGCTGCCGCCTCGAGACCCACGTCCGCGGCGGCCGGATCGCCTCGATCACGCCGGCGCTCGACGGCCCCGCCAACCTCGGCCACACCTGCCTCAAGGGCCGCTTCGCCCACGGCTTCACGCGCTCGCCCGACCGGCTGACGACGCCGCTGATCCGCGAGCAAGGCGAGCTGCGGCCGGCGAGCTGGGGGGAGGCGCTGGCACGGGTCGTCGCCGAACTCGAGCGGGTCAAGCGCGACCACGGCGCCGACGCGGTTGCCGGCCTCGCCTCCTCGCGGGCGACCAACGAGGACTGCTACGCGATGCAGCGGCTGATCCGGGCGGCGGTCGGGACCAACAACATCGACAACTGCTCGCGGGTCTGCCACTCGCCGACCTCGTTCGCGATGCGGAAATCGTTCGGCCTCTCGGGCGCGACCGGCTCGTTCAGCGACATCGACCACGCCGAGGTTGCGCTGCTGCTGGGGGTCAACCCGACCCAGGGGCACCCGGTCGTCGGGGCGCGGATCAAGCAGGCGGCACTGCGCGGCTGCAAGCTGATCACGATCGATCCGCGGCGGATCGAGCTCGCCGACTACGGCGCGATCCACCTCGCGCCCCGACCCGGCACCAACGCCGCGGTGGTGCTGGGCCTCTGCCACGTGGTCCGGCGCGACGGCTTCGTCGACGAGGGGTTCGTCGCCGCCCGGACCGAAGGCTACGACGTGCTCGCCGAGCTGCTCGAGAGCTACGACCCGGCCGCGGTCGAGGAGATCACCGGCATCCCCGCCGCCGAGCTCGAAGCCGCCGCTCACCTCTACGCCGAGGCGGGCAGCGCCTCGCTGCTCTGGGGCCTCGGGGTGACCGAGCACAAGTACGGGTCCGAGGTCGTCCAGCTGCTCTGCAACCTGGCGATGATGACCGGCAAGGTCGGCAAGCCCGGCTCGGCGCTGCTGCCGCTGCGGGGCCAGAACAACGTCCAGGGGTCCTCCGACATGGGCGCGCTGCCGGACACCTACACCGCCTATCGCTCGGTCGAAGACGAGCAGGTGGCGCTTTCCTTCGAAGCCGAGTGGGGCGTCCCGCTCTCGCGCCACAAGGGGATGAAAATCCCCGAGATGTTCGACGCCGCGATCGCCGGCGAGCTGAAGGCGATGTACATCTTCGGCGAGGACGTCGCCCAGACCGACCCCGACATCGCCCACGTCGCGGCAGCGCTGGAGGGCCTCGAGTTCCTCGTCTGCCAGGAGATCTTCCTCAACGAGACGACGAACTACGCCGACGTCGTCCTGCCCGCCTCGGCCTTCCTCGAAAAGGAAGGGACCTTCACCAACGCCGAGCGCCGCTTCCAGGTGGTCGAACCGGCGCTCGATCCCCCCGGCGAGGCGAAAACCGACTTCGAGATCATCACCACCGTCTCACGCGCGCTCGGTCACGAGATGGGGTGGGAGACGCCGTGGGACGCGCTCGACGAGATCGCCCGCCTGACCCCGGAATACGCCGGCGTCAGCCACGAGCGGCTCGGCCGCGGCGGGCTGCAGTGGCCGGTCCGCGCCGACGGCTCCGACTCGCCGACCCTCTACGACACGACCTTCGACCGCCCCGGCGGCCGCGGCCACTTCGCGCCGCTCCCCTACAAGCCGCCCGGCGACGCCGCCGACGAGGAGTTCCCGCTCGTCCTCGTCACCGGGCGCGTCCTCCAGCACTACAACGCCGGCACGATGACCCGCCGCACCGCCAACGCCGACCTCGTCGACCGCGACCTGCTCGAGATCCATCCGGTCGACGCGGCCCGCCTCTGGATCGCCGACGGCGACCGCGTCTCGGTCCGCAGCCGGGTGGGGCGGACCGAGATCGAGGCGCGGATCACCGAGCGGATCGAGCCCGGCCACGTCTTCACCAGCTTCCACTTCCCGGAGACGCGGACCAACCTCCTGATCGGGCAGTCGGCCGACGTCAACACCTCCTGCCCGGAGTACAAGGTGGTCGCCGTCGACGTCCGGCCGATCGCCGAGCAGCCGGCGTTTTCGCCGGCGCTCGGCACGACCACCTGAGGTCGGCTACTGGGCCTGGGCGACCAGGTTGAACGTCCCCAGCGGGTCGCCGACGACGAAGTTGCTGGACGCCGGCGGTGCCGGTGCGGGCTGGTTGAACACGTTGTTCAGCGTTTCGACCGCATTCGCCTGCAGTTTCGCTTCGGCGCCTTTGACTTCGATCTGACGGGTCGTCGGGTTGGCGACGAGAGCTCCGTTCGGGACGGTGAGGGAGACACCGAAGGAGCGGCCGGTGTTGCCGGCGAAGGGCGGCGCCGGGGTGATTTCGAATTCGGCCGAGGCCGACTGCGCGGTCAGGTCGATGCTGAACGCCTTGATCGCTACCTGCGGCGAGAGCGTTTTCGTGCTCTTCAGGATCTGGATGCCGCCGGCGGTCTCGACCTGGCCGGCGCCGGCGCTCGAGTTGAGCTGCATTTCGCCACCGGTGATCGGCAGCTGGAAGACCAGCGAGCTCGGCTCGGTGGCCGGCGCGACGGCGCTGAACCCGGCCGGCACCTCGACCCCCTTCGCTTTGAACTTGGCCACGGTCGCGGCGTTGGCGGTGAGGCTGGCGCTGCCCTGCGGTAGCAGGGTCACGGTCCGCGGCTGGGCGGCGACGAAGAGGTTGCTGAGCACGCGACCGCCGGCGATGCGGCGGCTGCCCTGGAGACCGAGCCGGTTGCTGATCCGGGTCGCGGCGTTGTTGGTTAGGACCAGCTGTCCCGCCTTCAGCCTCGCGCCGAAGCCTTCGCGTGCGGTCGAGGGGGATGAGAAGGTCCCGAACTGCATCCGCGCACCCGCGACCTGGGCGATGACAAGGCCCCTGACGGTGTTGACTTCGACGTTGGTCACCGGCACGCCGCGGTTGCCGAGCGCGAGCTTGAAGCCGCCCCGGTTCTCGAGTTCACCCTGCGCATTCGTCGGGTCGAGTTTCCCTTCCGAGACGACGAGCCCGATCTTCTTGCCGCTGACGCTGGTGGCGCCGAGGCCGAGGACGTCGATGCCGAGGTTCGAGAGCTTGTTCTGCATCCCGTTCTTCAGGTGCAGGTCGGTGTTGCCGCTGGCGATCGGGTTGGTCGCCGCCTGGGCGGCTGCGGCGAAGGAGAGCACTGCGATCGCGGTGGCGAGGCTGGCAAGGAGAAGGGCGCGCAGGCGCGCCGGAGCAGTTGAGTTCGTCATGCCCTCTGGAACACATGACAGCGCCAGGGTTCCGCTTCTCCCGGATTGCTTTAGTCAGGGGGTGACCACGACTCCCACCGCGACGGCGACCGCAGCGCCCGGAACTGCTGCGTACCGGCGTGTGCTGGGCGCTCCGGGGGTGCTGACGCTGGCGATCTCCTCGGTACTGGCGCGGTTGCCGGTGGGGATGGCGGCGCTCGGGCTGGTCCTCTACGTGCGCCACGAGACGGGCTCCTTCGCGGCGGCGGGCGCCGCGGCGGCCGGCTTCACGGTCGGCATCGGGCTGACCGCGCCGCTGCTCGGCCGCTTCGTCGACAGCCACGGCCGGGTGACGCTGGTGCCGGCGGCAATCGTCTCCGCAATCGGCCTCACCGGGGTGGTGGCGCTCGGCTCGGCTGGCGCCGCGACCTGGCTGCTGGTCGGCAGCTCCTGCCTGGCTGGGATCGGGACGCCGCCGATCGGCGGCGTCTTCCGCCACCGCCTGCCGGAGCTGATCGACGCGACCGACTTGCCGACCGCGTTCGCGGTCGACTCGATCCTGATCGAGGCGTTCTTCATCACCGGTCCCTTGCTCGCCGGCGGGTTTGCGGCAATCGCCGGGCCGGCAGAGGGGTTGATCGCCGCGGCCGTGTTCGGCCTGGTCGGCACCGCTTGGTTCGCGCTGCAGCTGCCACCGCACCGCCGCGACCTGGTGGCGGAGCGGCCGCGCGGCGGCGCCCTCGCCTCGGCGGCGATCCGCGTCCTGGTCCTCGCCGGGGTGCCGATCGGCGCTTGCTTCGGAGCGCTCGACGTCGCCCTGCCCGCCTTCGGCGTCGACCACGGGAGCGCGGCACTGAGCGGCCCGTTGGGCGCCTCGATCGCCGTCGGCTCGGTCTGCGCCGGCGTGCTCTACGGGACGCGCCCGCGCGCCTTGGGCCCGCCGCGGGTGGCGATCCTGCGGCTCGCCGGCCTGCAGGCGGTGTTTGTCCTGCCGCTTTTGATTGCACCCTCGGTCGCCGCGATGTTCTTCCTCGCGGCGCTCGCCGGCGTCTGCATCGCGCCGCTGATCAGCGTTCGCAGCGAGCTGGTCGGCGAGGCGCTGCTGCCGGGCACCGGCAACGAAGCCTTCAGCTGGATTTCGGTCTCGATCGCCCTCGGCGCCAGCGCCGGTTCGGCCCTCGCCGGCCCGCTGGTCGAGGCGGGGGGCTGGCGGCTCGGCATCGCTCTCGCCTGCGCCGCCCCCGCCGCCGGCTTTCTCCTCCTCTTCGCCCGCCGCGACCTGCTCTAGTCCCGCGCCCTCACCCCTTCCGCGACGGGTACCACTGGAAGCGGCGGGCGGCGACAAAGGCGCCGGCGACCGCCCAGGCGGCGAGAATCGCGATGTCGAGCAGCACGGGACCGACCGGGACGACCCCGACATAGGCACGGTGGACGAGGTCGGCGACGTGCTCGACCGGGAAGACCGAGGCGAGGTCGTTGAGCCAGGTCGGCAGCTGCGAAGTCGGCACCCAGATCCCGCTGATGAAGAACAGCGGGAACATGATCAGTTGGATCATCGGCTGCGCCGAGTCGGCCGAGTCGACCAGGGTGCTGAGCGCGTAGGCGAGCCCGCAGAAGGCGGCGCTGCCGAAGATCACCGCCAGCACCAGAGTGAGGATCCCGTTGCTGTCGGGCGAGGTGCCGAAGGCGATCGCGGCGAGGGCGATCAGCAGGGCCACCGAGGCGACCGCCATCGCGATCACCGCCAGCGACTGGCTGACCACCAGCGCCCAGGCGGGCAGCGGCGTCGCCCGGCGTCGTTTGAGGATCCCCAGCTCGCGCTGGGCGACGACCGAGTTGACGAGGATCGCGAGGGTCGAGATCGTCAGGGTGAAGACGATCACGCTGGGCACGAAGAAGGCGCCGTAGTCGACCGAGACGCCGTTGACGTCGACGTGGCCGCCGTGGAAGACGCCGTCGAAGATCACCAGCAGCAGGATCGGGAAGACGAGGGTCAGCAGCCGCGCCCGGCGGTTGCGCCGGAAGGCGAGCAGGCCGAAGCGGGTGGTGTGGAGGACGAGGTTCATACGGGCTCCTTTCCGTTCGTCGCCGCGCCTTGCGGCGTCGCGGTGAGGTCGAGGTAGACCTCCTCGAGGCTCGGCCGGAGCACCTCGAGGTCGGTGATCTCGGCGCCGCGGCCGTCGAGCCAGGCGCCCAGCCGCTGCAGGTCGGGCAGCGGGGCGACGCTTCGCAGCAGCACCTCGCGGCCGTCGGCCGGTCCGTCGAGTAGCGCCAGCAGGTCGGCCGGCAGGTCGCGCGGCCGCAGCCCCTCGGGCAGGGTGAAGGAGATCTCGGTGTCGGCGTGGTCGCGGTTGCCGATCGTCCGCGGGGTGCCGACGTCGACGATCTCGCCGTCGGCGATCACCGCGATCCGGTCGGCCAGCCGTTCGGCCTCCTCCATGTAGTGGGTGGTGAGGAAGATCGTCTTGCCGAGCGCCCGCAGGCCGGAGAGCATCTCCCAGGCCTCGCGCCGCGCCGCCGGGTCGAAGCCGGTGGTCGGCTCGTCGAGGAAGAGCAGCTCAGGGTCGCCGATCAAAGCCAGGGCGACGTCGAGCCGCCGCCGCTGGCCGCCGGAGAGCTCCATCGCCTTCTGCTCCCCGGCGCCGCCGAGGCCGACCTGGGCCAGCGTCTCGTCGACCCCGCGCGGCGCCGTGTAGAGGCCGGCGTAGAACTCGAGGCACTCGCGCACCGTCAGCTCGATCTCGCCCGGCGACTCCTGCAGGACGATGCCGACCCGCTCGCGCCAGCCGCGCGGCGCCCGTGCCGGGTCGGCACCGAGCACCGCGACCTCGCCGCCATCGGCCGCCTGGAAGCCCTCGAGGATCTCGACCGTGGTCGTCTTGCCGGCGCCGTTGGGGCCGAGGAAGGCGAAGATCTCGCCATGGGGGACGTCGAGGTCGATGCCGCGCACCGCTTCGACCGTCCCGTATGACTTGCGCAAGCCCCTGACTGAGATCGCCGCCTCGGCCCGGGGCCGGGTTCCGAGGTCTGGCGCCGCCGCTTGCGGGCGGATCTGGGTGGGGGTGTCCATGGCGGCGAAGATACGTGCGAGACTCGGTCTCTTCATCGGCTCCAGCGCCTAACTTTCGGGTGCACCCGGGGGTGGAGGCCAAGCCCACCCGATCGGCCCGCGGGCCGATGAAGAGATGTCACCGAACTCCTACGCTTTGTGACGATGAACGCAGCAAGCTTGACCCAGGCAAAAGGCTTCTTGAAGGCGATCTGGGACGACAGCCCAGCCCCAGAGCCAAACTTGATCCGCCGCGTCCATCACCGTGGCGAGGGTCGTGGCCGCTTCGGCCCGGCGCTCGGGATCTTCGCGCTGGCGGTCCTGCTCGCCGGCCTGGTGCTGCAGCTGCCGACCCCGGCGTTGCATGGCGAGGGTCTAGTTGGGATCCTCGGCCTGCTGACGGTGGCGACGGTTCTCTTCGTCGAGTTCGCCTTCAACCCCGGCTCGATCCGCTGGGTGATGGTGCTGGCCTTCGGGATCTGCATGGGCTCGGCGGCGGTTGCGACGGTCCAGACCGGTGGCACCGCGGTGATCGGCTGCTACGTCGGCGTTGGCCTGGCCGCTCGCCGGCTGCCGCGGCTGAACGCGCTGGCGGTGCTGATCCCAACCCTCCTCATCGTCGACACGCTGATCCTGCTCGACAGCGAAAACAGCATCTTCGTTGCCCTTTGGGCCGGGCTGGGCTTCGCCTTCACCTTCATGATCTCCCGCCTCGCCCGAGTCAGCGAGGAACAGAATTCGCGCGAACGCTCGCTGATCGAGGAGGAGAAGCGGAGCCTCGCGGCGCGGACCGAAGCGGCGGCGTTGGCCGAGCGTGGCCGCATCGCTCGCGAGATGCACGACGTCCTCGCCCACTCGCTCTCGGCCCTCGCGGTCGAGCTCGAAGGCGCCCGGCTGCTGGCCCGCAAGCACCGGGCGGTACCGGAGCTCGAGAGCGCGATCGAGCGCGCCCACCAGCACGCGACCAGTGGCCTCGACGAGGCGCGGGCGGCGATCGAGGCGCTGCGCGGCGACGACCTGCCGGGGCCCGAGCGGCTGGCGGCGCTGGCCGCGAGCTTTGCCTCGGGCTGGGAGGTCGAATGTGAGGTCGAGGTCACCGGCAAGCCACGCCAGCTCAGCTCGGAGGCGCGGCTGGCGATCTACCGCACCGCCCAGGAGGCGCTGACCAATGTCCGCAAGCACGCCGAGCCGAAATCGGTCGAGATGCACCTCCAGTACGCGGACGACGGCACCCGCTTCTCGGTCGCCGACCACGGCAACCGCGACTCCCCGAACGGCAACGGCGGCGGTCCGCTCGCCGACGCCGGCGCCGGCTACGGGGTGAGCGGGATGCGCGAGCGCGCCGAGCTGCTCGGCGGCCGCCTCGAGGCCGGCCCGACCGCCGACGGCTACCGGGTCGAGCTCTGGCTGCCCGAGGCGGATCGCAACGGCGCCAAGGTTCCAGCATGAGCGAGCCGATCCGGGTCCTGCTCGCCGACGACCAGCGGGTCGTCCGCGAGGGCCTGACGCTGATCCTCGACCTGCTCGAGGACGTCGAAGTGGTGGAGACGGCGAACGACGGCGAGCAGGCGGTGGCGCTGGCCGAGCGGCTCTCGCCCGACGTCGTCCTGATGGACCTGCGGATGCCGCGGGTCGACGGCATCGAGGCGATCCGGCGGCTGGCGGCGAGCCGGCCGCGGATCGGTGTGATCGCGCTAACGACCTATGCCGACGACGCGTCGGTGCTCGGTGCGCTGCGCGCCGGCGCCCGCGGCTACCTGACCAAGGACGCCAGCGCCGAGCAGATCGCCGCCGCGATCTCGCGCGTCGCCAGCGGCGAGGCGAGCCTCGACGAGGCGATCCAGACCAAGGTGGTCGCGGCGGTCACCGCCGGCGCCGGCGCCGAACCGGCCGCGACCGAGCCTCAGAGGGCGGAGCTTCCCGACGACCTCACCGCCCGCGAGGCCGAGGTCCTCGGCCTGATCGCCGGCGGCCTCTCCAATCAGGAAATCGCCGAGCGCCTGGTCGTTTCGCCGGCCACCGTCAAGAGCCACGTCAACCACCTCTTCGCCAAGATCGGCGCCCGCGACCGCGCCCAGGCGGTTGGCTACGCCTACCGCCACGGCCTCGTCGCCCAGGACGGCTGAGCGATGGCCGACCAGCGCTACGTGATCGACGAGAGCGTTCAGCCACGCTACGTCGGACAGCGCGACGTCGCCACCTTCCCGCCGTTCCTGGTGCCTCACCTGAATCCGGGCATCGACGTCGGCTGCGAAGTCGGCGCGATCGCGTTCGACGTGGCGGCGCGGGCAAGTGCCGCCGAGCGCGGCGCCGACAACACCAGCATCGAGGTCGGCTCGGCTTACGAGCTCCCGGTGGGCGACGCGCGAATCTTTGCCCGCGAGGGCGGCGATACGCGCCACTCGAGCAACCTGCGGGGGCTGATGCTCGACGCTGGCTTCGCCCGCACCCGCGGCGTCGCCCACGCGCCCAAGACCTACGGCGAGGTCGCGTAGGGCACGGCCAGATAGCTGCTAGCAGCCAACATCTGGTTTCATTAGCTGAAACGCTAGTGGCGGGAGGAAAGGGACCGTGGCTACGGACGGGGCAAAAAAGGCTCGCGGCACGCTCGAGGGCGTCGACAGGACCGTGCGGGTGCTGCAGGCCTTCGACTCGAAGAAGACCTTCAACCTGGCGGAAATCTCGCGCCGGGTCGGGCTCAGCGAGGCGACCGCGCTGCGTTACCTGACCAGCCTCGCCAACGCCGGCTTCGTCGAGCGCACCGCGGCCGGGCGCTACCGGCTCGGCTGGGAGCTCTTCCGGCTCGGCCAGATGGCGGTCGCCAACCGGGTCCCGCGCGAGGCGGCGCTGCCGGTCATGGACCGGCTGCTCAAGCAGTTCAACGAGACCGTCAACCTGGCGATCCGCGAGGGCGACCAGCTGATCGTGGTCGAGGCCGTAGAAGGGACGCGGGCGCTGAAGAAGGTGACCGAGATCGGCCAGCGCGATCCCTGGCACGCGACGGCGCTCGGCAAGTCGATGCTGGCGCTGATGCCCGAGGAGGAATGCCACGCGCTACTGCAGCGGGTCGGGACGCCCCGGATCAATCACAACACCCTAGTTTCGCTGGCTCAGATCGACGCCGACCTCGCCGAGGTCCGCGAGCGCGGCTACGCGGTCGACCGCCAGGAGTCCGAGGAAGATCTGACCTGCTTCGCCTCGGCGATCGCCGGCCCTGATGGCTCGCCGCTGTTCGCGCTCAGCGTCAGCTTCGTCACCTTCCGGGTCGACCAGAACGACTTCGCGGCGGCCGGCGACGCGGTCCGCGACGCCGCCGCCGAGCTTCGCACCAAGCTCGGCCTCGACCAACCGGTCCGCGCCTAGCCCGCGCCAGCTCCCGGTTGACACACCTCGGCGGGGTGGTCTAGTCTCCTGCTCGCTTTCACCAAACGCTAGAGCCTTTCACTGAACGAAATAAGGAGACGAGCGATCCCGATGAACCCGAGCGTGTCCACCCAGAGCGCGAACGGAGCCGCGAGCGGCGCCTCGATCCTCCTCTCCCAGGGACTCCCCGCCGCCGACGACTACGCGATGTCGCCTTCGCCGCGCCGCTTCGACGACGGTGGCCACTTCCGCCTCGAGATCTCCGGGGTCGAGCGGCTGCGGACGCTCGAGGCGCTGCTCGAGGAGGCCGACGCCCACGACCTGTTCGTCCACCGGATCGTCGCCTTCGGCGCCGGCGCCACCCTGCTCGACACCGGCGAGCTCCGCGCCTTCGCCGAGCTCGCCGCCGAGCGGGGGATCGACGTCGTCGCCTGCCCCGGCCCGCGCACCGGCTGGGACCGCGGCCGCCAGGCGCTGACCGAGGAGGGGGCGACCGCCGGCCGCCGCGTCCGCGGCGTCGACAACATGCGCTTCCTGCTCGACGACTACCTGCGGATCTTCGAGTCCGGCTTCCGCGGCGTCCTCGTCTGGGACGAGGGCGTGCTCGACGTCCTGAACAAGGCGCGCGAGCGCGGCGACGTCCCCGCCGACGCCCGCTTCAAGGTCTCGGTCTACACCGGCCACGCCAACCCGGCCTCGATCCGGGTGCTCGAGGCGCTCGGCGCCGACAGCCTCAACCCCGTCGGCGACCTCAGCCGGCCGATGCTGGGCGCGATCCGCAGCGCGGTCTCGATCCCACTCGACATCTGGGCGATCGTCTTCGAGTCCTTCGGTGGCATCAACCGGCTCTGGGAGGCGGGCGAGATCGCCGCGGTCGCCGCCCCCTGCTACTTCAAGATCGAGCCGGGCGACTCCGAGGGCAACATGTACGTCGGCTGGCGCGACGAGGGCCACCAGGACGCGCCGATCCGCGCCAAAGTCCGCCAAGCCCGGATCCTGCTCGAGCTGGCGGAGCGGACCAGCCCCGAGATCCTGCCGTCGCCGAGCCGGGCGCCGAGCGCCGCGTCGGTCGAGGGCTAGGCATGGAGCGGCGGATCGGGGCCGCGATTCTCGGCCCCGGCAACATCGGCACCGACCTGCTGACCAAGCTGCGCCGCGCCGAGGCGGTCGAGGTGCGGCTGATGGCCGGGATCGTCGCCGACTCGCCGGGGCTCGCTCGCGCCGCCGCGGCAGGCCTCGACACCAGTGCGGAGGGCATCACCGCGGTGCTCGGGCGCGACGACATCGAGCTCGTCTTCGACGCCACCGCTGCCCAGGCGCACCTCGAGAACGCGCCGCTCCTGGCCGCCGCCGGCAAGCGGGCGATCGACCTGACCCCGGCGGCCGTCGGGCCCTACGTGGTGCCGGCGGTCAACCTCGAGCAGCACCTCGAGCGCGAGAACGTGAACATGGTCAGCTGCGGCGGCCAGGCGACGATCCCCTTCGTCCACGCGATCGACCGCGTCGCCGACGTCTCCTACGCGGAGATCGTGGCGACGATCTCGAGCGCCAGTGCCGGCCCCGGCACCCGCCAGAACATCGACCACTTCACAGAGACGACGGCAAAGGGCATCGAGGACGTCGGCGGCGCCGACGAGGCGAAGGCAATCATCGTCCTTAACCCCGCCGATCCGCCGATCCTGATGCGGGACACCGTCTTCGCCCGGGTCCGCCAGCCCGACGCCGAAGAGATCGAGCGCTCGGTCTCCGCGATGGTCACCGAGCTCTCGGCCTACGTCCCCGGGGTCCGCCTGATTCTCTGCGAGACCGACGGCAACAAGGTCACGGTGATGGTCGAGATCGAAGGGGCCGGCGACTTCCTCCCGACCTACGCCGGCAACCTCGACATCATGACCGCGGCCGCGGCCCGGGTCGGCCAGGGGATGGCCGAGCACATGCTGGGGGCGCGGGCGTGAGCGTCAACCTGGTCGACACCAGTCTGCGCGACGGCATGCACTCCGTCTCGCACTCCTTCACCCCCGAGCAGATGGCCGCCGTCGCGGTGGCACTCGACCCGGCCGGGCTGCGACTGCTCGAGGTCGCCCACGGCGACGGGCTCGGCGGCTCCTCCTTCCAGTACGGGTTCGCGGCGGCGAGCGACCTCGAGTACGTCGAGGCAGTGGTGGCGGTGGCTGAGCGGACCGAGGTCGCGGTGCTGCTGCTGCCCGGGATCGGGACGATCAAGATGCTGGCGGAAGCGCGCCGGCGTGGCGCCGGTGCGGTCCGCGTCGCCACCCACTGCACCGAGGCGGACATCTCGGCGCAGCACATCGCCTGGGCGCGCGAGCAGGGAATGACGACGATCGGCTTCCTGATGATGAGCCACATGCTCGAGCCTGCGGCGCTGGCCGAGCAGGCGGCGCTGATGGAGTCCTACGGGGCCGAGGTCGTCTACGCGGTCGACTCGGCCGGAGCGCTGGTCCCCGACGGCGCACGGCACCGGGTCGAGGCGCTGCGCGACCGGCTCTCAGTCGAGGTCGGTTTCCACGCCCACAACAACCTCGGCTGCGCGGTCGGCAACTCGCTCGCCGCGGTCGCCGCCGGAGCGACCTGGGTCGACGGCAGCCTGCGCGGGCTCGGCGCTGGTGCCGGCAACGCCGCCACCGAGGTGCTGGCCGCGGCGCTCGACAAAGCGGGGGTCGAGACCGGGGCGGACCTCTTCGCGCTGATGGACGCCGCCGAGGACGTCGTTGCGCCGCTCTTGCCGCGGCCGCAGATCATCGACCGCGCCTCGCTGGTGCTCGGCTACGCCGGCGTCTATTCGAGCTTTCTGCGGCACACCGAGCGGGCGGCGGAGAAGTACGGGGTCGACGCCCGCGAGCTGCTGGTCGAGCTCGGCCGCCGCCAGGTGGTGGGCGGTCAGGAGGACGTGATCATCGAGGTCGCCGCCCAGCGCGCCCTCGCGAGCTGAAAACAACTCCTTCCGGCGCCAGAGCCAATTGCACCTGTTCCGTGGCGCGGCTCGGCCGTATCGTGGCGCCGTCAACCCGTGCGGGCGAGGCCCGCGACCCCGAAGGAGCACGCATGCGTCTCAACAACATCCTCCAGGTAGTCGACGCGCATGCCGAAGGGGAGCCGAGCCGGATCGTCGTCGGCGGCGTCACCGACGTGCCGGGCGAGACGATGTTCGAGAAACGCTGGCACCTCGAGCACGAGCGCGACTCGCTGCGCCAATTCCTGCTCTTCGAGCCGCGCGGCCACGTCGCCCTCAGCGCCGACATCGTCCTTCCCTCCAACCATCCCGAAGCCGAGTTCGGCTTCGTGATCATGGAGTCGACCGACTATCCGGCGATGTCGGGGACCAACTGCATCTGCACCGCGACGGTGCTGCTCGAGATGGGGATCCAGCCGATGGAGGAACCGGTGACGCGCTTCAACCTCGAGGCGCCCGGGGGGATCGTCGGGATCGAGGCGCAGTGCCGCGACGGCGAGTGCGAGCGGATCACCTTCACCAACCAGCCCGCGTTCATGGTCTACGAGGGCGAGCAGCTCGACGTCCCCGGGGTCGGCGAGGTGAGCGTCGACATCGCCTACGGCGGCGCCTTCTTCGCGATCGTCGACGCTGCCCAGATCGGGATGGAGATCGTCCCCGAGGAGGCGGCCGAGCTCGCCCGCCTCGGTGCCCTGGTGACCGAAGCCGCCGCCGCCCGCTTCCCGGTCGAGCATCCCGAGAACCCCGAGATCAACACCGTCACCTTCACCGACTGGGTGGCGCCGCCGCGGAACGGCGGCGACGCCCGCAACGCCAACGTCGTCCGCCCCGGCCGCCTCGACCGCTCCGCCTGCGGCACCGCGACCTGCGCCCGGATGGCCGTCCTCCACGCCCAGGGCCGGCTCGGCCTCGACCAGGACTTCATCAACGAGAGCGTCACCTCGACCCAGTTCGTCGGCCGCCTCGTCGCGGAGGCCCGCGTCGGCGAGTTCGCCGCTGTGGTGCCGACGATCTCCGGTCGCGCCTGGATCTACGCGACCGCCGAGCTCGGCCACCACCCGGCCGACCCGCTCGCCTCCGGCCACCGGGTCGGCGACAACTGGGGCGCCGCCCCGGTCCTCAGCGCTCCGCTGCTCTAGGCGGGCCTAGGCGGGAGTCGGGGCGCCGACCGCGTCGAGCAGGTCCCGCAGCTTGGCCCGGCGCTCGTCGCCGAGCGGCAGGATCGGCAGGCGCGGGTCGCCGGCCGAGTGGCCGATCAGGTCGAGCCCGGCCTTGACCCCGGCCGAGTAGTAGTGGCCTTCGGTGAGGAAGAGGGAGACCGGGAGGATGCGGCGGTAGAGCTCCTCGGCCTCCTCGTAGCGCCCCTCGGCGTGGGCGTCGTAGACACCCGCGCACTCAGCCGGCAGCAGGTTCAGCGTCCCCAGCAGGCAGGCCGGGGCGCCGGCGGTGAAGGCGGGGAGGAGGAGCGTGTCGTCGCCGTTGAAGACGGTGATCACGTCGCCGTGGTCGACGACCAGCCGCGAGACCCGGTCGAAGCTGCCGGTCGTGTCCTTGATGAAGGCGATGCGGTCGTCCTCGCGGGCGAGCGCGCCGACCCAGTCGGAGTCGAGGTCGACGCCGCTGGCGACCGGCAGGTTGTAGATCCCGACCGGGACGTCGACCGCCTCGGCGAGCGCCTCGTAGAAGCCGCGGACGTCGTCGAGCCCGAGCGGCTCGTAGAACGGGATCACCGCGAACACGCCGGCGGCGCCGGTCTCGGCGGCGTGGCGGGAGAGGTCGACCGCGTCCTTGGTGGTGAGGGCGCCGGTGTGGACGACGACCGGGACGCGGCCGGCGGTCTCCTCGACCACGACCTCGACCAGGCGCTTGCGCTCGTCGCTGCTCATCAGGGTGAATTCGCCGGTCGAGCCGCAGGGCGCGAGGCCGTGGACCCCGGCCTCGATCGCGCGGTTGACGCTGGCGCGCAGCACCGGCTCGTCGATCGCGCCGTCGGCGCCGAACGGGGTCGCCATCGCCGAGTAGACGCCATGGAAGTCGGTGGGCACGTGATCAGCTCCTTAGCTCGCGGGCAGGTTCACCGAGGCTAGCGCCGCCCGCCCGGCCCCAAAAGGCGCCCTTGGCTTCGACTCTCAGAGCGGAATCCACTGAGAGTGAGCGGTCTTGGCTGCGACGATGGCGCCGGTGAGCGCCTTGGCCGAGATCGAGACCCCGGCGCTGCTGCTCGACGCCGACCGGCTGGAGGCCAATCTGACGCGGATGGCCGATCTCTGCCGTGAGCACGGGCGAGCGCTGCGCCCGCACGCCAAGTCGCACAAGACCGCCGAGATCGCCGCCCGCCAGCGCGCTCTCGGCGCGGTCGGCGTCACCGTCGCCAAGCTGGACGAAGCCCAGATCCTGGTCGAGGCCGGCTGCGAGGACGTCTTCGTCTGCTATCCGCTGGTTGGCGCCGGCAAGCTGCGGCGGCTGCTGGCGCTGGCCGAGCGGGCTCGGGTCTCGACGATCGTCGACGACCGCGACGCGGCGGCGGCGCTCGGCCGCGCGGCGCGCGCCGCCGGAACCGAGATCGAGGTGCTGGTCAAGCTCGACCTCGGCATGCACCGGGTGGGGGTGCCGGAGCCGGAGGCGGAGCCATTCGCCATGGCGGTTGCGGGGATCGACGGCCTCCGCCTGCGCGGTGTCTGCATCCACGAGGGCGAGACCTACGGCGAGCCCGACCCGGCGCGGCGCCGGGCGCTCGCCCGCGAGCGGGTCGAGCGGCTGGTCGAGATCGCGGAGCGGCTGCGCCGCGGCGGCCTCGAGGTCGACCGGGTCAGCGCCGGCGCCACGCCCTCGACCTTCGAGACGATCGACATCGACGGCGTCACCGAGGTCCGTCCCGGCAACTACGTCTTCTTCGACGCGATCGGCGTCGCCCTCGGGGTGGTCACGGAGGACGAGTGTGCGCTGACCGTGCTGACCACCGTCGCCAGCCACGCCGCCCCCGAGCGGGCGATCGTCGACGCCGGCGCCAAGGCCCTCAGCCTCGACCGCGGCGCCCACGGCCTCGGCATCGTCGACGGCTTCGGCCTCGTCCGCGGCCGTCCCGGCGTCCGCCTCGCCTCGCTCTCCGAGGAGCACGGATGGCTCGAGCTCGACCCCGGCGCCGGGCTGGCGATCGGCGACCGGCTCGAGGTGATCCCCAACCACGCCTGCCCGGTCGTCGCCAACTTCGAGTCCCTCACCCTGACCCGCGCCGGCGCCCCGCTCGAGACCTGGCGCATCGCCACCCGCGGCCGGATGACCTAACAGTGGAAGCGGCATCTGCTGGCAAAGGCGGCGTGCCCTAGGCGCGGGCGTGCGGCGCGAATATCGTGGCGGGCGTCCCGAGCTACGAACGGAGGTAAATCCATGGCCGTCTCCACCGCCTATCCATCGCGCGCCTTCATCGACGGCGAGCAGGTGGACGCGGCCTCCGGCGAGACCTTCGACTCGCTCTCGCCCGGCAGCGGCGAGGTGATCGCCAGCGTCAGCGCCTGCGGGCCCGAGGACGTCGACCGCGCCGTCGCCGCCGCCCGCGCCGCCTTCGAGCGGGGGAGCTGGAGCGAGATGGCGCCCGCCGATCGCAAGAAGGTGCTGCTCGGCTACGCCGACCTGGTCGAGGAGCACGCGGCCGAGCTCGCTCGCCTCGACTCGGTCGACGCCGGCAAGCCGATCGCCGACTGCGAGGACTTCGACCTTCCCGACGTCGTCACCAACCTGCGCTGGTACGCGGAGGCGATCGACAAGGTGTTCGGCAAGATCTCGCCGACCGGGCCCGACGCGCTCGGCCTGATCAGCCGTGAGCCGATCGGCGTCGTCGGCGCCGTCCTGCCCTGGAACTTCCCGGCCTCGATGGTCGGCTGGAAGCTCGGACCGGCGCTCGCCGCCGGCAACTCGGTGATCATCAAGCCGCCCGAGCTGGCGCCGCTCAGCACTCTGCGGATGGCCGAGCTCGCCTCCGAGGCCGGCATCCCCGACGGCGTCTTCAACGTCGTCCCGGGGCTCGGTGAGATCGCCGGCAAGGCGCTCGGCCTGCACCCCGATGTCGACGTCGTCACCTTCACCGGCTCGGTCGAGGTGGGGCGGGAATTCCTCCGCTACTCGGCCGACAGCAACCTCAAGCGAATCGTCCTCGAGCTCGGCGGCAAGAGCCCGCAGGTGGTCTTCGGCGACGCCGGCCGCAGCCTCGACAAGGTCGTCGAGGAGCTGGCCGGGGCGGCCTTCTGGAACGCCGGCCAGAACTGCACCTGCGGCTCGCGGATCCTGGTCGAGCGGTCGATCCACGACGAGCTGGTCGAGACCCTCGCCGCCGCCGCCGAGACCTGGACCGTGGGTGATCCGCTCGACCGCGCGACCAAAGTCGGAGCGCTGATCGAGCCGGCGGCGCTCGAGCGCGTGCTCGGCTACATCGAGGGCGCCAGGGAGGGCGGCGCCACGGTCGCCGCCGGCGGCGAGCGGGTGCGCGAGGAGAGCGGCGGTTGGTTCGTCCAGCCGACCGTCCTCGACGACGTCTCGCCCGAGATGCCGGTTGCCCGCGAGGAGATCTTCGGCCCGGTCGTCGCGGTCGTCAGCTTCGACAGCGAGGACGAGGCGCTGCGGATCGCCAACGACTCGAACTACGGTCTCGCCGCCTCGGTCTTCACCCACGACCTCGACACCGCGCACCGGCTCGCCCGCGGCATCCGCGCCGGCACGGTCAGCGTCAACTGCTACGGCGAGGGCGATGTCACCACCCCGTTCGGCGGCTACAAGCAGTCGGGCTTCGGCGGCCGCGACAACGGCCTCGAGGCCTTCGACCAGTACACCGAGGTGAAGACGACGTGGATCGCGCTCGGCTGACGATCTCGACCGAGGCCGCGCCGGCGGCGATCGGCCCCTACAGCCAGGCGGTCCGCCACGGCGACGTCCTCTACTGCTCGGGCCAGATCCCTCTCGACCCGGCGAGCGGCGAGCCGGTCGGCGCCTCGGTCGCCGACGAAGCCCGGCAGTGCCTGCGTAACCTCGCCGCGGTCTGCGAGGCGGCCGGGACCGACCTCTCGCGGGCGCTGCGGCTCACCGTCTACACCACCGATCTCGGCCAGTTCGCCGAGATCAACGAGGCCTACGCCGAGTTCTTCGGCGCCGACCCGCCTGCCCGCGCCGCAGTCGGGGCCGCCGCGCTGCCGAAAGGCGTGCGGGTCGAGATCGACGCGATCGTCGCCGTCGCCGAGTAGGGGCACGCCGGCTTGGCCTCGCCGATCGAGAGGCTCGAGCTCTTCGGCTACCGGCTGACCTACGCCGAAGGCGAGTACGTGATGTCGGGCGGCCGCCTGGTCAGCGTCCTCGACTCGACCGTCGTCCGGCTGACCACCGCCGACGGCCACCGCGGCCACGGCGAGGTCTGCCCACTGGGGACGAACTACCTGCCCGCCCACGCCGCCGGCGCCCGCGCCGCGATCGCCGAGATCGCGCCGCACCTGCTCGGCCTCGACGCCGCCAACCCGAAGGCGATCGGCGCGGCGATGGAGCGGGCGCTCCTCGGCCACCCCTACGCGAAGAGCGCGATCGACATCGCCTGCTGGGACGTGCTGGGGCAGGCGAGCGGCCGACCGGTCTGCGACCTGCTCGGCGGCCGCATGCAGGAGGACTTCCCCCTCTACATGGCGGTCTCGCTCGCCAGCCCGGAGGAGATGCACGCCCAGATGGAGCGCTTCCGCGCCGCCGGCATCCACCGCTTCCAGCTCAAGCTCGGCGGCGACCCGAGCGAGGACGCGGCCCGCGCCCGCGCCGTGGTCGAGGCGACCGAGCCCGGCGATGTCGTCCTCGGCGACGCCAACTGCGGCTGGACGCTGCCGGAGGCGATCACCGCGGCGGGGCAGATGGAGGGCCTGCCGCGCTTCTTCCTCGAGCAGCCCTGCGCGACGCTCGAGGAGTGCGCGCGGGTCCGCGAGCACACCGGCCTGCCGCTGATCCTCGACGAGGTGATCGTCGACCCGCAGTCGCTGCTCCGGGCCTGGGAGCTCGGCGCCCTAGTCGGCATCAACCTCAAGCTGAGCCGGGTCGGCGGGCTCTCGCGGGCGCGCCTGCTGCGCGACCTCGGCGAGGAGCTGGGATTGATGGTCAACGTCGAGGACGCCTGGGGGGGCGACATCGCGGTCGCCGCGGTAAGCCACCTGGCCGCCAGCACCGACCCCCGGGCGCTGACGATGGTCTCGTTCATCAACGACTGGACCGAGGAGCATGTCCTCCGCGACCGGCCCCGGGCGGTCGACGGCTGCGGCCGCGCTTCGACCGAGCCGGGACTCGGCGGCGGGGAAGTGGACGAGGGCCTACTCGGCGCGCCGCTCGCGACCTTCGACCGCCGTCGATGAGCCCTCCCCGCGGGGCCCAGCCGCGAGCTAGGTTGACCCCATGACCCTGCAGCAGCTGCGCTACTTCCTCGAGACCTGCCGCACCGGCTCCTTCACTGCCGCCGCCGACTCGCTTTACGTCGCCCAGCCTTCCGTCGCCCAGCAGATCCGCCGCCTCGAGCAGGAGGTGGGGGTGCGACTCTTCGTCCGCACCGGCCGCCGGCTCGAGCTGACCGAGGCGGGGGAGACGCTGAAGCGCAACGCCGAACGGGTGATCGCCGCCCTCGAGGACACCGAAGCCTCGCTGCAGGGCGCCCGCAACCTGACCGGCGGCACCGCTTCGCTCGGCACCTTCGGGATCGCCCAGCGCTATCTGGTCAACGACGTCGTCACCTCCTTCGTCGCCCGCCACCCCGACGTGACGATCCGGGTCGTCGGCCAGCACAGCCTCGAAATCGTCGAGCAGGTGCGGACCGGCGAGCTCGAGGCGGGCCTCGTCACCCTCCCGGTCGACCAGCCCTCGCTCCAGGTCGAACCGGTGATCGCCGACGACATCGCCTACGTCGCCCTGCCGGGCCCCGACACCGAGCGGCCGATAACGATCGAGCGCCTCGCCGAGACCCGCCTGATCGCCTGGCCCGCCTACGGCGGTTGGCGCGACTCGATCCGCCGCAGCCTCAAATCACGCGCCGAGGCGGCCGGGGTCGAGCTCCACGCCCAGGTCGAGGTCGAGCACTTCGAGTCGGCCCTCGACCTCGCCGAGCTCGGCCTCGGCGGCACCTACCTGCCCCGCACGATCTCCGACTCCGACGATTTCCCTGCCAGCCTCGACACCACCCCCTTCGACCCGCCGCTGGCCGAGACCTACGCCTTCATCCGCCGCCGCGACCACCGGCTCTCACCGGCCACCGCCGAGCTCGTCCGCCTCGCCCGCGAGCAGATGGAAAGCCACGGCCATCCGATCGCCGACGGTTAGCCCCGCTACTGGTGCGAGATAGCGAGATGCTTCAAGCGGGTGACGCTGAGCAGGCCGGCTTCGCCGTTCTCCGAGCCGTAGCCGGAGACCTTGAAGCCGGAGACCGGGATTTCGGGGGCGAGCTTGAGGTGGTCGTTGACCCAGACGGTGCCGGCCTTGACGGCGCTGCCGACGCGCAGGGCGCGGCCGGCGTCGGTGGTCCAGACCGAGGCGGCGAGGCCGTACTCGGTGCCGTTGGCGAGGGCGACCGCTTCCTCCTCGCTCTTGAAGGGCTGGACGGTGAAGACCGGCCCGAAGGTCTCTTCTGCGGCAAGCTCCTCCCCGGCGGAGACTCCGGCGACGACGGTCGGTTCGAGGAAATAGCCGGGGCCTTCGGGACGGGATCCGCCGGTGACGATCTCGCTCTCGGCACTGCGCCGCGCCAGTTTGCCCTCGACCCGGTCGCGCTGGTCGGCGGAGACGAGCGGCCCGAGCTGGGTCGCGGCGTCGAGGCTGTCGCCGAGGACCTGGCGCGCCGCCCTCGCGGCCAGCGCCGCGACGACGTCCTCGTAGCGGGACTCGGCGACCAGCAGGCGGGCCGCGGCCATGCACTCCTGACCGGCGTTGTAGAGCCCGGCGGTGGCGATCTTCTCGATCGCCGGCTCGAGGTCGACGTCGTCGAAGACGAGGACCGGAGCGTTGCCGCCCAGCTCGAGGACCGAGGGCCGCACCGCTTCGCCGGCAATCGCGCCGATCTGGCTGCCGACCCGGACCGAGCCGGTGAACGAGAGCAGGTCGGCCTCACGGTGCCGCGCCAGCGCCTCGCCGGCGACCGGACCGGTCCCGAGGACGAGGTTGAGGACGCCGGGCGGCAGCACCTGGCCGGCCAGCTCGACCATCCGCGCGGTCGCCAGCGGCGTGATCTCGGCCGGCTTCAGGACCATCGTGTTGCCGACCGCGACCGCGGCGGCGAACTTGACGGTCGCCTGCAGCAGGGGGAAGTTCCAGGGCGTGATCCCGGCGACGACGCCGTAGGGCTCGCGGATGAAGATCGAGGTGGCGTCGCCGAGCAGCGGGCCAGAGCTCGGCCCGTTCAGCGTCCGCAGCGCCCCCGCGGCGAAACGCAGGGAGTCGATCGCGCCGGGGATCTCGTCCTCGCGGCTGGCGCTGATCGGCTTGCCGGCATCGAGAGCGTCGAGCGCCGCCAGCTCCTCGGCGTGCTTCCGGGCCAGGTCGGCGAGCGCGTAGAGCGCCTCGGCTCGCTCGGCGGCGGCGGTCTGCTCCCAGGCCGGCTGCGCCGCCCGCGCCGATTTCATCGCCGCGTCGACGTCGGCCGGACTCGAGCAGGCGTAGGTGGTGAGCCGCTCGCCGGTCGCCGGGTCGAGGACGTCGAAGCTCTCGCCCGAGGTCGCCTCGCGCCACTCGCCGTCGACGAAGTTGCGCAGCTCGCGACTCGCCAGCTCGCGGATCGCGCCGCGCGGGTCTGCCTCGGCAACGGAGCTCATGTACCCAGCATATGAAGCCGGCTGCGCGGCTCAAGATCGATCTCGCTCTGCCTGGTGAAGGCAGGGACCGCTAGAAGGCCCGTCCGGCGCTTGCCATCCTCCTGCGGTGAGCTCCCGCAACGGAGACAAGGTCGACGTGCTGATCGTCGGCACCGGACCGTCGGGCGCGGTCGCCGCCCACACTCTGGTCGAGGCCGGCTTCGACGTGATGTGCCTCGAGCAAGGCGACTGGGTCAACCCCAGCGACTACCCGGCCAACCACCCGGAGTGGGAGCTGCTGATCCAGAAGGACTGGGCGCACGACCCGAACGTCCGCCAGCTTCCCTCCGACTACCCGCTGGAGAACTCGGAATCCGACATGTCGCCGGTGATGTTCAACGCGGTCGGCGGCTCGAGCATCTACTACGGCGGCGAGTGGCCGCGCCTGCTGCCCTCCGACTTCCGGGTCCGCAGCCTCGACGGCATCTGCGACGACTGGCCGATCTCCTACGAGGAGATGAAGCCCTACCACGACGAGGTCGACCGCTTCATCGGCGTCTCCGGCGTCGACGGCGACACCGCCTACCCCGCGGGCCTCACCTATCCGATGCCGCCGCACCCGCTCGGCAAAGCCGGGCGCAAGGCGGCCGAAGGAGCCAACGCGCTCGACTGGCACTGGTGGCCGGGGACGAACGCGATCGCCACCTACAAGCACAAGACGCTCGAGCCCTGCGGGCGCTGGGGCACCTGCGAGTTCGGCTGTCCGGAAGGCGCCAAGGCCTCCTTTGACCTGATCTACCTGCCGCAGGCGCTGCAGGCGGGACTTAAGCTGAAGACCGGTGCCCGGGTGCGGCGGGTCGTGACCGGCGCCGATGGCCTCGCCGAGGGCGTCGAGTGGGTCGACCGCGAGGGCCGCGAGCATTTCCAGGCGGCCGAGGTCGTGGTGCTGTGCGCCAACGGGATCGGCACCGCGCGGCTGCTGCTGCTCTCCGACTCTGCCGTTCACCCCGACGGCCTCGCCAACTCCTCTGGGCTCGTCGGTCGCAACCTGATGCTGCACCCGAACTGCACCGTCTCCGGCTACTACGACGAGCCCCTGGTCTCCTGGGAGGGACCCGCCGGCCAGCTGCTCCACTCGATGCAGTTCTACGACACCGACCTCGACCGCGGCTTCGTCCGCGGCCTGAAGATGCACGCGATGCCGCTCCCCGGGCCGCTCAACTGCGTCGAGACCCACCGCGCCCTCGGCTTCGAGGAGACCTGGGGGGAGGGCTTCCACGCGGCGGCCGAGGCTCACGGCAGCGGCTTGCTCTGGGCCTGCAACGTCGAGGACCTGCCGGAGGAGACCAACCGGGTGACGCTCGACCCCGAGCTGACCGACGGCGACGGGATCCCGGCGCCGAAGGTCGAGTACCGGCTGAGCGAGAACACCCGCAAGATCCTCCGCTTCGCGGTCGAGCGGATGACCGAAGCCCACGAAGTCGTCGGCGCGACCAAAACCTTCCCGGTCGAGCTCTGGATCGACCAGCCCGGCCACCTGCTCGGCACCGCCCGGATGGGCGACGACCCGGCGACCTCGGTGGTCGACTCCTTCGGCCGCGCCCACGACGTCCCCAACCTCTTCGTCGCCGACGGCAGCCTGATGGTGACCGGCGGCAGCGCCAACCCGACCTGCACGATCACCGCACTGGCGCTCCGCGTCGCCAAGGGGATCGCGGCCAACGCCCGCGACCAGGCGGTCGCGCTATGAGCGCACAAATCGGCGCGGTGATCGCCGGTTATTCGAGTCCGTGCCGATTTGTGCGCGAATCCATCGTGGTGTCGTGAGCCCCTACGGCCGCACCACCGCCGCCGGCAAGCTCTCGGTCCCCGACTACCTGCGCCAGCCGCCCCGCCAGCCGAGCGCCGAGGAGCGGGCCGCTCTCGGCGCCGTCGCCGACGCCCTGATCCCGCCCCACGGCGGCTTCGCCTCGCCCTCGCAGGTGCCGGGCTTCGACTCCTGGCTCGACCGCGCCCTGGCCGCGCGCTCCGACGCGATCGAGGAGGTGACGGCGGCGGCACTGCGGTTCGGCGCGGTCCCCGCCGAGGAGCGCCCGGCCGCGCTGAGGGCATACGCCGAGGAGGAGCCCGCCGCCTTTCACACCCTCTCCTCGGTCGTCGCCGGCGCCTATCTGATGATCCCCGAGGTCCGCGCCGCGATCGGCTATCCCGGTCAGCGCAAGCACCCGCCGCGCTTCGACGAGGCCGTCGAGCAGATCATGGACGGCATCCTCGACCCGGTTATCGAGCGCGGTCCCGCTTACACGCCGGCTCCTTAGCCCCCTTCCAGAGCCGTTCACCGCTCTGTCTTTCGCCTGCCGAAAGCAATTGCCCATAGCTACCGCTTGACATCTGGGTTATTCCTGCCTTAGCTTGCGCTGGGTATTTCAGTGCCTGCTAGTTGGTTTCATTCAATGAAAGCCACACACACCGAGGGGAGCTGATCGAAGGTGGAGAGTTCTTCAATCCCAGCAGCGGGGGCCGGTGACGTCTCCGCCTCCGCCAGCGGCGGGTTCCAGCGGCGCTCGTCGGGCCTAGTCCGCGACTTCTCCCAGACCGACACCTGGATGTACAACGTCCTGGCGATGAACCCGGTGATCGTCGGGGCGCTGACCTTCGGCCTGCTGCTGATCACCTACCCCCACACCAGCCTCTGGCTCTGCTTCGTGATCGCCGGCGCCTTCTGCTGCGCCGAGGCGGTGGCCTACGCGCTGTTCGCCGCCGCGATCCCCCGCAGCGGCGGCGATTACGTGATGCAGAGCCGGACCTTCGGGGGCGGGGTCGCCAGCTTCTTCTCCTTCTCCGGCATCACCCTGACCCAGCTCTTCGTCCCCGGCATCTTCGGGTTCCTGCTTTCCTCGGTCGTCCTCTCGCCGTTCTTCTTCCTCCTCGGCGCGCAGTACAACGCCACCTGGATGATCGAAGTCGGCGAATGGCTCTCGACCAACTGGGGCATCTTCGCCTGCGCGATGTTCGTCGCGATCCAGGGCCTGCTGGTCAACATCCGCGGTCTGCGCCTCTACGCCCGGATCCAGAAGATCGTCTTCTGGCCCGGGCTGGTCCTGCTGATCTTCTTCATGCTGCTGATGCTGTTCAGCTCGCAGGGCGACTTCGTCCACAACTTCAACAACTTCATGTCGGAGCACTACGAAGTCAACAACGCCTACCAGGCGACGATCAACGCCGGCGGCACCCTGACCGGTGGCTTCAACCTCGGCGACACGATCCTCGCCAGCGTGATCGCCGCCTTCCTGCTGATCTTCCCCGCCTACAGCGTCCAGCAGGCGGGCGAGATCAAACGGGCCGGCTCGGTCCGCGGCAACCTCTACTCGATGCTCGGCTCGGAGGTCTTCTGCTTCGTCGTGATGGCGCTCCTCGGCCTGCTGCTCGTCGCCAAGGTCGGCACCGACTTCCTCTATTCGAGCGGCAACCTCTACTTCGAAGGCGCAGAAAACAACCCGCTGCCGGTGCCGCCGTTCCTCGGCTTCTTCTTCGCGATGTTCGGCAACGCGCCGATCTTCACCTGGCTGTTGCTGATCATGTTCCTCTGCTGGACCGTGATGCTCTATCCGAACGCCTGGCTGGGCGGCACCCGGGTGATGATGGCGATGTCCTTCGACCGCGTCCTGCCCGAGTGGCTCGGCCGGGTCGACCGCCGCCTGCACGTGCCGATCAACGCACTGGTCTCGATGGTCGTGGTCTCGATTCCGCTGGCCTACTTCTACATCTTCCAGCCGACCCTGCAGGAACTGACGCTGAGCTACTTCATCGCCCTCGTCACCTGCTTCGGGGTGACGACGTTCGCGGCGGCGGTTTTCCCCTACCGGCGCAAGGCCCTGTTCGAGGCCAGCCCCGCCGCCAAATACAGGTTCGCCGGGGTGCCGCTGATCACGATCATGGGGCTGATCTTCACCGCCTTCATGGTCTTCTGCGACTACCAGGCGCTGTTTGCCGACGAGCTCGGGGTCAACAACACCAAGGGCCTGCTCTTCCTCGTGGCCCTCTGGGCCGTCGCCTTCGTCGTCTACTGGGCAAGCAAGCTCTACCGCCGCTCACGCGGCGAATCGACCGACGCCGCCTACCGCGAGCTGCCGATCGAGTAAGGGGGATCGTTCTAACGATGGGTCTGTTTTCGAAGAAGTCGAGCGCGAAGGAGGACCGCACCAGGTTCTTCTTCGCCACCGACCTGCACAGCTCCGAGGCCTGCTTCCGCAAACTGCTGTCGACGCCGAAGGTGCACGACCTCCACACCGTGATCTGCGGCGGCGACTGCACCGGCAAGATGTTGATCCCGCTAGTCGAGCGGGGCGCCGAACCGGGCGCCTACCTGGTCGAGTGGGCGGGGGAAAGCGTCGTCGCCCAGACCGAGGAGGACATCGCCCGGCACGAAAAGGAGATCCGCTACGCCGGCCTCTACCCGGTCCGGGTCAGCGAAGCCGAGGCGGCCGAGCTGAGCAGCGACGAAACGAAGCTGAAGGCGCTGTTCCTCGAGCGCATGCTCGCCGTGGTCGGCGACTGGACCGCGCTGGCCGAGGAGCGGCTCGGCGGCAACGGCACCAAGTTCGTGATGACGCCTGGCAACGACGACGAGTTCGAGGTCGACGAGGTGATCAAGGCCTCTACCTTCGTCGACGCGGCGGAGAACCGGATCACCCGGATCGGCCCACATGAGATGCTCAGCGTCGGCTGGTCCAACCACACGCCGTGGAACACCCCGCGCGAGTGCACCGAGGAGGAGCTGGAGGCGAGAATCGACGCCCTCGCCGAGCAGATCGAGGATATGGACACGGCGATCTTCAACATCCACGTCCCGCCCTACGGGACCGGTCTCGACGACGCCCCCGAGCTCGACGCCGACCTGAAGCCGGTACAGGGCGGCAATGTGATGAAACCGGTCGGCTCGACCGCCGTCCGCGACGCGATCCTCAAGCACCAGCCGATGCTGGCCCTGCACGGCCACATTCACGAGTCGCGCGGGATCCAGAAGCTGGGGCGAACGATCTGCATCAACCCGGGCAGCGTCTACGGCGAGGGGATCCTGCAGGGCGTGATCGTCGAGCTCGGCATGGACGAGGTCCGCTACTCCCTCACCACGGGCTGATGAGCGGCCCGCTCGAGAACCCACTGGAGGAGGCGGCGCGGGCGATGGACGCGGTCGAGGCAGCGGGCCTCGAGATGCGGCTGACCGGCGGCGTCGCGATCGCGACGATCTCGCCGAGTGCCCTGCGCCCGCCGCTGCAGCGCACCTACGGCGACATCGACTTCGTCGGTCGCCGCAAGGACGTGAAGGAGATCGAGCGCCTCTTCGCCGAGCTCGGCTACGTCGCCGAAGAGGAGTTCAACAGCCTCCACGGCGAACGCCGACTCTTCTTCATCGACCGCGAGAACAAGCGTGAGGCCGACGTCTTCCTCGACAACGTCGACGCCTGTCACCAGCTGCAGCTGCGCGACCGGCTCTCGATCCGTCCCCGCTCGGTCCCGGCCGCCGACCTGCTGCTCTCAAAGCTGCAGGTGGTCAACACGACGCCGAAGGATTACCAGGACGCGATCGCGGTGCTCGCCGACCACGAGGTGGTCGAGGCGGACGGACCGCAGGGGATCGCGATGGAGCGAATCGAAGAGGTCTGCTGCAACGACTGGGGCTGGTGGAAGACGGTGACGATGGTCGCCGGCCCGACCCTGGAGATGGCGCGCAAGCTCCACGAGGAGGGAAAGATCGGTCCGGAAGCCGGCGAGCGCCTCGCGGTGATCGCCGAGCGGCTCGAGTCGGCGCCGAAGTCGCGCAAGTGGAAGTTGCGGGCGCGGGTCGGTGAGCGGGTCAGCTGGTACGAGGAACCAGAGGACCTCGAACACAGCTACGGCTGATAACCTCTCTCACACGTTGGTAAGACCTTTCGCTGAGCGAAAGGAATGGGCGACGACAAGGAGCTGAGAGTGGCGACGACGGCGGTTAGCAAAGTGCAGATGTTTATCGACGGCGAGAGCCGCGACGCGCAGGACGGCAGGACCGAAGCGGTGCTGGCGCCGGCGACCGGCGAGCAGATCGCCGAGGTCCCGGTCGGCTCCGCGGTTGACGTCGACGCCGCGGTAGAGGCCGCCGAGGCGGCCTTCACGAGCTGGTCGCAGACGACCCCGGGCGAGCGGCAGAAGGCGCTGCTGAAGCTCGCCGACCGCTTCGAAGCGGTCGAAGAGGAGTTCGCGGCGCTGGAGGCGGCGCAGGTCGGCAAGCCGATGGCGCTGGCCCGCGAGGAGATGGAAATGATCCCCGACCACCTCCGCTTCTTCGCCGGCGCCGCCCGCACGATCGAGGGTCGCGCCGCCGGCGAGTACCTGGCCGGCCACACCTCGATCCTGCGCCGCGACCCGCTCGGCGTGGTCGGCTCGGTCGCCCCCTGGAACTACCCGATGCTGATGGCGATCTGGAAGATCTGCCCGGCGATCATGACCGGCAACACCCTGGTCCTGAAGCCCTCCGAGCACACGCCGCTGACCGCGATCCGCTTCGCCGAGCTGGCCGGCGACCTCTTTCCCAAGGGCGTGCTCAACATCGTTACCGGTGACGGCGACCCGGTCGGGGTGGCGCTGGTCCGCCACCCGAAGGTGCGGATGTCGTCGCTGACCGGCGACGTCGCCACCGGCCGCGAGGTGCTGAAGGCCGCCGCCGAGACCAACCTCAAGCGGGTCCACCTCGAGCTCGGCGGCAAGGCGCCGGTGATCATCCTCCCCGACGCCGACCTCGAGCTGACGGTGGCGAAGATCGTCGAGGGCGGCTACTGCAACTCGGGCCAGGACTGCATGGCGGCCTCGCGCGTCTACGCCGCCAAGGAGATCCACGACGACCTCGTCGGGGCGCTCGTCCCCGCCGTCCAGGGACTCTCGGTCGGCGGCCCCGACAGCGACATGGGCCCGGTGATTTCGCCGGCCCAGCGCGACCGCGTCAACGGCTTCCTCGAGCGCGCCAAGGGCGGCGGCCACGTCGACCTCTCGCGCGGCGGCGAGGGCGACAACGCCGACGGCTACTTCGTGCCGCCGACCGTCGTCGTCGGCGCCGAGCAGCACGACGAGATCGTCCAGAAGGAGGTCTTCGGGCCGGTTGTCTCGGTCACCAGCTACGGCCAGGACGACGACATCGTCGCCTGGGCCAACGACGTCGAGTACGGGCTCGCCGCCTCGATCTTCACCACCGACGCGGCCCGCGCCCTCGACCTCTCGCGGCAACTCCAGTTCGGCACGGTCTGGATCAACGACCACCTGCCGATCGTCCCCGAGTTCCCGCACGGCGGCTTCAAGCAGTCGGGCAACGGCAACGACATGTCGGTCTACTCGCTCGAGGAGTACACCGAACTGAAGCACGTGATGGTCAACCTGGAAGCGAGTGCTTGATGGCGATCCCCGAGGGCCGCGTCTGCGCGATCAATTTCCTCCCGCTGAAGCCGGGGGCGACGATCGAGCAGTTCGAGAAGTTCTCCGCCGAGCTCGACCAGCCGACCTGTCTGGCGCAGGACGTGGTCGAGGGCTTCGACGCCTACGCGGTCCGTCATCGCGAGCCGGAGGCCCCGGGCTTCGACGTGGTCGAGGTGATGACGGTCAGCGACTGGGCCGAGTGGGAGAGGGTCCGCGACTCGCTCGATTCGATGGTGCCGGTGATGGAGGAGTGGGACCGCCTGATCGACGGCGACGGCGCCCGCACCGTGTTCGCGACGCCGATCCCGCCGCAGGGCTAGGGCTGAGGATGGCCGCCGCCTCGGGGTCTAGCTACGACGCGATCGTCGTCGGCGCCGGCCACAACGGCCTGATCTGCGCCAACTACCTGGCCCGCGGCGGCAAGAAGGTGCTGGTGCTCGAGGGCCGCGTGGTGCTGGGCGGCGCCTGCACCACGGAGGAACTGATCCCCGGCGCCCGCTGGTCCTCCTGCGCCTTCATCGCCGGCCTGCTGCGGCCGGAGATCATCGCCGACCTGGAGCTGAAGCGCTACGGCTTGGAGCTCTACCAGGGAGACGCGCTGGGGTTCGTACTGTTCCGCGACGGCAGCCACTTCATGATGTGGAAGGAGCTCGACCGCACCCTGCGCGAGCTCGAGCGCTACAGCAAGCGCGACGCCCAGCGCTTCCTCGACTTCGGCCTGCGGCTGCAGCGCTTCGCCGAGATCTTCCGCCCCTTCCTACTTGCACCGCCGCCGCAGCGCTCCGAGGTCCTGGCGGCGTTCGAGGCGGCGGGCGAGCCGGAGCTGTTCGACGAATTCGTCCTCTTACCGACGCGCGACCTGCTCGACCGCTACTTCGAGTCCGGGCACCTGAAAGGGTTCCTCAACTTCTTCGGCATGGTCTCGATCTGGGGCGGACCTTCGACGCCCGGCACGAGCTACGTCTACGGCCACCACGCGATCGGCGAGTTCGACGGCACCTTCGGCCAATTCGGCTTCGCCCGCGGCGGCATGGGCTCGATCTCGCAGGCCCTCGCCAGCTCGGCCGAAGCACACGGGGTCGAGATCAAGCTGGCGACGCCGGTGGCGCGGGTGATCGTCGAGGACGGGGCGGCGGTCGGCGTCGCCACCGACTCGGGCGAGGAGTACCGGGCCGGGGTGGTCGTCTCGAACGCCGACCCGCAGCGCTCGCTGCTGGGCCTGCTCGGACCCGGGGACCTCGACGAGGAGCTCCGCACCGCGGTCGAGGGAATCGACATGCGCGGCTCGATGGCGCGCATCCACCTGCTGATCGACGAGCTGCCCCAATACCTCCCGTTCGACAGCCCCAATCTCGGCCCCCAGCATCACGGCCATCAGATGCTCGGCGCCTCGGTCGAGAATTTCGAGAAGGCGTGGGAGGCCCAGCGCCGCGGCGTCTTCCCGGACGAGTGGGTGATCGAGGCGGTGATCCAGTCGGCGACCGACCCGACCCTGGCCGAGCCCGGCAAGCACACGCTGACGCTCGGCGTCCAGCAGCTGCCCTACGAGCTGGCCGGCACCGACTGGGACGCCGAGAAGGATCGCTGGGCCGACTCGGTGATGGAGGACCTCTTCGCCTTCGCCCCCAACCTGCGCGACCACGTGGTCGAGCGCTACGTGATCACCCCCAGGGACATCGAGCGCGACTACGGGATCACCCGCGGCAACATCTTCCACGGCGCGATGGGGCTCGACCAGCTGTTCTCGAGCCGGCCGCTCGCCGCGATCGGCTCCTACGCGACCCCGGTCCACGGCTACTACCTCTGCGGCGCCGGCACCCACCCCGGCGGCGGCGTGATCGGCGCCAACGGCCACAACGCAGCCAAGGTCATCCTCGGAACCGCCGTCGCGGCGCCGCCCCCCGCGCGGCGGGTCCGATCAGGCGGCCTGATCGGCCGCGCGATGGCGACCAAGACGGGGCGCAAGGCTGGCTACGCGCTGGCCCGGCAGCCGGCGCTGCGACCGCTGGCGAAGCGGGCGGCACGGACCGGAAGCGGCGCCGGCGGAGACACGCGGGGCGATGGCTGAGCGGCTCGCCGGCAAGGTCGCGCTCGTCACCGGAGCCAGCTCGGGGATCGGCGCCGCGACCGCGCGCCTGTTCGCCGCCGAGGGCGCCGAGCTGGCGCTCCTGGCGCGGCGGCCAGGGCCGCTGTCGGCGATCGCCCAGGAGCTCGGCGACGGCGCGATCACCCTCCCGGCGGACGTCGCCGACTCGGCCCAGGTCGCCGAGGCGGTCGCCGCCGCGGCCAGCCGGTTTGGCCGCATCGACGTCGTCGTCAACTGCGCCGGAACGCTCTTCGCCGGCCGCGTCGAGGAGACCGACGACGCCGCCTGGCGGCGGCAGCTCGAGGTCAACCTCAGCGGCACCTTCTTCGTCTCGCGCGAGGCGGCGCCGCGGATCCCGATCGGCGGATCGATCGTCAATCTCGGCTCCGAGCTCTCGGTGATGGGGATGGCGATGTACGCGGGGTACTGCGCCTCGAAGGCGGGGGTGATCGGCCTGACCAAGGCGCTCGCCGCCGAGCTGGCCCCCGACGTCCGTGTCAACGCGATCTGCCCCGGCCCGGTCGACACGCCGATGCTGACCGCCGAGCTCGAATCCTTCGGCCCCTACGACGAGCTCCATGCCGAGACGATTGAGCGGGTGCCGCTGCGGCGGCTGGCGCGGGCGGAGGAGGTCGCCGCCGGGATCCTCTTTCTCGCCGCCGAGGCGGATTACGCAACCGGCACCACGCTGGAGCTCGACGGCGGCACCACTTCGGTTTAGGTCCCCACCCAGGAGGTTCAGCAGATGCGATTCGAGGGCAAGAGCGGCATCGTCACGGGCGGCGGCTCCGGGATGGGGCGCGAGGTCGTGCACCTGGTCACCCGGCAGGGCGGCGACGTCCTGATCGTCGACCGCAACGAGGAGGGGGCAGCGGCGGTCGCCGCCGAGGTCGAGGGTCATCCGGGTGGTGCGGCCTACCTCGCGGCCGACGTCACCAAGGAGGCCGAGGTGGCCGCCGCGGTCGAGCGCTGCGTCGGGGAGCTCGGTGCGATCGACTTCATCCACAACAACGCCGGCGTCCAGCTCGAGCAGCCCCTGCACGAAACCAGCGAGGAGGAATGGGACTGGGTCAATGACGTCAACCTCAAGGGCGTCTTCTTCGGCTGCAAGCACGCGGTGATCGCGATGTTGGGGCGCGCCAATGGCGGCGCGATCGTCAACACTGCCTCGATCTGCGCCCGCACCGCCGACCCCTTCATTCCCGCCTACTCGGCGACCAAGACCGGCGTGCTGGGGATCACGCGAGCGGTCGCGGTCGGCTACGCCGAGCAGGGGATCCGCGCCAACAGCGTCTCCCCGGGTGACATGGAAACCCCGATGCTGCAGAAATACTTCGACGCCACCCCCGACCCTGCGGCGGCGAAAGCCGAGATGGAGTCGGCCTATCCGGGCAAGCGGCTGGCGCACCCGCGCGAGGTCGCTCAGGCAGTCGTCTTCCTCCTCTCCGACGATGCCAGCTTCGTCAGCGGCGAAGACATCACGGTCGATGCCGGACTGCTCGCCAAGACCTACTGATGGCGGCTCGGGTCAACGGCAAGCTGCGCAGCGCCCGCTGGTTCGAGGGCGACGACGTCCCCGCCTTCGTCCACCGCACGGCGCTCCGCGCCGAGGGGTTCGGGACCGCCGACTTCGAGGGCCGGCCGGTGATCGGCATCTGCAACTCGTGGTCGGAGCTCGTCAACTGCAACGTCCACTTCCGCGCTCTCGCCAACTCGGTCAGGCGCGGGGTGCTGCAGGCCGGCGGGCTGCCGCTCGAGTTCCCGACGATGTCGCTCGGCGAGCAGCTGATGAAGCCGACGACGATGCTCTACCGCAACCTGATGGCGATGGACGTCGAGGAGTCGATCCGCGCCCATCCGCTTGACGCCGTGGTCCTGATCGCCGGCTGCGACAAGACGGTGCCGGCGCAGCTCTTGGGCGCCGCCTCAGCCGACGTGCCGGCGATCATGCTGACCGGCGGCCCGGCGACGCCGGCGGTCTTCCGCGGCCGCGAGCTGGGGGTCGGCACCGACCTCTGGGAGTACACCGACGACCTCCGCGCCGGGCGGATGAGCCGCGCCGAGTACGACGAGCTCGAGGCCGCATCGGGGCCCTCGGCGGGCCACTGCCCGGAGATGGGGACTGCCTCGACCCTGGCGGCGGTGGTCGAGGGCCTGGGGATGACGCTGCCGGGGACGGCGGCGGCGCCGGCGGTCGACGCGCGCCGCTACCAGGCGGCCGACGCGGTCGGGCGGCGGGCGGTGGCGCTGGCCGAGGAGAAGCTGCGGCCCTCCCAGTTCCTCACCCGCGAGGCCTTCGACAACGCGATCACGGTGCTGCTCGCGGTCGGCGGCTCGACCAACGCGGTGATCCACCTCTTGGCGCTGGCCGGCCGCTGCGGGGTCGAGCTCGACCTCGACCGCTTCGACCAGCTCTCGCGGCAGACGCCGATGCTGGCCAACGTGCGGCCCTCGGGCGCGCATCTGGTCGAGCAGCTCTTCCACGCCGGCGGCGTACCGGCGCTGATGAAGGAGCTCGAGCCGCTGCTCGAGACCGGTGCCGCGACGGTGACCGGGCGGAGCGTGGGGGAGAACCTCGAGGGCGTGCGCCCGAGCTCGGACCGCGAGGTGATAGCGACCCTCTCAGCACCGGTGAAGCCGGCCGGCGGCCTCGCCGTGGTGCGCGGCTCGCTGGCGCCGGGCGGCGCGGTGATGAAGGTCTCAGCCGCCGACCCGGAGCTGCTCACCCACCGTGGACCGGCGCTCGTCTTCGACGGGATCGACGACGTGATCGCCCGGATCGACGACCCCGAGCTCCCGGTTGACGCCGACACGGTGCTGGTCCTGCGCGGGGCCGGCCCGATCGGGGCGCCGGGGATGCCGGAGTGGGGGGCGGTGCCGATTCCGCAGAAGCTCCTCGCCGCCGGGGTGCGCGACATGGTCCGCGTCTCCGACGCGCGGATGAGCGGCACCGCCTACGGGACGGTGGCGCTCCACGTGGCGCCGGAGGGAGCGCTGCCGGGGCCGCTGGCGGCGGTCCGCAGCGGCGACATGGTCAGCCTCGACGTGCCGAACCGGCGGCTCGACCTCGAGGTCCCGGCGGCCGAGATCGAGGCGCGGCTGGCTGGGTTCGAGCCGCCGGCCCCGAAATACGAGCGCGGCTACGGCGCCCTCTTCCTCGAGCACGTCACCCAGGCCGACGAAGGCTGCGACTTCGACTTCCTGCGCGGCCGCAGCGAGGACCCCGAGTCCGAGCCCTACGGGGTGCTGCGGGGAATGATCGGCGGTTGGTGATGAGCGGCGATGACTTCGCGGGTCGGGTGGCGATCGTCACCGGCGGCACCTCCGGGATCGGCGCCACGACGGTGCGCCGGCTCTCGCGCGCGGGCGCCCGCGTCCTCGCCACCGGCCGAGACGCCGAGCGCGGAGCGGCGCTCGCCGCCGAATGCGACCGGGTCGAGTTCCTCACCGCCGACCTCACCGAGGACGGCGCACCAGCGCGGGTCGTCGCCGCTGCCCAGGAGGCCTTCGGCGGACTCGACGTGCTCGTCAACAACGCCGCCCTCGACCACACCGGCGAGCTGATCTCGGTGCCGATGGCCGAGGCCCATGAGGTCTTCGAGGTCAACTTCTTCGCTTCGCTGGCGATGCTGCAGCTGGCGGCGGCGGCGATGCGCGCCAACGGCGGCGGCGCGATCGTCAACGTCACCTCGCGTCTCGCCTCGATCGCGGTCGAGGAGATGGGGATCTACGCCGCCTCGAAGGGGGCGTTGCTGGCACTGACCCGCTCGGCGGCGCTGGAGCTGGCGCCGCACGGGGTGCGGGTAAACGCGGTCGCGCCCGGGATGACGCGGACGCCGCTCTACGAGGCGTGGATCGCCGACCAGCCGGACCCCGAAGCGGTGCGGCGCGAAGTAGCCGCCTCGGTTCCCCAGGGGCGGATCGCCGAGCCCGAGGACGTTGCCGCGGCGATCGTCTACCTGGCGTCCGACGACGCCGCCCACATCACCGGCGCCTCGCTGCCGGTCGACGGCGGCTACACCGTCGCCTAGGTGACCTGGCCACAGAGGCGCATCGGCTCGATGACCGTTATACGCCGACACCGGCCCCAGATCCATAGATTCCAATGATCGCGACCGCCGGAGATATCAGCCGCTTTTGGCACCCCTTCGCCAACATGGCGGGGACGATGGCGAGCGGTCGCGTCGTCTTCGTCTCCGGCCAGGGCGCCGAGCTCGTCGACAGCGAGGGCAAGCGCTACTTCGACGCCAGCGGCGGCCTCTGGTACAACGCCGTCGGCCACGGGCGCCAGCAGATCGTCAGGGCGATCGCCGAGCAGGCCGAGAAGCTGGCGGCGACGACCTGCTTCGACGTCTACGCGACCGACGTCACCCTCGAAGTCGCCGATCGGATCGCGGCGCTGGTGCCGGTCGAGGACGGCCGCGTCTTCCTCACCAGCGGCGGCTCCGACAGCATCGAGAGCGCCGGCAAGATCATCCGCCGCTACTTCGGCCTGCGCGGCGAACCGGACAAGACCGTGTTCATCGCCCGCGAGGGCGCCTACCACGGCATGCACGCCTACGGCACCTCGCTGGCCGGAATCCCCGGCAACGCCGAAGGCTGGGGACCGCTGGTTCGCGAGGTCGAGCACATCACCGCCTTCAACGCCGAGGCGCTGGAAGAGAAGATCCGCGAGGTCGGCGCCGAGCGCGTCGCCGCCTTCTTCGCCGAGCCGGTGATCGGCGCCGGCGGCGTCTTCCCGCCGCCCGAGGGCTACCTGCAGGCGGTCCGCGAGGTCTGCGACCGCCACGGCGTGCTGCTGGTCTGCGACGAGGTCGTGACCGGCTTGGGGCGGCTCGGGCGCTGGACGGCGAGCGAGCGCTTCGGGGTCAAGCCGGACCTGCTGATCCTCGCCAAGATCCTCACCTCCGGCTACCAGCCGCTCGGCGCGGTTGTGACCAGCGGCGAGATCGCCGAGCCCTTCTTCGCCGGCGACGGCGCCTGGCTCAAACACGGCTACACCTACTCGGGCCACGCCACCGCATGCGCAGCGGCGGTCGCCAACCTCGACCTGATCGAAGCCGAGCAGCTGGTCGACCGGGTGGCGGAGCTGGAGGAGGCGGTACCGCGCCTGCTCGGCCCGCTGGCCGATATCGACGGCGTCTCCGAGGTGCGGACGATCGGCCTGCTGGCCGGCGTCCAGCTCGACGCCCCCTGGTTCGAGGAGCGCGGCGTGCCGCTGGCCGCCGCCGCGGTCGCGGTCCGCGAGCGCGGGCAGCTCAGCCGCCTGCTGGCGAGCGGCGCTCTGCAGTTCTCGCCGCCGTTCGTCTCGACCGAGGAGCAGATCGCCGGCTTCGCCGCGGCGACCGCCGACGCTCTGGCCTCCTTCGGCTAGCCGTTCAGCTCCCGCTCCATCTCGTCGGCAAGCTCGATGTGGAGCGGCTCCTCGACGGCGTCCTCGAAGCGCTTGACCAGGCGCGTGAGCACGTCGAGGTCTCCTCCTCGCCGAGCACCTCCGGCACGCCATAGCAGTGGGCGACGGTGAAGTTCCAGGTCGGCGCCCGCGTCGCCTCCGGCGGTACCAGCTGTGATCGCCCGAGCTGACGATCACGAACTCCGACACATCACCCAACGCACGGGCGCGGCACAATCGAGCAGAGCTCCGGGTCGACGAGCCGATCGAGACCGAGCGCTTGCGGCTGCGGCGCTTCGCGCGCGAGGACCTCGACGGGCTCGCGGCGATCCAGGCGCGCCCCGAGGTCGCCCGCTTCCTCTACTGGGAGGCGCGAGAGCGCGAGGAGGTCGAGCAGGCGCTGGCCAAGTTCATCGCCGACGAGGAGATCGCCGGCGAGGACGACGAATCGATCTCGCTCGCCGTCGAGCGCCGCGAGGGCGGCGACCTGCTCGGTTGGGTCTCGATCTGGCTGCGCTCGCGCCAGCACCGCCAGGTCGAGATCGGCTTCGTCTTCAACCCTGACGCCCAGGGGCAGGGCTACGCGACCGAGGCCGCGCGCGAGCTGCTGGTCCTCGGCTTCGAGCGCCTCGGCGCCCACCGCGTCTACGGCCGCACCGACGCCCGCAACGAGCCCTCGGCGGCCCTGATGGGGCGCCTCGGGATGCGCGAGGAGGCGCACTTCCGCCAGGCCGAGATCTTCAAGGGCGAGTGGGGCGACGAACTCGTCTTCGCGATCCTCGAGGACGAGTGGCGCCTGTCCCGCACTTGATCGCTCCGAGAACCGTGCGTTTCCAGAGTTCACCCCGCCACAGCGGGGCAAACTCTGGAAACGTGGCGGTGCCGATCTAGGCGCCGAGGCCGTGGCGGTGGGCGACGACGGCGGCCTCGGTGCGGCTGCGGACGTCGAGCTTGCTGAGGATCCGCGAGACGTGGACGCTGGCTGTCTTCTCGGCCATGAACAGCTCCTCGGCGATCTCGCGGTTGGTGGCGCCGCGGGCGAGCGCCGCCAGCACCTGCCGCTCGCGCGGCGTCAGCCCGAACGGGTCCTCGGCGGCCTCGCCCGCGCCGTCGGCGCCTGCCCCGTTCGCCTCTGCAGCCCCGGCGCCGCCGCCCGCCGGCAGCCGCCCGCGGGCGATCAGGCCGCTGACCTCGGCGGCCAGCCAGGCCGCCCCGAGCCGCTCCGCCGTCGCCCGTGCCTCCACCGCCGCCGCGCCCGCCGCCTCACGCTCGCCCGCCGCGGTCAGCGCCTCGGCGGCGCGCCAGCGGTGGAC
>Ga0070667_100000412_pt1 | contig 45730 bp, 45 predicted proteins | sample KBSS33metaG_FD_64659 | JGI IMG/M metagenome (GOLD analysis project Ga0070667, IMG submission 64659) | Switchgrass rhizosphere microbial communities from Kellogg Biological Station, Michigan, USA - KBS S3-3 metaG | ecosystem: Host-associated > Plants > Roots > Rhizosphere > Soil ...
CAGTATTTTCTTCGATTTCGTTGATATGAGTTTTACGCATCGGCTGTTTTTGAAGCGGCATTTTGGAGCTTGTAGCCATGGGATTTGGGGTAATGGTTTAGCGCGCCCGCGGGCGCGCGTTATGCGATTTTGTTATTTTTTTGGTTGGTTTTTTGGAGTGACTTCTTTTTCTCCTTCAGCTGCTTTGTCATCCTCATTTAATTCGAGGATTTTGCGGCGTTTTGTTTCGATCTCTTTTTCTTCTTTTTCACCAAAGAATTTTAACCATTCTTTGCGGTTGATGGTTTCTTTTTTCAATAATACTCCAACGATCTCTTCCATTTTTGCTTTGTGAGTAGTGATGAGATCACGAGTTCGGTCTTCAGCTTTTTTGAGAATTTTTTTAATTTCTTCATCAATTTTTGCTGCAACTTCTTCGGAATAATTTCTTACATGACCGTAATCTCTTCCCAAGAAAATTTCGTTGTTTTGTTCGCCCAAAATAACCGGACCAAGTGAACTCATACCGTATTTTGTAACCATGGCACGAGCGATGTTTGTGGCTCTTTCAAGGTCAGAACTTGGGCCAGTGGTCATTTCATCAAAGAATGTTAATTCAGAGATATAACCGCCTAAACACATACAAATATCGTCTTCAAATTTGCTGCGGGAAATAAGATGAACATCTTCTTCCGGCATGGACCAAGTGATACCGAGTGCTGATCCGCGAGAGATAATAGAAACTTTACGGATTGGATCACAGTTTGGTAAAAGCTGACCAACAATGGCATGACCAACTTCGTGGTAGGCAACGATCTTCTTTTCTTCTTTACTAAGGACGCGGGATTTTCGTTCAGGACCCATCACAACTTTTTCGATCGACATTTCCATGTCGTGCATTTCAATCTGTTTTTTGTTCTGACGTGCTGCCAAAATTGCAGCTTCATTCATAAGATTTTCAAGATCTGCACCTGCAAATCCTGGTGTTTGTTGAGCGATTTTTTCGAGATCAACATTTTTAGCGAGAGGTTTATTTCTGCCATGAACTTTCAAAATTGCTTCACGATCTGCAATGTCTGGAACATCAACTGTTACGCGACGGTCAAAACGACCCGGACGTAAAAGTGCTGGATCCAAAACGTCTGGACGGTTTGTTGCAGCCATTACGATGACGTTGGTATCTTTTTCGAAACCATCCATTTCCGTAAGAATCTGATTCAAAGTTTGTTCACGTTCATCATGTCCGCCGCCCATTCCTGCACCGCGATGACGTCCAACTGCATCAATTTCATCAATGAAAATAATGCATGGGGCATTGCGTTTTGCACGTTTGAAAAGATCGCGAACGCGGCTCGCACCAACACCCACGAACATTTCAACGAATTCAGAACCGGAGATGTTAAAGAAGGGAACATTTGCTTCACCAGCAACTGCACGAGCGAGCAAAGTTTTACCTGTTCCCGGAGCGCCTACCAATAAAACTCCTTTCGGAATTTTAGCGCCCATACTTGTATATTTGCTTGGATTTTTTAAGAAGTCTACGATTTCAACCAAATCTTCTTTGGCTTCTTTTGCGCCTGCAACATCAGCAAAAGTTGTTTTCTGTTTTTCTTTGTCATATAAACGAGCTTTGCTTTTGCCAAAAGACATGGCTTGATTGTTGCTGCTTTGCGCCTGACGCATCATAAAGACGAAAAAGCCTACCAATAAAAGGAAAGGCAATATCGTGATTAATAAGTTCACCCAGAAATCCTGGTTGTCGGAAGGTTGAACATCCACTGAAATGTCTTTTCTGATTTGGTCCGGAACGTCTTTCAAAAGAGTGTCCACGGTTTCGCCGTTTTCTTTATAAGTATATTCCAGACTGTTGTCGATTCTGGTGATATCCAAACGATCATCTTTGACGATGACTTTGGCAACTTCGCCGGTTTTGGCTTCAGTCACAAACATGTCGAGTGTGACTTTTTTAATGTTACTGCTGCCTGGATTAAAGATAATGTACGCAGCTGCAATTAACAGTGCGATGATAACCAGGTAGATAAAACTGTTTTGTGGTTTTTTATTCTGCATTTTAAACATAGGGGGCATTTCATCCATATTAATAGAGATAGATCCTAAAACAAAGTGGTTCCATTTTACCTATTTTTTAGTGGAGAGTCTAATGTATCTCCGTTTTTTATTTGAGCGATTTGAAGCGCTTGTTTTTGCTGATTTTTGAGGTTTTTGACGAATGTCCCAGACTACTTCAATCATGGTTTTTGGTCCGAACTCTTTTTTTGTGTTGGATTTTCGTTGGTTGAGGACCTGAAGAATTTCGTTTAAATGTTTTGTAGTCAGCTTTTTTGTTGATCCGTGGATTTTTTTGTACAGTTGAACCAGAAGTTGTTTTTGAAAAACATGATGTTCGGAAAGAAATTTATCGAGTTCGATTGGCGTGTTTTTGTTGAGCCATTCGAGGGATTTTTCGTCTAAATATTTGCTGGTTTCCGCTAAATTTTTGAGTGTTTCTTTAAAGGTTTGTTCAAAATTGGCGTTGAGTTTTGGAAAAAGTGGAAGGATCTTGTGGCGCAGCCAATTGCGGGAAAAATCAGTATTGTCGTTTGTGGCGTCTGTGCGGAATTCGATGTGGTTTTGTTCAAGGTAATCCAAGATTTCTTGTTTGGTTAATCCAAGCATCGGTCGCAAAAGATGACGGGAAGGTAACGTGACTTCCATGGCTTTAATTCCACTTAAATGGGCCCCGCGGATGAGGTTGAAAAGCATGGTTTCAATATTGTCGTTGAGGTGATGAGCTGTCACGATCCAATTGGCTTTGAAGCGTTTTCGTAATTGTTCAAAAAAATCATAACGGGCTTCACGGCCTGCTTCTTCAAGGTTGCCAGAGTTTTTGGATTTACTGAAAAATGATTTTGATTTTTTGAGATTGAGTTTTTTGTTTAAAAATTTGATGCCGTTTTTTTTTGCTAAATTTTTTACAAATTTTTCATCAGTGTCACTGTCTTTGGCCCGTAATCCATGATTTAAATGTGCGATAATAAGCTTTAATTGAAGCTCAGGACGGGCTTTTTGGATTTCTAAAAAACGATGGAGTAAATAGACCGAATCCGCTCCACCAGAAATACCCAAAATAAGTGTGTTTTTGGGTTTTACGTTTTCAAAAATATTTTTTACAAACTCATCTTCAACAAACGTTTCAATTGGAACGACCTTATTTTTTGTGTTTTTTCTGCGGTCGTTTGCGGTTGTAGTTTGTAGGTTTTTTGCCATAGAGTTTGTCTTGTTCTTTTTCCTTGTTTTTTCGTTCCATTTTTTGGGTCCTTTCATTGTGAGTTTTAATAAGTTGGGTGATCAGGTACAAATCGTCATCATCAGCCATTTTGTTGTACATCATTTTGCCGCAGAGTTTGCAGCGATGAAGAATCTTAAATCCTTTTTTTTGGGATATTTCGATGTCGATTGGTTGCATTAATCCCAAGCATTTGCTTGAACGATCGCCTGGAACCTGGTCATCAACGTGCATGGAATATAAGCAGTTTCGGCAATGATTACGGCAGCCGATTTCGGCTTTGGGATTTGCTTCTTTGCAATATTTGCAGACAAACGGTTCGTTGACGTAAATTGGGTTTTTGGGGGTTTGAGTATTCACGGGTTTTATGGTATAATAACTAGATAAATCTTTTAAAACAAAAATTATGGAAAATCAAAAGTCAGTCTCATCAGTTGTTGAGACCCAAAAAAGCCGTCCGGTACTTTTCATTTTTTCGGTTATTTTGCTTTTAGGCCTCGTAGCCTCAGCATTGTATCTGTCTTTTACCAAAACGGCAATTCAGGATCAGCAGAAACAGCTTGATACCGATATTACTACGCTCAACAGTCAAATTGATGATCTGAAATCTCAAAATGTTGAAGGTCAACAATACGCCCAACAATGGCTTGCTGATTTGGAAAAAACAGAAATTCACTGGTCTGAAGTTATTAAAACGATTCAAAGTACACTTCCAGTAGATCCTTTGACTCAAAAGCCAGTTGTTGAATTTTTGACCTATTCTGGTTCAACAGGAGGAAAACTTACGTTAAATGCACAAACAATTGAAGGCGCAGTAAATCCTTTTGAAAATCTTACAACATTGATTGGCACATTTAATAATAGTGCTTTCTTTAAAGACGCTTACGTTCCTTCAGTGAGTCATGGGGTTAGCCAAAGTGGTCAGGATCTTTTGAGTTTTGTGTTTAATGTTACGTATCAAGAAAATCCTTCAGCTGTGAATACAACTCCTTCAACAACAACGACAACAACAACAACTTCTACAACTCCGGTTCCTCGTGTTCCAACAGCTACGTCATCAAGCTCTTCAGCTTCATCGACACAGCAGACAACTCAACAAAGTCCAGTTGTTTCTCAATAATTCATAATAAATTTTAATTTTTCTGCCATGAGTTCAACAACAATGTCAGCACCGCAGCACTCATCAACCTTTTCACTCCTTACACTTTTGATTTTTATCGTGGTGTTGGTTGGAGGTTTGTTTTTCGTTAAACCACTTTGGGATGACGTGAGCAATTTGAGTCTTGGTCGCGACGATAAATTGCAACAACAAGAACAGCTCACTGCTCAGTTGCAAGGTCTTCAACAGATTCAACAAAACATGAATCAATCTTCCGAAGTTTCACAACAAACGGCTTTGGATTCTATTCCTCAACGTTTTGAACAGGATAAATTGATTACTGATCTTACCTCTATTTCAAAAGCGAATGATGTCATTTTAAACAGCGTGAATTTTAGCGTAAGTGCTTTGAGTACTGATCGTGTAAAACGCGCAAGTGTAAACGCAAATTTGACTGGTGATTTGGCAGGTTTGGTTGGATTTTTGAAAGGTGTGGAATCAAATCCTCGTAAAATTCAGGTGAAAAATATCAGTGTTCAAACAGGAACAACTGACACAGGTATTGCTCGCGTGAATTTTAATATCAACATGGAAACATATTATTTAGATCGTATTTAAGCCAATTAAGTTACGCTGCTTTTATGGAAATTTCACAAATTCCTCAACAACAACAACCAGAACAACCTGAACAGCCTCAAAAAGCTGATAAAAATGCGAAGGCAAAGAAAAATCAGCCACGTTCATCACAATCGTTGTTGAGTAAATTAGGTAAATCTTCACATCAAAAAGGTCCTGATGTGATTTATGGTCTTTATGATGCTGCAAGCCAGCCAATGATGACCCGTTTGAACGATTTTTTAATCGATCATAGTCGTGTTCCGCTTCAAGAAAAATCTTACTTTTTCCAGCTATTGGCCGTGATGGTTGATGCTGGAATTCCTGTGATTCAAGCCGTAAAAATGTTGGCTCGCAGAACTGACAGTGAAAGATTCCGCCGTGTTTTGAATACGGTTGCTTATACGGTTACTCAAGGTAAAACGTTGTCGGTTTCTATGGCCCGTTTTCCACAGGTTTTTAGTGAAGTGGAAATTGGTGTGGTTCGAGCTGGTGAAGCTTCCGGTCATTTGGATAAAATGCTTGGTCGTTTGGCTACTCAACTTTCAAAATCTCACGAACTTCAAACAAAACTCATTACTGCTTCGGTTTATCCGGCAGTAGTTTTGCTCGTTTTGATTTTGGCTGGAAGTGGAATGTTGATTTGGGTAATTCCAAGTTTGCTTCAATTATTAACAGAAGGTGGTCTTTCATCAGAAAATTTGCCTTTTGCTACTAAGCTTTTGGTGTTCTTAAGTTTTGTGATGTCCAACTACTGGTGGGCAGTTTTATTGGGCGTTGCGATTATCTTTTTGGTTATTCGTTATGCGATTTCTACGGAAAATGGAAAATATAAATGGGATTTGTTTAAATTGCGAATTCCGGTAGCAGGAACTCTTTTGCGTAAGGTTTTGATTTTACGTTTTGTGAGTATGCTCGGTCTTTTGATTGAAGCTGGTTTGCCAGTTGTTCAAGCGTTAACGATCGTTGCGACTTCAATGGATAATGAAATTTATAAATTAAAAGTGTTTGAAGTTATTGCGAATGTTCAACAGGGTCAAAAGATTTCGGATAGTTTAACGGACACACCGTTTTTGTTTCCTGAAACCATTGTTCAAATGATGGCTGTGGGAGAACAATCGGCTTCCATTGGATTTATTTCGCAAAAAGTAGGAAATCAGTACGATATGGAAATTGATTATTCGTTGAAGCAAGTTATGTCTTTGCTTGAACCGATTATGATTGTGTTTGTGGGTGCAACGGTGGCACTTTTGGCGCTTGCGATTTTGACGCCGATCTTTAAGCTCACCCAATTGGTTTAGTTTTTTAACGGCGCGATTGGTATGAAAGGTGGAAATTTCAACAACAATTTGGAAAGAAGATTGAAAGTTAAATCGAAGTCAGTTCGCAGCGGTTTTACGTTGATTGAATTATTGATCGTGATTGTGATTGTTGGAATTTTAGCCGGAATGGCAATCGCTAGTTTTGGTTCAACTCAAAAGCACGCACGAATGGAAGTTGCGGTTGATTCCATTATTAGTTTGATCAAAGAACAAAAAGGCAAAGCTCAAAACGGACGACAGTTTGTGAGTACTACTCAGCCGAGTAGTCCGGGACAAACTCAATCTTTTTGTTACGGCATTGTTTTCCAAAAAGTTAAAACTCCTTATATTCAAACGATTGTGGCTCCTTATTTTGCTGTTAGTCCTAATAAAGAACCAAAAGCTGATTATTGTGACCCAACAAGTACTCAAACTGAACTTACACCTTTGGTGGTGAGTGATGATTTGGTTTTGGACGGCATTCAACAAGGTTCAGCTCCTCAAGAAAATTTAGTTATTCTTTTTAAACCTCCGTTTGGTGCAGTGATTGAAGTCCCAGATCTTTCCGTTGATACTTCAGGAAAAACAGCTCCAACCACAGATGAAAATCCTGTGCAGATTTTGCTCAATCAAAAAAATAATGCACCAAGTGATGAACGTATCATTCAGTTTGATGCGCTTTCCGGTCTGGTTCAAAAGGTTAATGCTCCATCTTCTCCTAACCCATGAAAAAAACTCTGACGAACAAGCAGGGGTTTACGTTGGTGGAAGTCATTGTGGCTTTCAGCGTTTTGATTATGGTGATTGTTGCTGCTACGAATTTATTGGTTTCGGTTATCCGCAGCAATAATGAAAATGAAAACACGTTGGTGGCTTATGGACTTGCTCAAGAAGGTTTGGAAGCTGTCCGCAATATGCGTGACAGTGACTGGCTTTTGGGAGCGAAATTTTCAGGAAATATTGGTAATAGCGGTTGTGCCTGGACGGAATGTTTTCCTTTAAGTGATGTTCAAGATTATATTTTGAATTTTAATAATGATAATACGTTGACTTCCGGTGATGTGAAAGATGCGAGCGCTTTGTCTACCGTTGCACCTTGGAAATTGACGAAATTTTCTTTGAGCGCTGATCCAAGTCCAACAGATTGGGCTGTAACTTCAACAAATTGGAAGAACACAAAACTTTGTCTTCATCCCGTTGATCCTTCTGATTCAGAGTCGAATGCATTTTGGTATAAGCCGTCTGAAAATGGGACGTGTGACAACGGAACTTCGGATACACCAAGTTTATTTTCACGCTACGTTGAAATTCAAGTTTTGACTACTTCGTCCAAAAATATTCAAAAATATCTTGTGTCTTCAGTGGTAAAGTGGCGTGAACTGAGCAGAAATAAAGAGGTTCGATTAACCACGGAACTCACTGATTGGAAAGGAGGCCCACTATGATGAAACCAACTTTTAAAACTCGTGCTGGCTTTACGCTCGTTGAACTTTTGGTGAGTATTGCCATTTTTGTGATTTTTTTAGGCGTCATTTCGCTTTCTTACATCGGCATTATTCGTTCACAACGTCAGGCGAACCAGGTTCGTGCGATGTATTCTGATGTGCGTTCGTTTATGGAAGCTCTTTCCGAAGATATGCGTTTAGGAACCATTGATTATGATTGTTATGAAGTGAATGGTTCGTTAACGAATTCTTGTGAGAATAAGGATTTGAATGTTTCTGGAACTCCTCCAAATCAAAGTACATATTTGGCGATTGTAAATAAGGATCAAACCCAAAAAGTTATTTATTGGTACGATAAAAGCTTTAATGAACTGAAAGTGATTCGTTATCATGGCGATTTCCAAAATGCTCAAAGTAACGATATTACTCAGGGGGCGCCTCCTGATGCTGGTTATGCTGCGGGAAAAGATACAATTGATCCTGCGACTGATGGTATTAGTGTGTTCTCAAATTTGGTAAAAGTTTCGAATGTTGTTTTCTCTGTGAATCCGCCGGTGAATCCTTATTTGTCCGCGAACTATTCTCAAAATCAATATCAGTTCCAGCCAAAAGTTACGATGACGATTACGATTGAAAATGCTACTACGAATGTTGCTCCGTTCCATTTGAATTTCCAAACAACTCTTTCCTCACGTGTTTATAGCCGCTCAAAATAATGAAAAAACTAAACTCTACAATTCGGAAAACCAAAGAAGGCAGTGCGCTTTTGATTGCGGTTTTAGTGATGGGCATTTTGCTCACATTAACGCTTGGTTTGAGTGATTTGGTCATTCGCGAAATTCGTCAGACAACGGACGTGGTTTCTGCAGGAAAAGCTTATTTTGCAGCTGAAGCCGGTGTTGAAAATGCGCTTTTGGATTTGCATAATAATTTGCCAGGGTATCAAACCCGCGATTTGGCTGATGCGCAAAATGATTATGTTCAAGTTGGAGATGATCCAGCGAATTTAAATGCTCAATATCGAATTTTAAATAAGGCGAGTACAGTTCCGTCTTTTGATCCGGATAAGCCAATTACGGTTCCTGGAAGCGATATTCCTACGAATGTGAATTTTGTTTATGCCAGTGCGCCAGAAGCTACTTATAAAGATCTGCCTTTGAATCAGTCGGCAATTATTCCTTTGTATTCAGCAACTGGTGATGCGAGTAATCCGTATGAAAATGTGTCGAATTTTTTGATTGAGTATTATGTGGATTATTCTGCATATTCTGATGATGTTGTTGTGAAATCCAAAGATTTGATTAATTTGGATGTGCTTCGTTGGAAGATTTTTGGCCGTCCACAAGATCAGACTGCTGATTCACAAAATCTTACGGATGCGATTTCGGACTTTTTCCCAGCTTCAAAAGATGCCAGTGCTGCTACGCCAATGTGTATTGGTACTGATCAAACCTTGCAGCCAAATGGCGAGAATCAGGGCTGTTTATTCCCGATTTTTAGTGGAGATGATACAGCTGGTTCTACGGCAGATGCGCATTCCTGGAGTGCGGCTCGTGAATGTTATTTGAGTGATTCATCAACGATTCAAGGACAATTAAACGGTGTACAAACGAACTGCGATATTAAAGATTTTATCGCTCATCATAATCAAAATTATGTGGTTCTTACGAATGCGATTAACCCGGACGTTTTGTTACCAGGCCAAGATTTAACCTCACCAGAAGCCAAAGCGAAGTTTACGATCCATTATCGTATTATTGCTGCGCCAGGTCCTGGCGTGGATGATACAGGTGCACCACAACTTGTGCGTGAAGCTGCGGCCATTAGTTCTGATGGTTTTGCTGCTGCCGGCCAGGTAAAACAAACGATTGATGTGAATATTAATCAGAGTTCGTTCTTACCAGTATTCAACTTTTCGCTTTATCATACGTGTACAAAAGCTGATCAATCGCAATGTGCTCCAAAGTAGGTTTCGTTCTTTTGGAACCTTCTGATTGACAGTTTAGACGTTTATCGCTTCAATAAAGGGGTGTTTTTTAACGATTCTGAGCTTTTATGGCTGATAAATTTTATATAACAACTTCAATCGCGTACGTGAATGCGCGTCCACATATTGGTTTTGCAATGGAAGTGATTCAAGCAGATGTTTTGGCGCGTTATCATCGTTTGCGTGCTGACGAGACTTTTTACCTCACCGGAACGGATGAACATGGCATGAAACTTGAACAAGCTGCGAAAGATCAGGGCAAAACTCCTCAAGCGATGGTTGATGAAAATGCCGCGTATTTTCAGGCTTTGAAAAGATTGCTTACGCTTTCTAATGATCATTTTGTTCGTACCACGGATGAAAATCATATGAAAGGCGCAAAGCAACTTTGGGAAAAAATGTTTGATGCCGGCGATATTTATAAAGGTTCGTACGAAGGTTTATATTGTGTTGGTTGCGAAGGTTTTAAAACTGAAAAAGAGCTTGTTGACGGTCTTTGTACGCTTCACAAAACTCCGCCGGATAAATTAAAAGAAGAAAATTATTTCTTTAAACTCTCTAAATATTCAGCGGAAATTAAGAAGAGAATTGAAAGCGGACAACTTTTGGTTTTGCCGGATTCACGCAAGCATGAAATTTTGGCGGTACTTGAAGAAGGTTTAAAGGATGTGAGTTTTTCCCGTCCAAAAAAGATTTTGGAATGGGGGATTGAAGTGCCAAACGATCCGGAACAGGTGATGTATGTTTGGTGTGACGCGTTGTCGAACTATATTACTGGCATTGGTTATGGAACCGATGAAGAGAAATTCAAGAAATTCTGGCCAGCTGATGTGCATTTGATTGGAAAAGATATTTTGCGTTTTCATGCTGCGATTTGGATCGGTATGCTTTTGTCTGCGGAAATTGATCTACCACGAGCGATTTACGTTCATGGATTTATCACATCTGAAGGCCAAAAAATGAGTAAGAGTTTGAATAATGTGGTTGATCCGGTTGGTGTGGTTGAACAGTTTGGGGTTGATGCTTTGCGTTATTTTTTGTTGAAAGAAATCCCAACAACCGATGACGGTGATTTTAGTCAGACCCGTTTTAAAGTTGTTTACGATTCTGAACTTGCTGATACGTACGGCAATTTGGTGAGTCGTGTGTTGGCGATGGCTCATAAATATTTTGAAGGAAAAGTTCCACAGGTTCCGAAAGCGTTGATGGGTGAAGTGGAAATGTATGCTTCAAAAAAAGAACAGTTTTGGAAAGATTACGATGCTGCTATTGCGAAATTTGATTTGAAACTTGCGCTTGAACTCGCGATTGCGAGTGCGATGGAAGCGAATCAGTATGTTGAAGTGAACAAACCTTGGTCGCTTGCAAAAACAGATCAGGAACGATTGGCATTGGTGATGTATGTTTTACTCGAAATGATCCGTGTAACTTCAATCGCATTGTTGCCTTTCATTCCAACAACTGCTCAAAAAGTGCTTACGTATTTGGGTTGGGGTGATGTGAATACTTATGCTGACAGCCGAAAATGGGCTCAATTAAAAGCAGGAACTGAGCTTCAAAAAGCTGAACCTTTGTTTCCAAAAGTTGTTGAACCGGTTGCTTCAGCTTAAGCCGCTTAATTACCAGTCGCGCCAACTCCACTTCCTGTACCCGTTCCGGTTGGGCCAACTCCACTTGAAGTTGATGTCGCAGTTGGAACAGGCGTTGAGCTGTTTGTGAGCAAAATGGTGTTAATTGTGACTCTGATTATTGTGTACGATGTCATAATTACCAGCAAACCAATGACCGCAAATTCCAAGGTCTTTTTTGCTTTATCAATTGCTTCCTGGTTACCATGTGAAGTGACATATCGTAAACCGGCAATGGCAATGGTTAAAACTGTAACAGGTGCTGCGAGATATAAAAGTCCTCCTGCGATGAGTTGTAAAAAGTAGTTTCCATAATCAGCGGTTGTTCCTCCTGTTACCACAACAACGGGCGCATAATCTGGATGCAAACTTGGATCCATGGTCACTGCTGCAAAGACTGGTGCTGCAAAAACAACCATAATTGTGAATGCTAAACCGAGTTTTGCGAAAAGTTTTTTCATTATTGTGAGAATTGAAGTTGAGTAATACCCAAAACGATTGCGTAAGATGTTGCAATAATCGCCAATGCTAAAATGGACCAAATTAAAATATCTTTGCCTTTTTTGATTTGTTCTTCATTTCCGCGGGCAGTAACCATCAAAATTCCGGCTGCTGTGAATGCAATGAATGCTAAAACTCCAGCAATTGATAAAAGAAATTTGATCGCAGCGCTGATAACATCTCCCCAATAGCTCGCGCTATTTGCTTTAAGATTTGCTACAATCCCGATTTTTGTACCATTCGTGCTTGTCCCTGTATACGAACCAGTGTTAAAAAGCTGATCAACGGTTGGACCCGGCGGGGTAGTTTGCGCATAAGCGACAGAAATTATTGCAGAAGACATCATACTCATGGTGATGATGAATGCAGTTCCGATTCTATAAATTTTTGTAAGTGTTTTTTTCATGGTGTTACACCAAACGAATTGAAATGATAACTTGAACAATTGCGTAGGAAAGAATTGAGATTACTAATCCCACGAGTGCCCAAGTAATAGTTTTTTTTGCTTCGCCGATTTTTTCTTCATTGCCATATGCTGTGAGAATCTGAATTCCGCCAATGATCATAAAAAGCAGAGCCAATGCTCCGGCTATAACAACAACAAAAACTGTGATGTAAGGGAGAACAGAATTTTGAAGTGCTTGGCCAGCATCAGTCGTTGTCATAGTTGCGCCAGGAAGTGTGAGGGTCATGACAGGTTCACCACCTGCAGTTATTCCTGTCGGATCTGTACTTGTTGGTGAATTTAGTGATCCACCCGGTACAATTGATGGTTGAGTTACTTGAAGTCCACTGCTTGGTGACGGTGCTGGTTGAGCAAACGTTATATTTGCTCCAAGAGTGAGCAAGAAGAAAATCGCAATGATGGTGGAGAAAGTTTTTTTCATTGCTAACTAATCGTAAAGAAGTTTGGATTAATCGTGTACAGAATTAACGCTGAAAGAAACAATAAAACGAGTCCTCCAAGGGATTGAGTAATTCGTTCTTTTGCTTTTTCAATTCTTCCGGAATCGCCTTGAGACATCTGCATTTCTATACCTCCAAGAACGATGAAAAATACAGCAACGATTCCGATTGTTACTGAAGCCCAACGGTAAATAAGGGCAACATAAACATAAATAAGTTCGGCTCCGGATTGGGCAAATAAAAGTTGGACTTTTTGGCAAACGACAGTGTCAGATCCTTGGCAAGTTGCAGCATAAGTGGCATTGGTTTGAGCAGGAGTTGCTCCATCAGCACTGGCTGGAGTTGTCGTGTTTACGCGATAACAGTCCAAAACTTTGGTTGCTGCATCGGTGGTTGGTGCTGATTGTCCTACATTTGATTCAAGAATCGTTAAAATATAGGTTGGGGGAGTGGCAGTTGTTTTGCTTGGGTCTGGTGGATTTGCCATCGAACAATCATAACTCGCTGCATGAACAAGCGGAATCGATGGAATCAACAACATTCCGATGGTTAGGAGTTGCAGTACTAAAGCTGAGATTTTGCGTTTTTTATTTTCCAGGAACTTCATAGAAGATGCTTTGAACGAATGCAGTAATAAAGAACGAAAGGAGGGTTATGGCTAAACCAATAAGGGCCATGGTGATAACTTCTTTGCCTTTGGTCACGGAATTTTCGTTGCCATGTGATGTGACAAGAATGAAACCTCCAATAACTAAAGCCAAGAAACAGAGTGAACCAATCGTATAAACAAGGAAATTAATGATTTCGATGATTAATGTTGCGATTGGATTTGAAGATTTGAAATATTGTTGAGTTTGTCCGTCTGCTGTTAAATAACCTTTTACGTTAAAATTTTGAGAAGCATCGCTTGGGTTTGATTGTGCCCAAACTGCTCCATGAATTCCTAATACCAAAAAAATACTCAATACCGTTTGAATTATCACAGTTCCAAGAGAGAATTTTTGGGCGATTTTTGTGATTGTTGCGCGCATAGTTTGTTTTTAACTTTTCTATATATTTTATCATTTTTTGGCTTTTTTAGCAACACCTTGAGCTCGTGGGAAAGATAGGGGCCTTTGGTCTTGTGGAAGCGGTAATTTTGCGATATTCTTGCGGCGTTTTATTGCACGAATTATTAAAAAACTATGTATCCACGAATTCAATTACATTCCGGAAGAGAAAAATCTTTGTATTTCCGCCATCCTTGGGTGTTTTCTCGGGCAATTGCTAAAGTGCCAAAAGGTATCCAAAACGGTTCTTTGGTGAATGTTGTTGATGCTTCGGACAAGATTGTGGGAACTGGCTATTATAATACTCGTTCCCAAATTGCTTTAAGACTGTTTTCGTTTGAAGAAATGATTGTTGATGAGGCTTTTTTTGTGAAGAAATTTAAGGAAAAATTGGCTTTTAGAAAACGTTTTTTGGACTTAAAGACAACGGATTCTTTCCGTTTAATTTTTAGTGAAAGTGATGGAATTCCGGGTTTGATCGTGGATATTTATGGTGATTTCGTGGTTATTCAAATTCATACTTTTGGTATGGATAACCTGCGTTCTATTGTTGTGAATGCTTTGGTGAAAGTTTTGAAACCTGAAGGCATTTTTGAACGAAGTGATTTGGAAGTTCGCAAAAAGGATGGACTTCCTACCATGCCAACGGGTGTTTTATTTGGCAAAGAACCGCCAAAAGAACATGAAATTCTGGAAAATGGTTTAAAGTATGTGATCGATATTGCCCATGGTCAAAAAACAGGTTTTTTCTTGGATCAGCGTGAAAACAGACTGGCTTTGCGCAAGTATGTAAGCGGAAAAAACGTGTTGAACCTTTTTTCTTATTCCGGAGGATTTTCTGTTTCAGCTTTGAAAGGAAAAGCAAAACAGGTGACCAGTGTGGATATTTCCAGCCAGGCTTTGGAGTTGGCAAAAAAGAATTTTACCTTGAATGGATTTGATCCTAAAGATCATGTTTTTGCAGCAAAAGATGTTTTTGATTTTCTTGAAGATATGGCTCAAAAAGGCCAAAAATATGATGTGATTGTGGTTGATCCACCAGCTTTTGTGAAAAATTTAGATAGTTTAAATCATGGCACAAATGCTTATATTAAATTGAATGCCAAAGCGCTGAGTCTTTTGAATGAAGATGGAATTTTAGTGAGTTCATCTTGTTCTTCTCACGTTTCTCAGGAAATTTTCAGAACGATTTTGTTTAAATCAGGGCTTCAGGCAAAGCAAGAACTGGTGATTGTGGAACAAAAAAATCAACCTGCAGATCATCCGCTGGCCATTAATTTTCCTGAGGGAGAATATTTGAAGTTTGCTGTGTGTTCAGCAAAATAGACGTATTGTTTATTCGTTGTCCATTTCTACCGGCAAGTTTGCAGCAGCTTCTTCTTCTGTAATTAAATCGGCTTCCAAAAGATCAGTGATGGATTTTTTCATGGTTTGCATACCTTCTTTAAAGCCTGTTTCAATTGCAGAATCAATCTGATGAGTTTTGGATTTACGAATCATGTTGGCAATCGCATTGTTGTTGAACATGATTTCAAGCGCAGCGATACGGCCTTTTCCGTCTTTTGTTTTGACCAAATTTTGCCAAACAACGGCACGTAAACTTTCAGAAAGTTGGGCGCGAATCTGATTTTGTTGTTCAAAAGGGAAGGCATCAATCATACGATCAACAGATTTTGATGCACCACTGGTATGCAATGTTGCAAGAACCAATTGACCTGTTTCCGCAGCAGTAATTGCTAAAGCGATTGTTTCCAAATCACGCATTTCTCCGATGTACACAACATCCGGATCTTCACGAAGTACAGAACGAAGTGCGTTATGGAAACTCTTGGTGTGACTTTTTACTTCACGTTGTTCAAAAATACATTTTTTATTTTGGTGCACAAATTCGATCGGATCTTCAACCGTGATCACGTGCATCGGTTCGCTTTGGTTGATTTCATTCAATACCGCAGCCATGGTTGTTGATTTACCTGAACCGGTCGGTCCAGTCACGATCACCAAGCCGTTTGTAAAATGTGGAATTCTTTTGAGTTGTTCTGGAAGACCGAGTTCATCAAGGCTGTACACAACTTCCGGAATTAAACGGAAGGCTGCGCCAATACCTTTGCGATGAACAAACATATTCACACGGAAACGAGCGATACTTTCAATATCTACAGAAAAATCCAAGTCCATGTTTGCAGCAAAGAACTTTTTCTGTTCGTCGGTCATGAGTTCAACCAAATAGTCCTCAGCCATTTTTTTGGTGAGAACCGGATGTTCTTCAATCAAAACTAAATCGCCATTGATACGCAAAACCGGCTTAGCACCAGTCGTGATATAAACATCGGACGCTTTGTATTGAACAGCTGTTCTAAAGATTTTTTCAAGTTGTACTGCCATAGTTTTGGTATTAGTTTTTTGTTTTTTTGGGAGCGGCCTTTATTGTTTTCCTACGGCCTTATTTTCTTTTTTCTTTCGGCCCGTTTGGCCACCTCGCGCTTCGCGCTCGGATTTTTTAAATATCTAAGTCGTCAAAATCTTTGTCGTCTCCATCTGAACTTTTTGGGAGAACGTTTTCGATTGCTGCCCAATCACTTTCTTCAAGTTCAGGGATGATGATGGTTACGCGGTCACCAACTTCAGCACGGAAATATGTAACAGAAGCCAAAAGAACCTTGAAAGCTTTGCTGTTGGCAATAACTTTGTATTGTCCGTCTTCGTAAGTAAGTGTTCCGATGATTTTTTTGCGTTCTACCGGACCGATCTGTTTGTAGACGAAAGAACCATCTTCCATGATGGTGAGCTTCAAAATATCGCCAGGAATCAGTTTGGATTTGCTGGCATAGTTTGCAGGAACTGAATATGTTTTTTTGTCTGGCCCGATCATGTTTTGACCGTCAAAAACTCCTTCAATCACATGACGTTCAGCGTTACTACTCATGGTACCAACTTTTTCAGCCATAGCTGTATATTGGCTTTTTGCTGAGGATCCCCCAGTCATTTCATTTAAAATTTGTTTTGCTGAACGAAGATTGGCTTCCGCAGAATCCAGCATTTCTTTAAGAAGGGCGATTTTAGAAGCTTGTGACATTTTGTTTCTTTTTAAGGATTTGGTGTTGGTTGGGCCCTACTCATTTTCCGTGTAGGATTTTTTTTTGCTTTTTATTAGTATAGCAAATTTAGCGATTTTCTTCAACCCTTCTTCTAGGGCTTTTTACTGGTTGGAAACCGGACTGTTCCCGGTAGTTTTTTCTTTGTTTTCGATCATGCTCTGTAAAACTGCACGACGGGTTGTTCCGATGTTGGAGAAAATACGGAAAGTGAAGACGAAAGTCGCAGCCAGATAAAGATCTAAGCCCAGTTTGTCACCTAAAAGTGTGATGGCGATTGAAAGAATGATGTTAAAGAAAAGACCTGTGATAAAGATAATCGCGTCAAAACGGTCATTGGTGATTTCGGCACGAATAGCACCGAAAAGCGCATCTAAAATACCCATAATCACCACTGCGGAATATTTGGTCAGTTCAAGCGGAATCGGAAAATTGATGCCAAGTCCCAAGAGAATGCCGATAATGATGCCAACAATTGCCCAGATCATGGTGATTTAATTATGAATTACTGATGACTAAGTTTTAGGTTTAAAGATGACTTTTTGATTGTCTGTTCCGTCGATTCTGAGATCAATATACTCCAATGGCGTGTGGTAGATATCAAGTTTTGGAACAACTTTTTTGAGTTTTTCCAGTTGGGCATTAGCGTCTTTTTCCATATCCAGCCATACAAAGAAGCTTTTTTCCGTCTGCAGGTGAACTTCACGTTCCCGAACATGGTATTCCGCATTCAGGACCTTCATATTGAATTTTTCTTGGAAAAGATTGATCGCATTGATGATGTAATTGAGTTTGTCCTGATCAATGATTGTAGTATGAACCGAAAAAACGTTGTTCGTAAAGACTTTTATGTATGGAAGTTCAGGATTTTCGGTATTTTCATCCGTTAAAAATCCCTGGCTGTTCATGACGAATTTTTTTTGAATGCCCTGAACCACGTTCACAATGTTGGCAATAATTGGGTATTCAGTAATTTGAACTTTTATTTTTTGAGGGAAAACTTTTTCCACCATGATTTTTTCATATTCGGGATGAATGGCTTTGATATCTTTGCTGATTTGGTTCTCATCAATAAAGAAAAGGTTTTTATTTTTCTGTTTTTTGAGGAGTTCGTTCACAGCATCGTCATTGGTGATTTTGGTTTTATCTTCATAAATTTCCCAGCTTTTTACATCAAAAAAATGTGAAAAACCAATAAGATATACAAGTCCACCGATGGCTGCCAATGAACCTAAAATGATAAAAAATCTTTTGATTTTTGAAAAGCTTTTGGGCTGGATGCTTGGAACTGCCAAGATTTTTTTTCTTTTGCCACGTTTAAAAAATTTCGTCGGAAGAGACGGTTTTTTGATATACGGCGAGCGGAGTTCGGAAATCCGACTGGTCGTTCCAGTTTTCTTCTTTTTTGAAAAGGGAAAAAGCCCCATGGTGGTCGAAAAATCTACCACCTAAAAATAAAGGAAACCGATCAAAGTGACAAGGAGAAGTCCAAGATAAATTTTGAGCAAAGGCTTGAAAAGCTTGCGATTGCCAAATAAATAGACCAAGAAAACTTTTTGGAACATGTTCAGGAATGTCACCAATAAAATAACATTTTTGGCTTCATCCATGGTGATGAGTTTTCCTGCACTTGCTGCTGCGGAAATAACAAACGGATCATCAATGGCAAAAAACGCCATAAATGCCGCTACAAAATAGTAAATATTAACACTGGTATACGAAAGAATGATTTTTGAAACGAGCAAAGCTCCGGTAATAAATCCGCCGAGTTTTAGTGCTTCTTTGAGTTCAAACGGGGTTTTAAGATCCGTGGTCTCGATCATTTTGTCTTTGCGTTTTTTGAAGAACAAATAAAGTCCAACAACCATTAAATAGATAAACATCATGGCGATTGGCACAACTGTTCGCGCAAAAAGTTCAGCGTTTAATGCTCGTAAAAAGATAAATGTGCGCAAAAAACTTACACCGCAGGCCAAGACGATTCCGGTGATAAAAGGTGTTGTGACTTCCGGGTAGTTTTTGCTTTTGCTGGCTAACGAAAGGGAAGTCGCAGTACTGGAATATAAACCTCCGATCAAACCTGAAATACTAATGCCTTTTTTGTTGCCAATGGTTCTTACGAGGATATAACCAAGGAAACTGATTCCTGAAACTAAAACTACTAAAAACCAGATGTTGTATGGATTTAAAACTTGGATTTGATCAAAGGCACTTGGCGGCGGAGTTGTCGGGAAAATTGAGTTATAAACCTGATGGTCGTAATATTGGTTTGGGAGAAACGGTAAAACAATGAAAGCAATAATGGAAAATTTAATCGTATCGTAAATTTCTTGGGTGTTGATTTGGTAAACGGCTTTATGAAGAACCATCTTGATGGAAAGGATCAAAGTGACGAGAATCGCTAAAATCAGGGCGAACTGGCTGTAGCCAACCATGGTCATTCCTCCCAACAAAAATACGACGATTGTACTGATTTCGGTTGTGATGCCGATTCTTTGGCGTGCGATGGCTAAATAAACGTAACTGGCGAGCGTTAGAAGCACCAAAGCACTGAAACACATGATGAAGAGGATTGGACTGAATGTTTTTCCTAAAAACGCAGCTAAAGCACCAAACAAACAGATCAAAATATCGGTGCGAATGCCAATCTGGCTGTTGCCCTTTTTGTGTTGTTTGGCTTTTTCACGTTCCAAGCCAATAAGCGCACCAATAATAATGCTTGTGCCAACCGCAATGAGAGTATTGAGAAGATCCATTTGGTTTTTGTTTTGATTTTTGTGTTATTTAATCTGATGATTATACCATTTTTTACATCAAAAAGGAACCTCACAATGCATGGAGGTTCCTTGGAAAGTTGCGTTTATTTTTCACACCTGGGATTTATTTTTTAGCAGGTGCAAATGCTTTAACAGCATCGTCAAGCGCTTGGAGCAATACTGCTTTGCGAACTTTAGCTTGAGCTTTATTCTTGCGCTTGCGGAGTTTGCTCTTTGGGCGGGTCGAATTCATGGTGTTAAGACCGTGTTGGTGGTTGATGTGTTTGTTCGACATAACGTTAAATTGTGATTAAGGCCTTAGTATTTAAGCGAAAAAGGGGTTTTAAGTCAAGGTAAACGTGGTTTTGGCTGTGTTTGGAGGTAGGGGCTGAAGTTATTCACAGTTTTGCTGGTTTTTTACTGTAAAAATCATGAACGGTTTTTGTGGGCAAAGTTAGGTTCAACTCCTAGAGTTTTTGCAGGTAACTTTGGTAGGTTTGGCTCTTCTTTATGCGGTCGGCGAGGGCTTTGTCGGTTAAACTTGGGGCTGTAAGCTTGGCAGGGGAGAGAATGTTGTCTAAATCTTGTTCCGTCATGAATTTTTGGTCTAAGACTTCTTGTTTGAGGGTTTTTCTTTTGTGAAGCGCTTCTTTCACGAGTTCTGCCGTGATTTTGTAGCCTAAATATGGTGAAAGGCCTGTGGCAAGGCACAAACTTTGTTCCAAAAGTTGCTGACATCGTTTTTTATCGGCTTGGACTCCTTCAACACAAAAAGTTCTGAACATGTGGCAACCATTCGTTAAAAGTTCCATCGACCATAAAAGATTGTGCATGATCATTGGGGTCATCACGTTGAGTTCCAATTGGCTGGCCTGGACTCCATAATTAATGGCTGTGTCGTTGCCCACGATTTGGAATCCAATCATATTGATGCATTCTGGAATGGATGGATTGATTTTTCCTGGCATGATGGAAGAACCGGGTTCAACTTCAGGAATAATAATTTCGGCAATTCCACCGATCGGTCCGGAAACTAGGAGTTTAAAATCGTTGGCGATTCGTACTAAATCGTTGGCAAGCACGCGCAAACTGTTGGAAGCAATTGTGAACGCATTCATGCTGTGCGTGAGTTCCATTGGGAATTTGGTTGGTGAAAGTTTGAAGCCGGTGAGTTTGCTGAGATTTTTCACCATCAATGCGCGGAATTTTGGATGAGTAGTGATGCCTGTTCCAAGCGCTGTTCCGCCGATTCCGAGTTCCAATAAATGGTTGAAAGATTCTTTGATGAATTTTTGGCTGCGTAAAATTGCTGAACCATATGCTTCAAATTCCTGACCCAAACGAATTGGCACTGCATCTTGAATATGGGTTCGTCCGATTTTAATAATGTTGTTAAACTCTTTGGCTTTTTTGTTGAATGTTTCGCCCAGTTTTTTATTTTCTTCCAAAAGATTATTGAGTTTTAAAAGTGCCGCAAGTCTGATGGCAGTTGGAATAACGTCGTTGGAAGATTGGCCCCAGTTCACGTGATTGTTGGGAGTCACAGGTTTATATTGGCCTTTGGTGTTTGTAGAATTTTTTCCTCCAAGAATTTCGTTGGCGCGGTTGGCTAAAATTTCGTTCGTGTTCATGTTGAATGGAGTTCCTGCACCTGCTTGAAAAACATCCAGAAAAAATTGGTCATCAAATTTTCCGGCAATAAATTCGTCAGCGGCTTTGATAATGGCATCCGCGATTTTTGGTTCAAGTTCTTTGAGTTCTTTGTTGGTAATGGCTGCGGATTTTTTGATGAGTCCAAGTGCAATTTTAAACTCTTTTGGTGCACGCATTCCGCTGATCTGAAAGTTTTCGTGAGCACGAGTTGTGAACGAACCATAATATGCGTCAAAAGGGACATTCACCCAGCCAATGACGTCTTTTTCTTTGCGGAATTTCATAACAAAAAGCTTAGAATATTCGCAGTTATTCTAATGGATTTTTTTATTTTTTCCTATCGTGGAATGTAGAGAATTATTATAATTCGCTGTCGTCTTCAGGTTCGTCCTGATCCAGGATTTCGGTTTGTTGTAACTGCAAATCTTGTGGCTGATTTGGATCTTGCGGTGCTGGAGGTGCAAACATTGGTAAACTATAAAATTCTTGAATTCTTCTTTTGTGATCGTCAGTGGTTTTGAGTAAATCGTTTTCTTCTGCACCTTGAATGTCTTTGCTGTAAGGCATAAAGATATGTTGTTCATCAAAGGCCTGACTTATTTGAACGGCAACTTCCGAACGGATTTTTAAAATATTACAAGGCTGCTGAACCCAGAATTTGAGTGTGAATGTAATTGCGGAATCTGAGAATTTTTTGAATACGATCGAATATTTTGGGCTTCGAAGTACAGAAGGATTGTTCATGAGGATTTTTTCGAAAACGGCCAAAGCCATGTTCAAATCTGAACCGTAACCAACCATCACATCAATTGAAATTCTTCTGACCGGACTTGTGGCAAGGTTAGAATAATTGATGAGTGATTGTGTCATAACATCACTGTTGTAAATCGTGATGTATCTGCGATCAAACGTTTCCAGGGTTGTGGATTGGAAATCCATTTTGTGAACTTTTCCTGTGAAATTTTTGATTTTTAGCGTGTCCCCGATTTTGAAAGGAGCTTTAAATAAGATCAAAATTCCGGCTACATAGTTTTTAATAATATCCTGGAGACCATAACTTAAGCCAAGGATTCCAACACTCACAAGTAAGGTCATGTCGATGCCAACAACTTTGAGTGCCAGAGTGATAGTAATCACAACGATAAAACCTGTCGTGATTTTTTCAAAAAGGTTAATGGCGTTTCTTTGTTGTTGATGTTCAACTTCGATTTTGCGCAGCTTGCTGCGTAAATAGCGGATCGCAAAACCCGCTGCAATAACGATTGCTGCGGCTTCCAAAACCAAAACAAATTTTTCTAAAATCTGTGGAATGAGTGCGCCAAAATCAAGACCTCCACCTGAAGTGGTTGTGTCTGTGGGGATTCCAGTTGTTGTTATTGGTGTTGCCATCTCATCATTATACTAAAAAACGCGATTTTTATCAATTCCCTGTGATTCTTTGTTTCTTTGTTCGTTTATATTCGGGTTTGACATAGTTTTTGATTGTTTTTATAATGAATAGATAAATTTATTTTAATAAAAACAAAAAACAATGGATGATCTTAAAAATACAGACTCTAATACAAACTCGGGAGCTGAATCCATGAGTCCCAGAGTTCCGGTTTCTATGTCCGCAGCTGCTCAACAGGCCACAACGGCTAATGCAGGACCTTCGGGCTCTTCTGTGGTGACCCCACCTGTGCCTGTTACATCTGCACCAAAAAAATCTAATAAAATTCCGCTTATTATTGGTGGAGTTGCTGTTGCTGTTGTAGCGATTGTGGGAATTGTCTTTGGTTTAAAAGGGAATTTTTTCCAAGGTGATTCTCAGGCGGTAAATCCTTTAACAGCCAATGTTGCTGCAATTGCCCGAACATCAGTTATTCCTGGATTTTCTGTTACTGTTGGTCATGGATTGGATGTTGCAAAAAATACACTGAACGTTGATTTGAGTCAGGCAAAAAAAATGAATGTTTTTGTTGATGATGCTGTTGTTCAACGTAATTTTGCTCATGCTTATCTGGTGGCGAATGGTGACTATGCAAATTTTATTAGTGATCTTGCTGCCAAGGATAAAGCAGAAGCTGATGCTTCAAAACCTGCGACTGCCGATGTTGCGCCTCCAGCAGCTGTTCCTGCAGTAACTCAACAAACGATTGAAATGACTGGTGGAGTGAATATGAAGATCGATACTCCTCAAGCAACTCTTGATAATAATATTAATAAAACGGTTAATTTGGAGCCAAAAGCTCAAATAGAAACAAGGACTAATATTATAAAAACTCAGGAAACCGCAACTTCAGAAGTTGATCAAAGAGCAGCAGTTTCAACTAAGGATGCTCAAACGAATGTTTTTTATGATGTTGCTTCCGCTCAGTCTGCAGCCACAAAACCTGCTGATACATCAGGAACTTTGGATAATGCTGTTGAATGTCCTGCAACGAGAGGTACAAATTTTTATGTAAGTTGTGATCTCTCTTCCCTTAAAACCGGTGATTATAAATTGGTCGTTGATTTGAAAGATTCTACTCAACAAGTCATCGATGTTACTTTGAATCCTGGCGCAGCAAGTTGCGATAATTTGCCTAAATTCAGTATTGCTTTTGATCCGTCGATTTTGGTTTTTGATCGTGGAGATCAGAAAGATACTACTGCAAAATTGGTGAATATTAAGACAGATCTTCCTCAAGAATGTAAAAATAAATTTTCCATTAATTTAGTAAATATTTCTAATCAAAAATCTGAAGTTGTTGTTGCATCATGGGATACTCTTCAGGATTTGGAAAATTCAAAATTTGCAACGGAAGGAACGAGTGATTCTCCTGCGCTTATTATTGATAGTTCAGTTCAAGCTTTTGCTGGAAAACAATTGCCGGCTGGCGAATATGATTTCCGTCCTTTTGATCCTCAATCAAAAACAGTTCTTGGTCATTTGCAAATTACAGTGAAAGATGGAAAGAGTTCGGTTGATTGTACAAAGATTCCTCAAGTGAATTTTACGCCTTCCACAATTGAAAAAACTCAAAGTAATCTTTCTCAACAAAATACGGTTTCGATTGCAAATTTCCCTCCCGATGCTTGTAAAATTGATCCAAGCATGACTGATCCAAATGGAAAAGATATCTCAGGGAATTTTGTTTTTGATATTCAAAATCCAAAAAGTTTTGTTTTGAATTCACCTACAAATGCCAACACTGCTCTAACAAAAAATAGTGCAGATGTTGTGTTGAATTTCCCGGCTTATGCTGATGAGTTTGCAACACCAGGTGATTATAGTCTTACGTTGAACAACAAAAGCAATAACGGTGCTCAATTAGGAATGGTGAAAATTCATGTTGGTGAAACGAATAAAGTTGCAGATATTGTTCCGGTAAAAACAAAAACACCTCCAAAAAATCCTGTGATTGCGGATGTTGCCCCAGAACCTACGCCAGTTCCTGCACCAACTCCGGAACCTTCACCTGTTGCAGATACGTCAAAACCAGCAGTTGATGCTTCGAAAACGACGGATATTGCACCAAGTCCAACACCAGAACCAAGTCCAACACCGACTCCTGAACCAAATCCGGCAGCAGCAGATTTGACGCCAACTCCAGAACCAAGTCCAACACCAACTCCAGTTCCGGGGTCGCTGTTGGCTCCAAAGCTTGTTCCTTTGCCTCAACCAACTCCAGCAACACCAACTTCTGCATCAAACTCTACAAATTCTGCTGTTGATTGCCGAAGTTTAGTAGGGGACGCAACTTATACTGCTGAAGATTGTGCTTTGGCTCAACAACTTCAAAAACAAGGTATTATTACAGGTGCGCTTCGTCCAAAGGATTCTATTAAGCGTTATGAAGCTGCATTGTTGGTAGTTCGTACGCTTGGCCTTCCGGAAAAAAGCGATTGTGCTTTGAGTTTGTATAAGGATTTGGATTTGAAAGCTTCGTATATTTCTCAATTGTGTACGGCAAATACCGCAGGAGTTATTAAAGGTTATGGAAATTCTGTGATGTTACCTTCAAAAACGGTTACATATCGTGAATTTGCTCGTATGCTTGTGAATGGTTATGTTTCTGCAGGAATTGTGAATGTTCCACGAAGTTACGCTGGTGTTGCAGCAGCTTTGAACTTTAAAGTGGAAAAAGATAACGATTGGTTTGGTTTTGCGCTTCAATTCTTGGTGAATCGTTCGGTTGTAACGATTGATGAATTAAAATTGGTGAATCTTGATAGCCCAATGACACGCCTTCAAGCACTTCAACTTTTACAGGTTGTTTTGGCAAATATTCAGAAATAAGTCACTTTGTGGCTTGTAATAATCAAAAGATCCTCCCATAAATCGGCTAGCGGAGGATTTTTTGATTGTCTATAATGAGCACGGTTTTAGAAGGTTCTTATCTTTTACGTTATGAAAAATTTTTTACGAAAAAATATGGTTGTGGTGACAGCGATTTTGGCTGTCAGCGTTTTATCTGCTTGTACTCAAGATGATTCGGTCCAGGTTAAAAGTTATAACAATGATATTGTTCAGATTCAAAAGGACATGTTTACCAAAGCTGAAGATGCCAGTGCGGTGTTTCAACAGCAGAATATTGACCCTCAAAAGGTTTTGACGACTCTTCAAGGGATTCAGGGTGAAATTAACACGAGCCATGATAAGTTTGTGAAAATGGAGGTTCCAAAAGGTGCAGAAAGACTTTCTGAAGCTATGGAGAAGTTTTTCCAGGTAGAAATTGGTGGTATCCAAAAAATTATTGTTGGGGTTCAACAAATTCAGGGTCATGAAACTGATCCAACAGCTGCTCAAGCTTTTACGGATACATTTGCTCAATTTAGCAGTCAAGAAAATGCGGCTCTAAAAGATTTTTATAGCACTCAACAAGCGGTTGCTGATAAATATGGTCAGAAAGTTGTTCAGACCGATGAGAATTAATTCTCTGATTTATTTCTCGTAAAACTAACTATCGTAAACTAAAAGAAGCAGCCTTTGAAAGCTGCTTCTTTTGATGTTGCGGGTTTTAACTTCAACGCATTTGAAATCGAATGGTTCTGAGATTTAGTTGTTTGATTTGCCATTACGTTTTCGTTCGTTTTCGTTGAGGAACTTCTTGCGGATACGGATAGATTTTGGAGTGATTTCAACAAGTTCATCGCCTGCAATGTATTCCATCGCTTGTTCAAGAGACATATCAAGATGAGGAATCAAACGGATCGCTTCATCGGAAGAAGTTGTACGCATGTTGGAAAGTTTCTTTTCTTTACATGGGTTCACAACCAAGTCATCGCTCTTAGAATTTTCACCAATGATCATACCTTCGTATAAAGCTACACCTGCTCCGATAAACATTTTGCCACGTTCTTGTAAATTCCAGAGAGCAAAACCTACGCTCACGCCTTGTTCAGCGGAAATCATTACTCCGTTGATACGGCCCTGGAGTTCACCTTTATGACGTTCATATTGATAGAAACTGTGATCCATCAAACCTTCACCACGGGTATCCATGATAAATTCTGAACGAAGACCAAGGAGTCCACGAGTTGGAACCAAATATTCCAATGTTGTTTGGCCGTTGTCGGTTGTCATGTTTTGCATTTCACCCTTACGTTTGCCGAGTTTTTCAATAATTGATCCAGCGTATTCTTCAGGTACGTTGATGATGAGCTGTTCAATCGGTTCCATTTTTTCACCGTTGATAGTTTTCATAATCACCTGAGGTTGTGAAATTTGAAGTTCAAAACCTTCGCGGCGCATGTTTTCAATCAAAATTGAAAGATGCAATTCACCACGACCGGAAACTTTATAACCGTCAGTTCCTTCCATAGGTTCAACTTTCAAACCAACGTTGGTTTGAAGTTCACGTTCCAAACGATCTTTAATATGACGAGTCGTAACGAATTTACCTTCTTTACCAGCGAAAGGTGAGTTGTTTACCAAGAAGTTCATGGTCATTGTCGGTTCGTCGATTTCAAGCAATGGCAATGGGTCAGCATTGTCTGTATTACAAACAGTTTCACCAATTGAAATGTCCGGGATTCCAGCAATGGAAACGATGTCTCCGCATTCTGATTGAGGAATTTCAACTTTGGCGAGACCTTCAAAATTGAAAAGTTTTGTAATTTTTCCACTAACAACTTTGCCATCACGTTTGCAAACAGAAACGTTTGAACCGTTTTTGATAGTTCCACGAGTCACACGACCAAGTCCGATACGGCCGATATAATCGTCGTAAGCAAGGTTTGTGATTTGAAGTTGAAGTCCTTCAGCGCCTTTATCTGGATATGGCTGAACGTGTTTTACAATCATTTCAAAAAGAGGAGTAAGATCTTTGCCTTCGTCTTCCATGTTCATTTTGGCAATACCTTCACGTCCGATGGTATAAATAATTGGGAAGTCCAATTGTTGATCATTAGCACCAAGTTTTACGAAGAGATCAAAAACCATGTCCACTACAGCGTGAGCACGTTGATCTTTACGATCGATTTTGTTGATCAAAACGATTGGGCGAATACCAAGTTTCAAAGATTTGGAAAGTACGAATTTAGTCTGAGGCATTGGGCCTTCTTTAGCATCAACGAGTAATAAAACGGTATCAACCATTTTCAAAACGCGTTCAACTTCAGATCCAAAGTCAGCATGTCCTGGAGTATCAACGATGTTGATTTTGATATCTTTATAATGAATTGAGGAGTTTTTCGCCAAAATGGTAATACCACGTTCTTTTTCAAGATCGTTGGAATCCATCACGAGTTCTGCCACTTTTTCGTGCGAATTAAAGGCACCGCCCTGACGGAGCAAGAAGTCGGTGAGAGTTGTTTTTCCATGATCTACGTGCGCGATAATCGCAATGTTGATAATTTTCGACATAAGAATAAAAAAAATTTTGGGCGAAAGAAAATTCTGGCAAATGCACAGAATGCTCGCGGATTATAGCGATAAGCCGCCAAATAGTAAATACTCAGTTTAGACCTTTGGAATATTTACTTCTGGGTTATCGATTTCAGCCAGGATTTTTTCAACTTCAGCTGCATTTTTGGTGGTCATCAGTTTTTGGCGGATTTCAGCAGCACCTACAAAACCTTTGCAGTACCAGCTTAAATGCTTGCGCATTGGCATAAATAATCGTTCGCCAAAAAGATTTTGATGAAGCGCGGAATGTTCTTTGGCAGTATCTAAACGTTGTGTCACCGTGGCTTCTTCGTTTTTAAAAAGCCATGGATTGCCAAAAGCCGCGCGGCCGATTAAAGCCCCGTCCGTGCCGTATTTTTCAATTTTTTCCAAGGCATCGCCAATATTTTGAAGATCACCGTTGCCTAAAACTGTGGTGTTAGTTTGATGAATAATTGTTGCAGCTCGTCCGATGGCTTCCCAGTCGGCTTTTCCGCTGTAGCCTTGTTTTAAGGTTCGTCCGTGAATGGAAATGTTAACAGGTTCAACTTCCAATAAATGTTTTACCCATTCTTCGATCGTAATTTGGTCGTAGCCGATGCGGGTTTTAAGGGAAACAGGCAAAACTTTTCGGGGAATTTTTGGAGCATTGTTGGTTCGGATTTGTTCAATTGATGGCGTAACTTTGGCTAGTTGGTCCATGGTTTGCAAATTCTGGTCGCTGTTTGGAAGTGGTTTTCCGTTTGGATGTTGTCGAACCCAATCAATAATATCTTGAGGAAGTCCAACTTCTTCAATGGTTTTGCCGGCGCCAAAATCTTCACAGGCTTGGCGGGTTTTACGGACAATTTCTTTGGCAATTTCGGGAGTTCGGATTAATGCGGCACCGGCGCCTTTAGAAGCAATACTTCCAGCAGGACAGCCCATATTAATGTCCACACCATCAAATCCAAGTTCACAAACTACAAAAGTGGCTTTGTAGAAAGCTTCCGGCGTTGATCCAAAAAGCTGAGCCACAACTGGGCGCTCGTTTTCGCCATATAAAAACGCAGCTAAAGTCTTGGTCGCGCCTGCACAAATGCCTTCAACACTCGTAAATTCCGTGATGTTTATATCCGGTTTGCCATATTTGGCCGTAATCGAACGAAACGGTGCGTCAGTCACGCCATCCATTGGGGAAAGCGCGATAATCGGTTTTTTCAAATTGTTCCAGAATCCTTTTTCCATAGGTGCTATTGTGTTGCCCGGCTGCGCCGGGCTTGGTGAAAGTGGGCATATATTAAAAGAAACCTGCCATAATGACAAGTCTCTTTTTCTGTGGTCTGATTATGCTTCAAACTATTTTTCTGGATGGTATGGAAGAGCAAAATCAGTATTTGCAATCATTGAACCGTTTTTGATGAGCATAATCGCAGCTCCGCGTCTTTGACGATTGGCATCGTTGGAACCGCCAACAAGATAGATATGCGTTCCTGAATCATTTTCAACAATATGATCAGCAAGGGGTTTAAAGTTTAAAAAGGTCAGTTCTTTTGTGTCATCTGGATCAACAACCTTCACTGCAATAACAACATTTTTCCCTTCTTTGTTGTCAGCTGTTTGAGCATCAACTTTTTTCCATTCAATTTTTCTTTCACCATTTTTTTTATTACTTTCAACCAGCATGACAGCTTTCATGTTTTTTTGTTGAGGTTTATCTTTTCCGCCTTCAACAGCTTGAGCGTTTGCAAATGTTTCCGGGCTAATGTTAATTTTTCCAGATTTGATCATGGCAAAAAACTCTTCTTTGGTTGTTGGAATTGCACTTACTTCAAGCGGTTTTTCAGCTTTATTGTTCAATGCTGAATTTGAAGGCGCAGCATTTGAAACAGATTTTTCTTCAGATGGTTTTGGAGTTAAGGCACTTCTTACTTTATCTTGAATGTTTGTCATTCCATCACGCACATCTTCATAGAGTTCTTTATATTTTTCAGGAGCAAAAGCGTACCCAACAATTCCAGCTCCGGCAGCAATATTTATGGTGATAGCCGCTGCCATTTTGAAAGAACTCAAAGATTTTTTCGTTTCATCACGTTTTTCATCAACAGCTTTTTCTGATTTGGTTGGTGTTTCAACGCCGTTGGGTGTATTTCCTGGTTCTCTAAGTTCAGGATCTGGTGAAAAACGGATCGGTTTAAGATTCTCTGTTGGTCTTTCACGGCGTGAATTTGTAATACGCACGCTCACTGGAGGTTGAGAATCTCCTGGTTCGATGCGAATTGTTTTGCCTTTTTCATCCACTGGTTTGGTTTCTTCTGGCTCTTGTAGGCCAGGACCTTCTTGCCATGCTGCCATAAGTTTGAAAATTATGATTTCAGATACGTATAACGCACTTTGGGTCAAAAAATTACAACCCGGGTTTTACAGTGGGTTGAAGGTTACGCGTTCAGCTTAAATTGAGCTTAATCTTTCAGAAGTTCGGTAACTTCTTCCGGTGTTAAATGACGCCATTTGCCACGGCCAAGGCCATCAATCGTGATGTTTTTGATGCGAATGCGTTTGAGAATTTTGACTTCGTAATGAACAGCTTCACACATGCGGCGGATTTGGCGATTTAATCCTTGGATGATGGTAATCGTGAATTGATGCGGGCTGATTTTTTCAACTTTTGCTGGAAGAGTTTTTTGTCCAAGCATCACAATTCCTTTTTTCATTTTTTCCAATGCTTCGGGAGTGACTTGTTGATCAACAGTCACGATATACTCTTTTTCAAAACGGTTTTGGGCTTTGGAAATTTTGTTCACAATATCGCCATCGTTCGTGAGGATCATAAGGCCGGATGATTCAACATCAAGTCTGCCGATCGGGAAAATTCGGGAAGGGAAGTTAATGTAATCAATAACGTTATTGTTGGCATTGGGATCTGTTGTGCAAATAACGCCAAAAGGTTTGTGAAAGGCGATGTAGATTTTTTCTTTGTTTGCAGTCACCGGTTTTTTGTTTACAAGAATTTTTTCTTTTCCAGTTACTTGATCTCCAAGTTTGGCTTTTTGGCCGTTAATGCTCACTTTTCCGGTTCTGATGAGTTCATCAGCTTGGCGGCGGGAGCAGATTCCGGTTGAAGCTAAAAATTTATTGATGCGGGTTTTTGCTTTTGGATCATTCATCGAGTGGTTGTGATTAATTATGAGCGTGTCCGTGAGGAGTGGTTTTTACTTTTAACACATCCTGGTTCTTTTTGAAATACTTAGGAATAAAAACTGCTGCGATGAACGTGGAAATTGGTACTGCCAAAATTAAGCCAAGAGATCCAGTTAACGTACGTACGATTTCTGTGGTGATGATTTCTAAATTGATGATGGTTGAATAATCGTATTTGCTGATTTTGTCTCCGGCGAACAATAAGAGCAGGGGAAGTGCAGCTCCAACATAAGCCAAAAATAAAGTGTTCACGATCGCGGAAATATGATCGACACCAACTTTGAGTCCGCGGTTAAAAAGTTCTTTCCAAGTCATGTTTTGGTTGGCACGATAAAGTTCTTCAATCAAAGAAATTTGGTTGATGACAACGTCGTTTAATACGCCGATTGCACCGATAATAAATGCTGCAAGTAAAATTCCTTTGATATTAAAATTCGATCCGAACATTTGTAATAAGTTGGATGCTTGTTCATCAACATTGCCCGTGAGTTTGGTCCAGTTGGCAAAAATTTCCGTGACGATAACGGTAAAAATAAGGCTTATGCCAATGCTTGCGGCACCAATGTGTGTAAAATATTTAAAGCCGTAAGTGACATATAATGAAATCACCGTGATGATAATCGCACCCAAAACACTGATTAAGACGGGATCTGCGCCATTCACGATTTGGGGCAAAATAAACCAGATAATTACGGTTACGCTTATGGCTAATGAAACAAGTGCTTTCACTCCTTTCATTTTTCCCATCAAAATGACGAGTCCAACAAATAAAAATGCCAGAATATATAATGAAGTTTCACGAACGTAATCGATCACTGCAAACTGATCCTGGCCTTGTTGATCCACTGTGTGAGCAATTAAAAGCACATCGCCGACTTTGAATGCGTCTAAACCTATGGTGTTGAATTCACTATCGGAAACCGTAATCGCTTTGTTCTGCCAAGGTCCGTTTTCCGGTTTTAAATCGTAGGTTTGGATGTATGTTTTAATGCCATTTTCAGAAACTTCCTGGCTTTCGTTTGTGATATTAACAATTCGCGCCTTAAAAAAATCTTGGGTTTGTGAAGCAGAATCCGCAGTATCCAACGACATCGCATCCATGGATTGATCAAGCTGCTGAGATTCTTGCGTTGTTGATTGGTCAGTTTGGGCTTGGGTTTGAGCATATGCGGTTGTGCTTAATCCTGTCGTCGCAATAAGTGCGCACGCAAACATCAGTGTCGTGAGGAGTTTTTTCATAGAATTTTTGAAGACAATAAGAGACAGTTTTTAGCGAACAGAAGCTATCTTAGCACTAATAGTTTTTTTGAAGAAGGTTTATTGACAGGTTGTAGGTTTTTAGTATTATGTCTGCCAAAAAAACTTTTTTATTTTTCTGTTATGGTTGCTCGATCTCCAGAGCTTGCATCAGGTGATGCTGCTGAAACTCCTGATGATATAGATAATAAAGATTATAGAATTATTCAGCCAACAGTTCCTGGGCGACCGATGTCTATTCCTGACCAACTTAAAGATCAACGTTCGGTTGGGGAAATTCAAGCCGGCATTATTGATCGTGTTCGTGAAGTTACACCTGAAGGCGTGATTTTTGCAGATGATAAAGAGAGAAAAATTTTGTTTGAAAGATTTGCAGATCCAGTGGGGAATTTTCCTCCAGATCCAAAGTTTGCAACGGGTTCAAAAATTGTTTTGACTGCTCATTATAATGATAAGGATATTCATGGTCGTTTTCCCCATGATGCTCAACAGATAGAGCAAAATCCTCCTTCATATTTACGTGCTTCTTTGGCGCCACGAGTTGTGGTTCCTAAAAAACCAAATCTGGCGATTTTGAAAGATTTGAATACAGAAAAAATTCCTTTTGTCAGTACTCCAACTGATGCGCAGACATTGGCTATGTTCAATCCAAAAACTAAAAAATGGGAAGCTCAGGTTTTGCCTGCTGGTGAGCTTGGTTCAGATCATTGGGAACGTATGTATCATTATCCGGATGGTTTTATTACGGGAATGGTTTATTACCAGGATCAGGATGGAATTTATGGTTTTCGTGTTGATCAACATATTAACCGTGCTTGTAGAGATGCAAAACGCCGGAAGTTTGAAAATGTATCTCCAGAATTTTTAGAAAAACTTTTTGCAGCACAACTTTTGGCTGATAAACGTTGGATTCCGAAATTAAGCAATGAACCTGGCAATCGTTATTATGGTCGTTTTATTGGATACACAACGAATATGGCTCCGCCTTTGCGTGGTCAGGAAAAAGAGATGTTGTTTTTAGGAACTCCAGTTGGTCCTTATCGTAATGTGGATGTGTTGAAGATTCGCCAAATGGGTCCGCGTCCAGTCACCAAAGGTTTTGGTGATATTAAACATCCAACGAATTATGCTGGTCCGGTTGAACAGTTTGCGCCATTTCAGGATGCCGGTTATCACGAAGCGGTTTTTATGGAAGATTTGGGGAATGGTGAAAAACGTGTTCAGGAAGGGACAAGTGTGAATTATGCTGCGGTGTATTACCGTGATGGGAAACCTTTGGTGAGAATGCCGTCGTTAAAACATGGCGATATTTTGCCAGGAATTACGATGCAATCTGTTGGTGAACTTGTGACTTCTTATGGGTTTGAAATTGATGCTGATCATAATTTGACTCAGGAAGATTTGCAAAGAGCTGATGAAATTTTGGTCACAGGAACTGCGATGACGGTTCGTGGAGTTGGTTCGCTTGATGATGTAGATGGCAATCGTCTTTTTGAAAATAAAAACGGCGATAAAATGGGTGAAGTTGGTCAACGTTTGGCTGCTGATTTTAAAGCTATTCTTGACCGCAAACACCCGGATCCAAAGTTTAATGATTGGATGCAAAAGATTGTGTCTTTTTGATCGTTTCACAATTGTTGTGATATGATTGGAAGCGATAATTTTTAACATTTTTGTTTATGATGATTCTTGTTAACTGGCTCATTTCTGCTGCGGCGATTGGTATTGCTGCTTATATTTTACCTGGTGTTCATATTCAAGGGGGAGTTTGGACATTATTAGTTTTGGCGATTGTGCTTGGTTTAATCAACGCGGTTTTGAAACCGATTCTTAAATTGTTAACTCTTCCAATCACGATTTTAACGTTAGGACTTTTTTCTTTGGTGATTAATGCTTTGTTGATTTTATTGGCAACAGCAATTGTTCCTGGGTTTGTGGTTGATGGTTTCTGGTGGGCATTATTGTTCTCAATCGTGCTTTCACTTATCAACGGTGTATTTTCCTCAATGAAAGACGAGAAATAGTTCGAAATTGGGTTATTGACGTATCTTGACTATTATTGTATAATAGTATGATATAGAAATTAACCCAATACGTTTATGGCTTTTGGAAGACCTGAACAATCAAATACTGGAAAATCAACGCCACCAGAGGCACCAAAAGAAGCTGTGGCTGGAACTGCTCCAAGATTAACAACTAAGCCGCCTCGTAAAGATTCAGGTGTGTGGTCTGCAGTTGTGAGTGCTCGTGAACAAATTACAAATATTTTTGGGGAAGCAAAAAAAGGTAGTAATGGTGGAAAGGCAGCGTAAATTGGTTTTGTAGTTTGTGGAAGTTATTTGATTCAACATTACGAATAGGCTAGAGTTTTCTCGTCTATTCGTTTTTTATTTCTCTATGAAAGTGAAATCATTATTTGCGCTCACGACTGGAATTTTTGTGATGACTCTTGCTGGATGTAGTTCTGCAACTGATATCAACGCTTATCCTGTCACTCAACAAACAGAACAGTCGTTTGAATCACTTACAAGCCGGCAAGTAGTGATGCAATGTACAACCGATATGGCGACTCAGTTCCATATTCACGCTCATTTAGTGATGATGATTGATAAGCAAAATGTGCCTGTTCCAGCGGAAATTGGTATCGATGATGCGACTCAATGTATGCATTCTATTCATACTCATGATGATACTGGAGTTATTCATATTGAGGCTCCAGTTCAAAAAGATTTTACGCTCGCAGACTTTTTCTATATCTGGGGAAAATCTTTCAACAAAGACCAAATTATGGATTCCAAAGTTGATGCGACGCATGGTTTGAAAATGTATGTTGATGGTAAAGAAGTTCAGAGTTTTGAAAATTTAGTGCTTCAAGATACTCAGGATATTTTTATTGATTATTATCTGTTAAAAGATGGTCCTGATGCTGTTCCTGCGTTTTATCCATGGGAAGGTGGAAAAACGAACACTACGGCAAAACCAATGGCTTAGTAATTGATTTTGGGTCTCAACATAGAAGTTAGTGTCGGATAAAATTTTGGGATTTTTGATGGTTAGTGATATAATTCTAAATAACCGTTTATTTGATTTCTATGCGCAATATTTGGGAGGGAGCCATTAGTTTTGGACTTATTCATATTCCGATAAAATTGTATGGAGCTACAAAAAATCGTGCTCCAAAATTGGAGTATTTACGACAAGGAGATCTTTGCAGAATTGGGTATGTAAAAGTGTGTAAAGCCACTGGTGAAGAGGTTCCGTGGGATAAAATTGTGAAAGGTTATAAATATAAGGAAGGGGATTATGTGGTTTTAACTGATGAAGATTTTAAAAAGGCGAGTCCTGTGAAAACGCAGGTCATTGAGATTACAGATTTTGTGGATGAGGAAGATATTGATCCGATGTATTTTGTGAAACCTTATTATGTCGGTCCGGTTCATCATTCCGATAAAGTGTATCGATTGCTTTTGGAAGCCATGAAACGTTCAGGGAAATTGGGTATTGGAAAGTTTGTGATGAAAAGTAAAGAACAGTTGGTTGCCCTCAAAGCTGAAAAAGATTTTTTGGTGTTGAATGAACTTCGTTTTCCTGAAGAGATTAAAGAACCTGTGGATGACGTTACTCCTAAAACTTCAGAGCTTTCCGAACAGGAATTGGGCATGGCGATTAAATTGATTGAAAAAATGTCTGTTCCTTTCAAGCCTCAAAAATATCATGATACATATACCGATGAACTGGAAGAAATTATTGAAGCAAAAGCCAAAGGTAAAACGCCAAAAATTAAGAAAGTAAAAATTTCTAAAGCTACCAAGGTTCCGGATTTGATGTCTACGTTGCGGGCGAGCTTGCATGCGACGGTTAAACATCGAAAAAAGAAGTCAGTAACCCGTTAATTTGTGTCGCTTTTAAAATATATAAAAAAACGAACTTTTACCAAAACACCTGAACCTGCCGGGAAGCATCGGCATGTTAAAAAAGGCAAAAAACTGACGTTTGTGATTCATGAACATCATGCATCGCATCTTCATTTTGATTTTCGTTTGGAAATGGATGGAGTTTTAAAAAGTTGGTCCGTTCCCAAAGGTCCGTCGTTGGATCCAACGGTCAAACGATTGGCTGTGGAAGTGGAAGATCATCCTTTTGAATATGGGAAATTTCATGGAGTTATTCCTGCGGGAAATTACGGAGCAGGCAGCGTTTATATTTGGGATAAAGGAACTTATGAATCTGTCCATACTGATGATCCAAAAGAAAGTGAGAAAATTTTATTGAGAGAATTAAAAAAAGGTCATCTTAAGTTTGTGATGAACGGGAAAAAGTTGAAAGGTGAATTTGCTTTGATTCGAACCGGAATTCCTGGGCCAAAAAATAATTGGTTGCTTGTGAAAAAGAGTGATAAGTATGCCGGAAAATGGGTCGATGTTCAGCCGATTGAAAAACCACAAAGTAAAACGTCCAAACTTTTTGCTAAACCAAGAAATGTTCAAGCCGCAGGTGCTGCACGTTCGGAAAATCCGGGATTTATTAAGCCGATGTTGGCAACTTTAGTTAAAGAACCGTTTGATCGTAAAGGTTGGATTTTTGAGGTGAAATGGGATGGTTATCGTGCGCTTGCTTACACCGGAAAAGAAGGAGTGAAGTTGTTATCGCGTCACGATATTTCTTATAATGAAGATTTTGCTCCGATTGCTGAATCCATGGGAAAAATTGGTTTTGACGCAGTTTTTGACGGAGAAATTGTGGTGGTTGATGAAAAAGGAAGGTCAGATTTTCAGTTACTGCAGCAATTTCAGAAAACTGGAAAAGGAAATATTGTGTATTACATTTTTGATTTGTTGTTTTATAAAGGCAAAGATTTGCGCTCAATGCCGCTTTTGGAAAGAAAAAAATTATTAAAAAAAGTTTTACCAAAACTTCCTCGAGTTCGTTTGAGTGAATATATTGTGGAAAAAGGGAAAGCTTTTTTTGAAGCTGCTGATCAGAATCAACTTGAAGGTGTTATGGGGAAAAATGGTTTAAGTACATATCATGCGGGATTGCGAACGAGCGATTGGGTGAAAGTAAAAACGTATCAACGGCAAGAAGCTGTGATTTGCGGATTTACAGCACCAAGAAAGAGCAGAACTTCGTTTGGAGCACTTGTTATGGGTGTCTATGAAGGGAATGATTTAGTTTACGTCGGTCATACTGGTGGCGGTTTTGATGATAAAAAATTGCGTGATGTGAAGAAGGTTTTGGAAAAATATGTAACAAAGGAATGCCCATTTAAGGTTCAACCTAAAACAAATGCTCCGGTTCAATGGGTGAAACCAAAATTGGTTTGTGAAATCCGTTTTGCCAATTGGACTCAAGATGGCATTATGCGAGAACCGATTTTTTTGGGAATGAGAGATGATAAAAATCCTCAAGAAGTGAAAAGGGAAAAGGCTCAGCCGGTTGAGAAAGCTGTTTTAAAATCAGGGAAAAAAGTTTCCGGACTTCAACATTCTGCAACTTCTGGTTTAAAAAAAATCCAAGCTTTTACGCATCTGGACAAGGTTTTTTGGAAAAAAGAAGGATATACCAAAGGCGATGTTATTCACTATTATAAGGAAATTTCTTCCTTTATTTTGCCGTATCTTAAAGATCGTCCGGAAATTTTGCATCGTCATCCGCATGGTCCTGATGGTGAAAGTTTTTATCAAAAAAATATCACTGAAGCACCAATTGGGATTCGAACTGAAAAAGTTTTTTCTCCACATGAAGAAAAGTTCATCAATTATCTTATTTGTAACGATCGCGATACGCTTTTATATCTGGCAAATCTTGGCTGTATAGAGATCAATCCATGGAATTCCAGAATTCAGCATTTGGACAAACCTGATTATATGGTTTTGGATCTTGATCCTTTGGATATTGGTTTTGATAAAGTTGTTGAAACGGCTTTGGGTATTTATAAAATTCTTGATTCGGTGGATGTAGAAAGTTTTTGTAAAACTTCTGGTGCGACCGGACTTCATATTTACGTGCCGCTTGGTGGTAAATATACAACGGAGCAAACGGTTCAATTTGCCCATATTGTGATGGAAATCGCACGTCAACAGATGCTTTCTTTCACAAGTACGGAAAGAGTTCCGGCAAAAAGAAAAAAGTGTGTTTATTTGGATTTTCTTCAAAATCGTCAGGGACAATCTTTGGCTGCAGTTTATTCACTTCGACCAAAACCTAAAGCTCCAGTTGCAACGCCTTTGCTTTGGTCTGAAGTCAAAAATCTTAAAGACCCAACGGTTTTTAATATTGAAACTATTTTTAAACGTCTCGATAAAAAAGGGGATTTGTGGAAAGGAGTTTTGGGCAAAGGGATCGACATGGCAGCCACTTTGAAAAAATTGGAAAAGAAATATAAAAGCGTGTGAAATCCATAAAATGCTTGATCTCTGCTTTTTCTCGTGGTACCTTTTTATTCGAAGGTAGCTTTTTAAATTAATTATGTCGAGCGCGGAAAGCAAATTAGGGCCAATCAAAAAGGGATTACTGGAATTTGTTTTATTAAAATTAATTTCAGTTCATAAAGTTTACGCTGCGGATATTTTAAAGTTTTTAAAAAATACGCAGTTTGCAACACAAGAGGGAACGCTTTATCCACTTTTAAGCAAAATGCGAAGAGAAGGAACCGTTGATTACGAATGGGTGGAATCTGAAGCAGGTCCGCCAAGAAAATATTATCGTCTTACTCCAAAGGGCAAAGAACAGTTGGAAGACTTGATGAAATATTGGAAAGAAATTCACAAAACTATTATTAATTTAGGAAAAATCTATGAATAAAGTTATTACCATCAATTTGAATGGGAAAGCTTATCAACTGGAAGAGGAAGGTTGTAAAGCTTTGCAACATTACTTGGACCAGGCTGCGTCCAAACTTTCCGACAATCCGGATAAAGAAGAAGTTGTCCGTGATTTGGAACAGGCTTTTGCGGAAAAATGTGATCAGTATTTGTTTCCGCATAAAGATGTGGTTTTAACGAAAGAGATCCAAACCATTTTGGAAGAAATGGGTCCGGTTGATCCAGCGAATGAAAAAAGTGAAGATAAAAAAAGTTCTGGAAAACATGGTTCTGCCCAAAGTGCAGCGGGAGAAGAGGGTGCCAATAAATCTGATCAAGGCCGTCAAAAGCGTTTATATCAGATTCTGGACGGGGCTTACATCAGCGGAGTTTGTAATGGTATCGCCGTTTATTTTGATGTTGATGTGACCTTGGTGCGTGTGATTTTCGTGATTTTAACGATTCTTACCCATGGTGCTTGGATTTTAGTGTATTTCTTGATGATGGTGATTGTGCCGGTTGCACGAACTGCGGATCAAAAGGCTGAAGCTCATGGTCAACCTTTAAATGCAGCAGAACTTATCCAGATGGCGAAAGATCGATATAAATCGATTGAAAATGACAGTGAAATCAAAAAATGGAAAGAGGAATGGAGTAAAAAAAAACAAGATTGGAAAGAAAAAAGAGTTGAATGGAAAAAAGAGTGGTACGAAAATAAAGCAAAAGCCCGCGAAGCTTGGGCAAAAAATCATTCGTCACATGAAGCACACCAAGAAGAGGTGAAAGATTTTCACAAAAAGAGAGCTGAAGATGTTAAAAATAAGCATGAGAACGCAAATCAAAATGATTATAAATATACTTATAAATACAAAGGGAATAAGTATGTTTGGAAGGATAAATGGCAGGAAAATTATGATCGCGCCATGCAGAATGCCGAAAAGAATTTCACTCAAGGCATGAGTGATCAGGATTTTGGTTTCTATCGTGCATCAATGGCTGGCTCAGGATTGTTTTCTTTTTTGGGAACGCTGATTTTGATCGCTTTGGCCCTGATTTGCGCGTTTGCATTGTGGTCTTTGTACACAACCCATTTTGTTTTTGGATATGCCATTGGCCTCAATGATCCGCTTTGGATGGTTGGAGTGTTTGTATTTTCGGTCTTTTTAATGTTCTTTTTGCCGTTTAAATTGCTTGTCCAAGTGACAAAGCGTCATGCAGCATATGTTATGCCGTTTTACAGCTATTGGGGTGCGGCGTGGACAACGTTTATTTGGTTGCTGGCGATTGGAACTGCCGTTTATACCGGTTTACATTTGTTCCCTCAGCTTAGCGAAATTTTGAGAAATATATGGATGCACTTTCCTTGGAATCCTGTGAAATAATTTTATGCCTGAAGGTCCTCAAGTAAAACGAGTTGGAAATATGATTGCAAAGTTCGAGGGAGATTCGATTCTTGAAATCCCTCGAAAACCTGAATCCAAAGTTTTTGATCTGGTTCTGCCTGCAAAACTTTTAAGAGTTGAAGTGAAAGGGAAGAATATTTTTGTGTATTTGAAAGATAAAGAAGGCGAAAAAGTTCTTTATAATCATATGTTGATGTGGGGAAAATGGGATCTTGGATGTGAGCCAAAATCAGGGAATAAATCTTTGAATACCTGTTTTACGTTTAAAAAAGGTTCACTTGGCTATTATGGCGGAGGAATTTTAAAGATTGTGACTGTTGAACAGGCTGAGAAAATGAAAAAGAAATTAGGTCCGGATATTCTTCAGTCCAAAACAATGGAAGAAACTTTTGTAAAAGTTCGGAAATCTCGTAAACCGATTGGAGAAGCCATTATGGCGCAAGAGCTTGTGAGTGGAATCGGGAATATTTATAAATCGGAAGGTTTGTTTGCTGCTCAAATTTATCCGGAGAAAAAAGCCAATGAGCTTTCTGAAGAAGACTATCAAAAGCTTTTTGCGTTTTTACACAAACAAATGACGAATGATGTAACAAGCGGAACTATTATTACAACGACGCCAAAGCTCTTTAAACAAGGCCACAGACGATATGTATACCGAAAATACCATCAGCTGTGTTTGGTCTGTGGAAAGAAAATTGAACGGATGATTCAAAACGGTCGTTCAACGTATTTTTGCCCCAATTGCCAAAAGTGAGTTGCGCAACTGAGTTTGTACTCATTTAAAGTGTTCTAGTGAGCGTTTTTCAAAACTGTAACAGTCTTAATCTGTTTTTCGGTTTTGGTTTTGATGCGGAATCTGATTTTTTCAAAAACAACCATGTCGCCAATCTTTGGGAATTTTTCCAGCTGATTTAAAAGGAATCCAGAAACGGTAGTGTACGATTCGTCCTCAGGTAAATTTGCTTCAAAAAAGCGGTTAAAATCAATGATGCTGATACTTCCTTCAACTGTAAAAGTTCCATCTTTTTCTTCGTGAATCAATGGATCGATCGTATCTTTTTCATCTGAAATTTCGCCAACGATTTCTTCAAGAATATCTTCAATCGTAATGAGGCCGTCCACTTCTCCATGTTCATCTGTCACAATGGCCATCTGTTTTTTTTCTTTCTGGAATTTTCTTAAAAGACTGCTGATTTTTTGGGTGTTTGGAATGTAATAAGGCGTATTTAATACTTCTCCCATGCGGATTTCGTCGTTCGTGCTTGTTTGGATTTTTTTCAATAAATCTTTGATGTAAAGAATTCCGATGATGTTGTCGATATTTTCTTTATAAAAGGGGATTCTTGAATATCCTGATTCAATGATTTGAGAAAGGTTTTCTGATAAATGATCGTCAATATCCAGCGCGAAAATTTTTGAACGGGGAGTCATGATTTTTTCAACGGAGATGTCTGAGAAATCAAAAACGTTATTGAGCATTTCGTGTTCATATTTTTTGATGACGCCGGCTTTTTGGCTATCATAAAGGATTGATTTGAGTTCTTCCTGGCTTAATTTTGATTCGGCAAAACTGGTTTGATCTCCAAAAATTTTAAGAACGATATTACTGGATGCTGTAAAAAATTTGGTGATGAAGAACGATAATTTTGATAGAAGATAGATGGGTCGTGCTGCAAAAAGTGCGAATTTTTCTGAGAATTTTATGCCAAGAGATTTTGGAATAAGTTCACCAAAAATAACACTCAAATAGGTGATGGAAATAATGATGAAGATAAAACTGATCGATTCAGCATTATTGGCAATCAAGGGCCAGCTGACGCTTTTTAATAATGGTGAGATTAACTGTGCAAGATCAGCACCAGCAATCGCAGAAGCGATGGTTCCGGTTAAGGTTATTCCAACTTGAATCGTTGCAAGAAAGTCTTCGGGGTTTTCCTGAAGTTTCGCGATGATTGCGGCATTTTTGTTGCCTTGTTTGACCAATTCTTTAATTCGGGTTTTTCTTAATGAGATGATTGCCATCTCTGTTCCAGTGAAAAATCCGTTCAATATGATCAGCGCTAGGACAATAATTATTTCAATCAACGATTTTTCATGAAGTGATAAATTGATCTGTGTTTTGTAATATTTTGATTATATCGTTAATCATCCCTGATCGCTACTTGTAGGCTTGATTATCTGTTGTTTAAGTTTTTGTCTGGAATGTTAAAAGCATCAAATCTGAGTTTGGTTGAGTTTGGAAGTTCAATCTCAATAAACCGTGAGCCTTGAATACTTTGTGCAGTTGCATAGTCAAAAACAAATGAAGGTGCTTTTTGACCGTTTTTAATTCTGATTTTATAGGTTAAAGTCATCGGAACGAAGCCACTTTTTGATACTGAATAGCCATCACCTTTCATGGTAGTTCCGTCCTTTAAATTCCAACTGTTATCTCTAAATAATTTTTCAACGGTTGGACCGTACACTACAAAACTGTCTCCGTCTTTAATAACGTAGTAATCCAAAGGTTCAAGGTCAAAAATACAGAAAATATCTTGTTTGATTGAACCGTTGGGGCATGTTGTTGAAGCCACTTGAGCGACTTTTTTTGCTGGTTGCAGATTAAGCGCACCAAAATTAAATTTTCCTTGGCCATAGAGAACTGCAACAACTGTTACAACTGCAATGGAGCCAAGTGCAATCCAGAGTCCAAGTGGGTGTTTTTGTTTTCGCATAAACATATTATTAATTTTTGTATTATTTTAATTATACCATGTTTCGGTGTTTTTGTGAACTAGTCAGCGTTATTTTCTGTAATTTTTTTGTCATAATTTTGTACCTAAAATGGCACTAGCGTATTGTATAATATATGTTGTAATACAAAAAATAATTATTAACCAAAAACAAATATGGAAGAAAAACAAGACTATCAAAATTTGCTTTCAGAGATTATTGCAAAGCAGATTGTTATTTTAGGACCAAACATTGCTGTACTTAAAGCACGTAATGTTCAAGGTCTTACCGTTAGTGATGATGGAAAAGTTACGGATATTCAAGGTGAACCAAGCGTTGCTCTTCAAAAATTAGTTGATGAGTACGTTAATCTTTCTGGTGAAATTGTTCAGAATACTTTGAGTTCTGTTTTCGCACGATATCCAACTATCAAACATTAAAAATTAAATAACTTTTTCATTCCTTACTTTCCCTTTTTCTTTTTAATTATGAAAACAAAAAATATTTATTCTAAGTTTTTGATTGCACTTGCGGTGGTTCTTCCAGTTACTGCTTTTGGTCAAATTATGCTTCCATCTACTGCTTTTGCTCAAGCTGTGGCTACAGGTGGTGATTTTGGTGCTTATGTTGCTGCAAACTGGATTGATATTCCTTTTATTCTTCTTGTTTGTATTGCGGCTTATTTTGCTGTTCGTTCAGCATTTTTATATGGAGGAGTTATTGGTGAGGCTTTAAAAATCTTAAGCGTGGGAATTTTCCTTTTAGCCGCTGAAGAAATTTTGGGCTTCGTTCTTTTAGATGAAGTTGCTTTCAATAATTCTTTCTGGGTTTATATTGCGGATGTCGTTCAGTTTATCGGGGCGATCATGATTGCTTTTGCTCTTTTCCGTTTATATTCCGGAACAAAAAAACAGCTCGGTACTTCAACAAAAAAATAAAAACACAATAAATGATTTTCAATATTTTTGTTATCTGCATTGCGGTTCTTGCCGTTGTCGCTGTCGTAAGCTCAATTTTGATTTATCGTAAAAGTCATAAGTTAGAGCTGGCCGTGAAGGCAAAGGAAAATCAAATGAACCGCAGAATGTATGAATTGGCTATTCTTAAGGAGCTTGGCGAACGCGTTGGATATTCTTTGAATGTTCAAAATATCGTTGATATTATCGTGGGATCGCTTCATCAGTTTATTGAATATAGTGCGGTTTCTTACATGTTGCTTGAACCGGAAAAGGTGATTTTCAAAATTCATTTGGAAAAATCTGTTTCCCGCGGATTTGTGGATGAAGTTTGCGATAGAATGTTGAAATCTTTAGGTGCACTTTTAGATAAAGAGATTACCAAAAGTGAAGTTGAAGAAGTTCTTTCCGGGGCGATTATTGTTGATGAAATGAATCAACCAGTGAATTCATATTTTAATATCCCGCTCGTTATTGATAAAAAAGTTGTGGGTATTTTAACAGTTGCTCATACCGATGTTGGTCTTTATAAAGAAGACGAAATGACCATTTTATATAAAATTACTCAGCAGGCATCATTGGCAGTTACTCGTTTGCAGGATGTTGTGAAAACAGAACAAGGCAAATTAAGTGCAATGGTGGGAACGATGGCTGAAGGTGTGGTGATGGTTGATAACGATTATCGTGTGATGGTGGTGAACGCTGCGGCTAAAGATGTGATTAAGCTAGGCGATAAGCCGGAAGTCACTATTTTTGATTTTATTGATAATTTGGGAGGGACATTTGATATTCGAGGAAAATTAGAAGAAAGTATTAAACTTGATAAGGTTATTTTTACGAAAGAAGTATTGATTGGTGATCGTTTTTTCCAGGTTTTTGTTTCTCCCGTAAAAGCAAAAGATGGTGTTATTAAAGGACAAATTTTAGGAGGAGTGACGATTTTTCATGATATCACTCAAGAAAAAGAGGTTGAAAAAATGCGTGACGATTTTACGAGTATGTTGGTTCATGAACTCCGTTCACCATTGGATGGTATTAAAAAAATGACCGATGTTATTACGAAACTTCATTTGGAAAGTGATGAAAAAACCAGTAAAGAACTTATTCCGATGATTCATACAAGCTCTTCCCGCATGTTGGAATTGGTGAATGATTTGCTGGATTCAGCCAAGCTTGATGCTGGAAAATTTAAAATTTATCCTGAAGAAACTGATCTTAAAAAAGTTTTTGAAGAACGAAAATCTTTTTATGATGTTGTGGCTAAAGAAG
>Ga0070667_100000414_pt1 | contig 45654 bp, 34 predicted proteins | sample KBSS33metaG_FD_64659 | JGI IMG/M metagenome (GOLD analysis project Ga0070667, IMG submission 64659) | Switchgrass rhizosphere microbial communities from Kellogg Biological Station, Michigan, USA - KBS S3-3 metaG | ecosystem: Host-associated > Plants > Roots > Rhizosphere > Soil ...
CGGCGGGCCGTGCAGCAAGGTCAAGGCCGCGTCGAGTTGCCCTTCGCCCAGGCGGCGGCGCAGATCGGTATCGCTGCCCTCCACCAGAACCAGCGGCCGCACCGCCTGCATCGCGCGCGCCAGCCGGGCCAGCGGGCCGGTGGGCAACGAGGGCAGCACGCCCAGCCGCAGGGGCGCTCCCAGCGCGGCAAACCCATCGGGCAGCATTTCGGCCTGGCGAAATTCCCGTTCGATCGTGCGCGCATGGGCCAGCAATCGCGTTCCCGCCGCCGTCAGCCGGATCTGCTTGCGATCCCGCATGAGCAGCGGCGTGCCGACCAGCCGTTCCAGCTCGGCCAGCCCGACCGAAAGGGTCGGCTGGCTCAAGTTGAGGCGCCGCGCGGCAGCGGTGATCCCGCCGGTTTCGACAATCGCCAGGAACTGGCGCAAGTGGTTCCGCTTCAGCATCGCCGTTTTCTAAGGATCGACGCGGTGAAAATCAAATTGCGCCGGCCAGGCGCCGTGGCTGAACGCGGGCTTTCGCGGCCATTCCCGCCCTGTTCAGATCGGCCAGCCTACTCCCTGCGCTTCCATCGGGGACCGGAAACGGAGACATGCGATGAACAGGATCACGGTAATGGCTGGCGCGATCGGCGCCCTGGTGGCCACCACCCCCGCCCTCGCCCAAGTGGCAGACCCCAACCAGCCCGCCAACGATGGCTCGGCCGCGGCGTCGATGACGGCGCCTCCCGGTGTGGTGACGCCCGGCGCCGATCCCGGCGTTGCCGCTGCCAATGCCGATGTGGGCCATGCACTCGCCACGCAGACCGCGACCGAGCACGCCGAACGCGCATCGCAACAGCGCGCATACCGTCAGGCCCTCGCCGCCCGCCGCCAGACCATCGCCCGCATCCATGCCACCCAGGCAGAGCGCGAAGAAGCCTATGGCCGCGCCATGGACGCCTGGCATGCCCAGGTCACCGCCTGCCACCAGGGCAACCGCCAGGCCTGCCTGGCGCCCACGCCAAACCCTGACGATTTTCGCTGATCAGATTGCCATTTCGCCCGATACGGCGCGGGCTTCCTCGGCCAGGATGCCCCGCGTTGCCGCGTGGAAATGCCATGCCGCCCAAAGGCCCGTGGGCGCCAGCAGCAACAGGGCAAAGCGCAGCGAGGCGGCATCCGCGCCATGAGTGCCGGCGATATGGTCGCTCACCAGCCCCACGAACTGCGGCGCGATCACCAGGTTGGCGATATTGGCAAGAAGCAGCGTCAGCGCGCAGGCGGTCGATCGCATCTGCGCCGGCACCACGTTCTGCAGCAGCCCGAACGATGGCCCGATATAGAAGTAGAGCGCCGGCACCAGCAGCCACAGGCATGCCTTGGCCACGGCCAGGTCATGCGTCCAGTAGATGAAGAACGATGGCACCGTGATCACCGCAACGACTGCGGCCATCAGCATCAGCACGCGGCGCGGATCGGCCATGGCGGGCCGCGTCATCAGCACGGCGGTGGCAACCGTTGCCAGGCTGCCCGCAATCAGGTGCATCGGCCCCAGGATGGCGCCGGCTTGGCCCGCGCTCAGTCCATAGGCGCGCTGCAGATAGGTGGGTGTCCACCACATCAGGCCCCAGCCCCACAGCGCCGTGACCGCACCGCCCATCATCAGGTGCATCGTGGCGCGCTGGCGCAGCAGCCAGCCCAGCGCGCGCCACAGCGGGACATGCGGTGTTGCCGTTGCCGCCGGCCGCTCGTCCATCGCGCCGCGCGGCGGCTCGCGCATGGTCAGGAAGATCAGCGCGGCCAGCACCACCCCCGGAATGCCCAGTACCACGAAGGCATGGCGCCAGCCATAGAGATCGGCCACGCGCCCGGCCACGTCGGCACCGATCCAGGCGCCCAGGCACGAACCCAGGGCAAACACCGTCAAGGCCGCCGGTCGCTGTGCCGGGCGAAGCGTATCGGCCAGCATCGAGGTGGATGGCGGCGTGCCGCCGCTTTCGCCGATGCCCACGCCGATCCGCGCAAGCAGCATCTGGGAAAAGCTGATGGTGAACCCGGTCAGGACCGTCAGCACGGACCACGCCAGCAGCGCGCCCGCGATGATGTTGCGGCGGCTGTACCGGTCTGCCAGCGCCGAAACCGGAATGCCGATGGTCACATAGAACAGCGCCAGCGCCACCCCGGTCAACAGGGCCACGCCCGAATCCGTCAGGTGCAGGTCCAGCCGGATCGATTCCATGACCGTGGTGATGACATAGCGATCGGCGATGTTCATCGCATAGACCAGCGAGAGCAGCGCCAGCACGTACCATTGCCTGATCATCGCCCGCCCCCGCCCCGTCATAGCCAAGACCGCCTACTCCGACCGCGCGGGCAATGCCAGCCTCGCTATATTGTGCAATGCAGCATTATTGGCCGGGTTTCCCCGGGGAAAGACTGCAACTCCATGATTTCACGCGCGAACCGGGCGGCGCGCCAGCCAGTTGACGAAGCCCGCCGCCGCGCCCAGCACCAGGCCCAGCGCGCTGACCCCGGTCCAGCCCGCGCCATGCCAGGCAAGTGCGGCCAGCGCCGATCCGGCAGCGCCCAGCAGGAACATGCCGCCCATGAACAGCGTGTTGATCCGCGCCCGTGCACTGGTATCGAGGGCATAGACGATATGCTGGTGCGAGATCAGCGCGCTCTGCACGGCCAGATCGAGCACCACGCAGGCCAGCGCCAGCCCGACCACGCCCGGAAAGGCCATGGCGATGGCCCAGGCCACGATCATCAGTGCCACGCCAGCCACGATCGTGGCATGGGGGCCGCGCCGGTCGGCCACGTGTCCGGCCAGCGGGGCGGCGAGAATGCCCACTGCGCCGATCACGCCAAACAGCCCGGCCACGCTTGGCCCCTGCCCCACCTGGCCCAGCCGCAGCGCCAGCACGCTCCAGAATGCGCTGAACCCGGCAAACAGCAGGCCCTGGGTGATCGCAGCCAGCCGCAGCGCCCGGTGCCGGCGCCACAAGTCCCAGAGCGAGGCCAGCAATTGCGGATAGCGCGGCCCCCCTGCCCCCGCGCGCGAGGCCGGCAGCATCGCGCGCAGCACGCCCGCCGCCACCAGCGCCAGCGGCACGCCAAGCCAGAACATCGCGCGCCAGCCCTGGTGCTGCGCCACCACGCCTGCCACTGTCCGGCTGAGCAGGATGCCGCACAGCAGCCCGGCCATGACTTTGCCGATCACCGCGCCGCTTCGTTCGGCCGGCGCCAGGTGCGCGGCAAACGGCACGATCTGCTGCGCCACCGTGGCAAGGGCACCAAGCAGGAACGAAGCGCCCAGCAGCAGTGCGGGCGATGGCGCGATGGCCGCGAGCACCAGCGCCAGCGCCAGCAGCACGAACTGCCCGGCAATCAGCCCGCGCCGCTCCACCCGGTCGCCCAGCGGCACCAGCAGGAACAGCCCCAGCGCATAGCCCAGCTGCGTCACCGTCGGCACCAAGGCCGTCAGCGCGCCGGGCATCTCTGCCTCGATCAGGCCGAGCATGGGCTGGTTGTAATAGATATTGGCCACGGCCAGACCCGTGGTCGCGGCCATGGCAAGCGTGAGTCCGGGGCCGAGCACGGGCCGGGCAGTTGGGGAAGGACGCACGGAAGCGCCGTTTGAAATGGTGTCGGACATGGGTGATCATCCGGGTTGGGCCGTCCGGGGGGAAACGGTTGCGGCCAGGCTTGGTTGCCCCCTATGGCTCATTGTCGAAGCGATGATAATCCATCGAAATGGCAGTTCAGCATTGCACCATGCGCAACGATCACGCCGGCAATCCGCGCTCCCAATAGGGAGGAGCGCCAAAACGTTCGGCCAGGAAATCGACGAACAGGCGCACTTTGGCCATGCCGCGCCGATCGGGCAGGGTGACGGCATGGATGCCGGTTTCGCCCAGTGGCAGCGCGCCGGGCCGCGCGATGTCGGCCTGCCACCCGGCAAGCACCGGCTCGAGGTGCCCGGCGGCGATGTCCTCGCCCACCAGCCAGGTGGGCAACAGCGCCAGCCCGGCGCTGGCGAGCGCGCTTTCGCGGATGGTATCGGCATGGTTGGTGCGCAGCGGGCCGTCGACGCGCACCCATTCGTGCTGGCCGGCGCGGCTCAATCGCCATCGTCGCGCCCCATCGGCAAAGGCAAAGGAAAGACAGGCATGGCGCGTCAGGTCCTGCGGGCAGGCGGGCCGCCCCTTGGCCTCCAGATAGGCGGGGCTGGCGCAGACCAAGCGCCGCTGCGGCGCCAGGCGGCGCGCGATGAGGCTGGAAGAATCGAGCACGCCCAGCCGCACGGCCACATCGATGCGCTGCGCGGCCAGGTCTTCCACAGCATCGGTGACCGTCACATCGAGCGTGATATCGGGATGGACCGCCATGAACGCGGGCAGATGCGGAGTTACGTGCAGGCGGGCAAAGGTTACCGGCAGGCTGATGCGCAGCACGCCGCGCGCCGCGCCCGGCCCTTCACGCACCACGCGGTTCGCTTCGGCCAGCTGGTCCAGAATCGCGCGGGCTTGCGGGTAATAGGCCTCGCCCGCGCTCGTCAGCGTCACTTGCCGCGTGGTGCGCAGCAGCAGCAGCGTGCCGAGCGTGGCTTCGAGCGCATCGACTTGGCGGGTGAACGAAGAGGCCGCCTGCCCCGCCCGGCGCGCCGCCGGGGCAAAGCCGCCTTCGTCCACCACGGCAACAAAGGCTTGGAGCGCGGCGAACATATCCATCTGCCTGGACCGATCCGCCGCGCCGTCTGCGCGTCAGCCCTGTGGCTGCGTTGCGGCGGCCACTTCGGCGCGGTCACCCAGGATCACGCCCACGCGCTCGTGCAGGCTGGAGGGCGGCACATCGAGAATGCGCATCGTGCCATTGGTGGCAGCGCCGCCGGCCTGTTCCACCAGGAAGCTCATCGGATTGGCTTCATAGAGCAGGCGCAGGCGCGGCTTGCCGCCGGGGCGGCTGTCGGCCGGATAGAGGAACACGCCGCCGCGCTTGATGATGCGGTGCACGTCGGCCACCATCGAGGCGGGCCAGCGCATGTTGTAGTCCACGCCCAGCGGGCCTTCGGTGCCACAGATGCGCTCTTCGATATAGGCCGCCACGTGGGGGGACCACTGGCGGCGACGCGCCATGTTGACGGCGAACTCGCGGTTGCCCTGCGGCATCTGCATCGGCCCGTCGGTCATCCGCCAGGTGCCGATCTCGCGGTCGAGCGTGAATTCATAGACGCCCGTGCCCACCGTCAGCACCAGCAGCGTCTGCGGGCCATAGATGGCATAGCCGGCGGCCACCTGTTCCGTCCCGGCCTGGAGGAAATCGTCCTCGGTCACGTCGCGCCCGGCGCAGGCCTCGGGCGCGCGCAGCACCGAAAAGATCGTGCCGACCGACAGGTTCACGTCGATATTGCTCGATCCGTCGATCGGATCGAACACCAGCAGGTATTCGCCCTTGGGGAAACGGCCCGGAATGGGGTGCAGCGTTTCCATTTCCTCCGATGCCATCGCCGCGAGCTGCCCGCCCCATTCGTTGGCATCGAGCAGGATGTCGTTGGCGATCACGTCCAGCTTCTTCTGCACTTCGCCCTGGACGTTTTCGGCGCCCAGCGAGCCCAGCACATCACCCAGCGCGCCCTTGGAAATCGAGAAGTTGATCGCCTTGCACGCCCGCGCCACGGTTTCCAGCAAGAGCCGCAATTGCGGCGGGCACGGCGAATCCGGCCGGCGCTGCTGCTCGATCAGGAAGCGGGTAAGCGTCACGCGCTGCCCCGACTGCGGATTGGGCGCCGGCGCGGCTGCTGCTGCCGGCACGCTTTCGAGCACGGTGGTCTCACTGGTCATCGCGCGAATCTCTCCTGCCAAAGGCCCGGTCCGCCGGGCATCCTTGGCATTCTCTCTAAGCCAACAATTGTGCAATTGCGAAGGCCTTGCGGGCACTTTTTTCCAGATCCTCTCTCGCCCAGCCGGGAAGATGCCGGGCCGCAGGCGCGGCGGAGGGGGTTTATTGGTTCGCGCAGAGGCGCAGAGGCGCAGAGAAAATTCCTCCTCCGCGCCTCTGCGCGAAAAATCTGATAGAATGCGCGACAATTACCGCGCAGACCTATCCAGCGGCCATCACCCTCCCCTGAAGTGCAACGGCTTATGCGGTACTCTTCAAGCCGCAGTGTTACCGGATTCACTCTCTCGCCCCATGTTCCCGATTCCGGACAGCGTAAACGCGCCAGTTCCAGGCAGTTCGACCCGCAGTTCCAGCGTCCCCCCCGCCGCTTCCACAAAACGCCGGAGCGTGGAGAGGTAGAGGTCAGCCTGCCGCTCCATCTTTACCACGGCAGGCTGTTTCACGCCGAGGCTTTGGGCGATCTGCTCCTGGCTACGCTGGGCAAGTTTGCGCAGCGCCTTGAGGCCCTCGACCTCTGCATGAAGCTGGGCGGTACGCTCGGCAATCCGGGCTTGTGCATCGGCAGGCATCGCTGCAACCACTTCATCCAGGGTGCGGCCAAGAACGCTGGCCTTCTCTGACTTTGTCATGGTCATCATCCTTTCAATGCTTCGAGATGCTCGCCAAAGCGCATATCCGCCTTGGCGATCAGGCTCTTGTAGAACCGCTTCTGCGCCACACCGGCCTTGTCGCCTGCCACCAGCAGAATGGCCTTGCGTTCGGGATCGAACGCAAAAGCGACGCGCCACACGCCGTCATCCGCGTCAAAACGCAATTCCTTCATATTGGCATGGGCAGAACCCGCCAAAGTATCAGCATGGGGCCGTCCCAGCAGCGGCCCCTGCAACTGTAGAAGACCCGCGCTTGCGGCGAGCGCCTCTTGCACTTGGCCTGGTAAGCCCAGAAATTCCGCCTCGAACGCCCGATGGAATGCTACAGTCCAGACCATGACTCAATATAACCCTGGGGTTATTTTTGTCTATCATAATTTCCCCTGGCGCGATCAAGCAGGATAATCTGCACGATAGCAAGCCAAGCGCCGGACAGCCAAAAAGCCATCCGGCGCCGCACCTTCCAAATCGCTCACCACCCCCAGCGGCGGCCCCCGCCCCAGCCCGAGCCGTTGTTCCAGCCCCAGCCAGAGCCCTGGCGGGCCTCGGCGTTGATCCAGCCTTCGATGCGGTTGTAGCGGCCGGCGATGTCGCTGATCGAGCGCCAGTCGCGTTCGCCGCATTCGTTGCGCTGGCGCGCTTCGAGGTTGTCGATGGCTTCGTGGATGCGGCCGGCGCGGCGCGGGTCGATGTTGCCTTCGTCCACCTTGTGGCGCAGCCGGGCTTCGAGCGAATGGGCGCGCTGGCCCGAGCAGATCTGGTAGGCCGTGTCCTGGCCCTGCCAGCCATAGCCGCCGCCCCAGCCCTGGCCATAGCCTTGCCCGTATCCCCCTTGTCCGTATCCCCCTTGGCCATATCCGCCCCATGACTGGGCCTGCGCGGTGCCGGCGGCCATGCCGGCAAGGGTCAGTGCGGCTGCGGCCATGGCCGCCTTGCGAAGTGTCTGCATTGCGTGTCTCCCACCTTGGGTCCCTAATGTCCCAAGGCACACGCTATGCGAGGCAGGCTGCGCGAATCTTGAACCGCCTGTCGCCTGTTGTTCAGCCGCCTATTGTTCAGCCGCCTATTGTTCAGCCGCGCGCCACCAGCTTGCCGGCCAGCACGACCTTGCGCGTGGGGCTCTCGGGATGGTCGAGCCGGTCGAGCAGCATGGTCATCGCGGTGCGGCCGATTTCCTCCACCGGCTGCTCGATCACGCTGATGCCGCTTCCGTTGCCCACGAAATCCATCCAGTCGTTGTTGTCGAACCCGGCCAGCGCGATATCGTCCGGCACGGACAGGCCCTGTGCCCGCAACGCGCGCAGGATATGCAGCAGCATCACGCCGTTGCTGGCCACCAGCGCATCGGGCCGCTGCGGGCCGGACAGCAGCGCAGACAGCGCGCGTTCGGCCTCTCCGGCAGAATGGGGCACGGCCAGCGCCTGCGCCTCAAGGCCAAGCGCCGCAGCCGCGCGCTCGAAGCCGGCGCGGCGTTCGTGGCCGGTCATGCTCTGCGCGCCGAACAGGCCCGCCATGCGGCGGTGGCCACGCCCGTGCAAGTGCTCCACCAACACGGCGGCCATGCGCTCGTTATCCAGCAGCACGCAATCGCAATCGGCGCCGGGAATCGCGCGGTCGATCAGCACCACTGGGCGCTCGCCGGCCAGCCAGTCGCGTTTCGCCACGCGCTGGCGCGAGGGCGCGAGGATCACGCCGGCCGCCCGCTCCTGGTGCATGAGGTCGAGGTACATCGCCTCTTTTTCCGGGTCTTCATCGGTGTTGCACAAGATCACCTGCATGCCGCGCGCAGCCGCCACGCTTTCGATGCTGCGCGAAACGGCAGTGAAGAACGGGTTGCGGATATCGGCGACGATCAGGCCGATCACGTTGGAATGGCGCGAGCGCAGCCGGCGCGCGGCAAGGTTCGGGCGATAGCCGGTTTCCTTCACCGCCTGGTGCACGCGTTCCTGCATGGCCGCGTCCACCGCCTTGCCGGCGAGCACGCGCGAGACCGTGGCTGCCGAAACGCCGGCCACCCGCGCTACATCCTTGATCCCCACTGCCATTGGAAAACGTTCTCTCCCACAGGCCGGCCGAATGGCTGATCCTGTCGCACAACATGGCCCGAAGCACTGCGTTTGCGCAAGCCTCTTGACAAAATCCGCGAGAAAACGTTTTCTCGTGGAACAGCGACGGCCCGAGTCCGTCGGTCAATGGCCAGGAGAGATGCGCGACATGCTGCCCAACCCCGCGAATTTGCCCGAACCGGCCGCACTCGTACGCATCGGCGCGCATGCGGCCGCCAAGGAAGACGCGATTCGCCAAGTCGGGCAAATGCTGGTGGCCGCTGGATGCGTGGCACCCGGTTATGAAGAATCGATGGTGCGGCGCGAGGGCGTGGCCAACACGTTCCTGGGCGGCGGTGTGGCGATCCCCCATGGCCTGGGCGAGGACAAGGGCCTGGTACGCCGCGACGGCATCGCCGTGCTGCAACTGCGCGACGGGGTGGAATGGAACCCCGGCCAGACCGCGCACCTGGTGGTCGGCATTGCTGCCAATTCCGACAGCCACATCGCCATCCTGCGCCGCCTCACCCGCCTGATCCAGGACGAAGCGCGCCTGGCCGCGCTGGTGGCGAGTGAGGATCCCCATGCCATTGCCGCCGCGCTGGGCGAAGACAGTGCCCCTGCCGCCGCAGCGGCCCCGGTGGCGGACCTTGCCCATGCAACAGAATGGACGGTGGACTATCCCGCCGGGCTCCACGCCCGCCCCGCCTCTGCCTGGATGGACGCCGCGCGCGCTGCCCCGGCCCCCTTGCGCGTGCGCCATGGCACGGACAGCGCCGATCCCAAGAGCCTGGTTTCCCTGCTGCAACTGGGCCTGAAATGCGGCGACACCGTCACCGTTTCGGCCGACGGGCCGCAGGGCCGCGCGGCGGTGGAGCAGTTCCTGGCCGCCGTGCGCCGGTTGACGCCACGCGAAAAGGAAGACGCCGCGCGCGCTGCCGCCAAAGTCGCCGCCACGGCGCAAGGATCGGGCCGTGGCTGGCAACCGGCAACCGCGCTCTCCATGCTGGCCGGCGTGGCCGCCAGTCCGGGCCTGGCCATCGGCACGGTGCATGTGGTGGCGGCGGCCGAGTTGACCGTGGCGGACGAGCCGGTGGACCTGGGCCGCGGTGGTGCCATGCTCGACGACGCCTTGCGCCGCACCCGCGCGCAGATGACCGCGCTGATCGACGATACCACCCGCCGGCTTGGCGCGGGCGATGCCGCGATCTTCAAGGCGCAGGCCGACCTGCTCGACGATACTGACCTCATCACCCTCACCTGCCAACTGATGGTCGAAGGACATGGGGTGGCATGGTCGTGGCACCAGGCGGTCAGCCGCATTGCCGGGCAGCTTTCCGCACTGGGCAATCCCGTGCTGGCCGCCCGCGCCGCCGATCTTCACGATGTGGGCCGGCGCGTGCTCGGCGCACTCGATCCGGCGCTGGCCACCGGCTCGCTCGATGCGCTGCCCGATGGACCCTGCGTTCTGGTGGCGGGTGACCTTTCCCCGTCCGACACGGCCACGCTCGATCCCGAAAGGGTGGCCGGCATGGCCACGGCGCTGGGCGGCCCCACCTCGCACAGCGCGATCCTGGCGCGCACGCTGGGCCTGCCTTCGGTGGTGGCGCTGGGCAACGAACTACTGTCGCTGCGTTCGGGCGCCACGGTCATTGTCGATGGCGATGCGGGCCGCGTCTGGCTCGATCCGGCAGAGGCAGACCTTGCCAGCGCGCAAGACTGGATCGATCGCATCGCCGCCCGCCGCCGCGCGCAGGAAGCCGAGCGCAGCCGCCCGGCGATCACCACCGACGGGCACCGGGTGGACATCGCCGCCAACGTCAACCGCCCGGACTCGGTGCCCTTTGCCCTGGCCGAGGGTGCGGAAGGCGTGGGCCTGATGCGCACCGAATTCCTTTTCCTCGAACGTGGCGACACGCCGGGCGAAGACGAGCAGGCCGCGATCTATCGCGCGATGATCGACGCATTGGACAACAAGCCGCTGATCGTCCGCGCGCTCGATATCGGCGGGGACAAGCAAGTGCCGCACCTCGACCTGCTGCACGAGGAAAACCCCTTCCTGGGCGTGCGCGGCGCGCGGCTCCTGCTGCGCCGGCCCGACTTGCTCGATCCGCAACTGCGCGCGCTTTACCGCGCAGCAAGGCAAGGCGGCGATCTGTCGATCATGTTCCCGATGATCACCTCCGCCTGGGAATTGCAGCGGCTGCGCGCGCGGTGCGAGGCGATCCGCGCCGAACTGGATGCGCCGGCCGTGCCCATCGGCATCATGATCGAAGTGCCCGCCGCCGCCGTCCAGGCCCAGGCCTTGGCCGAATATGCCGATTTCTTCTCGATCGGCACCAACGACCTTACCCAATACACGCTCGCCATCGATCGCCAGAACCCTGATCTTGCCGCCGAGGCAGACAGCCTGCACCCGGCCGTGCTGCGCCTGATCGCGATGACCGTGGAAGGCGCGGCCAGGCATGGCCGCTGGGTGGGGGTATGCGGCGGCCTGGCCGGCGATCCCTTTGGCGCGGCGCTGCTCGCTGGCCTGGGCGTGAGCGAACTGTCGATGACCCCGCGCGACATTCCCGCCGTCAAGGCGCGCCTGCGCGGCGCCAGCCTGGCCGATCTGCAAGACCTTGCCCGCCGCGCGCTGGCCCAGCCCGGCCCGGCGGAAGTTCGCGCGCTCGATGTGGCGCTGGAAGGGGGAGCCGCCTGATGCGCGTCCACACGCTGACGCTCAATCCTGCGATCGACGAGACGATCACGCTCGACACGCTGGTGCCGGGCGACGTGCACCGCGCCAAGTCCGTGCGCCAGAACGCGGGTGGCAAGGGCATCAACGTCGCCAGTTGCCTGGCAGACTGGGGCGTTCCCGTTTCCGCGCATGGCCTGCTCGGCACGGACAATGCCGCCCCGTTCGAGGCGCTGTTTGCCGCCAAGCCGATCACCGATGCCATGGTGCGCGTCGATGGGTCCACCCGCGTCAATCTCAAGCTGGTGGACGCGCGCGGCACGACCGACATCAACCTCGATGGCCTGGCGGTCACCGATGAAGTGCTTGCCACCGTGCTCGATGGGCTGGCCCATATGGCCGCCACGGGCGACATGGTGGTGCTGGCGGGCAGCCTCCCCCCCGGTTGCCCGCCGGCCTGCTATGCCACCCAGGTGGCGCGGCTGCGCGAGCGGGGTGTGCATGTGCTGCTCGATGCCAGTGGCGTGCCGCTTGCCCGCGCGCTGGCCGCGCCCGTGATGCCCCACGCGATCAAGCCCAACCGCGACGAACTGGCCGCCTGGGCGGGGGAACCCCTGCCCGATGGCGCCGCCGTGCTGGCCGCAGCGCGCGCGCTCCATGCTGGCGGCGTGGGCCTGGTCGTCGTGTCGATGGGCAGCGAAGGCGCGCTGTTCGTCAATGCCGATGGCGCGGTGCATGCCCAACTGGCCCTGCCCCATATCGCCAGCACGGTGGGCGCGGGCGATGCCATGGTGGCAGGACTTGCCGCTGCGCATGTGGCGGGGCTGAGCCTTGCCGAAACCGCGCGCCTGGCCACCGCCTTTGCCGTGGCCAAGCTGGGCATGGCCGGCCCCAACCTGCCGGAAAAGGCCAGCGTCATGGCGCTGGCGCAAGACGTGACAATCGGCGCGCGCCCGTAACGCCCGCCAAGATAAACCTGGGATAGAGCCTGATGACACACCAAGTGCTGATTGCCGCGCCCGGGCGCGATGTCGAAGCGGTTCTCGCCGCGCAGGCGCTGGCCAAGGCCGCGCGCGAAGCCGGGCTGGAGCTCGACGTGCAACTGGCCCTCGACGGCGCGGAGCCGGTCGCCCGACCCGGCGTGCACGTGATCCCGGTCGATACCGTGCTGGCCGATCCAGCCGCCGCGCTGGCGCTGCTTTCCAAGCCGGTCGATGCTGCGCAGCAAAAGCGCGTGGTGGCGATCACTTCTTGCCCCACCGGCATTGCCCATACTTTCATGGCGGCCGAAGGGTTGCAGCAGGGCGCGGAAGAACTCGGCGTCTCCATCCGCGTGGAAACGCAAGGCTCGGTGGGCGCGGGCACACCGCTGACGGCGCAGGAAATCGCGCAGGCCGACGTGGTGATCATCGCCGCAGACCGCGAAGTGGACCGCGCCCGCTTTGCCGGCAAGCGTGTGTTCGCCAGCAATACCAAGCCCGCGATCACCGGCGGCGCCGCGCTGATCACCCGCGCCCTCGCCGAAGCGACCGTGCAAGCCGGCGGTGACGAAACCGCCACGCCCGCCAAGGCAGAACGCACCGGCCCCTACAAGCACTTGATGACCGGTGTTTCGTTCATGCTGCCGTTCGTGGTGGCGGGCGGCCTGCTCATTGCACTCGCCTTTGCGCTGGGCGGCATTCACGCCAACGAAGATGCCGCCGGCGGCACGCTGGCACACGCCCTTTTCGAAATCGGCGCCAAGGGCGGCTTTGCCCTGATCGTGCCGGCGCTGGCCGGTTATATCGCCTATTCCATTGCCGATCGGCCGGGCATCGCACCCGGCATGATCGGCGGCATGATCGCGGCGAGCCAGGGCGCCGGGTTCCTGGGCGGCATCGTGGCCGGCTTCATCGCCGGCTATGGCGTGGAGGCCCTGAACCGCGCGATCCGCCTGCCGCGCAACCTGGCGGGCCTCAAGCCCATGCTGATCCTGCCGCTGCTCGGCACGCTGCTTACCGGGCTGCTGATGGTCTATGCCGTGGGCACGCCGGTGGCAGCCGTGCTTGCGTTCCTGACGGAATGGCTGCGCGGGATGCAGGGATCGAGTGCGATCGCGCTGGGCCTGATCCTGGGCGCGATGATGGCGTTCGACATGGGCGGCCCGGTCAACAAGGCGAGCTATGCCTTTTCCGTGGGCCTCATCGCCAGCCAGGTCTACACCCCCATGGCCGCGACGATGGCTGCGGGGATGACCCCGCCGCTCGGCATCGCGCTGGCCACTGTGCTGTTCCGCAATCGCTTTTCGGCTGAGGAGCGCGAAGGCGCCGGGGCCACGGCCGTGCTGGGCCTGGCATTCATCACCGAAGGCGCGATCCCCTTTGCCGCGCGCGATCCGCTGCGCATGATCCCGGCCTTCGTGGCCGGATCGGCGCTGGCCGGCGCCATTTCGATGGCCATGGGCGTGGAACTGCGCGTGCCGCACGGCGGCGTGTTCGTGCTGCCGATCCCCGGCGCGGTCACGCACCTGGCCGCCTATGCCCTGGCGATTGCCGCCGGCACGCTCACCACCGCCCTGCTCGCCGGCCTGCTGCGCCGCCCGCTTCCCGCCACCGCCTGATCCTTTTTTGACTGACGCGGCCTCTGCGCCGCAAGGAGCCCATGTCCATGTCCGTCCTGCCCCATGGTGCCTGCCGCGCAGGTGCCCTCGCCACCCTGCTGCCAGCCTTGCTTGCCCTCTCCGCGCCCGCCCGTGCCGAAGATGCGCCACCGCCTCCCACTCTGCCCGCCGCCACCACGGCTGCGCCGCGCCAGCCGTTCCAGCCGCTGGCCGATCAGGGCATCACGCTGCAATGGAGCTATACCGGCGAAGCGGCGGCCAACGCCACGGGCGGCCTGGCGCGCAAGAGCGCCTATACCGGCCAGGTCTATCTCGGCGCCGATCTCGACATGGATCGCCTGGTCGGCATTCCGGGCGCGACGATCCATTTTGCCGCGACCAACCGCCACGGCAAGAGCCTGACCAATATCGCCCTGGGCAACAATACTTCGGTCCAGGAAGTGTGGGGCACGCAGAACACCCACCTTGCGATCCTGACCTGGGAGCAGAAGCTGCTGAACGACCGGCTCACGATCGAGGCGGGCCGCAGCCAGGCCAATATCCACTTCCTCAATTCGCCGCTCTATTGCCTGTTTCAAAGCAATTCCACCTGCGGCAATCCCACGTTCGTTTTCAAGAACAGCAACTTCACCTATTTCCCGGCGTCGAGCTGGATGGCCCATGCGAAAGTGCTGGTCGCGCCGCGCTGGTTTGCCCATGCCGGGGTCTATGAAGTCAATCCCGATCGCAAGCGCTGGAACGACGATGGCTTCAGCTTTTCCTCGCGCAACCGCACCGGCGTGATCGTGCCGTGGGAACTGGGCTATGCCGATGACAAGAACGAAACCCGCCTGCCCGGCCACTATATCCTGGGTGGCTGGTTCGACCGTGGCGACTATGCCGATCCGCTGCGCGACGACGCCGGCGGCATTGCCATTCTCACCGGCCGCCCGGCGCGCACCTTGCACGGGCGCAGCGGCATCTATGTGCGGTTTGATCAGCAGCTGACTCGCCCGGATCCCGCCACCAAGCGCGGCCTCGCGATCTTCGGCGCGGCGATGACCAACCTGTCGGGCCGGGTGGAGGAAAGCCGCTTCCTCGATTTCGGCGTGGTGCAGACCGGCACGTTCAAGGGCCGCGACACCGATACGCTGGGCTTCATGATCAACGACCAGCGCTTTTCCGACCTGGCGATGGAGCGCATGCGCGCCGCCCGGCTTGCCGCAGAGGGCGAGGATACCGTTCACCGCCACCAGGTGATGATGGAGCTGGCCTATGGCGCCGATGTGGTGCCGGGCCTGCGCGTGTCGCCCAACGTGCAGTACATCCTGCACCCTGACAACACCGGCGCCCCGTTCAACAAGACCAACACTGACAATGCGCTCGTCTTCGGCTTCAAGTTCACGCTCGACGGTCCGATGTTCTTCGGGCGTTGAGCATTAGGCGGCGTGGACAAATTCCACAGCGCCTAAGCCGCGCGCCGCTGCATCTCGCTGCGCGCGGCAGCCATGTCGCCCTCGATGCGGAAGCTGGCAAAAGACTGCGCCAGCATGTTGACTTCGCGCGCGAGGGATTCGGTTGCGGCAGTCGTTTCTTCCACCATCGCGGCGTTCTGCTGGGTCATCCCGTCCATCGAGGCGATGGCCTGGTTGATCTGGCTCAGGCCGGTCGATTGCTGGGTGGCGGTTTCCGAAATGGCGGAAATGACCCCACCCACGCCGCTGACCTTGGCGATGATCCGCTGCAGCGATTCGCCAGTGTCATGCACCAGTTCCGAACCGGAGCGGACGTGCTCGGTCACCGCGCCCACGCGGGCCTTGATTTCCTGCGCGGCTTCGGCGCTGCGCTGCGCCAGGGCACGCACTTCGCTCGCCACCACGGCAAAGCCCTTGCCCGCCTCGCCCGCACGCGCCGCTTCCACACCGGCATTGAGCGCCAGCAGGTTGGTCTGGAACGCGATACCGTCGATCAGGGTGATGATCTCGGCAATTTCGCGGCTGGCCTGGTCCACGTCGCTCATCGCGGCGATGGCGCGGCCCACCACGTCCCCGCCCCGTGCCGCTTCGCTGCGCGCTTCGGTCATGGCCTGGTTGGCATTGCTGGTGAGGTCAGCATATTCCATCACCTTGCGGGTGATGTCGTCCATCGCGCTGGCCGATGCCTGGACATTGGCGGCCTGGCGTTCGGAGCGGTTGGACAAGTCGATCGTCGCCTGCTTGATTTCGCCGGTGGTGCAATTGATGCTGGCAATGCTGCCTTTCACCGTGCGCATGGCAGAGCCGAGGCGGCTGAGCGCCTGGTTGAAATGGTCGGCCAGTTCCTGGAAATCGGCCGGCAGGCCTTCGAGGCGCACCGTAAGGTCGGCATCGGCCAGGGCATGCAGCCCCTGTGCCAGGCATTCCATCGCGCGTTCGCGGTCCTTCACGGCGGCCACGCGCATGCGGGCAGCGTCGCGGAACACTTCCACCGCGCGGGCCATTTCGCCCAGTTCGTCGCGCCGGTCGGCATCGGGAATGGCGATCTCGTTGTTGCCTTGCGCCAGCTGCTTCATCGTCTGCGTCAATTCGCCGATCGGTGCAGCAATCGCGCGGCTCAACATGCGCGAGAGGAAGAACGGCAGGCCGATCAGCAGGATGCCGCCCAGCGCCAGCGTGGTCCACGCCAGCGTGATCGCGCGCGACTGGCTGGCCATGTTGGTCTCGATCGCCTCGCTCTGCAGATCGCGCAGCTTGCGCAGCGGCAGCACGGCATCGCTGACCAGCACTGCCTTGCCCGCGGCGCGCACGTCGGCCTGGGCTTCCATCTGGAGGCCCGACTTGACCACTTCCACGAACTTGTCGCCCCAGTTGCGCCGCCAGGCCAGCGTTGCCGCGCGCGATTGCACGACCAGCTCGCGCTGTGCCGGGTCGGTCAGCGTGTTTTCCAGGTCCTGGCTGGTCTTGTCGTAATCGTCCCGGCCTTCGTAATAGGACTTGAGATACGTGGGATCGGCCGTCACCAGATAGCCGCGCAGCTGGCTGTTCTGCCGCAGCAACGCGGTTTCCAGCGTCAGCGATGCCGCATGGACACCGCGGTTGTAATCGCTGCGTTCGGCCGATGCGCTGATCTGGGCAATGTTGATGCCGAAGATCAGGCTCATCAGCGCGGCGGTCAAAGCCACGGCCATCAGGGCCAGGGCCAGCTTGCGGGGAATGGGCAGGTTGCGTTCCATATGCGCTCTTCCGGCCTCGCCGTTGAATGAAGTCGATGGTGTAAAACGTTTATTCCGTTGGCCGTTGGGGCGGTTCCGAACCGGGTCCGTCGTGCCCCGCATCGGCCAAGGTGTGCATTTCGGCATAAGGGCCGTGGCAAAATTATCCGTGTTCGCTTGCTAAGCAGATTTGCGGATGATCGGGCCAATAGTCATCAGGCCAATAGTCATGGGACCAACCAGGCCAGCCATTCGCCATAGGGATCGCACCGCGCCAGCGCACGGGTGCTGCCGCAGCCATCGCTGGTGCCCCCCTGCCCTGCCATGCCCCCGCCCCAGTGCGTGGCATGAAGCATCACGGCGCGGCGGTCTGGCGTCCATTCCAGGGCGATCCAGGCCAGCGGGTTATCGGGCGTGGCCAGCGCTCCGGCACGGATGATGGACTGGGCGATCGCACCGCGCTCTCCGGCGGAAAGATATTGCATGACCATCGAGTGAAAGATCACCCGCCGCGTGCCGCGCGCCTGCGGCAAGGCCAGGCGCTGGCGCAGCCAGGTTGCCGCATTGCCGCGATCCACCTGCGGAGGATGCACGCGCGCGATTTGCTGCGCAGCAGAAAGGTGCACCAGCCGCCCCGGCTTGTCGGGCCAGACATAGGCCTGCATCCGCAGCGCCGCTGCCGGATCGCAGCAATTGATTGGCGCCAGGTCCACCCCGCGCGCGCTGGCCACCGCGATGCGGCCCTGCGGCGGGGAGCCGCCCTGCCAATCGGGCGCCAGTTGCAGCGGAGAATCCGCCGGGCCACAGGCCGTGTCGCCCAGGATGAAGCGATAGTGCGCCACGTTGAGGTTGAGCCCGGCACTCGCGCCCAGTTCCAGCAGGTCCACCGGCATGGCACGCTCTGCGTCCAGCGTCAGCAGGGCCGCCATCAGCGCGGCCGAGCGCGCCACCTCGTTAGTCTGCGTCGGTCGGGCCATCCAGGCGATGATGAATTTTTCCTGCTGGGCCAGCGCTTCGCCCACAACGCTGTCGAAATCGCCCTCGCGCGCGGCAAACAGCGCGGCAAGGCGCGGCGGCGTTCCGCGCAGCGCCAGGGCATGAAGCGCCGAAGCCAGTCGCAAGGCAACCGCGTCTGCCCCGAAATCGCCCGGCCAACTGTCGAGCATCAGCGCCAGTGCCGGTGCCCGATCGAGCGCGCGCCAGGCTGCTTCCACCAAATGGGAGACGAAAGGCGACCCCAGCACCGCAATCCGCGCCGCCTGCGCGCACAGGCCATCACGGCGCGCACCCGTGCACGCGGCATCGCTCCGGTCCCGCGTTCCTCGGCCTGTCGTGGTCTGGTCGCCTGTCCCAAGCCACTCTGCCACCGAAATCACATTGTGTTGCAAGATCGACCCCAAGCCCGATGTTTCCTATTCATCATCCGAATATGGAACGTCAGGCCCTGACAGGCCGGCAGTGATGACTAGGTGAAATTGCCTATCGGCCTCCGCCAACTGAAGCATTCAGCTCAGGATTGGGGAAAATTCCTGGTTAAAGCGGGCGAAATTCCTCGGTTTCGTCGTATCCGGCTTCTTCGGGGATGGTTACCCGCACGCCGCCGGGCCGCCGCTCCATGTGGGGCAGCACCGTGAATACGGTCCGCTCTGCGGCCTTGGCCATGGCATCTGCCAATGTCTCGCTGCCTGCCAGGCGCCTCACGTTGAGCCGTGTCGGGAACGGCAGGTCGCGCTGCCCGGTTTGCGCCTGCTGCAACACCACAGCCGGTTCCAACCACACCGCTTCCACCGCCTCCCGGCCATCACAGCACGCGATCTGGCCGCCAGGGGCCGCCGCCAGGAAGAAATGCGTGTCATAGCGGCGCAACGCGAGTTCGGGCGTGATCCAATGGCCAAAATGCACCAGCTGGCCCAAGTCCAGCACGGCCCCCGCGCGCGCCACGGTGTCGAGAAACGAGCCGGCCGCTTCCACCGTGTCCAGCCATTGCCCGTCCCTTCCCCGGCCCAGAAACAGGCCCGTTTCCTCGAACGTCTCGCGCATGGCAGCGATGCGCAAGGCCCGCTCCAGATCCGATAGTCCGTCCGCGCCCGTGATATGGGGCAACCAGGCAGGATCACCGTCCGCAGGATCGACCAGCCCGCCGGGAAACACCATGGCCGACGAGAAATCCTGATCGGCATGGCGCACCACCATCAGCACTTCGAATGGATCATCGCGCAAGATCAGCATCGTTGCCGACGGGCGCGGCGTTGCCGGTTTCTTCATGGTACGGGATACTCTCGTGGCGGAACCGGTGCACGATGCCCGAACTTGGCGCTTCGGGACAATTCTTTTGTCAACAAGGTGGTCGTTCAACAAGAAGGCGTCAATTCAACAACAAAGCGGCCTTGTGCCGTGTAGAATATACCGACGACACAGGCTTTATCCTGCGTATTCTCACCTCCCCCCACCCTAACATGCCTTAAGCTCCCCAGCCGCTAGCCCCTCGGGCTGCTCGACCCAGAATCGTGCTTATCGAGGGGGATTACATGACTTCGCTTGCATCTGTTTCGGCCATCGCCATGGCCATCCTGCTTCCATCGGCCCAAGCCATGGCGGCCAACGCGCCAGACAAGCCGGAAAAGGCCCAGCCGACCGCATGGGAGGCCGATCGCGCCCCGGCGGAATCGGACATGGTCACCACCGGCGTGGCGCGCGGACGCGACCGCCTCGACAGCGCAACCTCCACCAGCTCGATCCGGGAAGTGCAGATCACGCGCATTGCGCCGCTCAGCCTCGCCGAACTGTTCCGCAATATTCCGGGCATGCGCGTTGAAGCCGGATCGGGCGACAGCGAAACCGCCCTCACCATTCGCGGGTTGCCGCTGGTGGGCGATGGCTCGAAATATGTCGTGGTGCAGGAAGATGGCCTACCGGTGATGGAGTTTGGCGACATCCAGGGCGGCGCGGCCACGAATTTCGTGCGCGCCGATCTCAATATCGCGCAAGTCGAATCCATCCGTGGCGGCTCGGCATCCACGTTCGCGTCCAATTCGCCGGGCGGCGTGATCAACCTGGTTTCCAAGACCGGCGAGGCGTCGGGCGGTTCGGTCATGACTTCGGCCGGGCTGGACTATGGCCTGGCACGCGGTGATTTCGATTACGGTGGCCGGCTCAGCGACAACTTGCGCTTTCACATTGGCGGCTTCTATCGCACCGGCGAAGGCCCACGCAATGCGGGCTTTTCCGTTTTCCACGGTGGCCAGGTCAAGTTCAACATCACGCGCCAGCTTGAAAATGGTTTCATCCGCTTTTCGGCCAAGGTCCTCGATGACAGCACGGGGATTTCCCCGCCGGCGGTGCTTCGCATCACCGGCAGCGATGCCGATCCGAAATATGAAAGCCTGGCCGGATTTTCGGCCACGCGCGATCTGGCCACGTCGCCCAACATCCCGTCGATGTACACCATGGGCCGCGAAGACCAGATCGCCACGATCAACTTGCGCACGGGCAGCCATGTGAAAAGCGTTGCCCTGGGCGTGGAAACGCAGTTCGAAGTGGCCGGATGGACCGTTTCCGAACGGTTCCGCTATTCCTCTTCCACGCTGAATACCAACGGCAGCTATCCGGGGTTCGCCGCCCCGGCAGACGTGATTGCCACCACGTTCGGCGGCCCGGGCGCCGCGTTGTCCTATGCCAGCGGGCCCAAGGCCGGACAGGCCATCACCTCGCCGTCGACTCTCAATGGCAACGGCATACTCCTGCTCGGCCTGCCCTACCAGCACAACGGCCGCGACCTGGGATTTGTTGTCAACGATCTGCGCGCCAGCCGGGTATTGCCGGTCAGTGGTGGTTCGCTCACGCTTACCGGCGGCGTCTATCGTTCGCGCCAGGCCCTGCACCTCGACAGCCTGGTCGCCTCGGATGTCCAGGATCTGGCTGGCAATGGCCAGTCTGCACTCGTCGATATCACGGCGGCCAACGGCTTCAAGATCACGCAGGACGGCGCGCTGTTCCACTCCGGGCTGGGTTCGGTCGGCAACCAGCACTCGATGGATGTCGATTACGACGTGACCGCGCCCTATGGTTCGTTCAACTTCCAGCACGGCCATATCGCGATTGGTGCATCGGTTCGGTATGACACCGGTCGCGTGCGCGGCTCGGTGGCCAACGATGGGCCCGAGAACGTCAAGTTCTTCGATCTCGACGGGAATGGCGTGCCATCGTCTTTCTCGGAAACGACCTGGGCCTACATACCCCGCAACGCATCCCATCCGGTCAACTACAACTATCACTATCTTTCCTATTCCACCGGCGTGAACTGGCGCATCGCGCCGCAAGCTGCGGTTTTTGCCCGCTACAGCCTGGGCGGCCGGGCCGCGGCTGACAGCATCCTGTTTGCCGGAATGCTCAAGCCCGATGGCAGCCTGATCAAGGATGACTATGCCCGCGCGCCAGTGCGGCAAGCCGAAGTGGGTGCCAAGTTCCGCACCGGGGGCCTGTCGCTCAATCTCACCAGCTTCTATGCCACCAGCCGCGAAACCAGCACCCAGGTGATCACCAATCCCGACGGCAGCGCCAATTCCAGCACGGTATCGCGCAGCTATCGTGCCTATGGTGCCGAATTCGAAGGGCAGATTCGCAAGGGCAATTTCTCGCTCACGGCCAGCGGCACGCTGACCAAGGCACAGATCACCGGTGTCGAAGGCCAGCCCGAACTGGTCGGGAACCGGCCGCGCCATGCCGCCACGCTGATCTATCAGCTGGGCCCGCAATATGACAGCGACCTGTTCACCACCGGCCTCAACGTCATCGGCACCACCGGAAGCTTTGCGCAGGACAGCAACCAGCTGCGCATGCCCGGCTATGCCACGGTGGGCGCGTACCTGCAGGTTCGCCCGGTCGATCGGTTCGTGATCAGCCTCAACGTGTCCAACCTGTTCGACAAGCTGGCCATCGTCAATGTGGGCAATGGCACCCTGCCCCTCACCGGCGTGGGAACGGCCAGCGTGCTCAATCCGCGCACGGTAACGGCTTCGCTGCGTTTCTTCCTGTGATCCGCTGACGCGCGATCAACTCCAGACGGTTGTGGGCGGCAGATCGGTCACGATTTGCCGCCCAAACTGATTTCGGTGCAATGTGTGCCATAATATCAATCACTTATCACGACATTTTCCATGCATCGTGGTGTTTGGGCAGGGCATGTCAGTCTGGATGGGGGATTTGGTGCAGCTTCTGTCACCAGCAACGGCGCAGTGTTGTCCCCTCCCCCTTTTCCCAGAAACAAAATCAGCTTCCCACCGGTTAGACGGGTTTATGGAGTTTAAATAAGTTAAGGCTGCGCTCGACAGTCCCGACTCGCGCAGCCATCGCGATTCGCAGGCTGGGTGCCGTTCCTGATGGGTCGTGCCGGCGTTCCCGATGGATCGACAAAACGTACCTGATGGATCGATGCCCTGTTCCCGATAGATCGAATATGGCCCCTTTGGTGTTCCCGATAGGTCGATGTTCGCTCGTATAGGCTCGAATCACCTGCGGAATTGAATTTCTTTTCGCCAATGCGCCGTATTCGATGTTCAATCGCTGATTGCGCCAAGCCCGCATTGACCGGGACACGGATCGAGCACGACACTTCGCGAACGGTTGGGGCGGCATATCGGAAGGCCCCTGCCCCCGCACATGCCAGGGCGGCGGCGATTGCCGGGCGGGCCTGGCGCGCGAAGAACGCCGGATCGCTTCTGGTTGGCGCGCCGAAACATGGTGGTCCTTCATCATCCCGAGCCTGGACAGAAGCACTGCCGTCATGGCCGGCACGGATGGTTGGGGAACGGCAGCGATCCAATCTGCACGCCGTCGACGCGATCGATCAGCGCAGGGTATGGCGGTGCTTTTCGTGGTGGCGCTTGGTCCAGCCGATGAACGCGCGTTGCCAGTCCGCCGGGGTGCGCGCCGGGTCGGCCGAGACCCAGCGTTCGAATTCGGCGTGAAGGGCATGGAAATCCCAGCCTGGGCAGGTTTCCCGCAAGTGCGCGAGGGTATCGTCGGTGATGAAGCCGCGCGTTGCGGCGTGGCTCAGCCCGGCAATGGTGGACCGGATCAAGTGGCGCGCATCCACCGTCGACACCGGCGCCGTGGCCGACTGGCTGCGGGAAGGGGCGAGGGCTGTCGGTTGGCGACGCTCGCCAGAGGCGCTTTCCTGCTTGCCGGGCTCTGGGGTGGGAAGCATGGCGGCCATGGGGGAAGGGCGTTTCCCCGGGGAAACGGTTTCTGCCCCGTCCTTGCCGTCGACGCGCACCATGCGCAGCAGCGGCTCGCCATTCTTCCCTTGCTCGACGCGCAGGGCATAGCCGGGCAGGGCATCCTTTTCGGCAAGCTTGAGAATCTCGAACTTGAAGCGGCGGTATTCGCCTTCTGCCCCGGATTTCTCGAATAGCGTGGGCATGGCAATGGCAAAGCCATCCTCGCCCGCGCCACCGGCATGCTTGCGTGCCACTTTGTAGAGCCAGCGTTCGCGCCCGCCGGTGATGTTGAAATAGGCGCGATCAATTGCCAGGACCCCGCCCTGCATCATCACGCCTTCCCAGAACCAGTTCGACAGCTCCAGCGTCATGCCGCGCGAGCGCTCGGTGCGCTCGTCCACCAGCTGCGTCCAGCCATCGAGCCAGGAGAAAGTTGCTTCGCGGCGATTTTCGGCGCGAATGTTGGTCTTGATCGTTGTCGCCACCAGCCGATCGAGCGCCTGGCCCAGCAGTTCGTAAGCACGGCCAGTCGTCGGGCGGCCGATCGCGCGCAGCAGGTCGTAAGGCATGATGTTGAGCTTGCGCGGCACATCATTGACCCCGCGCCGGACCATGTCGGCCAGCACGCTGGCGCAGTAGATCAGGATGTCTGCATCCCAGATCGTGGCCATGCCATAGTCGGGATTGCCCGAGACATGGACCCACAGCTTGCCGTCGGGACTGGTGTAGTCGATCGGCTTGGTTCGCTTGGTCTTGGCCAAGGAAAAGAAGGGACGCTCCATCATCTCCCGCTGATCGCGCAGCGGCATGTCGGCCACGTAGGGCAGGAAGACGTCGAACCGTTCGGAGCTGGCAGAGGATTTGCTGCGGGTCATTCCGGTACTGTTTCGGTTGATGGGAAGAGACGATGCGCAAGCGCCCGGCACCGGCAAGAGCCGGACCGGGCCAAACGCAGGTGAGGCGCCGTGATCAGCTTGGGGGGCGGGCGCAGGGCAGGGGGCCATGCGCCAGGGTAGCGCCTTGCCGTGTCATGAACCCATAAATGGCGCCGCCGAGGCGCCAACATGGGTTCGCGGCCTAAATCCGGCAGGGATGTTTCCCCGGGGAAACGGGGAAACGTGCGTGTCACCGCTGCATGCCCTTGCCTTGGGCTTCCAGGGACTCCAGCGCGGCGCGAACGCCCTCGATCATGTCCTGCTCGGTGGCGCCGGTTCCATTGTGAAGCTTGAGCGTAATGCCCTGCCGGCCGGCCGATAGCACCGAAACGGCGCAGCGGCCCGTGGCCGGCGCATCCCACACGAACAAGGGCCCGCGCGGCGACTGGCCGGTACGAGGTGCCGCGAGCAGCCGCTGGAGCACTTCAGCCGAGGGCAGCAAGGGCCGCCCGCCGCTGCGCGCAGCATCCTGCTCGCGCGCGATCTGTCTTGCTTCCTTGAGGATCATGGCTTGCGCCTGCTTGTCGTCCAGCGCTTGGGCCAGGGAATAACCCGGCTTGAGCTGGACATCTGCCGGAGAGGCAAATGCTGCAACCACGCTGTCCGGCAAGCTCGCGACGCGTAGCATCTTTGACAACCAACCCTTTGAAAGTTTTAATCTTTCTGCCATGCGGGTGAGGTGGTTGCCGTAATGATCCTTGAGTGCCAGCGCATAGTTGCGCGCGCGCTCCAGATCCGAAACGTCCTTGCGCGCGCGGTTTTCCAGGTCGGCAAGGCGGAACGCGGCTTCATCATCGAGCTGGGCGACTTGCGCGAGAAACTGGAACTGCGGATAGGAATTGGCGCGCAGCCAGGCGATCGACCAGTGGCGCCGCGTGCCGGCGATCACTTCGTAATCGAAGGCGGGATCGTTCTCGATCCGCCGGACGACGGCCGGCACTTTCTGGCCGCCTTCGGCAATGATCGAATCGATCAGCTCGCGGCAGGATTCCTCGGTGAGGTGCGCATAGGAGCGGGCATTGCCGGCCCATACGCGCACGCGGGACGGATCGAGCAGCAGCTGGGTGACCTGGCGCACTTCGCCGCTGGCAACACGGGCGAGGGCGCTTTCGCGGTTGAGCAGCGTGGTGCCGCGCAGTGGGCCAAGGCCGGGCGCGCTGGCCCGCGGCGTTGCCGGGCGCGGGGGTGCCGCTGCCGTCACGGGAGCGGGCGGCGGGGCCGGTACCGGCTCTTCCGGCGTGCCAGACGGACGCGCGGGCGGTGTGTTGTCGATCACGGCCGGCGTCGCTGCCGGTCCTTGGGCTTCCTCGTCCTCGGCCAGCAGCGCGGCGAGATAATCGGACTGTTTGCGCGCCATGGATCAGGACCTTGCCAGAAAGAGGGCGAGAAAGGGGAAGGGGAGGGGGGCTGTCTTGGCCCTGCGATCAGGCATGGAGCACATCCTCTTCGCGTGCCGGGGCGACCCGGCCCCAGCCGGTGCGCACGAGCTGTTCGATCTGGCCCAGTGCCTCGTCCAGGTTGGCGCGGCAGCGCTTGTGCGTCTTGGCGGTGCCGATCGGCTTTTCCAGTTCGTAGATCGTCATCATGCGCATGGCCGCATGGCTGATTTCCGCGCTTTCGAGGATCGGCACCGGCAGCAGGGCCGGGCCGAACGTCTGCTCCATGATGGTGCGGACCATGGCGTGGCTGGGATCGTTGCCATCGAATTTCGAGCAGATCAGGCGCACGAACTGATAATCCACGGCAATGCCGGCTTCCACCAGCTGCGCGATGACCTGGTCCATCATCGACAGGAATTGAACCGTGGAGCAGAAATCGGGCGTGGTGGCCGCGAGCGGCACGAGCAGGGCATTGGCCGCCTGCATCACCGCAAGCGAAATGGTGCCGAGTGCCGGCGGTGGATCGAGAATCACCACGTCATAATCGCGCGCCAGATCGAGCAGCCCCTGCTTGAGCTTGCGGAACCGGGCCGCGAGCACCGATTGCCCGTCAGAGCCTGCCGCAGCCAGTTCGTATTCCACGTCGAACAATTCGAGATTGGACGGGATCAGGTCGACATTGGGCCAGGGCGTGGGCTTGACCGCATAGAGCAGATCGGCCTGGGTCGGGTCGATCGACAGATAGGGGTATAGCGTTTCTTCCCGCGTGATGTTGAAATGGGGGTTGAAGCCGAACAGCGTGGTGGTGGTGGCCTGGCTATCGCAATCGACCACCAGCACGCGATACCCCTGCACGGCGAAATAGTGCGCGAGGTGCGTGGTGACGGTGGACTTGCCCACGCCGCCCTTGAAATTCTGCACCGCGATCATGGCGGGGGGATCGAGCGGCGCGCGCGTGGGCATGGCGCCCAGCACATCGCGCATGTTGAGCATTTCGGGCATGCTGTAGCCAATGCGCCGCCCGTTTTCGCCCGAAGGGGGCGGGGGCAGGCGGCCATCATCTTCGGCCATGCGGATGCGATTGGTGGAACAGCCGAGCAATTGCGCCGCTTCGGCAATCCCGAAGCGAACATTGAGTCCCTTGCGGCTTTCCGGCAAGAAGGCCTTGCGCCGCAGACGCTCGATCATGCGTTCGCCTGCCTGGGCCAGATCACCGATCTGCCCCACAATTGCATTGGTATCAGCCATGGCCCGCCTGTTTGAAGCTGTTGCGCAGGGGCTGTAGCAAATTTCATTCAATCGGGCAACTTGGTGGTTCGGGGCCTCTTGTTGCCGACGATGCGGCGCAGCAAGGATGCTTTTTGCGCACATGCGCCGCCGCCGCAGCTGCAGGGCAGAGATGCCCGGCGGGCCTTTGTGGGTGCAATTAAGATACAGGTTCGTAACAGCCCCTGCGATTAATTCGGCGTAAATTCAGCGTTTTTCCCCGGACAGGGCTGTGACGGCTGCTCCAGCACGCAAATAAATATATATGAATGTCATTCTGGCGCTTGACGAAGGTCGGGTTGCCATAAGAGATATAGCAATAAGCCCGGGGAAGAATCCACAGGGTAGGAGGAGAGGATCATGGCAGAATCAAGCGTTAACGCTAAGCGGCTATCCCGGGCGATGGCGTTGATGGGGTCGGTCGCGGGGATGGTCGCGACTTTCGCACCTGGCACGGCGCTGGCGCAGTCCGGCACGGCAGCCGCCAGCACGCCGGAACCGGCCATTGCCGACATCATCGTCACGGCTCGCCGCACGCAGGAAAAGCTCCAGTCGACTCCGGTGGCGGTCAGCGCCATTCCGGCGACGACGCTGGCCCGTGCGCAGATCAACGACGTCACCGCTATCCAGTATCTGGCGCCAAGCCTGGTCATCACACCCAACAGCGGCAATGGCCAGAGCGCCAGCATCGGCATTCGCGGCCAGGTGCAGTCCGATGCGCTCGTCACGCTCGATCCGGCCGTTGGTCTCTATCTCGATGGCGTGTACCTCGCCCGTTCACCCGGCGCGATCCTGAACCTGGTCGATATCGACCGGGTGGAAGTGCTGCGTGGCCCGCAGGGCACGTTGTTTGGCCGCAACACCACCGGCGGTGCAGTGACGCTTTATGCCAAGGAACCGGAAGACAAGCTGACCGGGTCTGCGCGCTTGCGCTATGGCAACTACAACATCTTCGAGGCGACCGGCATCATCAACGTGCCGCTCAACGATACCTTGGCGGTGCGTCTTGCCTATCAGCACAGCCAGCACGATGGTTATACGCGCAACCTCTACACCGGCGGGGCCGACGATGCGGACAACACCGAATTCGTCCGCGGTTCGATCAAGTATGATGGCCACCAAGGCCTGACGTCGACGTTCAGCGTCGATTACACCGATCGTCGCACGGCGGGCATCGGTTCCCGCCTGATCTATGTGGGCCAGGATTCGGTTGCACGGTTCGTGGCCGCGACATGTGCCGCCGCTCCGGCTTCCTGTGGCTTCACCACGCCGGTCGGCACGATCGACAGCTACGTCAATCCCAAGGATTTCCACTCCGATTACAATGGCGTGGACGGCTTTGCGACATTGCGCGTGCTCGGCCTGCTCAACAACACGTCCATCGACCTCAACGATAACGTCACGCTCAAGTTCATCACCGCCTATCGGCAGATGCGCAACGCCAATCGCGGCGACACGGACGGCACGCCCTTCACGATCCTCTATTCGGGTCCGGCCGATCCGAACATGGTGAACGTCAAGCTGCGCCAGCATCAGTTCAGCGAGGAAGCGCAACTGTCGGGCAAGAGCCTGGACGGCCGGCTCAACTGGATCGCAGGTGGCTTCTATTTCCATGAGAAGGGCGATGAAAACGTTGTTGGGCCGACGCTTTTCCCGCTCAACCCGTTCTACAGCCTGTTCCACAGCATCGCCACCAACGACTCTTCGGCGGTCTATGGTCAGGCAACGTACAAGATCACCGATACGGTGCGTTTCACCGGTGGCCTGCGCTATACCTGGGATACGCGCCAGCTCACCAACCAGAACGGCAACCAGGACGGCTTCACCGGCGACGTGACCTGCGCCCTGGACCCGGCCCTGATCCCTTCGGGCGAGTGCTCTGCCAAGTTCCGCAAGACCTATCGCTATCTTTCGTATGAAGCGACCGTCGATTGGCAGGCCGCGCCCAATGCGTTCTTCTACGCCAAGACCAGCCGCGCCAGCCGTGCCGGCGGCTTCAACGGTCGTGTTTCGCGCCCGGCCGCGCTTGCTGCGCAGCCGTTCAGCCCGGAACGGGTGACCAACTATGAAATCGGCGCGAAGCTGGACCTGCTCAACCGTCACCTGCGCATCAACGGGTCGGTCTTCTATGCCAAGCAGGACAATATCCAGTCCCAGCTGATCGCGAACATCGATGGCCAGTTGACGTCGTTTGTTCGCAACGTTGCCAAGGCGCATCTGACCGGCGGCGAAGTCGAAGTGGTGGCACGGCCGTTCAACCGCCTCACGCTGTCTGGTTCGCTGGCCATCGTGGAGCCGAAGTACGACCAGTTCATCGATCCCTTCACCGGGGAAGACTTGCGCAATTCGCCCTTCGGCCACGTGACCAAGACGACCGGCAGCGCCAGCGTCGAATACGAATTGCCGCTGCCGAGCGGCGGCGTGACGGCCCACGCCGACTTTTCCTATCGCGGCCCGACCTACTTCGGCACCGCGCCGGAAACGCGCAATCCGGGCTATGGCCTGCTCAACGCCACGCTTACCTGGCATGTGGGTGACACCGGGATGGAACTGGGCGTGTTCGGTCGCAACCTGACCAACAAGAACTATTATCCGGGCCTCTTCGAAACGATGCAGACGCCGATCAAGACCGTGGTCGGCTTCCCGGGCGATCCGCGCACCTATGGGGTCTCGGCCTCGTATCGCTTCTAGGTGGTAAACCCACAAATGGCGCCTCGGCGGTGCCATTTGTGGGTCCACGCCGCCTAAACATCCACCCTGCACCCGCGACGGATTTTGACGCTCCGCGCCTGGTGCCACTGGTGGGGGCTCGCGCTGCATGAGGGGGCGGCGCGGGCCCTATCTTTTTCCGGCATGGCAGGAAGGCTCGGAAAAAAGTCTGCATCGCGTTGCATGAGTTTTCGCTGCGCCAACGGCGCTTGGCATTTGGCGGGGGAGGTTGTAATGGGGCGCCACCGCGCCCGTGCCGTGCCTGTCTGTTTGCGGGGAGGCATTTCTCCCTCAAGCATGGCCTGACGCAACCAGTTGCTGGGTTGCCTGGGCTTTTGCCAGACTCCCGACTGGAACGCCCCTTTGGTACAGACCCAGACTGCGCCTGCTCCTGCCACGCAGCGCGAACCCATTCGCCTGATCGACAAGGCGCGCCTGCCCGATGGCGGCGAATTGCTCCTGCTGCAAAGCGGCGATGCATTTTCCATCGAGCTGGACGATGAAGAGCTGATGGGCAACACCGACCACGTTTCGGAAGAAGCCTTGGCGAGCATGACGGCCAAGCGCGTGGGCCGACCGAACGGATCGGTCCTGATCGGCGGATTGGGCATGGGCTTTACCCTGGGTGCCGCGCTCAAGGCCTGGGGGCCGGATGCGCGGATCGAGGTGGCCGAGCTGGTGCCCAAGATCCTGGAATGGGCCAACGGACCGCTGGCGCACGTGTTTGCCGGGAAGCTGGACGATCCGCGCGTGACGGTGACGCTGTCGGATGTGCACGACGTGATCGCCAAGGGCGCAGGCGGGCGGTTCGATGCCATCCTGCTCGACGTGGACAATGGCCCGGACGGGTTTGTCCAGCAGGACAACGACCGGCTGTACGGCCCCGCCGGCCTGGAAGCGGCGCGCCAGGCGCTGCGCGTGGGCGGCGTGCTGGCGATCTGGTCGGCCGATCCCGATCCGCGTTTCACCCGCACTTTGCGCCGCGCCGGCTTCCTGGCTGAGGCCGTGGCGGTGCCGGCTTATGACGGCGCGCGCGAGGACGAGCACTGCCTGTGGTTCGCGCGGCGGCCATGACCGTATAAACCGCAGTTTTGGTTTGAAAAATTGAAGGCGAGTTTCCGGCACATTTTGGGCGATGGTGCGTTGCGGCGCTAAGCATTTTGCGCCCATCGAAGTCAAAACACGCCGCATAGCAGGCGACGTGGCCAGCCAGGATACAAGCCTCATCGTCATGGAACCCGCACCCGAGACCGTGTCTCGCCTGGAAACGCAGGCGCAAGTACAACGTTTGCGGCGCGAAGCGCTGTTCGAGGCGATCGACGACGGCTTTTGCATCATCGAGTTTTTCGACGGTCCGCATGGGCCGTTGAGCGACTATCGCCATGTCGAGGCCAATTCCGGCTATGAACGCCACACCGGCATCAGCGGAATCGTGGGCAAGACCCTGCGCGACATCGAGCCGGACGCTGCCCAAGGCTGGCTGGAGCTTTATGGCCGCGTGCTGCAAACCGGCGAGGCGCTGCGCTTCGAACGCGAGTTTGCAGCGGCAGACCGCTATATCGAAGTGTCTGCCCGCCGCGTCGGGCCGGTCGAAAATCGCCAGGTTTCCGTGCTGTTCCGCGACATCAGCGCGCGCAAGGCGGCCGAGGCGGACCTGCGCAAAAGCGAGGCACTGGCGCGCGACAATGTGCAGCGCGTGCAGCTGGCGCTGTCTGCAGGGGCAATCCTGGGAACCTGGATATGGACGGTTCCGACCGGCCGGGTGAGCGTGGACCAAGGGCTTGCGCGCGCGTTCGGCGTGGCCGACGACGCCGATCTGGCGTGTCTCCCGATCACGGTGCTGCTCGATGCCGTGCACCCCGACGATCGTGCCGCCGTGGACGGTGCGATTGCTGCCTGCGTTGCGCAGCCGGGCCATTATCGCCAGCAATATCGCGTGCGTGGCCGCGATGGCCGGCATTGCTGGGTGGAAGCGGTGGGCCGCGTGGAAACCGACGAGAATGGCGTGGCGACACGCTTTCCCGGCGTGCTGCTCGACCTGGAGGCGCGGCGCGCGGTGGAGGCCGAACGCGACCGCGTGACCGAGGAACTGCGACGGCTGACCGACACGCTGGAACAGCGCGTGGCCGATCGCACCGCCGAACTGATGCAGGCCGAGGAACAGCTGCGCCAGGCCTACAAGATGGAGGCGGTGGGCCAGCTCACCGGCGGGCTGGCGCACGATTTCAACAATCTGCTGGCCGGCATTTCCGGTTCGCTGGAGATGATCAGTTCGCGCCTGGCGCAGGGCCGCTTTGCCGAGGTCGAGAAATACCTGGCCATGGCCCAGGCGGCCGGGCGGCGCGCCGCGGCGCTGACTCATCGGCTGCTGGCGTTTTCCCGGCGCCAGACGCTGGATCCGCGACCAACCAGCGTCAACGACCTGGTCGATGGCATGGCCGACCTGGTGCAGCGCACGGTTGGCCCGTCGATCATCGTGGAATGCGTGGGCGCGGGCGGCTTGTGGACGGCGCTGGTCGATCCCAGCCAGTTGGAAAACGCGCTGCTCAACCTCTGCCTCAACGCGCGCGATGCCATGCCCGAGGGTGGGCGCATCACGATCGAGACGGCCAACCGCTGGTTCGATGCGCGCGCGGCCGGTACGCACGAGATACCTCCGGGCCAATACCTGGCGCTGTGCGTTACCGATACGGGCGTGGGCATGGCCGCCGATGTCGTTGCCAAGGCCTTCGACCCGTTTTTCACCACCAAGCCGCTGGGGCAGGGCACGGGCCTTGGCCTGTCGATGATCTATGGCTTTGCCCGCCAGTCTGGTGGGCATGTGCGGATCTATTCCGAAGTGGGCCGGGGCACGACGGTGTGCATCTACCTGCCGCGCTATTACGGCAAGGGCGAGGCGGACAACGATGCCTCGGTTCCGGTTGCGCGCGATGACTATGCCAGGCCGGCATCGGGACAAGGCACCGTGTTGGTGGTGGACGACGAACCCTTGGTGCGCATGCTGGTGGTCACCGCGCTGGAAGACATGGGCCATGTCGTGCTGGAAGCCGAGGACGGCGCGCGCGGGCTGCATATCCTGCAATCGGATGTCGCGATCGACCTGGTGGTGACCGATGTGGGCCTGCCGGGCGGGATGAACGGGCGGCAGATGGCCGATGCCGCGCGCGGGAAGCGGCCCGATACGCCGGTGCTGTTCATCACCGGCTATGCCGAGAACGCGATCATCGGCAACGGGCAGCTCGATCCGGGGATGCAGGTGCTGACCAAGCCCTTTGCCGTGGCCGACCTGGAACAGCGCGTGCGCGCCATGCTTGGCGAAACGCAGCGCAAGGGATAGAACCTGCCCGCTATGCTGCGCACGCTCTATCCCGAAATCGAACCCTATGAGACCGGCACCATCGACGTGGGCGACGGGCACCGGATCTATTACGAACGCTGCGGCACGCCCGGTGCCACGCCGGCCGTATTCCTCCATGGCGGGCCGGGCGGGGGCTGTTCGCCCACGCATCGGCGGCTGTTCGATCCCGCGCGGTATGATGTGCTGCTGTTCGACCAGCGCGGCTGTGGCCGATCGACGCCCCATGCCGAACTGGAAGCCAACACCACCTGGCACCTGGTGGCCGATATCGAGCGGCTGCGCGCGCTGACGGGGGCAAGGCAGTGGCTGGTGTTCGGGGGATCGTGGGGTTCGACGCTGGCGCTTGCCTATGCCCAGGCCCATGCCGACCGGGTCAGCGCACTCGTGCTGCGCGGTATATACCTGTGTTCGCAAGAGGAACTCGACTGGTTCTATCAGTTCGGGGTGTCGCAGATGTTTCCCGACAAGTATGCCCGCTTTGCCAGCCTGATCCCGCCTGAAGAACGCGGCGACATGCTGGGCGCCTATCACCGCCGGCTGACCAGCGGACCGATGGCGGATCGGATCGCGGCGGCGCGGGCGTGGAGCCTGTATGAGGGCGAGACGATCACCCTGCTGCCCGACGCGGCCAATAGCGCGCAGCACGATGACGGGCATTTCGCGCTGGCCTTTGCCCGGATCGAGACCCACTATTTCGTCAACCAGTGCTGGCTGGAGCCTGGGCAGTTGCTGGCCGGCGTGGCCAAGCTGCGGCACATTCCCGCCACGATCGTGCATGGCCGCTATGACATGCCGTGCCCCGCGCATTATGCCTGGGCGCTGCACGAGGCCTGGCCGGAGGCGGAGTTTCATCTGGTGGAGGGCGCAGGACATGCCTTTTCCGAACCGGGCATTCTGGACCAGTTGATCCGCGCGACGGACCGCTACGCCGGGTAAAGCGCGGCAGGCCTTGGCAGTGCGCCATATATCCATTAATCCGGATATATGGATAACGATTCGGCCATAGCGGGGCTGGGCGCACTGGCCCAGGGCACCCGGCTCGATGCATTTCGGCTGCTGGTGCGGCACGAGCCGGCAGGGCTGCCGGCGGGCGAGATCGCGCGCCTGCTCGACGTGCCGCAGAATACCATGTCGGCCCATCTGGGAATCCTGGCGCGGGCCGGGCTGCTGCGGGCCGACCGCCAGGGGCGCACGATCCTCTATCGCGCCGACCTCGATGCCTTGCGCGCGCTCGTGCTGTTCCTGCTGACCGATTGCTGCGCAGGCAATGCCGCGCTGTGCGCGCCGCTGGTGGCGGCGCTTTCTCCCTGTTGCTGAAAAGCCATCTTCCCGAAAGGACGCCGCGTGAGCGTGGACATCGTCATCTATCACAATCCCGAATGCGGCACGTCGCGCAATACGCTGGCGATGATCCGCAATGCCGGGATCGAACCGCACGTGATCGAATACCTCAAGACCCCGCCATCGCGCGCGCTGCTGGCGCAATTGATCGCGCGGGCCGGCATCGGGGTGCGGGGCCTGTTGCGCGAAAAGGGCACGCCTTATGCCGAACTTGGCCTGGATGACCGCACGCTGACCGACAACGAACTGATCGATGCGATGATCGCCTATCCGATCCTGCTCAACCGCCCCCTCGTGGTGTCGCCGCTGGGCGTGAAGCTGTGCCGGCCGTCAGAAGCGGTGCTGGACCTGTTGCCCGAACCGCAGCAGGCCGCTTTCACCAAGGAAGACGGGGAAGCCGTGATCGATGGCAACGGCCAGAGGATCATCTGAGCGATGGGCACGTTCGAACGCTATCTTTCGCTGTGGGTCTTGCTGTGCATTGCCGCTGGCGTGGCCCTGGGACAGATGATGCCCGCGCTGTTTGCCGCGATTGCAGCGGCGCAGGTGGCGCAGGTCAATCTGGTGGTGGCCGGCCTGATCTGGCTGATGATCGTGCCCATGCTGCTCAAGATCGATTTTGCCGCGCTGGGCACGGTGCGCCAGCACTGGAAAGGCGTGGGGGTGACCCTGCTGGTCAATTGGGCGGTCAAGCCGTTTTCCATGGCGCTGCTGGGCATGGTGTTCATCGGCTGGCTGTTTGCGCCGCTGCTGCCCGTGGGCGAGGGGCCTTCCTATATTGCCGGGCTGATCCTGCTGGCCGCCGCGCCGTGCACGGCCATGGTCTTCGTCTGGTCCAACCTGTGCGAGGGGGAGCCGGTGTTCACCCTGTCGCAAGTGGCGTTGAACGACGTGATCATGGTGTTCCTGTTCGCGCCGCTGGTTGGCCTGCTGCTGGGCGTGGCGGCGGTGCAGGTGCCCTGGGCGACGCTGCTGATTTCGGTGCTGCTCTATATCGTGGTGCCGGTGATCGCGGCGCAAGGCTTGCGCCGGGCCGTGCTGGCGCGTGGCGGGACGGCGGCGCTGGGCCGTTTGACCGAGGCGCTTGGCCCGGTGTCGTTGATCGCCTTGCTGGCCATGCTGATCCTGCTGTTCGGGTTTCAGGGACCGGCCATCCTGGCCCAGCCGATGGTGATTGCGCTGCTCGCCGTGCCGATCCTGATCCAGGTCTATGGCAATGCGGCGCTGGCCTATTGGCTATCGCGCCGGCTGGGCGTGGCATGGTGCGTGGCAGCGCCCGCAGCGCTGATCGGTGCGTCCAACTTTTTCGAACTGGCGGTGGCGGCGGCGATTTCGCTGTTCGGGCTGAAATCGGGCGCGGCGCTGGCCACCGTCGTGGGCGTGCTGGTGGAAGTGCCGGTGATGCTCTCGATCGTGGCCGTGGTGAAGGCGAGCCGCCCCTGGTACGAAGGCCGCGCTTCCCGCCTGGCGCATTAGCGTGTAGGCGCCCGCTCTTTGACGATTGAAAGAATGAGCGGGCAAGGATGATGGGCGATATGCGCAAGGGCGCCATGATGAGCGCGGCCGCGGCGCTGGCCTTGATGGCGGGAGCGCAGGCGCGCGCGGCCGATGAGGGCCAGGGAGATGCGGGGGAGGGCGAGCGCGCCATTCGCGTGATCGGCCATCCCGATCCCGAAGGCCTGCTGCCCGACCAGGCCGCGCCCAAGGCGGTGAGCGCGATTGGCCCGGCGTTCATCGAAAAGCAGGCGGCGACATTCAACGCCTATCAGCTGATCAACCTCCTGCCCGGCGCCAATGTGGCAAGCACCGATCCGTTCGGCCTGTCCACATCCTCCAGCCTCACGCTGCGCGGGCTGGGCCAGGATGCCATCGGCGTGACCATGGAAGGCGCGCCGCAGAACGATATCGGCTATTACGTGGCATACCCCGCGCAATTCGCCGATCCGGAAAACCTGTCGCAAGTGGAACTGAGCCAGGGCGCGGCCGACATTGCCTCTCCCGTGGTGAATGCCGTGGGCGGCTTGCTGGCATTGAGCCTCGATGCGCCGCACCGCGAATTCGGCGTGCTGGCCGATGCCTCGCTCGGCTCGTTCAACCAGCGCCGCGTGTTTGCGCGGGTGGACAGCGGCCCGATCGGCAAGAGCCCGCTGCGCGCGTTCCTGTCGTATTCCAACAACCGTGCCGACAACTGGCGCGGACCGGGCGTGGACACGCGCCAGCACATCGATGCCAAGATCGCGGCCGAATGGGGCAACGGCAACAAGGCGAGCCTCTCTGTCTCGTACAACGATGCCAGCAATTCCACCTATCGCAGCCCGACCTTGGCCGACTGGCAGGCGCAGGGGCGCGGGTTCAACTATGCCGCGCGCTATGGGGCCAATGCAGGTGGTGGCGATCTCGATTACTGGAAGCTCTATCGCCAGCCGTTCCGCAATCTCTATTTCGCAGCGCCCGTGCATCTGGTGCTGGGCACGGGGCTGACGCTCGACACGACAGGCTATCTCCAGTTCGGCTATGGCAATTCGCCCTATGGTGCCTCCATCGGGCCCGATGGCTATTACCCCGGCACATTCCAGGGGACGCAGGCGCTCGCTGCGCCGCTGCGGCTTGCGGGCCTGGAGAACGGTGGCACGGTCAATGTATTGGGCAATTGGCTGGGCGAGCAGATGCGTGCCGGGCAGATCACCCGGCTGACCCTGGCGCGGGGCGCTCACACGCTGACCGCCGGAGTGTGGATCGACTATGGCAGCGACCGCGTGGTGGAAAGCTTTACGCCGCTGCGCGCCAATGGCGAGCCGGTGGATGGCTGGGGCCATGACGAGCATGCCGTGCGCACGGCCGATGGGCGGATTTACGCGCTGGGCGATACCAAGACGATCACCGTGGCCAAGGCGTTCTTCCTGGCAGACAGCATTGCCCTTTCGCCGCGCGTGACGCTGGATCTGGGGTTCAAGGGCGTGGACCTGCTGCACGCCGGGCGCAACCATCTGCCCGGGCCCCAAGGCACCCTGCATTTCGACAGCTTTGCCGCCCTGCCGCGCGCGGCGATCCATGTGCAACTGACCGACCGGCAGCAGGTGTTTGCCAATGTCACCACCAATTTCCGCGCGCCGGACGAATACACGCTCTACGACACCTATGATGGCTATGGCGGCATTGCTTCCTACGGCACAACCGCGTTGAAGAACGAATATTCGCTGGCGCAGGAGCTGGGCTGGCGCTGGCAGGGGCGCAATCTTTCGGCTTCGGCCACCGGCTTCCACTATGCGTTCCGCAACCGGCTGGTGGCAACGATGGCCAACGTGAACGGTGCGCTGGTCAACACCACGATCAACGCCGGGCGTCAGGAAACGTGGGGCGTTGACGGGGAAGTGGACTGGCGCCCGCTTGCCGGGATGAGCCTCTATGCCTCGGCCGAATGGCTGCGCGCGCGGATCAAGAGCGACCTGCCGGCCGATGGCGATCTGCTGCCAACGGCGGGAAAGGTGGCCGTGTCGAGCCCGGAATGGCAGTTCGCCGTGGGGGGCACTTATGACGACACGCGCCTGTTCGGCAGCTTTGCGCTGAAATACCTGGGGCGCCAGTATGCCACGTTCATGAACGATGAAAGCATTCCGGGCTTTGCCACGCTCGACCTTTCGATCGGCGTGCACCTGGCGGGCTGGCTGGACGGCAAGCGGACCGACTTGCGCCTCAACGCCATCAACGTGACCGATCCGCATGTGCTATCGGGCGTGCAGGCCGTGACGCCCGCCGCGCGCGATACCGTGGGCCGGGGCGGCACGGTGATCGCAGGCGCGGCGCCGACGTATTACATCGGCAGCGGGCGCGCGTTCATGGTCACGCTGGCGCGGCAGTTTTAATGGGGGCGCGGCAGTTTTGAGCGGAGCGCCGCATCTGGTTCACGGCATGGGCACCGGGCTGGAAGCGCCAGCCTGGCCGCCGATCGGGCGCGAGCACGCCGCCGCCGTGCTGGCGCAATTGCCGGGGGTGGGCGCGCTGCAAGGCCTGGCCTGGCACAGCCCGCGTCCGTTCTCGGCTGCGGCCTTGGTGGAGACGGACACAGGCACCGTGTTCGTGAAGCGGCATCATCGCGCGGTGCGCAGCGTGGCGGGGCTGGGTGCCGAGCATGCGTTCATGCGCCATCTGGCGCAGCGTGGGCAGCCGGTGGTGCGCCCGCTGGCCGATGCGCAGGGGCAGACCGCGCTGGCGACAGGCGATTGGGTGTGGGAAGTGCATCCGCTGGCGCCGGGCGACGATCTCTATCGTGATCGCCCATCGTGGACGCCGTTTCTTTCCGTGAAGCATGCCCATGCCGCCGGGGTGGCTTTGGCCCGGCTGCACCGCGCTGCGGCCGATCATGCCGCGCCTGCGCGCCCGGCCGAACCGCTGGTGAGCAGCGCCACCATTCTGGGTGTTGCCGATCCGGCCCGCGCCGGACAAGCCTATGTCATGGCGCGGCCGGCGCTGGTCGGTTGGCTGGCCGGACGGGATTGGCGCGGCGAACTGGCAGGTGTGCTTGCCATGCACGACGCGCCGGGCGTGGCGCAGGACCTGCACGCGCATCCCACGCTGTGGACGCATAACGACTGGCATCCCTCGAACCTTACCTGGAATGGCGATGGCACGGTGGCCGGCGTGCTCGATTTCGGGCTGGCCGATCGCGGCTTTGCCTTGCTCGACCTGGCCATCGCGCTTGAACGCAGCGCGGTGCGCTGGCTGGAGATGGAACCAGGCAAAAGCGGGCTGGCGCAGATCGAGGATGCCCGCGCGCTGATCGCCGGCTATGCCAGCGTGACGCCGCTTTCGCACGCCGACCGGGCCTTGCTCGCGCGGCTCTTGCCGCTGGCGCATGTGGAATTTGCCTTGGCCGAAACGGAGTATTTCGCCGGGCCGGTGCAGCGCCCAGGCGATGCGGCATTGGCGTGGGACGGCTATCTGCTGGGCCATGCCGCGTGGTTTGCGCAAGCCGAAGGGCAGGCGCTGCTGGCTGCTGTGGGAGAGGCAGGATGAGCGGGCTGGAAATTGTCGCCGTGGCGGTGAGCGTGCTGGGCATCTGGCTGACGGCGCAGCGGCGGCTGTGGTGCTGGCCGGTGAACCTTGCGGCCTGCGCGCTCTATTTCAAGCTGTTCCTCGATGTGAAGCTCTATGCCGACATGGTGCTGCAGGGGCTGTTCGGCCTGGCCATCGCCTATGGCTGGATCGCCTGGGTGCGCAGCCGCCGGCAGGGCTTGCCTCAGAGCGGCGATGTCCTCGTCGTGCCATTGGCGCGCGGGGCCATGGCCGGCGGCCTTGCAGCCGGCGCGGTGGGCGCGCTGGCGATCGGCTGGTTCACCAGCCACTACACCGATGCCGCGCTGCCGTGGATGGACGCGACGCTTTCGGCCTTCAGCCTGGTGGCGCAAGTGTGGGCGGCGCGGCGCCATGCGGAAAACTGGCTTTTGTGGATCGTTGTGGACGTGGTCTATGTGGGCATGTTCGTGTTCAAGGAACTGTGGCTGACCGCCGGGCTCTATGCCGCGCTTGTCGTTCTGGCCTTGCTGGGCTGGCGGAAATGGGCCGCTGTTTCCAAGGCATAACCCAGGTTAAGCGGCGAAATCGTTCTGTCGCATTCGCGGAACCGGCGGGCCAGACGCGCCGTTCCTAGCTATCATGTCATTCACGCCACGCGCGCCGTCGTCGTCCGGTCTATCCATTGCCATTGTCGGGGCCGGGCCAACGGCCGTCTATGCGCTCGCTGCGCTGCAGCGGGAAGGGCGGCCGCATCATGTCACCCTGTTCGAAGCCGGCGGGCAGCCGGGGCAGGGCATTCCGTTTACCCCGCAGAACAATGGCGCGCACATGCTGGCCAATATCGCCGGCTTCGAATTGCCGCCGGTGGACGAAACGCTCAATGCCTGGGCCACGCGGCAAAGCGCGGATCGACAGGCCATGCTGGGGCTTGCCGGCGCGGCGCACGATGACCGCGCGTTCTTTCCGCGCATGGCGCTGGGCGCCTATTATGCCGACCAGCTGGGCCGCCTGATCGCGCCGGGTGCCGGGCCCTGCCGCGTGGACCTGCATTGCCATGCCGAAGTGCAGGACATCATTGCCCGCCCCGATGGCGTGCGGGTGGAATGGTTGCAGGGCGGCGCGGCGCCTGGTGGAAAGACCCAGGCCCAGGATTTCGACGTGGTGATCGTCGCCAGCGGCTATGGCAAGCCAGACGTGGGCGCGCGGCTGGCCGGTGCCAGCGCACGCGGGGCCGGTGGACGGCGCGTGGCGGTGCTGGGCAGTTCGTTGAGCGCCATCGATGCGGCGGTGGAATTGGCCGTGCGCCATGGCTCGTTTATCGAGCAAGGCGATGGCAGCCTGCGCTATATCATCGAGCGGCCCTTTGCCGTCACGTTCCTGTCGCGCGGTGGCCTCTTGCCCGAGGCCGATTTCTGGGTGCCCGATACGGCGCCGCCGCAGCGCCACTGCACGGAGCATGCGCTGGCCGCGCTGGTGCAGGGCGAAGAGGGCGATCTCGATCGCGCGTTTGCGCTGTTTGTGCGTGAACTGGCGGAGGCCGACCCGGCTTATGCGCAGGCGTTGAACCTGGAAGGCCTTGACGCCGACAGCTTTGCGAGCGCCCATTTCGCCACGCGCATGGCGGCCGATCCGTTTGCCTATGCGCGGGAAAACCTGGCAGAGGCACAGGCGAGCCACGCGCAGCGCATGCCGAGCCCCTGGCGCCACGCGATCCTGCGCATGCACGAGGCCTTTGCCACGATCGTGCCCAAGCTGGCCCCGCGCGACCTGCAGCGCTTTGGCCAGGGGCTGAAGCGCGTGTTCGTCGACAACTATGCCGCCGTGCCGCATCTTTCGGTGCAGCGGCTGCTGGCCCTGCACGAGGCGGGCGTGCTTTCGGTGCAGCGCCTTGGCGATGGCCACGCCGTGGCGCGCGGGGCCGATGGAGCGTGGACTATCGGCGGCGAAGACAGGTTCGACGATGTGATTGATGCGCGCGGGCAGGCACCGCTGGGGCTGGAGGACTTTCCCTTTCCCACCTTGCGCCTGCATATTTGCGCGCAGGCCCTGGCGCAGACGCGCGAATGGCACGAAGGGCTGGCGCCATCGCAGGGCCATGTGCTCGATCCCGAAGACCCGGCGTTGTCGCGCGTGCATGTCTTGTCGTTGCCGTTCCTGCTGCACCGCCATCCGTTCATCCAGGGCCTGACCGAAAGCGCGGCCATGGCGCGTGCCTGCGTGGCGGCGCTGGGGCGGCGGCCTGGCGGAGGAACCGCGCCAACGGACGCGCAATTGCACGCCGCGCTCGACTGGCTCGATCGCACCGATCCGATCTACCAGGGGCGCGAGGTGCTGATGGTGGCGCGGCCGTCTGCATGAGGAGACATGGGGCCATGCGGCTGAAGGGATTGCTGCTGGGCTTTGCGGCCCTGGCGACGATGGGGCAGACTGCGGCGCCAACGCCGCCACCACCGCCGCCGCAAGTGCTGTACGGCCCGTTGTTTGCCGCCGTGCAGGAAGCGCGCATCTTTCCCGACAGCAAGACCTTTGCCGATGCCACCGCGCGCGAGGCGCCCGATGCGGTGATGGCGGCCTACCGGGCGGAGCAACCCAAGGGCGCGCAGGCCCTGCACGCATTCGTGGAGCGGCATTTCGTGGTGCCGGCGGAGACTGGCGCCAAGCCCGACATGCGCGCGCATATCGCCGCGCTCTGGCCACAACTGACGCGGCCGGCCTTGACCCCGCCGCCCGGCTCCACCGCGCTGGCCCTGCCGCAGCCCTATGTCGTGCCCGGCGGGCGCTTTCGCGAGATCTATTACTGGGACAGCTATTTCACCATGCTGGGCCTGAAGGCGGATGGGCAGGACCAGCTGATCGCGGGCATGCTCGACGATTTCGACAGCCTGGTGGCGCGCTATGGCTTCGTGCCCAATGGCACGCGAACCTATTACCTCGGGCGGTCGCAGCCGCCGTTCCTGGCGCTGATGGTCGATCTCGATCCGCGCCATGATGCGGCGACAGAAGCCCGGCACCTGGCGGCGTTGAAAGGCGAGCATGCGTTCTGGATGAAAGGCGCGGACGCGGCGCGCAAGACGGGTGCGGCCGCGCGCGTGGTGCGCATGCCCGATGGTGCCTTGCTCAACCGCTATTGGGACGATGCCCCCGGCCCGCGCGATGAATCCTGGGCAGAGGACGTGGGCACCGCGCGCGCTTCGGGGCGGCCGGTGCAAGAGGTCTATACCGACTTGCGCGCAGGAGCGGAAAGCGGGTGGGACTATTCCTCGCGCTGGCTGGCCGATCCGGCGCGGTTGGAAACGATCCGCACCACGCAGATCGTGCCGGTGGATTTGAACAGCCTGCTCTGGGCGCAGGAAATGGCCATCGCCCAGCGCTGCGCGGCCGTGGGCGAAAGCGCGTGCGCCACCAGTTTCGCCCGCCAGGCGGTGGCGCGCGGCCGGGCGATCCAGCGCTGGCTGTGGGTGGCGCGCGAGGGCCGCTATGCCGACTGGGACCGCGAAAGCGGCAAGCCCAGCCCGCGGGTGTCGGCAGCGACGCTCTATCCGCTGTTCGTGGGGCTGGCCCGGCCGGACCAGGCCAGCGCGGTGGCGCAGCTTGTGCGCACGCAACTGCTGGCGCCGGGCGGATTGCGCACCACGCCGCTGCGCACCGGGCAGCAGTGGGACGACCCCAACGGCTGGGCGCCGCTGCAATGGATCGGCTACGAGGGGCTGATGCGCTACGAGCAGGCCGATCTTGCCGGCGCGATCGCCAAAAGGTGGCTGGCAACGGTGCAGGCGGCCTATGACGCCACGGGCAAGATGCTGGAGAAGTATGACGTGGAAACCCATGCGCCAGGCGGCGGCGGGGAATATCCGCTGCAGGACGGGTTTGGCTGGACCAATGGCGTGACGCGCGCATTTTTGGAGAAGGTTGGCGCGCAGAAGTAGCGCGGAGCTTATGGCAAACCATCCTGACGGTCGATCAGGGGGCTTTCCTCATTTCGGAAATGCCGTGGCCAGATAGTCGATCAGCGCGCGTACCGCTGGCGGCAGGCCGCGCCTTGTCGTGAAGACAAGATGGACGATGCCGATTTGTGCCCGCCACTCCGGCAGGATATGCACCAGAAGGCCCTGCCGCAAAGCGTCTGCACAGACGTGATCGGGCAAGAGTGCCACGCCCAGATCGAGGATCGCAGCCTTGCGCATGGCGACAAGGTCACCGCAAGTCATGCGCGGCGTATGGCAGAAGCGCTGCGTGGCACCATTTTCATTCTCCAGCATCCATTCGATCTCGCCGATCTCGTCGCTGGTGCCCAGCGTCGGCACATTGGCCAGGCCTGAAAGATCGCTGCCGACGCGATTTGCCATCTGCGGGCTGCCCACCAGAATGCGCGCCGATTGCCCCAATGTCCGCATCGTCAGCGCCGCATCGCTGGTCAGCGCCACCCGCACGCGCAGGGCAAGGTCGATCCGCTCTTCGATCAGGTCCACCGGCCGGTCGATGGCGATCAGTTGCAAATGCACCCGAGGGTATCGCGCCATGAACCCAGGCAAAATCTGCATGAGAATCTCGACCAGCCCGGTTGGGCAACTGAACCGCACGCGACCATGCGGCTCGGACTGCGCCGCAGCCACCAATGCAGTGGCCTGCTCTGCTTCGTCGATCATGGCGCGGCAGCGTTCGTAGAAAGCCTGCCCAACATCGGTCACGCGGAAGCGGCGGCTCGAACGCTCGATCAAGCGGACGCCCAGCCGCGCCTCCAAGGCGGCGATGCGGCGGCTGAGTTTTGACTTTGGCTCACGCAGGGCACGGCCAGCGGCGGCGAAACCGCCATGCGTCACCACCTCGGCGAAATAGGCATAGTCGTTGAGATCGTCACGCATCATCGTTCCTTGAATGGAACGATAAGTATCGTTTTTGCTCACTACAGCCAAGATCGTTGCGCATTCATATGTCTTTTCACCGGTGCAGCGCACCGATCAACCCAACAGGAGCAAGAACCATGACACAGGATTTCAACGACAAGGTGGTGGTCGTGACCGGCGGCACCTCCGGTATCGGTCTTGCAACGGCGCAAGCCTTTGCGGCCGCGGGTGCCTTCGTGTTCGTCACCGGGCGCCGTCAGGAAACGCTGGATGCGGCGGTGAAAGCCATTGGCGGACGTGTTACGGGTGTGCGCGGTGACATGTCGAACCTTGCCGACATCGATCGCCTGTATGACGCCGTTCAGCAGCAGCACGCCCAGATCGACGTGATCTTCGCCAATGCGGGCGGCGGCAGCTTTGCCCCCCTGGGCGCGATCAGCGAGGAGCATTACCAGCAGACCTTCGACACCAATGTAAAGGGTGTGTTGTTCACCGTCCAAAAGGCATTGCCGCTGCTGCGCGATGGCGCGTCGGTGATCCTTACCAGTTCGGTGACGGCGATCACCGGGACGGCGGCCTTCAGCGTCTATTCGGCGACGAAGGCGGCCGTGCGCAATTTCGCCCGCAGCTGGATTCTTGACCTCAAGGACCGCAGGATTCGCGTCAACGCCGTCAGCCCCGGCCCCATCGAAACGGCGGGTCTGGTTGAACTGGCCGGTCCTGATGCTGCCGCCCAGCAGGGCCTGCTCGACTTCATGGCGGGGCAAGTGCCGCTCGGCCGTGTCGGTCAGCCCGAAGAGATCGCCAAAGCGGTGCTGTTCCTCGCTTCCGACCAGGCCAGCTTCGTCAACGGCATTGAACTTTTCGTCGATGGCGGCATGGCGCAAATCTGAAGCGACCTAGCCGACAGAGCATGGTGCTCTGCGCGTGCGAGAGGGCACCTGCTCTCATTTTTGCAACGATCCATTCCGATCATTGCGTTGGATCGATAGGGGGGTGGCGGCTATGACGATGGCACCATGGCCGACACGCCCGAAATTCCCGTGCCCAACCTGCCGCGCAGCGAGGCTGATGCGCAGGCTTGCGCCGCTCGGCAGGGTTGGCGAATCCCTGCGCCTTGCCTGCCGGGCGTGCTTGCCAATCTGGAATTGCTGGCCCGCCACGCCGCGATCTTTGCCGGAAAGCCGGCGTGATCGGCGCGCTGGAGCAAGCCGCTGCCGTGCGGGCAGGGCGCGTGCGTGCAGTCGATCTGGCGCAGGCGGCCCTGGATCGCCTTGCTGCCGATGACCATGTTGCCGTAACCCGCCTGCTGCCCGCCCGTGCCCTGGACGAAGCAGCGCGCGTGGATGCCCTGGTGGCCCAGGGGCGCGAACCTGGGCCGCTGGCCGGCGTGCCCTATGGTGTGAAAGACCTGTTCGACGTGGCGGGCGAAGTGACCACGGCAGGCTCTGCCGTGCGCGCCACGGCTGCGCCTGCACAGGCCGATGCGGAAGGCGTGCGGCGCCTGGCCAAGACGGGCGCGGTGCTGGTGGCAACGCTCAACATGGACGAGTTCGCCTATGGCT
>Ga0070667_100000416_pt1 | contig 45555 bp, 38 predicted proteins | sample KBSS33metaG_FD_64659 | JGI IMG/M metagenome (GOLD analysis project Ga0070667, IMG submission 64659) | Switchgrass rhizosphere microbial communities from Kellogg Biological Station, Michigan, USA - KBS S3-3 metaG | ecosystem: Host-associated > Plants > Roots > Rhizosphere > Soil ...
CGCGCAGCAGGGTAGCTATGCATGGACGGGATAACCGCTGAAAGCATCTAAGCGGGAAGCCTCCCTCAAGATTAGGTATCTTCGAGTCGTGATAGACCATCACGTTGATAGGCCGGGTGTGGAAGTGCGGTAACGCATGGAGCTAACCGGTCCTAATAACTCTGTTCATGCTTGATGAATCCCACCATCAACGTCAGCTTTGCTGTGCAAAGCCGGCAACGTCAGCCTTGCCATAAAGCAAAGCCAGACGTTCGATGACGGACGATCATCCAGGCCAGACAATCTGTACCAATACGCACGGGATACCATCGATTAAAAACCCAACGATCATGCGCCGGCTCCATTGCTTGGTGACCATAGCGTCAGTGACCCACCCGATCCCATCTCGAACTCGGCCGTGAAACCTGACAGCGCCAATGGTACTGTGGCTCAAGCCCCGGAAGAGTAGGACGTCGCCAGGCATTGAAGCCGACGCATCATCGTTGATAAAAAAACCCATTCCCAATGATCAAACGGCACGCTCGTGCCCCAAAAAGGGCCAAGGCTTCAACGCCTCAAGGCCCTCTTCGCGTCTCAAGACGCCAACATGGTGACGCGGGGTGGAGCAGCCCGGTAGCTCGTCAGGCTCATAACCTGAAGGTCGCAGGTTCAAATCCTGCCCCCGCAACCAATCCAGTACGCGGACGTCGTGTACGGCCTCCGCCTCAGCGGATCAGGTGCAGCACTTTTTGCGGCTCGCCCGCGGCAGGGCGGGCGTTGGCTCGCGCGGCCAGCAGCTCCAGCCATTCGGGCTCATTCGACTAGCTCGGGCCAGACCGCCTCCCGCTCGACTTCGGGTATAGCTGGGAGCAGTTCGCCCGTCGGGCTGCGTCAGCCTTGGAAGCGGCTTACTGGCGTCCCCCTAACCCCCAGCCCGCTGATGGCAAACAGCGATCCGGCATCGGGTCCGTGCCCGTCCAACTTCAATGATGTGGCAAACAGTATATCCAGTCTTTCGCCTCCGAACGCCAGGCTGGTGACGCCCTTTACGGGGGTCGGCAGGCGACGATCCAGACAGCCGTCGGGCGCGTAGCGCCTAAGCTCCCCGGTCAGCACCGTTGCCGACCACAGATACCCCTCTGAGTCGACCGCAGCACCGTCGGGCACGCCGTCGTCGAGCGGCAGTGTCACCAGGTCTCGACCGGCCGACAGCTCGACCAAGCCCTCCTGCCAAGGGTACCTCGTGATCGTGCCGCTCCAGCTATCGGAAAAGTAGAATGTGCTGCCATCCGGCGACCAGCAAGGGCCGTTGAAGACTCCGACCCCGCGCTTAATAGTGTGAACTTGGTGATCCGGCTGCAGGCGGTGAATCGCCCCTCTCGGGCTGGCAGCCGGATCACGACCCTGCGCATTGAAAACTTTGGTATCGAAGGAGCCGCAGACGAAATTGCCGAATGGGTCGACCTTGCCATCGTTGAGGCGGACGTCGGCCTCCGTGGCGACCGCGGCCAGGAGCTCAAGCGTTCCTGTGTTGAAGTCAAATGCCTCAAACCCGCGGTTGGTCGCTAGCACGGCGCCTCCCGTCCTCCGCAGGCACAGTGAGCCGATGACGCGGTCCGTTTGCCAGACTCGGCGCTCGCTGCCGTCCGGCGCGCAGCGGAAGATTTTCCCGCAATGGCTGTCGATTGAGTATATGCGGGCTTGTTCCTCATCCCAAACCGGACTTTCGCCCAAGTGTGCATCAAGCTTCCAGATAAGCTCAGCTTGCATTGTTGCGATCCTCTCCGTGAGGTTCTCCCCTGATCGTTGCGAGTCACGGGTAGACCATTGATCCTTCATGGTTTGAATTGATGGAAGACTTTCTTGAGCCGCCCTCGACAGGTTGGTTGGTTATCTCGGTGGAGGCTGCCTGTCCGTTTCTAGTGTGACCGGAAGTTGCCCGTGCCCTCTCGACGATTTCCCGCACCTAGCAACCTTCACACGGGTGGGATCGCAGGTTCATCCTCGCAGAAAAACGCCATCAAAATAGAACATAATGGGATGACATTGCTATCCCATGTCATCCGACGCTAAGGCTGGCCTCGACCATTTCCCGGAAGTCGGCCTCGCCCTCCTGATGGCGCCAATGATATTCCGTGTAGTGCCCCCATTCCGCCCGCGTATCGAGATACCCGAAGTTGATGATCGTGTCTTCGTCACTGTACAAGGTGAACGGCCTGCCGGCTTCTGCGAGTTCGCGCTTGAGCTTGTGCCATTCGCCCTCGGGGCCCGTCACTAGCATAGCGACATGGTGGAAATGCATGAGCTGACGATCCAGGTCGATGCCATCCAGGTAGAAATCCTTAGATCCCGCGTGCGGCACGATCAGTTCGATCTGCCGGTCGCCGAAGTTGGCCAGGGCAACATCGACCGTAAAGCGGGCAGCCTCGCCGCGGTAGAACACTTCGCGGTCGACCGGGAACGATGTCCAGTGCTCAACCCCGTACAGGCGCGTAATCTGGGCCTGCGCGGCGGCGAGATCGCTGGTTACGTATCCAAACTGAAACACGTGCCGGTGGTACGGTCCGAGATTCATCGCTGTGCTCCTTAGTCCTGCCGGATTGGATTCAGGCTCCGGGGATCGCCGGGACCTGTGCCCATTGTTCGCGCCAGCCCACTTCGCTGACGCGGTCGAGCAGACCTTCTTCGGCGTAGGCCGGGAAGCGGCTCGGGCTCTGCGGCCTCGGCTCCTGCCCAGGATAGCCGATCCGTCGCCGTATTTCGGGATCCAAATAATAGGCCGCCGCCAGAAGCGTGGCCATCGCCGTCCAAGCGCCTGGGTCATCAGTCAGCAACTCGGCAAATCGCTCGGCGGGATGGTTCAGCGCGCGAACCAAGCCCGCATGCAGATCGGGCCGCCGGTCAAGGACTTTCGCGATTAGGCCACGTTCCACTACGAGCGTGCCGGCACCTGGTAGATCGCCCTGTGGCGGTATCAGGCGGTCTCCCAGGGCGGCGAAGCAGGTGGCCAGCGCCCCGGTCCAGCGCTGCCCGGCGGCATCTGGTGCCGGGGCGGGCGGAACCGGTGCCCGCACCGCAAGGACCGGCACCACGATCGCCGGCTCACGGGGGGCAGCGATCGCATCGAAATTCCGCACCAGATGGTCTGCCGTGCGAGCGGCCAGCGCCATGATCGTGGATGTCGGGTTCACTGGGCCGGAGGTGACGAAAACACTTCCGTCGATCACCCCGAGATTGGGCACGTCATGGCATAAGCCCCACCGGTTGACGACCGAACGCGCTAAATCATCGCCCATCCGCGCGGTGCCCATCAAGTGAGCGTTCATGCCCCCAGGGCTGTAAATATCGACCTGCCAGGCCCCCGCGGCGCGGAGCACATCGGCCGCCCGCTCTGCGTTCCAAGTCAAGTTGGCACGGCTATCCACGCTTGTGCGATAAGTGATTTTCGGGGCAGGGATGCCCGACGAATCGGTCAGCGTCGGCGAAAGCGTGACGCGGTTTTCCGGCTCGGGCTGATCCTCGGCCAGAAGCGACCACGCCAGCCTATGGCCAAAGCTGCGTCGGAAATGGTCATGGTATGAACCGGGGTCGTGCGAAGCCAGCTGATTAAGCGCTTCCTGCAGCGGTCCGGCGCCGGCCGGATGGAGCGACCACTTGCACCCGCCGTAAAAGCCGCGACGTGCGTCGTGCAGGCCGAATTCCAGGCACTGGACGGTTGAGCCGTACTGCCCTTGCCAGCTTTCAAGCTGGTCCTCGAAGATGCCGTTGACCAAGGCGACGGGGTGCAGCATCAAGTTTCGGCCTACCAGATCCGAGCTGTTGGCCAGCCCGTTGGGGAAACGATCGGTAGCCGAATTCAGCAACAGGCGCGGCGTGCCGATCCCGTTGGTCGCCACCAACACGGAGCGGGCCGGCTGGAAATGCTCCTGCCCGCTCTCGTCGATCCACACGGCGCCGCTTGCTAGGCCCTGCCCATCGTGGGTGATGCACCTAACGCGGGCGCCGGTGATCAGCCTGCCGCCAGCCTGGACGAAGGCCCGCCAGTGCGTGGCATCGACGCTGGCCTTGGCGCCCTCGCCGCAACCAGTGGCGCAGGTGCCTCGCTGGATGCAGGCGTGGCGCCCGCCATGGCCGACGGAATTGATTGCGAGGGCGTCGGGCCACCAATGCCAGCCCCGCGCGCTGAGCGCACGGGCCACGCGCAGCGCCCCGACGCCGAAATCAACCGGGGGATTTGGGAAATCCAGCCCCTCCGGATAGGCCGGGTTGCCGCCCAGGCCGGAAACGCCCATTTCCCGGTCGGTGGCTTCATACCACGGCCTCAGTTCCTCGTAATCGAGCGGCCAGTCCTCGGCGACGCCGAAGGTTGAACGCTCACGGAAGTTTTCAGGCAGCAGCCGGGGCCAGATCGCATTGTAGAGGATGGTGCCGCCGCCGACCCCATTGAAGTTCAGAATCTGCATGTCCGATCCGGCATCGTCGATCGGATAGTCGTGAGGGCCGCGACGGACATTCACAAGCGACGACCATTCCTTGCCGGCGGCCAGCTCCCAATCCCATTCACCACCGCGAAACTCCGCCCGGTCGAACCAGCGCCCCTGCTCCAGGGTCACCACGCGTAGCCCACCGGCCTGGAGACGCGACGCTGCAGCTGCGCCACCGGCGCCGGCACCAATCACCAGAACATCCGCGACAATCTGCGCGTCTGTCACTTCAGTCATAAAATGCACGGACCCGCGTTATCTTGCCCTCGTCGTTGAACCACACATTGTCGATGATCGGCTCGGTGACGATCCGCTGGTCTGGTCCGTCCAGTTCGGCCCGCATGAAGACGATCGCCTCGTTGCCGCGGGCAATGATCGGCCGAGTCAGTTCGACCTTCAGATTCGGCGGGAAATGTTCCCAGAAGTTGGCGATCTGGTCGAGGCCGACGTTCGTGTTCGTACCGCCTACGGGGTCCTCGTGGATGATCGAAGGATCGAAGAGGGACAGCCAGCCCCCCTTGTCACGCTCGGATTGGCAGCGGCAATATTTTTCCATCACGGCCTGCATATGTTCTTTGGTAACCATGGCGCATTCCACTCCTCGTCGATTATGTCTTGCAGCTGGCCCGATACCGGCCACTCTCGCGCCCAGCCGCGGCCCCGGCGTGAAAGTCGCTGGCAGCGACACCCAGCCGTCGACAAGACCGATGTTGTCGTATTTGTAAGCCCGTTCCGCATGGATGCGGAAATCGGGCATACGCCGCAGCACGGTAGTGATGATGGTCTCGAACTCGAGTTGCGCGTAGTGAGCGCCAAGGCAGCGGTGCAGCCCCGAGCCGAACGCGACATGGCGGTTCGAGCGGCGACTCAGCCGAAAACGGTCCGGGTCTGGAAACTCCCGCGCGTCGCGATTGGCCGCTGCATAGCAGAGCATTACCCGATCGCCCTTGCAGATCTTCCGACCGCCCAACTCGGTATCTCGCATTGCTGTTCGCGTTAGCCCCGAAGTAGGGGACGACAGGCGCAGGAATTCGTCGAACGCATCGACAACGCTTTCCGGCCGATCGATCAGCGATTGGCGCAACCCCTCGTCCTGGGAGATCATCATCAGCGTGGTGGCGACTACCGAAGCCGTTGTGTCGAATCCGGCCCCCAGAACCAACATGGCCAACTCGCTGATCTTGGCATCCGACAGCTCCGCACCGGCCTCGCGAGCGGCGCGCAAGGTCGCGATCACAGTTTGCCGCCCGCCGGGGGCGGGTGGCTGCATCGGCACTCCCACCGCCGCGGTGATGCGTGCTGCTTCCTGCTCAATAATCGCTGCTGCTGGAGCCCAGTGCGGGTGGTCCGCCGCATGGTGCGAAGTCGTGTTCATTGCCTGCGCCAATGTCGTCGGATCGCTGGGCTCGACGCCAACCAGCTCAAGGCTGAACACGGTGGAAACGGTTTCAGCAATGTCAGGCGTGAAATCGACTTGGCCGCGCTCGATCACTTGGTCGACGGCCGCATCGACTATGGTCTGCATGCGATCCCGCCACAGGCTCACCTGATGGGGCAGGAATAGCGGGTTGAGCGCCCGTCGGGTCGGATTCCAGGCCGGCGGGTCTTCTTCTATCAGGGGGCCCTGCTTGGGCCGGGGTGGGAGGAACAGGCCATTCGCTTTGACCGGACACCCGCTCTCGGCCGTGGCGCCATTACTCTCGATCGGACCATAGGACGAGAAAGTCTTCCAGTCTTTCGCCGCTTCGACAAGTTCCTCGCGTCCAACGACAATCCAGAAGCCGCCATAGTGAGGCGACCATGCGATCGGGCCGTACTGGGCACGGATAGCCTCGTACCAGCGGAACCTGTCACGCGCATAGTCAGGCGAATTATGATCGAAGTACGGAACAATCGGCCTGTCCGTAGCGCAATCGTGCGTGGCGTCCATTCGATCATCCCTCTTGCGGGTCCGAGCGCAGGTCTGGCACGGACAGATAAAGTACCGATTGTGCGGCGTTCAGTTGGTAGCCAACTGGGCCGGATTCCCGTCTTTGATGTGGACCGCCAACTCTCCCAGTTTGTCCTTGTGCGCAGACCCGCCCTTGAAGATCGCCAACATGCGGGTGGGATCTGCCAACAAGTCGAGGTCACTCAGCGGATCGCCGTCCACCACCAGAAAATCCGCCAGCATGCCGGCGCGGATGCGGCCGCACTCGCTTTCCAGGCCCATCGCGGCGGCGCCATGGACTGTCGCCCAGCGGATGACATCGAGCGCCGGGATGCCGGCGTCCTCGACATAGAGGCGGAATTCGCGGCCATAGGTGCCGTGATCCAGCCCGAAGGCGCCATAGTCGTCGCCGAGCAGCAGCTTGACCCCCGCGGCGTTGGCCTTGCCGAGTACCGCGAGCATCGCTTCGTAATCCGCGAGCATCGCGTTGGCGAAGTCTGTCCCCGGCGCGGCATGCATGATCGCCTTCGGAAAATGTAGGCTGGGCGCGACAAAAGTACCTTGGCGGACGCTGGCTTCGATGCAGGCATCGTCGAAGCCGTCCCCGTGATCGACGATGTGCAGCCCCAAATTGATGGCGCACAGGATCGCATCGCGATTGGCTAGGTGAGCGCGCACCTTTCCGCCGCGATCCTTCGCCGTACGGATCGCCATGTCGAGTTCTTGGGGGGTAATTTCGGTCTGCTGCGCGGAGATCGGGACGCCGTGACCGCCGGTGGCGAAAATCTTGATGATTTCTGCCCCGTCCTTCATTTCCTGCCGCACGGCACGGCGGAATCCCTCCGGTCCGTCGCAGCATATCATAGCCCCGGAGGCACCGATCTGCAGATAGGACGGGTAGGACAGGTCGTTGAAGTGCCCGGTGGTGCTGACATCGCGGCCACAAGTCATGATCCGCGGCCCAACCGCACTGCCTTCCGCCACCGCGGCTTTGATCGCCGGATCGATCCCGTTAGGCGCCCCAGCGCTGATCACCCCGGTGAAGCCGCAATCCAGCGTGGTGCGGAAATTCTTCACCGCTCGGATGGCCTGTAGCGCCGGAGGGGCCTCGAGCCCGAATGGCAGCAGCGAGGCGCCGATGTTGAAATAGCTCGCGTGATAATGTCCTAGGACCATGCCTGGCATCACCGTGCGCCCGCCCAGATCAACCACCCTGTCGCCGGGCAGTGCGGCGACGGGCGGACCGCGCGCGTCTATTACCGATTCGAACCGCTCGCCCGCGACGATCACCGTGGCCTCGCGTGGACCATTCTCGCCATCGAGGACTCTGCCACCGGTTAGTATGAGGCGTGACACTCCGGGCTCCCAAGCATGTCTTTTACTGGCCATTTGAATTAGGCGAAAATTTCACGTTCCCGTCGGTGGCGCCACGCCGAACTGCGAAGCGAACTTGGGGCTGTCGAGCATGGGCCCGAGCGTCCACACCGAGGTCCATCCCCCGTCGACAGCGAGTGTCTGTCCGGAGATATACTTGGCCAGGTCCGACGACAGGAAGCGAACGGCCTGGCCGATATCATCGGATTCCCCGAACCGCTTGAACGGGATCAGGCTCTTTTTAACCTTGGCCTGCGTTTCCGCGGCCGAGGGTGCTTCCGCTTGCCGGTCTGTCAATATCCCGCCGGGGGCCACCGAGTTCACCCTGATGCTATAATCGGCCAATTCTACGGCGAGCGACTTAGTCAGGTTGATCATCCCGGCCTTTGCGGCGCCATAGGCAGCATGGTGCGGTGCTGACTGAATGCCGCTCACCGACGAAATGGCGGTAATCGCGCCTGGTTTGCCGCGCCGCATCATCGAGCGCGCAGCCGCTTGCGAAGCGAACGCGAAATACCTCAGGTTGCGGTCATGATCTTGATCCCACTGGGCAGGCGTCATGTCGAGGAAGTGCACAAACTCTGCCTGGCCAATGATCGTGACCAACACGTCCAGGCCGCCCAACCGTTCCTCCGTGTCTGCGACCAACCGATCCAGCACTTCGAGTTCACGGACATCGCCGGCCAATGGAATGCATTTTCCGGCTGCGGTGGCGAGCTTCTCAACAACGCTTGCAGCTCGTCCGGCGTCGATGTCCACGACGGCTACGTCACAGCCGGCCTCAGCCAGCAGGCGGGAAGTGCTCTCCCCCATTCCGAGGCCGCCCCCAAGCACGACTGCTACCTTGCCCTTCAATCCGAAAACGTCATTCGAGGTCGACATACCTCACCTCCCAAATTGCATGCTGCCGAGCCAATTTTCAAAAGGCTCACCGAAGAAAGGAACAGCAGCGCCAGAATTGTTATTAATTCAAAATTCCCACTTCAGCGTAATACCTCCGTAACGCTTGAAGTCACGCGCTAAGCGCCCATAAGATCTAGCAATGAAAAAATCTGACTCTTCCAGTTTATTATAATAGAATTTGTCGAACAGGTTGTTCACAAATAACCTCAGGCTGAGATTTTTGTTATCTGTCATCACAGTAACGCTGGTGTTGACGGTCGCATAGGACGGTTCGACCAGAAGCGGGTCATTGTCGATCGCGTACTGGACCGAGCTTTGCCAGTTGACACCCAAGTGCCCGGCGAGCGTCAGCGGCCCCGGAATGTCGTGGTCGACGTCGATTGCGCCGTTCACTTTCCATTTGGGGGTGCCGGGCGCTCTCTGGCTGGTCAGCGATTTCAGACCATTCGCGTCGCAGGCTGGCGACACGGGCGGCGTCAGTTCGACCGGGTTACACTTGAAGATACCGCCTTTGAACTTCGCGTCTGTATAGGCGCCGCCCAGAGACAGCACGATCTCCGCTCCCGGCCGCGCCGACATATTGAACTCTAAGCCCTTCGAGTTCAAGTTCCCGGCATTGACGAGGTGCGTAAACAATTGCCCCGGGGTTGAACTGGTGATCTGGATATTTTCGATCTTCTGCCGGTAAAGCGAGACGTCTATCGAAAAGACGCCAAGTCTTTGCTTGGTCCCCAACTCCCAGGACGTGCCAATCTCGGGCTTGACCAGCGAATTGACCCCGGTGGCCTGATTGCTGATATCCGCGGCAGCGCCCTTGAAGCCGCGGTTGTAAGAGAAGTAATAGTTCTGCCCTTGCCGTGGTCTCCACTGGACGCCGGCACGCGCCGAAAGATTGTGATTTACAACCGAGTCGCCGTACGAGAGCGAAGAGATCGGCGGCGCGGTGTTTACAAAGGTCACCGGGTCGAAAAAACCCTCAACGGGGTTGAAGTAGTTGTCCCGGTGGTAATCGACGCGCAGCTTTTCCGTGGTAAAGCGCAGTCCACCGAACACGCTGACTGTGGATATAAGATCGACCGTTGCGTCGCCGAAGACGCCGGCCGTCTTGTTGCCCAGGCGGCTGGAATTCGCAATATCGCTCCAGAACTGCATAGTAGCCGGCACACCGGGCACACCGGCATAGCCGGCCGCGAGCACTAGGGGCAGGTGCGTGCTGCGGCGTTCGTGCAGGTTCTGGTAATAGCCGCCCACAACTGCTTTCACGATGCCACGGTCGTAATTCAGCCTGAATTCCTGCGACCCGTAGGTCAGCCGGTCATGGATATGCCCATCTGCAAAATCGGCCCACATCAAGGGGTAGTTCAACGGATTGGGCGAGAACCCCACACCCTGGTCGACGCCCACCGGGGTGGCATCCACGTCGACTCCGCCGTTGGAACTAGACCTGCGCCATGCGGTGATGGATACGAGACTGATCGAATCGCTGATTTTCCAGTTTAATTCGGCGCTAATATTCCAGTTTGTTAGCCACTCGTCCGAATTGCCGTTGGTGTTTATCACCGTCACGCCACGCCCGTAGATCGGACCCGTCACGATTTGCTGCAACTGCCCCAGCGGTCCCGAGATCGGATTGATCAGCATCTCCGGGGAATAGCTGTTGCGCAGCTTCGAATAACCTGCGCTTACCACTAGGTCTGCAGTGGGAGAGAATTCAAAGAGGGTCCGGGCATTGACGCCATAGGCCCTGGCACCGAAGGCATCGCGCCCAGGTCCAATATTTTTGATCAAAGGACTTTGATCGCGGTAATATGCAGTAATCCGTGTGGCGATAGCTTCAGTGATCGGAATATTGACAATGCCGCGAGCGGAATATTCTTCATCGTTAGTCGCCGTCCCTTCGATCGATCCCTCAAACCTATGCGTCGGGCGCTTGGTCAGGACATTGATGACGCCGGCGGTCGCATTCTTCCCGAAGAGTGTTCCTTGCGGACCGTTCAAGACCTCGATTCGGTCGATATCAGAAAAGTCGATCATGAATTCGTTGGAACGAGTGACAGCTACACCATCCACTACCAACGCGACGCTGGGCTGAATTCCCCCTTCGTACACGATGGTGGAAACGCCGCGGATGTTGAAAGAAGTCGACGCGCTGTTGAAGCCGCCAGTAAATGATACAGTGGGCAGCAGTGCTCCGAGTTGGCGGACATCAAGCAGCGACGCCTTGCCGATCAGTTCTCCCGACACGGCCTGCACCGAGAGCGGGACCTGACTGAGGCGTTCCTCACGGCGCTGCGCGGTGACGACGATCTCGCCAGGAGTGCTGCCCGCGTCCTGCTCCTTCTCATCGGACGCGGTCTTGACCGTCTGGCCGAACGCAGGCGCAGAGCCCATGCCGATGACGGTGATCAGGCTGATTCCAATCCGCAGTCGCGACATCACTCGTGATGAAGTCATCTTCCCCTCCCAGTGTTATCCCGTTTTCCCGCACTTTGCCGCCACCTAAATGTGCAAGGAGGGCGGCCTGTGGGTGATGATTTTCATTATTGAAGCGACGAGTAGCATCGTGGCACACATGTGTGCAATCAGGATTTTGCTGTTCGACTTTGATCTGCCTGGTTTGAGAGACTGGTCGGAAACAAAATCTAGTTATATCAGAAAGTTCTCTTGGCGACTTAGCCTGTCCTTGATTCAGCGTTTCGCCGAAAGCTTCGTTGGGTCAACGATGTGGACTGATGCCACTGGCGCTCTACATTTGCCAAGTAGGCTGGCCTTTTCCAAGTAATTTGACCGACGCCGAGTGGACGGCTCTGGTGCCGTTGCTTCCGCCTGCATCGCCTGTTGGGCGACCCGCAAATGGCCGACCCTGCGAATTGTCGAGTCGGAATCTTACACCGCAGACGTCATCAAGAAGATCACATGCGGATGGCCAGCTTCGCGCGCGGACGAATTCATGCCGTGAAACTGAGCAGCGAGTGTGTTTACTTCCAGCAAAGCGTCACGACCGATCAGATCGTCCGGCTTCACATAACCTTCGAAGGACATTGAGCCCACCATCTGGCGCCGAGTCGAAGTGCCGCTCGCAAACAGCTTGAATAGGCTCCATCTCCCCATTTTGGCCGCAATTCCCTTTGCGAACTACTACATGTTGCGCTTGGATGTCGGCGTGTTGATTTCCGCTGAAAGTTGACCCGGGATTTCCATCGAGAACTGACTCGGGTTGAAGATATATCTCGCGACGCGGGTATCGGGCCAAGCTGGAGAATTTCCTTTTCGTGTACTGGGGGCCGCGGTGCTGGCTCTCAACCGGAAGCTGTCTAGGATGTGGAGTGGTGGTTAGCCTATTAAGCAATGCGGTGGTCATCTTGGCATCGCCTAGAGCGCCACCATTCGCTGAAGCTCCAGTTGATGGTGATTATGACGCTGGGGCTCTCGTAGAATTTGCTCAGCAGGTAGAACAGCAGGGCGCTGCCTGACGACTGAACGGCAGGTAACTGAGCTCGTCGAGGATGATGCGACCGAGGCGCAGTAGCCGCTCGGCCAGCTGCCTTGCCCTGTTCATTGCTTAATCCTGCTAAAGCGCGTTGGCCAAGTCGACGGTGGCGAAACCGGATATTCTTGCGATGATGCTCGACCGCCTGGATACCGAGCGCGGTGGCGATATGGGCCTTGCCGGTACCCGGGCCACCGATCAGCACGACGTTGTTCGCGCCGTCGATTAATTCGCTGCGGTGCAACTGGCGGACCATGGCTTCACCCACCTTGCTGGAAGCGAAGGCTACGTCGTGAACTTATAAAACCGACGCTGGCTGTTGGCGCGGCGCGGCATCAGGTTTAGCATCGTCCGATGTTGTCAGTTGTCGTCCCCGTCTTACTGCTTGCCGCTGGCGGCACGACCAGCGACCAGCAGTTTGGCGCATAGCAGGCCACAGAGGTTTGCGCCCATGATGCCGACAGTTTCGGCTGCACGAGGACTCTCCAGCAGTCGAATCCGAACTTGGATGTTATCCTGATCTTCCGGGACAGTTTCGCCATCCGGGCAACGGTTAAAAGCTGCGATCAAGAGGCAACCCGAGTCAGCTTCACACCCCATCCGAAAGAGTGGAAGCCGTTGGCCCTCGCGAGTCGGATAGATCGGACGAAGCGGATATTGATGCAATGGGCTGAGGCGTCTGGTATCGGATGGGGGCACCCTTCGGCGTTGTCGTTCGACGGCTTTGAGAAAGGCTTCTCTCGTCTGGATACCGCTGCATCGGCCGATACCGAGGTGCTCTCAAAATAGCTTCACTCTCGCTCCGACATCTGATTTAGCATCGGCATGAGCCGTTATGACCTGACCGACTTCGAGTGGCGCGTGATCGAGCCGCTATTGCCTAACAAGCCTAGAGGCGTGCCCCGTGTTGACGACCGCCGCGTTTTGAACGGCATCTTCTGGGTGCTGCGATCCGGCGCTCCATGGCGCGATCTGCCGGAGCGCTATGGCCCGCGCACCACCTGCTACAATCGCTTTGTGCGCTGGCGGAAGGCAGGCGTCTGGGATCGGACGATGGACGCCATAACCGCCGCGCATGATGGCGACATCCAGATGATCGACAGCACGTCCATCCGGGCGCACCAACAGGCTGCGACGGTAAAAAGGGGGATCGAGATCATTGTCTCGGTCGCTCCCGAGGCGGGCTCACGACCAAAATCCACGCGGTCGTCGATGTGCAAGGGCTCCCGATCCGGCTCAGCCTGACCGCTGGCCAGACACATGATGGTCAGGTTGCCGATGAACTGCTCAATCATCTCGGGCCGCATATGATCGTCCTTGCGGACAAAGCCTATGATGCCGATCGTATCCGCACGTTGATAGAGGAACAGGGCGCAACGCCCAATATCCCGGCGAAATCCAATCGAGAATGGAAGCCTTGCTTCAGCAAACGGCTGTATCGCGAGCGCAACCTGATCGAACGCTTCGTCTCAAAGCTGAAGAACTTCCGCCGCGTCGCCACCCGCTACGACAAGCTGGCCGAGAACTTCCTCGCCATGGTCCAGCTTGCATCAATGCGGCTGTGGCTCCGCGCTTATGAGTCTACGACCTAGAGCGACGAGGTCCCGGTGGGCCGGAAACCGCGCTGCCTTGATCTGGTAGGCGATCCACCGGACCTCGCGCTCGGCGATCTCGGCCTTGAGCAGCTGCGACAGGATCGGCACAGAGGTCTCTAGGGTTCGACGTGATTAGGCCATGACCCACATAATCTGATAACCAAACAGGCGGCGTGAACGACAATCGGGATTAGCTTTAGCCGCCAAACTGTCCATGAAGGCGGGACCACCTCAACCACTTCAGAGGTGCGCAGCTGGAGCTCGACGTTCGGGAACTCCTTTGCCAGTTTGACGGAATCCCGGCAGTGACCACGCCGATGGACAGGTCATGTTTTTTAGCGGCGGCGCGGAATATCGTGAGCGGCCTGCTGCCAAGCTCCTGCTGGATGTCTAACCTGAGTGCCTGACCCTTGCACTTGAGCTCGACTTCACCTGCCATTGATCGGCTAGCTCCGTTCCGATATCACTTAGGGGCGAGGTGTCAAATTGTGGCTGCGCGAGATAGCGAAGACATCATCGCCGGCCTGCAATTGAAATACATTCGCGCTCGGTAATTTCTTGATCTTCAGGGCCGACGCTTGCGAAATCCTTACATGCCCCACCAGCGCACCCTTCGTCAGGGCGCAGGCGCGGGGCAGTGCGCGCGGCGCACTCATAAACTGCTCTTACACGGCACTCGTAACCACATTTAAGGGTGATCCGCGGAGGGAGTAAGTGGCTGCTTTCATTGGGAGGAAGTGGTGGACGCACTTGGGCTCGAACCAAGGACCCGCTGATTAAGAGTTGGCCTTAAGCTCTTGGTATTACGTGGTAATGTGTTGCATCTCGTGGCTTGGGGCACAGGTTTGCGCGGTCCGAGCGTTTGCAGTCCATTGCAGGCTTTCGTGATCCGTAGCGGCCAATTGTCCGTTTCTGATACCCCGTTGATGCCCCGTGTCGGTTATCAAGGCATCGAACCATGCAGATCGCTTAGGTAGCCGTCACACCCGCTAAAGTAGCCTGCAACGGCTTGCATCACATCTGCTAGGTTAGCGAGATGGGTTGCGGCAAACGTAATGGGTAGAGGGTTGCCTTTTTGATCGACCGGATAACGATAGGCATCCGACTTCGGGTCAATTTTTGCAAATTGCGCAACTACCGAGGCTACAACAGGGTCAGCCTCATCTGGATCGGAAGTGCCGTATCGGTCAAGCAGGGTTGTGAAGTCTTCCCAGAGCCTGTCCAGGCTATGGGTCTTCCAGTTCGCGTCAATTCCGACCTGTCCCCCATGCGTCGCAAGCTGATATTTGAGGGATAGTTCGATAAATTGCCTATAGTTGAATATGATTGGATAGACGAGAAAGTCCCGGTCCGCTGGTTGTTCGGCGCAGTGGGCGACGGCGATGTCCGCTGACCTCTTGTATCCGTCAATCATAAGCACCAACCGCGTAAAGTCGTCTTTTGCGATCAGCGCATTCTCCATCGGATTCTCAGCTTCGACAAAAGGTGTGTCACCTTCCATCGGCCAACGAAAATCCGAGTTCAGAATCTCCTCGAATACATGCCTCTTCGACATCTGCTATCTGAACTCCGCAAGAAATCTGTTAGCCCCGGCGTTTCCTCAGCTAAAGGCGACGCCTCAACACAGATCTGGATGGTATCATGCCGAAACTAAGGGACGCATACGGAAACTCCAAATCCAGTGGATACACCATAGACTTCTTTGAGCTTACGGCGCCGGGTGCCAAGTCGGCGATGTTAGCAAGCCCCTTTTTCTCAACCTACGATCCCATCGAAAGGCTCACCAAGCGAGGCTGTGAGGTGAAACTGATCGTGCGTTTGTGCTCGGTTACTCCTCCAACGCTGGTCGCCAAGGCAATGGCCGATCCCCTGGTCACTCTGCGATTTTTCACCAGTCGGGCATTTCACGCGAAGCTCTATATTGTGGATGATCAAGCCATGGTCGGGAGCGCAAATCTGACATCTGCGGGTTTAATGTCCAATCGCGAAGTTTCGATTGTGGTTCGTAAAGACCGCGATGCGGCGTTCGACGAATTGCCCGGCCTCTTTGACCTATTCTGGAGTCACGCCGGTGCGATGACGCCCGATATTCTTGCCGCGTACCAAACCGCGTTTCGTCAGATCGGAAACCCGAAAGAAGAGGCTGAATTTGAACTATATTTGACGAAGCTAGTCGGAAAAGTTGATCCACCAAGTGCCATGGCGGGCAGCGACGTTATGTCCAAAAGGCGGTCGTTCCTTGAGCAATTGCGCCGGAAATATGACGAGCAGGTCATCCCAGCCTTCCGGGAGGTTCGGGATATTATGTTGGAGAGCGAGCTTAGGCGGCCCGAGTTCGCCGATGGCGACATCGAGATTGAACTCAATCGGTTTCTTGGCTGGACCCGATTGATCCACGCACCCGGGGAAACTTGGAAACAATCAGCCCTAGTTGCTCAGCCGGAACGTCGCGAGCGGACATTGACCTATCTACGAGACTGGGCGCAAGTCCGCGATACCAGAGCAGGCGATATGTATTATGCCGAAGAGGAGCTTGGTAACATCGCGCGGCTGCGGGAGGGATTCGCGTCGGTCACTGCTATCGAGGCCATGGACTACGATCAGATGTTTGACACCCTGTGTGGATGTCATGCCTTTTACGACATGCTTCGATTTGTGTCGGGCGGGTTGCCGGGCCTAAAAACCGATTTTGCGAAGCGCAACACGCTGCCGGAAATTAAGGCGACACTTGCTTACTTGTTGCACGGTGATGGGCTCATGCTTGAGCGGGCCTACGATTGCATATTCGACGATAAGTGGAAGTTGGGAAGGTTCGGTGAAAACTGTGTTATGGAATTGGTAGGCTGGATGACCCCGGATCGGCCACCAGTGAACGGGCGGACATTGAAGGCTTTAAGATTTATCGGCCATGACATAGCAGCCTAAAGGGCATGTCTGCCGCTCAGCGATACGTTCGGTTTAGCAGATATGAAGACCGGCCAGCACTCCATCACTGACAGTACGCACAAGCGGCAATTGAATGAATGAGACTCAAAATTCCCCAGACTATCGCGCGGCACTTGGTCCGCGTTTGTTGCCCGGATTTCTGTTCTAAGCACCCCCCGGTCATCGTTACACATAGCACGGCGTAGTTTTCTGACGCATCCCGTCCGCCATCAGGATTTTCTTTGAGAATGATGGAAATCCATGATTATTGAGGTGCCGTTGAAAGGAACGGCACATGCGCAAAGCACTCAGCGTCAAAGCAATCGAGGCGTTCAAACCGAAGGTGAAGCGGTATGAGGTCCATGATCTCTTATGCCCGGGTTTCAGCCTTCGCGTGTTCCCGACCGGCAGAAAGGTGTTCACGGTCAAGTATCGCTACGGCCTGACGCAGCGCCGTTTGCCGATTGGCGTCCATCCCCGCATTTCCCTTGCCGATGCCCGCAACAAGGCGCTCGAAGCCTTGCGCTTGGTGGATGAGGGGATCGATCCTGCCGTGCGTCGCCGCCAGCTCAGCATGACCGTGGAATCGATTTCTGCCGACTTCATCCGCCAATATGCCCGTCCGCGTAATCGTAGCGCGCCAGAGGCAGAGCGCATCCTGAAGCGTGAGTTCGTGTCCGTTTTCGGGCAACGCGATATTCGCGAGGTCAAGCGGCATGACATCATCGAGCTGATGGATGCGGCCATCGAACGCGGTGCATCCTATCAGGCTAACCGCATCCATGCCCACCTCCGCAAGCTGTTCAATTGGTGTATGGAGCGCGGAATCATCGAAACATCGCCCGTTGCAGGGACAAAGCCGCCCACTCGCGAACACCCGCGCGACCGCGTGCTGACCGACGATGAAATCCGCGCCGTGCTGCGAGTCTGCGCAGAGGAACCCTATCCGTTTGGGCAGTTCGTGCCGCTATTGCTTGCCACGGCACAGAGACGCGGGGAGGTGTCTTCAATGAAATGGAGCCAGGTTGATCTGGACGCTAAGCAGTGGGTCATCCCTGCTGAGCTATCTAAGAATGGTAAGCCGCACGTTGTCCCCCTCAATGATTTCGCGTTGCGTTTGCTGGCCGCTGTCCCACGCTTTGAAGATTGCGATTGGGTTTTCACCACGACGCGCCGCTCAGCGATCAGCGGGTTCAGCAAGGCGCTACGCCATATCCATGAGCAGTCCGAGACATCCGGCTGGCGCTTCCACGATCTACGCCGCACAGCCACTACCGGCATGGCCAGCATCGGCGTTCTCCCGCATGTGGTCGAGAAGATTTTGAACCACACCTCTGGAATTGTGTCGGGAATCGCTGCGGTCTACAACTTGTTCCAGTATCAGGCTGAGCGACGCGAAGCCTTGGACAATTGGGGGAGCTTTCTCGATGGCCTTGCCTGATGCCTATGCAACCCTAAGCGTAAGGGAGGCGATGGATCGGATCGGGCTTAATTTGTTCCCAGATCAGTGGACCGGGAAGGAATATCTCGATCACTGGCGACTAGGATTGAATCCGAAACCGCCGACAAAGCAGCGCGGCGTGGCAGCGGTTCGCCAGCTTCTGACGCTGGTATGGAACGGGACGGTGACGGTTGAAGCGGAAACGTCCGAAGGGGTTTATGAACGGCTTGTTCCGGAAGATGTGCGCCATTTCCATGGCGGTGAATCCTGGGTCGGCGATGCAGATGAAATCTACCGACCCTGTCGTCTAACATTCCCGCCCGCCTTGCAGGAGCCTTTGACTTCGAAGGGCGGACGGAAGGGCTATGATTGGCCGCCTATCGTAGTCCAGATACTCGAATATCTCGACGAGTACGGCACCGACGAAACTGCCGACCGGATCACCAACTCAATAAGGGCGGCGATGGAGAAGGGACCAGTCAAGCCGCCGGCGTATAGCACACTTCATCGGCATGTGAGCGCATTGCTGGCGTACCGATGCACTACATCGCAAAAATTCTCGAAATCAATTTCGGGAACCGATGGTTGCGACCCGACGCCCGTTTGCCGCTAAATATTCCAGCTCCTCAAACCAAGTGGAGCTTCTATGAATGACGAACCCCATACTCCTCGACCGCGCCGCGCTGCGTCTTCGAGGCATCAAACTTCACAACTCAACGCTTCTGAGATTGGAAGCCAAAGGTCTATTCCCAAAGCGCGTAAAAGTGGGATCGACCACCTACTGGAAATCGGACGAACTCGAGACATTCCTTGCGTCACTGACAAGAGCGACGTGAACGCTGTCTTTACGCGGCGCATTCTCATTCATCGGTCTGGCAAGATCGTCAATGCGATCTTCGTCTATCCGATCACAGAAGATGTGGACTTCGATGAAGGCAAGGCGTGGATGGATCGATTCTGGCCGATCGCCGAGGGTCAGACCGATGCGTGAAAGCCAATCGAGTTGCATCACGGTCAAATTCGATCGGTCCGCCTCTACGCTCAACATGATGAATTGGTTTGCAGGGCGGGATATTCCCGTCCTGCCCATTCACGGGATTAACGATGGGCGTTGCACCTGCGGCGACGAAGGGTGTTCCAGCCCCGGAAAGCATCCGATCAGTTCTATGGTACCACACGGCGTCAAGGACGCTACGACCGATCCGAAATCGATCAGGCGCTGGCATCGCAAGCACCCGAACATGAACTATGCCGTTGCCACTGACGGCCTGACCGTGATCGATTGCGACAGCAGAGAAGCGTGGCGGGCCTTCCGCGCTGAATTTGATCCGCCACCAACCTTGATCGTGAAGACGGCCAGAGGATTTCACTGCTATCTCCGGGGGGAAATGTCTCCCCGGATTGGCATTCGGAAGAAGCTGGACATCAAGAGCAAGGCGAACAGTTATATTGTCGGGCCGGGTTCGCGGCACGCCTCCGGCGCGATCTATGCAGTGTGGGAAGATGAACCCATCGGGGATTTGCCGGACAATATCGCCAGCATTGCTGATGAACGTTCCCAAGAAGAAACCGCCAGTGACAACACGCTGATCCCAAAAGGTCAGCGCAACACTGTATTGACCGGTTGGGCGGGATATTTGCGGCGTCTGGGCGCACCGCGAAAGGCCATATTGGCGACCTTGCGGGCAGCGAATGATGTTCTTTCCGACACACCTTTGCCGGACAGCGAACTGCGATCCATTGCCCGCAGCATCTCAAAGAAGCCCGGCAAGGAATGGCCAACCGTCATTCCCTTCTCGGACATACCAGAGGAGGAACTGGATTGGATATGGTATCCCTATATCTGCGCCGGGACCGTGGGGCTGCTCGACGGCGATCCGGGTGAAGGCAAGAGTCAGCTTTGCGTCTGGGTCTGTGCCCGCGTCAGTAGAGGCGATCTGCTGCCCAACGGCGATCCGCTTCCGCCTGCCAACTGCTTCTTGTTCAATTTCGAGGATCTGCCAGGTGCAGTGATCCGGAAACGGTTGGAGGCGAACGGGGCGGACCTGTCGCGGGTGTTCATACAGTCGCGCCGCTTTCAGTTGACGCAGGAGATGGTCGATTGGCTGGAAGCCCAGATTGCGCAGCATCAACCTCGGCTGGTGTTCTTGGACCCGATACAGGCTTTCATGTCGGGTGTGGACGCCAGCAATAACATTGAGGTCCGAGGCTTCATGGAAAAGCTGGTCGAGATCGCCGAGCGGCAGCGGTGCGCGATCATCACCGTCCGGCATTTCGGCAAAGGCCCGCAAGACAGGGCCATGAAGAAGGGTATCGGTGCGACGGACTTTGTCGGCATTGCCCGCAGTCAATGGGGCCTTGCGAGGCGCAGAGACGGCGTGCGCGGCTTTGTCGTTTTCCACTTCAAGGCAAACTCGGAGAAAGGGCAAGCTATGCTGTTTACCATGGGTGATGCCGATGGACGCAAAGGCGAACAGCCGAAAATTGCCTTCGACCGTTTCGAGGACATCGATGCCGACACCTTCTTTTCCGAACCTGCAGCAAAACGTGGGCCGGTCCCGAACGAGCAGGAAGACGCCAAGGGCTATTTGTCCGAACGCCTCGCAGACGGTCCTAAGCCGGTGAAGGCGCTCAAAACGGACGCTGAGGCACGAGGGATAGGGTCTTCGACGCTGAACCGGGCTGCCGACGCTTTGGATGTCATCAAGGCCAAGGGAGAAGATGGCCGGTGGTACTGGTCACTGCCGTCTAAGGATTGATCTACTTTCCAAGATTCCAAGTTTTCATGCCGGGGTGCGCGCAAATCGATTTCACGCGATTACGTGCGGCCCCGGCAATGTTTTTGCGTCATTGTCGGCGGTGAAAACATGGAAACTTGGAAAGTGGGCGTCACACAGCAGGGGTGGATGATAGGGCCTTGCGGGCTTCCTCCAGCGCCTTCGATCCCGGCGTCCACTGCCATGGCTGCCGGGCGACATGGTCCTTGCCCAAGGTCGGGTAAAGCTTGGTTTGCTTCGCAGCGAGCCGCAGCAGCATCCGGGCGTCACGGGGCGGCATGTTCATTTCGCGGGCAAGCTGGTCGAGCGTGACCATTTCGACTTCGGGGTTGGCTGGTGTCTTGGCTCCCGATGCAGGCTTGGCAGCGGTATCGGTCTTGTTCAGCACGGTGGTCGGCTTTGCGGGTTCGGTCGTCGTCATGTCGGTCATCTCCTTTGGTTTGGGACCGACATTTCCATTAAGATGGGTTCGGAAGGCGTGTCAGGAGAAATCCTAGACATCCCAGTCGATTTCCATGAGCGGGATCGAGAACGACGCTTTCCCATCGGTGAAGAAATATTCGTCGTCATCGCTGCCGATCTCGAATGTGTATCGGTGCCCGTCCACGTCGATATGAATGATCTCGTCGGGCGTGTGGATCACGTCGATCATCGCGCCGGGGAATAACGCCTGCGCGTGGGATAATAGATGCGACCAGTCGAGCGGCTCGTCGTTGGACATGATGGCCTCCTTTCGTTGACCATCTTCCCAATAAGATTATGGGCGCTTCGAAGTCAGGAAAAATCCCGCGTGAGACCCGCTGATTTCCGCATGGGTGCTGGTGCACGGCATCGCGCAATTCGGCTGGACCCGCTGATATACAAACAGGCCGTCGCCGTTTCGAGATGCGCGGAAATCGGACTCTCGGGCGTGCTACAGCCTGTCGCCGGGCATCCACCGGGCACCAGACCGATCAGCAAGGGTGCGCAGCCGATCAAGATATATCGTCTTCGCCTCATATTCCGCTTCGCGAAGTCGGCTCACGGTATCGATGCGATTGCGTCCGCGTGGGCGGGGCTGACCGCCCGAGCCGCACAAACGGCTACGCAGCTTGGCGGCCCTGCGTCGGGCGCGGGATAGTTCGTTCATGCCCTGCACTGCATAGCTCAGGCGTTGTGCCTCGCGTGAGCCGAACCGGCCCCCGGCATAATAGAGCACTTCGCAGCGCCGTGCGCTCAATGGGCAGATGAGATAGCAACGATGGCCACCGAACGGTGATGGCACCATTTCGATGGCAACACGCTGGTTTATGACACCATTGGGCATATCGCCGGTGATCGCCATAACACCGCCACGTTCAATGTCGCTGAGATCGACGCGCAGGCGCGCGCTGGACACATTGAGGCCGCCGATCGGCCAGCGCACCGTGTCGCATGTGCATTCACCGGCACGAACGACGCCCAGCCGCCGCAACATGCGAATATCGAGCGCCAGCATTTGCTCGACGTCGCCAATATGCGTTGAACGCCGCGCGCCCGATCCAATCCCGCCCATGAAAGCCTCCTGCGTCTCGGACGGCATCATACATCGAGATCGGCCGCGTCTCAGGCCCAACCTCTGGCTCTCCAGACGGTGGCTGTGCGTCTCTCAAGCTGGCTATTCAACGAAATACTGTGGCTTGGGGTAGGTGGCCCGTCAGTCGAGTAGCCGCCCCGGCGTAACACCCAAGGCAGTTGCGAGCTTGTCCACGACGCTAATCGTCGGGTTGCGTGCGCCACGCTCAAGGTCGCTGATATAGGTGCGGTGCAAACCCGCCTCGTCCGCAAACGCTTCCTGCGACCACCCCTTGTCCTGCCTCAACTGGCGTAGATTCTGCGCAAGACGTTTCCGGATATCCATCGGAACGACAGCACAGCTCTGCTGTCAATCAGTCTACAGACGATCAGTGACAATTCCTTTGACCCCGGATTTCATCCTCCTTATCGATGTCACTTATTGACTACATGAAAGGGATCGAAATGCGAAAGAACTTGGCCCTAGCGGCGGCGCTAATGCTCGCGGGCTGCGTATCGATGGGCACGAACTACGATGTCGCAGCGGTCGGTCGTCTACAGGTCGGCATGACCAAGGCCGAGGTGATAAGCCTGCTCGGGCAGCCCAATCAGGCCGTAAGCAACGCCGATGGAAGCGAGCGCCTTGTATGGGTGCATTCCACGGGATCAATGTTCGGCGCGAATGCCCGGTCTGTGGGATTGCCGTTCGGACCCGATGGACGGCTGACCGACGTTCCCCAGCGGTCGCCCTAATAGGCTCGCCATGAAGCGCACGATCCTGATCTTAGCTGTGCTATGCGCCGGTTGCGATAGCGCCTCATCCCAGAACGCCGATGCAAGCACGCCCGGCTATACAGCCCGCGAACGTCAGCTTATCGAAATGTGCACTGAGATCGCTGTTAAGCGCGAGATTCTGGCCGCGAAATACAATGCGCTGATTGAAGCCCACAATCTCGACATGCGGCCTGAGCCGTTGACCGTGAAGCGGTGCACATAGCGATCCGAGTTCTGGCGCGATCGCCTCTCGGCTATACAGTTACCGGCTTCAATCGCCGCTGGAAGCAATGGGGCCTGGGATATATGACCTCTTGAGGGGCAGCAGCATCTGATAGCGCGGCTCGAACTGGTGGTAATGCTCATAGATCAGCTCGATCAGCGCCGACCCGTCGATCAGCCGCAGGTTCGGCTTTGTCTGTTCAAAGGTCCGGGCATCGGCGCTGAATGAACCAAGGGTAACGAACAGCCCCTTTTCCTCGCGCTCAATTGCCCCAAACAGCTTTTGGACGTCCGGGCGGCCAATCGTTGAGAGGATTTGCTTACACTGCACTTTGATGATTGGCGGCTCGAACCCAAGTTCGTCGCGGTGTGCAATGATGTCCACGCCGCCATCCGCCCATGCCTGTGTGACGCGCGAGTGATAGCCCATACACTTGAGCAGATGGGCGATGAAGTGCTCAAACTGATAGGGTGTCTGTGACGTCTTTAGCCGTTTAATGATAAAATCCTCGGTCGATTCCTCGACCTGTGCAGAAACCGTCTCCGCGCTCACATCGTCTATGTCGCTAGCTTCGAACTCTCTTCCTTCCATTGCGGCCAGAAATTCATCGGCGTTTGCAGCAACACGAAACATGGTGATTGCTGACCCGATCTCGTTCAGTGCGCTTTGCGAGAATGTGGTGCGCGGTAAGGACGTCAGCCACTTGACCGGCCTTACATGAGGATACTCTGCGTGTCGGCCGGGAGCGTATGAGTACGGCCCGTTTACCACCCCGATATTCACCATGCGGTCGGGCTTAGAGGGGTAGATGACCACATCTCCAACCTGCATTTCTATCGCAAAACGATAGAGTACGCCTGCTGCGCCCGGTATCGCGCCCGGCTTAGTTTCGGGCTGCGTGGTGGTCACTCGGTCTTTGAAGGCGTCTCGCGTTGGAGTGATCAGAGACAGGTCCCCCATGTTTGGCCAACCAATAGCTATGTAGGCTGCACTTACAGGGCCAAGCCCCAACTCAAGCGGCATATGGATGCCCCAAATCGTCTTGTCGGCCATACTACATCAATCCCCGATCACCGTTGAGCATCTAGGTCGCGCCAATTGGGTATGTGCATTGTCATTATCGCTTTGAAAAGGCGACTATGATGCGGGTAGCGAAGGTGAAGCAATTCATGGGCGATCACGAAATCCCTGAACTCTGGATCTCGGTCGGCCAGGTCCATTGCTAGCGTAATTACACCAGCCGACGAACATGATCCCCATTTTCGCCGCATGGGGTAAACCCGCACTATTCGCGGATTGACCTTCAGCTTTACCGACCATCTAATAACGCGCATCTTGAGGTCGACCGCGCCGCCTTCCTGCATCACGACAGCAGCGACCGCATGATCAAGTCCACGATCCGCGTTCGATCCTCGTCGCTCAATTCGAGAAGCGGGAGATAAAGCGCGCCGCGCAATCGCCTGCGTTCATCGTCGTTGAGCAGGGCATTCGGGTAGCGCGTGCGAAGTTCATCGATCAGACCTGCCACTTGCCAGACATCGATATTGCCGCCAGTCAGCGCGGGATCGTCGCGAAGCGCGATCATGACACCGAACGCATCGGCAGACAGGCCGCTTGCCTTGGCCTCCGCAAGAAGCACCTCTTTCTCCGCTGCCAAGGCTCCCAACAGATCGATCGCGGCCAACCCGGTAACGTTCCGGCTTTCCATGTCCTTCAAAATGCGTTCGGCGCGGTCCTTGAGCGGCTGGAGGATCGGCGCATTGGCTTGATCGTCGTCCACTTCCTTTTGCAAGCCGCGCACAAGGTTGAACACCTTGCCCTCATCGCTACCCTTGCTATCGCGCAGTGCATCGAGCGTCTTCACGTCGAAGGTGACGGTCTTGGTGAGATTGCCCAATCCCGACTGTTCGGCATTCGCTTCGACTAGCCGGCGCGTCTTATAGGCGAGGTCAGCAACGAAACCGACCTGATCGGCATAGGCGTTGCGCACCGTCGCATAGAGCTGCGCCAGCCGCTTGAACGTCGTGATGTGATCGACCAGCTCGGCGGAGGGGGACAGGATTTCCCACAGGCTCTCGATGTCCTTGTAGGCCTCGAAAAACGCCTTGCGCGGCTCAGGATCGAGAAATTTGCCGTAAACCAGTGCTTCAAGCCGCTCGTCGGCAGCACCGCCTTTGCCCGCATCGAGATATTCGGTCTTTGCCGCCGCGATCTTCGTAAGGAAGTCAGCCAACAGAAGGTCAAGGTCCTCGATAACGCCGCTGACATCCTCGGAGTCGAATTTGAGCGCCTTTTTAAGATCACGCAGCACGCTGACGAAATCGACGACCAGCCCGATCGGCTTGCGCACGCCTTCGCTATCGACATAGGGCCGGTTCACGCGGGCGATTGCCTGCAATAGCACATGGTCGCGCATCGGCTTGTCGAGATACATCGCGTAGAGAACCGGCGCGTCATATCCGGTTAGCAGTTTGTCGGTGACGATCAGGATTTTTGGCTTTTCTGCGGCCTTCTTGAACAGCAACCGAACATCACCCTCGCGGTCTTCGCTGAGTTGCAGGGCCGCAACGTCCGGACGCTCGACGGCATCGTTCACGTTGCTCGTGTAGATGGCCTCAGACCATTCCGGCGGTAGATGCTTATCGAGTTCGCGCTTATACTTCGCGCAAGCCTCACGATCGACAGCGACGACGAACGCCTTGTAGCCCAAGGGCAGCACATTCTCTCGGAAATGGTCAGCGATGAACTTGGCGACATTGGCCACGCGCTCATCGGCCTTGAGGAAGGCGCGCAATCCGACCGCGCGATCCAGCACGCGGTTCAGTTCCTCAATGTCGCTGATTCCCTCGGCTTCGGCCAAAGCGAAAAACTCGCGGTCGATCCGTTCCAGCGGCACGGTCATCGTGCTTGGGGCCATGACATGCTTGATGGGCAGGGTGGTCTCATCGTCGATGGATTCCCGGATCGAATATTTGTCGAGATAACCGCGATCGTCCTCGGCACCGAAAATTTTGAATGTGCCCTTGCCGCGCTCGGTGTCAGCAATCGGCGTGCCGGTGAAGCCGATGATCGTAGCGTTCGGCACCGCCCCCATCAAATAGGAGCCGAGGTCCTTCGCTACCGACCTATGGGCCTCGTCGATGAACACATGGATATTGGCGCGATCGGCGCTGCCCTTGTTGATCCCCTCGAACTTGTGGATCATCGCGATCACCAGCCCCCGAAAATCGGCATCCAGCAGGGCCCGTAGATCATCCTTCGAGTTCGCACGGCGGGTGGCAATGTCCTGCTTCTGCATTTCACCCAGCAGCCGCTCGACCCAGCCCTTCAACTGCCCTTCAAGCTCGGTGCGATCGACAACAAGGATCACCGTCGCGTTGTCGAACCGTTCCTTGTCCTCAAGGATCAGCTTAGCGGCGGTCAGCAGAGTGAAGGTCTTGCCTGACCCTTGGGTATGCCACACCAGCCCACGCCGTTTGTCGGGATCGGCGCAACGCGCAACCACGGCGTCGATCGCCCGGCGCTGATGCTGGCGCAGTACAGATTTGCGGGTTTCGTTGTCCTCGACATAGAACAGCACCCAATGCTGGAGCGTGCGGAGGAAATCGGTGCGTTCAAAAAAGGCCTGCACTGCGAAACGATAGGTTTCCTCGCGCGCTTCCTTCCACCGGGCGATGAAGCGCCGGTTGGCGTTCCACGTTACGCCATACCAATAATCGATCAGGTGGGTGACGTTGAACAATTGCGGCGCGCCGAGCAATTCGGGCGTCTCTGCCTCATAGCGCCGAAGCTGCACGACGGCGCGCTCCATCGCATTCCCGTCTTTGGGGTTTTTGTGCTCAACGATTGCGACGGGCAGGCCGTTTATCAAAAACAGCACATCGGCGCGGTTGCCTTTGCGGGCGGGCGGCTTGAGCGTCCATTCCCACGTCACATGAAAGACATTGTTCGCGATGTCCTCATAGTCGATCAGCGTCACGCGGCGGTGGCGCTTCTCATTCTCGTCATACCAACTTTGCCCGCCGCGCATCCAGCCGAGCATCGTCCGGTTGCCCTCGATTGTCGCCGGGATGGCGTCGAGTGTTTCGAAGATTGAGCGCACGGCGTCCGTGGTCAGCCACGGATTGAACCGGGCAATCGCGCTTTCCAACTCATCGCGCAGGAACATCGCGGCTTCGCTGCCCCGTTTGATACGGGCGTCATCGGGTGCCAGCGGAGTCCAGCCGACTTCGGCGGCGTGGCGCACCATCGGGAATTGGACTGACCCGGCTTCGGAGATGGATAGGTCGATCATGCAGCGACCTCCTGATCGGCGTCGAGCGCGGACAGGTCGAGATCGCCAACGCGGATCTCGCCCGTCATCAGCTTGTGGAGCAAGGCGCGGAATAGTTCTTCGAGGACGGCCTTCTTTCGCTTGTGCAGGTCAATCTTGGCGTCGATTGCGTCCAGCGTGGCAGTGATCTCGGCGACCTCATCGAGGTCCGTTGGATACGCAATCTTGAAACTCTCAAGGTCGTCGAGGTTCAAGGTCATCGTGCCGTGGGCAGACGGCACGATGCGCGAAAGCAGCGCATCCTTTCGGTTGTAGATTGCCGATCGCAAAAACGCGCCCGTAACTTCACCCTTTGAGATGAGCGCCTTCAAGTCTTGATTGAACGCCATTGGCCGCGATATCCGCGCGACAGGTAAGTCTTTGGCGAGTCCCATTCCGCGCACCAAGATCAGTACAGCATCGGCTAGAGCAATCTTGCTTCCGGCTGCCGCTCCTTCGTCGCTAATATGGTCTATGGCATCGTCCAAAGTGGGCTTCTTAAGGTCCTTTCCGGACACCCACGGCAGCTCACCATTCCAATATTCGGCGACGCTTTTCCGAGGCGTCCCACCGGACGAAATGGTGCAAAGCTCCAAGAGGGTTTTGATTTCCCAACTTTCAGGAACAGGCCCAATTTCACTGTCCTTCTGTGCCTCACCCCGCAAGCCACGTGTGAACAGGTCGCGCATCGTGGCGCGTTTGAGTTCCAGCGATCTTGTCACCAAGTCCGTTTGAAGATCAATACTTCGGGCAACAACATCGAGCGCCCCCGAAATGGCCCTCTGATCGTCCTTTTCTGGCAGTGGAAAGAGGATGTCATTGATGCTGTTCCTATTCAGCGTGGGGACGCTCACGCCCTCCGCATATTGCTTGAACGGAAAAAGCTGAAGCCAGTAGCTCAGAAACTTGGGGTCATTGCCGTGAAAATCCTTCACATATAGCGATGTATTGAGCGGCCAGTATTCCCGATGACAATAGGTCAGTTTACCAACGCTGCCACTTCGACCAACCATCAGCCCCGGGACAGGGATTCCACTTGGCGCGGCATCGTGCATTCCGACAATGCCGTTTGACCCGATCACCGCCACAGTGCCCGCCGCGCGGTGTTGGGTCGGCAAATCGAAGCCTCTTTGCAGCGCAACAATTTGTCCCAGCGGCTTGAGCTCCCACACCTCTATCATACCCCCGCCAAGAGCTTCGCGAGGGTCGCATCGACCTTGAGCACTTCATCATCGAGCCGAAGGATATCGGTCAGAATTTGTTTAACTGGTCGTCCGATCAGATCGTCGGCCTGCCCAATCCACCGGCTTGGGCTAAGGTTGTAGTCCGCCTCAGCAGCTCGCGCTTTGTCGATCACCGCGACCTCGCCCTCGATGGCTTCCGAACCATGATACAGCTTGGCAATCGCCCTCACGGCTTCATCCGGCAGGTAATTCTTCGGCTTGCCTTTTTTCACCCGCTTGCTGGCATTGACGAGAATGATCTTGCCCTTGCGCGCCTCGGGCTTACGCTTGTTGAGCAACACGATGATGCCCGCCGCGCTGGTGTTGTAAAACAGGTTATCGGGCAGCAGGATTACGCCATCGATTAGATCACGATCGACGAACCATTTTCGGATGTTGCGCTCGCGATCTTCGTTCTTCGAACCCGATCCACGCGTCACCGCGCCGGTATCCAGCACCACCGCCGCGCGGCCATTCGGCTTCATGCACGCCAGCGTATGCTGCAACCACGCCCAATCGCCCTTGCCGGTGGTCACGCCGCCCGCCGTTCGGAAACGATCGAACGGGTCGGCGCTCAGCCGCTCCGGGTCGAACGGCTGGTTCCACATCGGATTGGCGACGACCACGTCATAAGTGCGAATGTCACCCTGTGCCGTCTTAAACTTGGGGTTGATCATCGTATCGCCGCGCGCGATCTCGACCGCCATGTCGTGGATGATGCCGTTCATCTTCGCGACGGCGAAGCTTTCCGCCATTAATTCCTGCCCGAACAGCTTGAGCGGCACCTTGCTGAGTGGGTCCAGTTCGCGGCAAACGATCTGCTGCTTGATTAACAGCCCCGCCGAGCCGCAGGCATAGTCATGCACTTCCTCGCCGGGGCGGGGACGCAGCAGATAGGCCATGAGGAAACCGACCTCGGTCGGCGTAAAGAACTCGCCTGCGCTCTGGCCTGATCCCTCGGCGAATTTGCGCAGCAGATATTCATAAGCGCGACCGAGAAAGTCCGGTTCAACATCGGCAAGGCCAAGCCGGTAGCGCGGATCGGAGAATGTCTCGACAACCTCACGCAGCTTGGCCGGATTGATGTCGCGCTCACCGTTTCGCTCGGCGGCGAAGTCCACGACGTTGATCGTGCCGTCGAGGTCGGGGTTCTGCTTCACGACCGCGCGGATCGCCTTGGTCAGATGCTCCCCGATGTCGCGCGGCGCTTCATCCTTCGGCCACTCGAACCGCTCACGCCCGCTGATAATCGCCCAACGCGCCTCTGGCGGCAGATAGAAACGCACGACGGTATGATCGGCGGCGGCGATCTTTAACGCGGTTTCCCGGCTCCCATAGTCCTCCGCCAGCCGCGCGATCTCGTCGTCGAACACGTCAGACAGGCGCTTGAGAAACACCATAGGGAGTAAATAGTCTTTGAACTTCGGTGCATCCTTCTCCCCACGGATCGAACAGGCCGCATCCCAAAGCATCTGCTCCATTGACTTGGTTGACGGAGCTTGACCAGCGACTCGGCGCCCACGGCGACCTGGGGAGGCGATTACAGGGAGGGGGGCAGCGTCTTCGCCCACATCGAGCCCAGCCTCTACGGCCAATGCCCTAATGGCCTCACGCGCCGCCTTCTGCGGCTTGTTCTGCTCATTCTCCCAACGGTTTACCGTTGCGAAGGACACGCCGAGTTTCTCCCCAAGCTGCTCTTGGGTGATCCCCATAGCATCACGGATGACGCGCAGCATCGCGGCTGGACTTGATATGTTTGTCATGTTTGTTATATGATGAGCTGAGTGCGGTCGGTCAAGGCCGGATGGGCACCAGCCGTTCTAGGACAGGCTTCGGTCACTTAGGGGAGTAGAGTTGCCAAAGCCCGGACATCTTGATTGGCTGAGCGATACCGGCGAACGCCAAATTACCGCTTGTGGGCGCGAGATTGAAATCTGGGAACTCAATCAAGAGGAGAACGAAGCTGTGCTGTCGGCTTGGGCGGCCCACTTCCGGCAACACTATATCTCCGATGCAGACCTTCCGATCATGGTGGAAGGCACGGGCCTTACCAACGCGGAGTATCTGCGACAGACCCTGCTTCCAGATCGAACACAGACCCCCGGCCCAAGCCTTCGTTCGGGTGATTTCGGGGAGATACTGGTAGCCGACTATATCGAACATATCCTTGGATACTGGTGCCCGCGCGAGCTGCGTTATCAGGAGCGCTGGAACCGCAATGATTCCACCAAAGGGTGCGATGTCATCGGCTTCAAGTTCGTCGCTAACGGGCAGGTCAGCCCCAACGATGAACTCTTCATCTACGAGACGAAATCCGGGATGACCGTCACTGCAAACAATAGGCTGCAGGACGCAATTGACGACAGCAACAAGGACAAACTTCGGGAGGCCATGAGCCTAAACGCCATGAAGCAGAAGTATGTCACGCGCGGGGCAATGCCCGATGCTCTTCGCGTGCAACGCTTTCAGGACATGGCCGACAGGCCCTTCCGTCGCATCAATGGCGCAGCGGCCATTCTCGACCAAGATGTGTTTGGACAAGCCGATCTGACTGCCGCCGACGCATCGGCACATCACAATGCAGCGAACATCAGGCTTATCGTTATCAGGGGGCCATCCATGATGACGCTGATCCACGCCCTTTATGAAAGGGCGGCCGATGAGGCCTAAAGCCAGCGCCCGTAATGTCCTTTCGACGACGCGCGCCCGTGCAAAAATGCGCGAATTTCGGGTTGCAGAGGTCGACTTCAACCAACTTCCCCGCGATCCTGCCATTCTTTTCGGACTGGCGATCGCGATCCTTGGCGACGTGGCATCATCCGTTGCCGATCAGATTGGCGAAGAGCTGGCGGGTGCCCCGCACGTCTTTCCGATTCCGCCCGCATGGGTGGAAGACGAAGCGGACCCTCAAACATCGTTGCGTTTTGCGTCGACCTTTTTTGACGCCTATATCAACGCAGAGCTGGATGCGGAGCTGACACCCGAACTGTCGCTGCTGTGTGCCACCACCTACTACATTGGGGGCAACGTCGGCAGTGCCGCCGTCATCGTCCGCCACATGGACCCGCCAGCATTTGAAATCGCTGGCGGGCTGGGTTTTCTGCTATATGCGATCCTCCAGAATAAATTTGCTGCGATCGACGTGCCGCATGATCATCAAGCGCGGACGGGACTGCTACTCAATTCCTTGTCAGCATTCTTTGGTCATGAGGGTGAAGCTGGGCAAGTGGCCGCCTCCACGCGCGAGTTGCGCGATTACTTTCACGCGAATGGCTCGCCCCGCGAACTGCTCTATGCTGATGTTATCGGCGCGGTCTGCACCCTCAAGATGAGGAACGCAGCACGCACAATCCTTCCGCTCGCATCGGGGCTCGATACGGACTTGTGGCGACTGGCGCTCGCGAAGCCGCACTTCCCGATCGAGCTTTGGCCCGCCCAGCAGCGGATAGCCGAGGCCGGAGTTCTGGGAGGGAGGTCGGCAGTTATCCAGATGCCGACCAGTGCCGGTAAGACGCGCGCAACCGAGCTTATTATCCGCTCAGCTTTCCTCTCCCAGCGCGCGCATCTGGCGGTGATCGTCGCCCCATATCGTTCGCTCTGCCACGATATTCGGGGCGATCTCGTCACTGCTTTCCAAGGCGAAAATATTCGGCTCGACGAGGCATCTGACTCCTATCAATTCGACCTCACGCTCGACGCCCTCTTTGCCGTCGATTCGGTGTTGATCGTCACGCCGGAAAAGTTGCTCTACATGCTCCGGCGCGCGCCTGATCTCGCCGAGCGGATCGGGTTGATGATCTACGATGAAGGGCACCAGTTCGACGGAATGGCGCGGGGGCCAACCTATGAGCTGTTGCTTACATCGCTCCGCATGGCGCTACGCCCCGAGACGCAAATCATCCTGATCTCCGCTGTCATCGGCAATGCAGGGGACGTTGCGGAATGGCTGATCGGCGACCGAGATGCTGTGCTGGATGGCGTCGGCCTTTTGCCGACGACCAAAAGTATTGCGTTCTCGAGCTGGCAGGACCAGCGCGGGCGTCTTGAATACGTGGCCCCCCAAGACCCCGAAGATCGCGAGTTCTTCGTGCCGCGTATTATAGCGGGCAGGCTTCTTCAGGCTCGACCGCGAGAACGAACCGAAAAGCGCTTTCCCGAGAAAACGGGCAGTGACGTGGGCCTCTTCCTCGGCCTCCACGTCGTCAGGAACGGAAGCGTCGCCGTCTTCTGTGGGCGCAAAGACAGCGTGGCTACCATTTGCAAACGTGTGGTCGAGCTGGCTGGACGTAACTTTGCGGTCGAATGGCCCGTCGCGTTCTCCGATGCTCAGGAGGTGGAAGCCATCCGCTTCCTATCCGAGCTTCAGCTTGGCGCTGACGCTCCGGCAACGCAGGCAGCGCGCCTCGGCATCTTCGCGCATAGTGCGGACACGCCGCATGGAATTCGGCTTGCTATTGAACACGCCATGAAGTTCGACCGTGCCAACTTCGTCGTCTGCACCTCAACCCTTGCCCAAGGGGTCAATTTCCCCCTTAAATACCTGATTGTTACTACGACTCGGCAGGGAGGCGAAGGCATCCTTGTCCGCGACTTCCATAACCTGATGGGTCGCGCGGGACGGGCCGGTATGCACACCGAAGGTAGCGTCATCTTCTCGACGCCGACCATCTATGACCAGCGCCAGCAATTCGGTCGCGGCCAGCGCAACTGGCGGGACACCGTAAGATTGCTGGATGCCGCTAACTCCGAACCATCCGGCAGCTCAATTCTAGCATTGTTCGAGCCATATACCCAGCGCGGCACTGCGATCGTGCAGGAAATTCAGCTGGAATGGTTGGACCTTGCATTTGCCGATGCGGAAAAGGTCGAGGAGGTGGTGGATGCTGCCCTCGCGGTCGAGCCGAATATAGGTCGTGCAGATTTCCGAAGGTTCATCGAAGGACGGGCGCGCGCCGTCCAGAATATCGCGGCTTTCCTCATTGCGAATATGACCTTCGCCGAGGGCGAGGATGCCGCCGAGCGGATCGCGGAACTGGCGGCCAATACGCTAGCCTATCACCTCGCCGACGACGAGACGAAACCTCGCCTCGTGGATGTTTTTCGGGCAATCGGCTCATCCATTGCCAACAATACCGACGGCGACCAGCGCGCGGTCATCCGGCGCTCGCCCCTGCCGCCTGCCGCAGTCGCTGAATTGCGGACATGGCTTGTGGAAAATCTGGCGGCACTCCAAGCCGCTGTTGCAGAGAACCGCCTTCTCGACGAAATCGTCCCGGTCGCGCTTCGCTTCGCTTCCTCGCGAAAGATTACGTCGATAACCAATCAAGATGTGATCCCCCGAACTCTCCATGAGTGGGTGGCTGGAGCTAGCTATGCCCGGGTCCTAGCGATCCTCGTGGAGGTGGATGCGCGCATAGGTGGACGACAGCGCAGGCCGACGGTCGAGGATGCCGTGGCACTTTGCGAAGGCGGTTTTGGTTACGACGTGGCAATGATCGTCGCTTCGATTGCCGACCTCGCCGAGGAGTTGGACGAGGCCCTTTATGACGCCTCGTCTCTGCTTCAGCGTCAGATCAAAACGGGTATCACGGAACGGGCCGCGCTTGCCTTCCATGAGGCGGGTTTCGCAGACCGGCACGTTGCCGCATTCCTCGGATTGCTATGGCCGCTCGCAACTGATCGCGGGGGCGTCCGCGCCGTCTGTCAGCAGGAGGCCGTTATTAGACCCGCTCTGATCCAGTTCCCAAGCTATTTCACTGCTGTAGCTGCTGAGCTTGGTGGATGGATTGTTTAACCCCGTCGTCGGACCAAGGGCTAGAAGCGCTCAATCAGTACGATCAAGCATCTGATGCCCCATTGATGCCCCGACGGACGGCAAAGCCCGCAAATCACATCTAAGTCATTGAAAAAATGGTGGACGCACTTGGGCTCGAACCAAGGACCCGCTGATTAAGAGTCAGCTGCTCTACCAACTGAGCTATGCGTCCATACCGCCGTGCCATTCGGACCTTGCGGCCCGCCCGATTCGGCTTCGGAGAGGTCCCTATAACGGCGTTTTCGGGGATGGGAAGGGGGCCGTTCCACAAAAATTTCGTCGGGCAATTCAGCCAAGTGAACCGCGGGTCTGGTTCCAGCGGTTCACGGCCATGATGATCCCCAGACACAGCATGTTGGTGAGCATGGACGTGCCGCCGTGGCTCATGAACGGCAGTGGAATGCCGACCACCGGGGCAAGGCCCATCACCATCATCAGGTTGATCGCGACGTAGAAGAACATCGTCAGGCACATGCCCGCTGCGAGCAGGCTGGAGAAGCGGTCCGGTGCGCGGCGCGCCACGCCCATGCCCCAGGTCAGCACCACGGCGAAGACGAACAACACGAATAGTCCGCCCATCATGCCCCACTCCTCGGCCATGGTGGCGAAGACGAAGTCGGTATGCGGCTCTGGCAGGTACTGAAGGTGGCTCTGTGACCCATTGCCGAACCCCTTGCCGAACAGGCCGCCCGATCCGATCGCGATCTTCGACTGGGTGATGTGATAGCCGGTGCCGAGGGGGTCGCTTTCGGGATCGAGGAAGGTGAGCACGCGGTTGCGCTGGTAATCGTGCAGTAGCGTGAAGAACGCGATCGGTGCGATCACCGCGCCTGCGCCGCCCACCGCCACGAACCACCACAGCGGCAGGCCGGCGAGAAACATCGTCACCGCCCCGCCAAAACAGATGGCGAGCGCCGTGCCGAGGTCTGGCTGAAGCATGACGAGCAGCGCCGGCATGCCGATCAGCATGCCTGCTGGCACGAGGCCGCGCCAACTGGCGGTCATGGCGTGCGGTAGCGTTTCGTAGAAGCGGGCGAGCACCAGCACGATCGCGGGTTTCATAAGCTCGGACGGCTGCAGCGACATGAAGCCGAGGTTGAGCCACCGCTGGCTGCCGCCCCCGACCGCACCGATCGCCTCGACGAGCACCAGCAGGATCAGCACCGCGCCGTAGACCGGGTAAGCGGCGAGGCGAAAAAGGCTGCGGTTGGTCCGGGAGATGCCAATGGCCATGGCCAGGAATACGCAGAAGCGAACGACGTGGCTGAGCGCGTAGGGTTGCAGATGGCCACCGGCGGCCGAGTAAAGCACGGCCCCGCCCAGCAGGACGAGGCCGCACAGCGGGATCAGCATCTGCCAGGGCTGGCGCGATATCGGCTCTGGTACGATAGAGCGGCTCATCAGTCGGCTCCTGCCGTAGTCGTCGGCTCGGGCGCAGGCGCGGAAGACGCGGGAGCCTGTGGCGCCGTCGGGTCGACCGGTTCGGGCGCGGGTGACTGGGCATCGCTGACAATCGGCTGCGACGGGTCGGGCGCTTCCTGCACCTTCTGGCTTGCCTCCTCGGCCGAGACGGCCGGGGCGCCGACGCCGTACTGCGCCGAGTAGGCCCGGAAGCGCGCTTCGAGCCGCTGTTGCGGCGTACCGCCCCATCCGCTCTCAAGCTCGGTCAGGATCTCCATGCCCTTCTGCTTGTCGAATATGTAGGTGAGGACGTCGCGTGCGATCGGATAGGCGGCGCCCGAGCCACCGCCGTGCTCTACCAGGACCGAGCAGGCATAGCGCGGCTTGTCCGCCGGCGCGAAGCAGATGAAGTGGCCGTGATCGCGGTGCTTCCACTGGCCGCCCTTGCCATTGCCCACGTTCAGGCCGACGACTTGCGCCGTGCCAGTCTTGCCGGCGACCTTGATGTCCGGAAAGGGCAGCCTTGCGTGCGGTGCAGAGCCCGGCCCGTTGGCAACGTCGGACATTGCCTGGTGAATATAGGCGAGATGCTCAGCCGGGATGTTGAGCGAAGGCGCGCTGCGGTTCGAGCGGCCATGGATCAAGTTGGGCATGATCACCCGCCCGCTGGCGAGACGCGCGGCCTGGATCGCCTGCTGCAGCGGGTTCACCAGGAAATAGCCCTGGCCGATCGTGGCATTGACGGTGTCGAAGGTCTGCCACTCCTTGCCGTACTTTTTCTGCTTCCACGCCGGGCTGGGCACCGTCCCGTAGGATTGGCCCGCAACAGGCAAGGGGAATTCCTGGCCCAGGCCCAGGCGCTTGGCCATCGCCGCGATCGGGTCCATGCCGATACGCTGGGCGAAATGGTAGAAGTAGACGTCGCAGCTCTGGTAGATGCCCTTGGCCATGTTGACGCTGCCATGGCCGCGATGCTGCCAGCAGTGAAACACGCGGTTGCCGACGCGAAGTCCGCCACCGCAGACCACCGATTCGTTGGGGTCGAGCCCCGCCTCAAGGAACGATAGCGCCACCATCGGCTTTACCGTGGAGCCGGGCGGGTAGAGGCCGCGCAGCACCTTGTTGCGCAATGGCACGTGGTCGTCGTCCGACAGCATTTTCCATTCGAGCCGGCCGATGCCGTCCGAGAAGCTGTTGGGATCGAAGCTGGGCATCGAAGCCATGGCAAGCAAGTCGCCGGTCCAGCAGTCCATCACCACGACAGCGGCCGATTCCAGCCCGATGCGGCGCGCCGCGTAGTCCTGGATTTCTGCGTCGATGGTGAGGTGGACGGTCTGGCCGGGCACGTCCTCGCGGGTGTCGAGATCGCGTACGACGCGCCCCGATGCGGTCACCTCGACCCGCCGGGCACCCGGGGTGCCGCGCAGTTCCTTTTCGAAGATCTTTTCGAGCGCGTCCTTGCCGACCTTGTAGCCGGGCGTGATGAGGACCGGGTCGTGGTCTTTTTCGTATTCCTCCGCCGAGGCCGCCCCTACATATCCGACAAGATGCCCCACGTTCGGCCCGCCCGGATAGAAGCGGGAGAAGCCGCGCTGGGTGACGACTCCAGGCAGATCAGGCAGGCGTACGCTGACTGCTGCGAAGCGCTCCCAATCGAGCCCGGAAGCGACTTCGACCGGGGCGAAGCCATGCGCCTTGTCGATCTTGTCCTGCAGGTCCTGCATGGCGATCGGGGTGAGCGAGAGCAGCCTGCCGAGTTCGGCGATGGTGCCCGGGCCGTCCTGCAGCCGTTCGGGGATGAGATCGACCCGGAAGTCGGCGCGGTTGGATGCGAGCGGCGTACCGCGGCGGTCGAGGATCCAGCCGCGACGCGGGGGGATGAGCGAAAGGTTGACGCGATTGCTCTCGGCCTCGAGCTTGTACTTCTCGTTCTCGAAGACAGCGAGATAGCCCAGGCGCGCCGCCAGCAGCGTGCCAAGTCCACCCTGGATCGCACCGACCAGCAGCGTCCGCCGGTCGAAGCTGTTGCGAAGGGTGCCGGTGGTGACGTGGCGCGGCTTGAGCAGGCCGCGAAAACTGATCTTCATCGCAGGACCACGATGGGCTTGAGGCGCAGCCGGTCCATGGCGGCGACGAAGCGGCCGGAGAGGGGGTAGAACAGCATCGAAATGATGATCTGGGGTAACACGACACGCACAGGTGCCGATCCGCCGCCGAGGTTGGCGATACCCAGGCACAGCGCGACGTAGGCGACGATCAATCCGATCGCGACGAGCCACTCGGTGAGGAAGTTGCGCCAGGGCAGGCGCGCTTCGATCAGCTCGAGCACGATCGCGGCGACCGACCACAGCAGCACCGCAGACCCGAAAGGCTGGCCGGAGAAAAGATCGTCTGCCATGCCGAGAGGCAGCCCGGCCCAGATCGGCAGCAGCCCCGGGCGCAATTGGCGCCAAGCAATAAAGATAAGGAAGCCCAGCGGCGGCAGGACCGGAGCTGAGGCGATCATCAGCCAGGAGGGCAACATCGACCCCAGCACGATCGTGACCCACGGCAACCCGTGCGCGACGAGGGACGAAGGCGCGCGGTTGATTCGCGGAGCACTGGCCGGAGTGCCGAAGCGAGGGAGCAGGGCCATGCTTACTTCGCCTGCGGCTCTGACGACAGTGGTGGCGGTTCGGCAAGTGCCCAGGCCTTTTCGACCAGCACGTAGTCCGTGTCCGAGGGATTGCTGATCACGCGCGCGATCGCGCCGTCGCGCAACAGCTCGGTGACGACCGCGATCGGCGTGCCGGGGCGGTAGAGCCCGCCCGAGCCGGAGGTCGCCATGACGTCACCCTTGCGCAGTGGGTTGATGCCGAGATTGACGAGCCGGATGCGGATGGTGCCATCGCCGTGGCCTTGCGCGAAGGCAGGCACGCCATCGCGGGCGCGACGGACCGGCACCAGGCTCTCGGTGTCGGTGATGAGCAATACGCGCGAAGTGCTCGCGCCCACTTCGAGCACGCGCCCGACCAGACCGGTAGCCGAGCGCACCGGCATGCCCTTGACCACGCCTCTGTCGCGGCCGGCGCCCAGCGTCGCGAAGCGTCGGGTGCTGCCGCCAGTGGACGCTGTGAGCCTGGCGTAAGTCACCGGACCGGGGTTGTCGTCGCGCAGGCCCAGCAGTGCCTTCAGCCGTCGATTCTCGGTCTCGATCGCCTGCGCCTGCACGAGGCGCGACTTGGCCTCGTCCAGCTCGCGCTGCAGGCGTGCTTGCTGCGTCCCGGTGCGGAAGAAACCGGAAACGGTCGCCACCAGACCCTTGCCGGCGACGCGCGTTTTCGCGCCCGCTTCGGCGGCTGGTTCGGTCACATCGGCAGCAATGGTCCGGAAGGGTCCGAATGCGTCGTGATTCGTCAGCGAGATTGCGAGCAACCCGAGCCCCAGCACCGCGCCAAGCACCCCGGCGGTATAGCTGAAGAAAGTCGTGTACTGCGCTCTGCGCGAAAAGCCGGAGCGCCGATTGGCTGGCGGTGCCATGCGCCATGCACTCCCGTCATCGATCCGGTAGGGCGCCCGGCAAGGCGCCGTCCGGGACCATCAAGCAGGGGTGGTAGCCGAACCGCATGGGCTGCGACCGCCAGTCCCCGCAATGCGTCAGGCGGACATCAGCACGCCGCGATAGACCGGGTCCTCCATCGCGCGGCCGGTGCCTAGCGCGACGCAGGAGAGCGGGTCTTCGGCGACGCTGACCGGCAGGCCCGTCTCCTCGCGCAGGTACTCGTCGAGGCCCTGGATCAGCGCGCCGCCGCCGGTGAGAACGATGCCCTGGTCGACGATGTCGGCGGCGAGCTCGGGCGCGGTGTTCTCCAGCGCGATGCGCACGCCTTCGATGATCGCGCCGATCGGCTCCGCCAGCGCCTCGGCGACGTTGGCCTGGGTGATCACGATCTCCTTGGGCACGCCGTTCACAAGGTCGCGGCCCTTGATGTGTATCTGTTCGCCGATGCCGTCCGCGGGCATCACTGCGATGCCGTAGTCCTTCTTGATGCGTTCGGCCGTGGCATCGCCGATCAGCAGGTTATGGTGGCGGCGCACGTAGGAAACGATGGATTCGTCCATCTTGTCGCCACCCACGCGCACCGAAGTGGTGTAGGCCAGGCCGCGCAGCGAAAGGACCGCGACCTCGGTGGTGCCACCGCCGATGTCGACCACCATCGATCCGACCGGCTCCGTGACGGGCATGTCCGCGCCGATTGCGGCCGCCATGGGCTCGAGGATCAGATAGACCTGGCTGGCACCGGCATTGCTGGCAGCGTCGCGGATCGCGCGGCGCTCGACCGAGGTGGAGCCGGAGGGCACGCAGATCACGATCTCGGGGTAGCGGAACAGGTTCTTCTTGCCGTGCACCTTGCGGATGAAGTGTTTGATCATCTCCTCCGCGATCTCGATGTCGGCGATGACGCCGTCGCGCAGCGGGCGGATCGCCTCGATGTTGTCGGGCGTCTTGCCCATCATCATCTTGGCGTCGTCGCCGACGGCCTTGACTTTCTTGACGCCGTTCATCGTTTCGATCGCGACCACCGAGGGCTCGTTCAGCACGATCCCGCGATCTTGAACGTAGACCAGCGTATTGGCCGTGCCCAGGTCGATCGCCATGTTCTGGGAGCCGAGTTTGAAGAATCGCGCGAAGGGGCCGGCCATCGAAAATCCATTGTTGATCTGCCGCTTGCCGAACGAAGGTGCGGCCGGTCGACAGGCTGGGTGGCGTGGAAGCGGACCCCTTAGCCCATCGATTGGGGAAACGCCAAAATTTTGTGTCGATTAGCGGTGGGGATTCTCCGAGCCCGTCTCGTCTGAGTGCCTGTTCGTCGCTACTGTCGGACACCCTCGAGCGCACGGTGCATGAGGGATTACCCTCTAGGACCGCTTTCTCGACCCCATGCCTACCATCCGCCGCCTTCCAGAGACGCTCGTCAACCGCATCGCTGCGGGAGAGGTTGTCGAACGCCCGGCCTCGGCGCTCAAGGAGCTGGTGGAGAACGCGATCGACGCCGGAGCCATCGAGATCACCGTGCGGCTCTCCGCCGGTGGGCTCGACTTGATCGAAGTCACTGACGACGGGTGCGGCATGGCGCCGGACGAGATCGCACTGGCTCTGGAACGGCACGCCACCTCCAAGCTGCCTGACGAGCGGATCGAGCAGGTCGCGACGCTTGGCTTCAGGGGCGAGGCGCTGCCGTCGATCGGTTCGGTGGCGAAGTTGACGATCGAAAGCCGGCCCCAGACTGCATCCGAAGGGTGGCGCCGCACGGTCGATCATGGCGCGCTGGTGGCCGATACGCCCGCAGCGCTGCCGCCCGGCACCCGCATCCGGATGGAGGAGCTGTTCGCTAAGGTGCCGGCGCGGCGCAAGTTCTTGCGCACGGCGCGATCGGAATATGCCGCCTGCCTTGACGTCGTACGCAGGCTGGCGATGGCACGCCCCGACATCGGCTTCACGCTCGAGCACGACGGGCGACGCGTCCTGGCCGTGCAGCCGCGCGAAGAGCTGGCGGCGCGCGTCGCTCGCCTGGTGGCGCGAGAACTGGCCGAGGAGGGCGTGCTCCTCGACGCCGAGCGAGGTGCGATGCGGCTGACCGGGGTGGCCGGGTTGCCGACCTACAACCGCGGCGTCGCCGATCACCAGTACCTCTTCGTCAACGGGCGGCCGGTAAAGGACCGGCTGCTTGTCGGTGCCGTGCGAGGCGCCTATGCCGACATGCTCGCGCGCGACCGGCATGCGGTCCTGGCGCTATTCCTCGAGCTGGCGCCGGAGGAGGTCGACGTCAACGTACATCCGGCCAAGACCGAGGTGCGCTTCCGCGATCCCGCATTCGTCCGCGGCTTCCTGGTGGGCGCGCTGCGCCATGCGTTGGAAGGTGCAGGGCAACGGAGCGCGCAACCGGCTGCGGCAACGGCGATGGCGATGTGGCAGAGCGAGCCGCTGGCGCCTTCGCCATACCTGTCGCCCCAGCCGGCGCCCACGCTAGGATCGCTGTTAGCGCGCGAGTACGCTCCTGGCTCAGCGCGCGTCGGCGAAGCCGCCGCCGGCTGGCGCGGCTACGAGAGCGAGATCATGGCTCCGCCAGCCGCGCGCGCCGAGCCCGCGCTCGATACGCCCGAGCCAGCCGCGGCCCATCCGCTGGGCGTCGCGCGCGGACAGGTGGCAGGCACCTACATTGTTGCCGAGGCCGAGGACGGCCTCGTTATCGTCGACCAGCATGCCGCGCACGAGCGTCTGGTGCTGGAGAGGTTGCGCGCGGCCGGCGCTCAGGAGGCCGTGACGCGCTCGCAGGCGCTGCTGATTGCCGAAGTCGTCGAGCTGGAGGAGACCGCCTGCGATGCGCTTGAGGACAAGGCGGAAGACCTGGCGCGTTACGGACTTGCGATCGAGCGCTTCGGACCTGCGGCAATGCTGGTGCGCGCAGTGCCGTCGGTGCTCGGCACTAGCGATCCTGCGGCCCTGCTGCGCGACCTAGCGGACGATCTCGCCAGGAACGGCGACACGTTGTTGCTCGGCGAGAAGCTCGACCTCGTGCTGGCGACGATGGCCTGCCACGGGTCGGTGCGTGCCGGGCGCGCGTTGTCGGTCGCCGAGATGAACGCGCTGTTGCGCGAGATGGAGCGTACCCCGCGCTCGGGCCAATGCAACCATGGCCGCCCCACGTGGGTTAAGCTGGCTCATCAGGACATCGAGAAACTTTTCGGGCGGAAGTGATGCGCAAAGCGACGTTGGGGCTGGCGGTGCTGACACTGCTGGCAGGCTGCGGCCAGAACAATCCCGCGGAGGAGAAGGCAGAGGCCGCGCACGACGTGGCCATGGTCGAACGCCTCAACAAGGCGACGTTCCAGCCTATCATCCCCGTGCCGATCACCGCGCAGGACATCGCCAGCTATGGCCTCGACAAACCGGGCTGCAGCTTCCGGAAGACCGGGCAGGCCGATCCGTTGTTCATCGCCGGCAAGGACGAGGGCTTCCTGCGTGTGGAAGGCGAGCTCAAGCGCTATGCCGCCAAGAGCCAGAGTGCCGGCCTGCCTGGGGGCGCGCGCACGACATACGTGGGTCTTGCAGGCTGGATCGACCTCGTGCGCCAGCCTGATGCCGGCACTGGCGCAGACGACATGCGCTGGCCGGCACGCATCATCCTTCATGACGCGCAGGAACGCGTGGCGTTCATGTCCGACGGTGAGATGACCTGCCACACCTGACCCGCGGTATGGAGCCGACGGCCGGCCAAGCTTGACCGCGATCGGAAATGCCGCACAGTGCACGTCTCAAGGGGTTGGGGGGACGACGATGCGGAGCTTGGCAATAGGGGCATGCGTGGGCGCTTTGCTCACGATAGCGGTTCCGGCGGCTGCACAAGGCGCGGCGAGCGACCAGTCCGAGGACGCTGCGCCGGCGGTCTCGCAGCAAGCAGCGGCCACGCTCGCTTCGCTGCACCCGCAGCGCGGGCGTATCCCCATCGATTCCGCGCATGCGACGCTCGATCTCGGCAATGCCTACGACTTCTATGGCGCCGCAGATGCGCGCAAGATCCTGGTCGACGTCTGGGGCAATCCGCCGGCCTCGGCTGATAAGGTGCTGGGGATCGTGATGCCCGCCGGCACCTCGCCTATGTCGGACAGCTGGGGCGCGGTGGTGACCTACGAGGACAGCGGCTTCGTTTCCGACAGCGATGCGGCCGAGGTGAATTACGCCGAACTCATGACGAAGATGAAGGAGGGCGAGGCCGAGCGCAACGACCAGCGCAAATCGCAGGGCTACCCCCCCATCCATCTCGCCGGCTGGGCCGAGCAGCCCACGTACGATGCCGCTACTCACTCGGTTGTCTGGGCCCAGGACCTTTCGTTCGACGATACGCCGGTCCACACGCTCAACTACGACGTGAGGACGCTCGGGCGTCACGGCGTGCTGAGCATCAATTTCATTTCGGCGATGGGCCAGCTGCCGGCGATCCGGGCGGCTGCAAAGGCATTCACGCAGCACGCCGCGTTCGACACCGGCTCACGCTACTCCGATTTCGACAGCTCGACCGACAAGGAGGCCGAGTACGGCATCGGCGGGCTGGTGGCAGCCGGCGTCGGCGTGGCGGCCGCCAAGAAGCTGGGCTTGCTCGCCATCCTGCTCAAGTTTCTAAAGCCGATTGCCATCGCCGCCATCGCCGGCTTCGCTGTCCTGCGGAACAAGATTGCGGCCTTGTTCGGTCGCAAGAGCGTTGCCGGCGATGACTGGGCCTACGAGGAGGAGCCGGCGCCCTCCGCCCCCGGCCCGGGTGAGCGCGGCGATTTGAGCGGGGGCGATCGGAGCTAGGGCCTCTCTATCCGCCCAACATCAGTCGCGCGAAGAGGGTGTAGCCCCAAGGATTGCGTCCATAGACGGCATCGAGTGTTGCAGGCTTTAGGTAGCCGTTCAGTGACCCGCCCAAGGCGAGCGTGAAGGGTGCCAGGTCGATGCGGCGAGCGTAGCCGGCCTGGATCTTCGCCACGCGAAAAGCCCTGTCGTGCAGCGGATCCTCGTGGTCGGGAAAAAACTCGTCGTTGGCTACGGTCTCGGCCCTGCCGAACAGGCTGTTGGCCGCATCGATATCCCAGTTCGCCTCGGCCAGCCACGCGGTGAGAGTTCGTCCGGGCACACGATCCTTGGCGCTGAACGCGAGCATCGCCGATACTCCACCCTTGCTCGCGTAGTGTGCCGAGGCGGTGAAGCGATGCTCGTCCTCACCCGGATGAAGCGCCTCGGGCTGGTGTATCTGCCCGTAACTCGCCTGAAGTGCCCAAGCCGGGGCAGGGGTCCAGGTCGCGCGAACCGACCAGGAATCGAGCTTGGGGCTCTCGATGTTCCAGCGCCGCTCATCTGGCTCGGCTCCGCGGAATGCTGAAGCCTCCAGCTGCCATTTCGGTGAAGACAGTCCGGCAGTCACGACGCCGTAGGTGATGTGGGTCGAATCGAACCAGTGATGCGCGATCGGCGCTTCGGGATTGAAGCGCGAGGACTTGCGCATCATGAATGCCGTTGGCCCCAGCGCTGGCTCTCCGACCGGGCCGCCATAGAGGAACGCGCTGGTGTCGCTCGCCACGTTCAGGTCGATGCGGGCTGCCAGCTCCATGAACAGGTCGTGCGGGTGCTGGCGATCGACCAGCGGCTCTCCATCCGCGGTCTCTCCGGTGGCGAAGAGGTTCGGATAACCACGGTTCGACATCAACGGCTCCAGGCTGAGCATCGAGCGCAGCTGCACGCGGCCGAAGCCGGTCTCGCGCCCAGCCATCAGCATCGCCATCGAAGTCACGTAGCCCTTATCCCCGCCGCGCGGCCCGGAGTGGTCGGTGTACTGTGCCGAAACATAGCCATGGG
>Ga0070667_100000419_pt1 | contig 45202 bp, 36 predicted proteins | sample KBSS33metaG_FD_64659 | JGI IMG/M metagenome (GOLD analysis project Ga0070667, IMG submission 64659) | Switchgrass rhizosphere microbial communities from Kellogg Biological Station, Michigan, USA - KBS S3-3 metaG | ecosystem: Host-associated > Plants > Roots > Rhizosphere > Soil ...
TGCAATCCTTGGGTTCACCGGCGCGCTATGCCATAGGCACGGGCTTGTTCGGGCTGGCGCTGCTGCTGCGGTGGTTGGCCAATGACCTGTTCCCGCCCGGCTTTCCGTTCCTGACATTCTTTCCTGCCGTGATCATCGCCACGTTCCTCGCCGGGCGCGGGCCGGGGATCGTCTGCGGCGTGCTGAGCGGAATTGCCGCCTGGTATTTCTTCGTGCCGCCGGCCTACAGCTTGGCCGTCAACACCCAGGTCATCACGGCCATGCTGTTCTATTCCGGCGTCGTGGCGGTGGACATTGTCCTGATCGACGGGCTCACCCGTCGGCAGCGGCAACTGGAGGAGAACGAGGCGCGCCTTGCCGAAATGGCGGCGCACCAGTCCTTGCTGTTCAAGGAACTACAGCACCGCGTGGCCAACAACCTGGCGTCGATTGCCTCCATGCTGCGGTTGCAGCGCCGCCAGATCGAGCGTGATCCCGCGCTTGCGCTGCCCTTGATCGACCGCGCGGACCAGCGGATCGAGATGATGGGCCGCGTGCATCGCCAGCTTTACGATCCGGCCGCGCAGGCCAGGCCGCTTCCCGAAATCCTGGCCCATGCAGTGGATCTTGCGCGCGAGATGGCCAACGTCGATGGCATAGACGTGCGCCTCGCCGTGGACGACGTGCGGCTCGAAGTGGGACGCCTGCTCTCGCTTGTGCTGCTGATTGCCGAACTGCTGGCCAACAGTTTCAAGCACGCCTTTGCCGATGGCGAGCAGGGCCTGATCGACGTGCAGCTCGAACGCGTCGCGGGCGATGCACTGTGCCTGACGGTTTCCGACAATGGGCGCGGCCTGCCCACAGCCGATGGGCCGAGCGGCACCCCTGCCCCCAGCCGCACGCGCCGGGGCCTGGGCACCGCCATCATCGCTGGACTTGTGCAACAGTTGGGCGGCAGCCATCGCGTGCGTAGCGGCGGCGATGAGGGGAGCGGCGTGACGACCGTGGTGCTGTTCCCGATGACTCTCAGCGCCACGGCTTAGGCCGCAGTCCCCGTTCGCGCGCCTGCGCAAGCGCGCGCTGGATTCCCGTATTCGGACAAACGGCTTTGGGCAAACGGCGCGAACCTTATTGCGCCGCGATCGGCCCCGCCTGGTTGGCAACGATGGCAAGAACCCGCGTCCAGGCTTCCACGTTTTGCGCCAGTGCCGCCGGGTCGATCTTGTCCAGCGTGTCGTCGGGCGTGTGGTGCAGGTCGAAATAATGGGTGCCGTCCTGGTTGAGATCGATCACCGGCAGCTTTTGTGCGGCGATGATGGCGCCCACATCCTCTCCGCCTTCGACCGTTCCATCGCGCGCAACGATGCCCAGGGGATTTAGGGCGGCGGCCAGCCGGGCTTTCACGGCATCGGCGGCGGGGGCAAAATTGGTGGTCATGCGCCAGACCCGGTCGGCGCCAAAGTCGCTTTCCATGGCCAGGGCATGCGGTTCCCCGGCATGCTTGCGGGCATAGGCCTCGCCACCAAAGCCGCCCACTTCCTCGCTGCCGGCAAACAGCACGCGGATGGTGCGCAAGGCGCCGCCTGCCTGTGCGCGCAGGGCAGCGGCAGTCACGATCGCGCAGCCCGCGCCATCGTCGATCGCGCCCGTTCCCAGGTCCCAGCTGTCGAGATGGCAAGCCACCAGCACGACGGGCAGCGAAGGATCGCGGCCGGGGAGATCAGCGACGACATTGCCGGAAGGCGCATTGTCGATGATCTGGCCCGTCAGCGTCAGATGCAGGCGTAGCGGCTGGCCGGTGGTAGCCAGGCGCGCGATCTGGTCGGCATCGGGATTGGACACGGCGCCTGCCGGGATGGGCTTGATCCCCTGAGGCCAGGAGATGACGCCAGTGTGCGGGTTGCGATGCTTGTCGGTGCCCACCGACCGGATCACCACGCCAAGTGCGCCGCGCGCCTGGGCCAGGCCCGGCCCCTTGCGCCGCACATCGCCATAAGGGCCATAGCCGCTGCCATCCTGGGTCGGAACCATGGCATGGTCGATGAACGCGATCTTGCCCGCCAGCGATCCGGCTGGCGCCGCTTCCAGCGCAGCAAGCGTGGGGAAATAGACCAGCGGCGCCGTAATCCCGGCCTCCGACGTTGCGCCGGAATAACCGAGCGCGGTGATCGCCAGCGGCTGCGCGGCAAAGCCGATCAGTTCGGCCTTGTCCACGCCGCGGCGATAGGCGCGCATCGCGAAGGGCTCGATCGCCACGTTCTGGAAACCCAGGCTTTTCAACCGGGCCGCCGCCCATTCACGCGCGCGTGCCTCGGCCGGGCTACCGGCAGGGCGCGGGCCGATCTGCGTGGTCAGGTCCTGCACGAGGTTCCACGCCACATCGGCAGCCGGCGCTTGCTGCGCATGGGCGCCGGCACCGGGCAGGATGGCAAGCATGGCAGCGGCAAGTGAGAAGCGGGCGGAAAGCGCGGGCATCGGCAAGATCCTGAAAATCCGGGGGTACGCCACCATTGCGCACCCCCTGCCGATGTCAACCGCGCGCAGCCTTAAATTCCGGCAAGCGCCTGTTCCAGATCGGCCAGGATATCCTCGATATGCTCGATACCGATCGACAGGCGCACATAACCCGGACTGACCCCGGCGGCCGCCTGTTCCGCTTCGGAAAGCTGCGAATGGGTGGTCGACGCCGGATGGATCGCCAGGCTACGCGCATCGCCGATGTTGGCGACATGGTAGAACAGCTTGAGCGCGTCGATAAAGGCGCGGCCTGCCTCTGCGCCGCCCGCCAGCTCGAAACCGACCAGCCCGCCTGCCCCGCGCGGCAGGTAGCGGGCAGCCAGCTCGGCGGCACGGCCCTCTGCCAGGCTGGGGTGGATTACCCGCGTAACCTTGGCATGGCCGGCAAGCCACTTGGCCACGGCAGCAGCGTTCTGGCTGTGCCGCTCGATCCGCAAGGGCAGCGTCTCGATCCCCTGGATGAGCTGGAACGCATTGAACGGCGAAAGCGCGGCGCCCATGTCGCGCAGCAGGATCACCCGCGCGCGAATGGCATAGGCGATCGGTCCCAGCGCCTTGATGTCGCGCGCCCAGACCGCGCCGTGATAGCTGGGATCGGGCAGGTTGAACAAAGGTTGGCGTTCGGGAAATTCGTCCCACGCGAAATTGCCGCCGTCCACGATCAGCCCGCCGATCGACGTGCCATGGCCGCCCAGGTACTTGGTGGACGAATAGACCACCACGGCCGCGCCATGGTCGAACGGGCGGATCAGCAGCGGGGCTGCCGTATTGTCCACGATCAGCGGCACGCCCAGCTTGCGGCCAATGGCGGCAACTTCGGCAATGGGAAAGGCCACCAGCTTGGGATTGGGCAGGCTTTCGGCATAATAGGCGCGGGTGCGATCGTCGGTAGCGCGGGCAAAACCCTCCGGATCGGACGGATCGACAAAGCGCACATCGATGCCCAGGTCCCTGAGCGTGTTGGCAAAGAGGTTCCAGGTGCCGCCATAGAGATCGGTGGAGCTGACGATATTGTCGCCCGCGCGCGCCAGGTTGAGCACGGCATAAGTCGACGCCGCCTGGCCCGAGGCCACGGCCAGTGCTGCCGCGCCCCCTTCCAGTGCCGCCACACGCTGTTCCAGCACGTCGGTGGTGGGGTTGCCGATGCGGGTGTAGATCGGGCCCAGTTCCTTCAGGCCAAAGCGATTGGCCGCCTGCTCCGTGCTGTCGAACTGAAAGGAGGTGGTCTGGTAGATCGGCACGGCGACCGCGCCGGTGGCCGGATCAGCGCGCCAGCCGGCATGCAGCGCGAGCGTTTCGGCACGGGGCTTGGACGTTTCGGGTGTATTCTCGCTCATGACATCCTCTTCTGACGCGGCAGCTTGATCTTGGATCGCCCCATTCTCTATCAATTTAATTGACATTGGCAAGGCCGTCTTGTCCGCGCTCCTGATGGCAATACTGCGGAAAACTGCGCAAGGGGAAGCTTAAGCACGAGAAACCAGATCGCCCCTAGGACAGCGACCGGCTGGAATCGCCAGGCTGGCCGCAGTGGAAGGCTCTAGGGGGCGCAGGAATGACAGACCAGACACCGATTTCCGCCGACACGCGCAAGCGCGCCCAGGAAAGTGCGATCTTGGCTCGCAATACCGCGATAGAGCGCACCCTGCTCGTGCTGGAATTTACCGCCGACGGCATGGTGATGGCGGCCAACGACAACTTTTCGCAGTTGTTGGACGTCAGGGCAGAAACACTGGTGGGCCAGCGCTTTGGCAACTTGTGCCACGAGGGCGCTGCTGAGGAAGCCGCCGCACCTGCCTTCTGGAAGGAAGTGGCGGATGGACAAAGCCGCCTTGCTGCCATTCGCCTGGCCGTGCAGAATCGCCCGCCAGTGTGGGTGCGCCTGTCCTTTGCCCGGATGGACGATGCGCCAGGCGTGCCCACGCGGGTGCTGGCCGTGGGCATGGACATCAGCCGCGATGGCCTGGCGCGGTTCGATGCCGAAGCACGCCTTCAAGCCATGGACCACGCCGTGGCGCTGGTGGAGTTCGACATGGAAGGCCATGTCACCACCGCAAACCAGAACTATCTCAAGCTCACCGGCTATACGCTCGATGAAGTGACGTGCCAGCCGCACACGGTGTTCTGCGATCCCGAAACTGCTGCGGCGCCCGCCTATCGCGACTTGTGGGCGGCGCTGCGCCGTGGCCAGGTTTGCCATGGCGAATACAAGCGCATGGGCAAGGACGATCGCGACATCTGGCTGCGCGCTTCCTACACCCCCATCCGCGGCGCCAACGGGGTGCTGGAGCGCATCCTCAAGATCGCATACGACATCACGCCCCAGCGCCTGTCGACCGCCGAATACGAAGCCAAGCTGGAAGCGATCGACCGCGCCATGGCCGTGGTGGAATTTGATCTTGATGGCAACGTGATCACCGCCAACGACAATTTCCTTTCCGTGATGGGTTATTCCCCGCGCGAGATCATCGGCCAGCACCACGCGATGTTCTGCGTGCCCGAATATGTGCGCACGCGCGAATATGCCGATTTCTGGATCGGCCTGAACCAGGGGAACTTCCAGTCCGGCCGCTTTCACCGCATCGGCAAGCATGGCCGCGACGTGTGGATCCAGGCGACTTACAACCCCGTGCTGGACTTGCGGGGCAAGCCCCGCCGCATCGTGAAATATGCCACAGACGTGACCGAGCAGGTGCGCCTGGAGCAGAAGATCGCCGCCCGATCGCAGGAAACGGCCGGCGTGGCCGATCGCCTGGGTCGCACGATCGAAGAGATCAACCGCTCCACCGAAACCGCCAACAAGCTGGCCAACCAGACCGAGATGAAAGCCGACGAAGGCGGCGTGGCGCTCAAGTCGGCATTGGAATCGATCGACCTGATCCAGAAATCGGCGACCGGCATCGCCGAGATCGTGCGCGTGATTTCCGAAATCGCCGGGCAGACCAACCTGCTGGCGTTCAACGCCGAAATCGAGGCGGCGCGCGCCGGCGAGCACGGCATCGGCTTTTCCGTGGTGGCGGGCGAAGTGCGCAAGCTGGCCGAGCGCAGCAGCACCGCCGCGCGCGACATCAGCCGGTTGATCGAGGAAAGCCTGGTGCGCATCGGCATGGGCACCGAACGCGCCCATGCCGCGCAAAACGCCTTCAGCGCCATCGCCGCGAGCGTGGGCGATACCAGTTCTGCCATCGAGGTGATCACCCGCTCTGCCCTGGCGCAGGACGAGGTGGCGCGGCACATCGTGACGCTGATCCAGGAACTGGCAGCCACGGCCCATGAGCCGCTCTGACGACTGGGGATCGCCTGCCGATGCGGCCACGGCGACGTCGCGGCTCTATGGCCTGCTGCGCGTGGCAGACATCACCGTGGCCATGCCCGCCGCCGCTATCCGTGAAGTGGTGCCGCGCCCGGCCGCGCTGTTCCCCTTCCCCTTGACCCGCCCGGATCTGGCCGGTGCGATCGAGGTGCGCGGTGCGATCATCCCGGTGATCGACATGGGCCTCATGCTGGGCCTGGCACCGGCCAGCGCGCAAGATGGCATCGTCGCGATCGTGCGAGACCAGGGCCGGGTCGTCGGCCTGCTGCTGGATGCGATCATGGGCATCGGCCGCCTGCCCGAAGACGCCATGGGCCACCTCCATTATCCCGACGACGCCCCGCTGCACCGCCTGGCGACGGCGGGCTTCCTGCACGGTGAAACGCGCGGCATAGTGCTCGATCCGGCGCAACTGTCGGCCATGCCGGGGTTGCCACTCGTGCCCGACAGCCTGGCCACGCGCCGACAGGATGAAGGCGGACGCGGGGGCGAACGCGCCGCCGACAGGGGCAATTGCCTGCTGTTCCGCACCAGCGGCCACCGTGTCGCTCTCGATGCCCATGCCATCGTCGCGACACTGCCGGAGTCGGCGCTCACCGTGCCGCCGGTGGACAACGACCTGTGGCTGGGTTCGCTCGGCTGGAACGGCATGGCGGTTCCTGCGGTCGATACGCTCCGGCTGATCGGGCTCGGCAGCCTGGGCCGCGCACCGGGCCGCTGCGCTGCGGTGGTGATCCATGTGGACGGGCACACGGCGGCTGGCGAACGCGCCTGCGCGGCCCTGTTGATCGACGGCGTGGACGATATCCGCCAGTTGCCGCGCCACGCTCCGGCCGCGCTCGGGACGATCGGCGTAAGCGGCACCGGCGCAGCCCACGCCTTGGTGGATGTGGATGGCCAGCCGGTGCTCCATCTCGATCCAAGAGCACTTTCGGCCGATCCCCGCCTGGTTGACGTGGCCGCGATGCAGGTCCCGCTTGGCAACACGGAAACGAACGCGACTGCGGGGGAGGAGCGTTCTGCCCGCGCCGGATTGGGCACGACCGACGCCTGGCTTACCTTTCGCCTGGGCGAGTCGCGCTATGCCCTGCCCCTGGCTGCGGTGGAAGCCGTGCTGCCCGGCCAGCAGGCGATGCTGCCCATGGCCGGGCAGTTTCCGCTTTCTGGCGTGTTCCTGCACCGCAACCGCCCCACGCCGGTGATCGACCTTGCCATTCGGCTTGGCTGTGCCCGATTGGCGGCCGACGACACCGCGATCATGGTGGTGGTGGACATGGAGGGGCAGCGCCGCGCGTTCCTGGCCGACATGCTCTGTTCGGTAGAGCGCGTGCCGCTCCAGACATTGCGCGTGCAGGCATCCTCGCGCCAGTTGCCGGCAGCCACGATCCGCTGTCGCGCCAACGAAACCTGGGAAGTGCTCGGCCCCCAGGCCTTTGCCTTGGCCGAAGGCAGCGCTTTGGTGGCCTGACGGGCGGCCCGCACCTTGCAGCCCCAACCGCTTGCCCAACCTTGGCGCGCCCTGTAGAGCGCGAGGCAAATTCGCCCGTTTTGCCAAACGTTCTGTCTCGCGCAAGGACCCACAGATGGCCGCCCAATACGCCTACGTCATGAAGAACATGACGAAAACCTTCCCCGGCGCGCAAAAGCCGGTGCTCAACAACATCAACCTGCAGTTCTATCAGGGCTCCAAGATCGGCATCGTCGGGCCCAACGGCGCCGGCAAGTCCACGCTCATGAAGATCATGGGCGGCATCGACAAGGACTTCACCGGCGAAGCCTGGCCGGGCGAGCACATCACCGTGGGCTACCTGCCCCAGGAACCGCAGCTCGACCCCACCAAGACCGTGCTGGAAAACGTCAAGGAAGGCGCGCGCGAAGTGGCCGACCTGGTCGATCGCTTCAACGAGATTTCCAACATCATGGCCGATCCACCAGAAGACGTCGATTTCGACGCGCTGATGGACGAGATGGGCGACCTGCAGGGCAAGATCGACGCCGTCGATGGCTGGACGCTCGACAACCAGCTTGAAATCGCGATGGAAGCGCTGCGCTGCCCGCCGGGCGACTGGTCGGTGGAAAGCCTCTCGGGCGGTGAAAAGCGCCGCATCGCGCTCACCCGCCTGCTGATCCAGAAGCCATCGATCCTGCTGCTCGACGAACCGACCAACCACCTCGACGCCGAAAGCGTCGAATGGCTGGAAAACCATCTCAAGGAATATGCCGGCGCGGTGCTGATGATCACCCACGACCGCTACTTCCTTGACAACGTGGTGGGCTGGATCCTCGAACTCGACCGGGGCAAGTACTTCCCCTACGAAGGCAATTACTCGACCTACCTGGAAAAGAAGTCCAAGCGCCTGGAGCAGGAAGACCGCGAGGCGACCGGCCGCCAGAAGGCCATCAACGACGAACTCGAATGGATCCGCGCCGGCACCAAGGGCCGCCAGACCAAGTCGAAATCGCGTATCAAGAAGTTCGAGGAACTGGTCGCCAGCCAGGAAAACCGCTCGCCCGGCAAGGCGCAGATCGTCATCCAGGTGCCCGAGCGCCTGGGCGGCAAGGTGATCGAGGCCAAGAACATCTCCAAGGCCTATGGCGACAAGCTGTTGTTCGAGAACCTCTCGTTCATGCTGCCGCCGGGCGGCATCGTCGGCGTGATCGGGCCGAACGGCGCGGGCAAGTCCACGCTGTTCAAGCTGATCACCGGCCAGGAAACCCCCGACAGCGGCGAGATCGACATCGGTTCGACCGTGCGCCTGGGCTATGTCGACCAGAGCCGCGATCATCTCGATCCCAAGAAGAACGTGTGGGAGGAAATCTCCGACGGGCTCGACTACATGAAGGTCAACGGGTTCGATACCTCGACCCGTGCCTATGTCGGCGCGTTCAACTTCAAGGGCCAGGACCAGCAGAAGAACGTCGGCAAGCTCTCGGGCGGTGAACGCAACCGCGTGCACATGGCCAAGATGCTCAAGCAGGGCGGCAACGTGTTGCTGCTCGACGAACCGACCAACGACCTCGACGTGGAAACGCTCGCGGCGCTGGAAGAAGCCATCGAAAACTTCGCCGGCTGCGCCGTGGTCATCAGCCACGACCGCTTCTTCCTCGATCGCCTGGCCACCCACATCCTGGCCTTCGAAGGCAACAGCCACGTCGAATGGTTCGAAGGCAACTTCGCCATGTACGAAGAAGACAAGCGCCGCCGCCTGGGCGACGCGGCCGACCGGCCAACGCGTCTGGCATACAAGAAGCTGACGCGCTGACCTGAGGCTGCGCCAGGGTTTGCGCCACCGCCAACCCCCTCCTTGCCAAAAGGAGGGGGCTTTTTTGTGCCTGCGCAAGCCCCTGCCCAAGAGGATTGGGCGAGAGGCAATGGATAACCTCACACCCACTGGCCAAGGCGCTGCAAAGACGCCTGCGATCGCCCGATCCAGGCCATTCATCGCAAGGCTGTGGCGCCCCCGGCACACACCTGCCAAGATGAACGAGCGGCCATCCATCCGGTTCAGCGATGCGACAGCGGCAACGGTGCATAGACACAATCAGGAAACATCGGCCGGCGCGCGGAAACAAAGCGCCTTCACCCGACGTTTCAGCACTGAACGCTAGGGAGACGGCCATGACCGCCAGCAGCAAATGGAAATCCACGATAGGCGCGGCCTTGGCCGTTGCCACCCTCGCCGCCGCGATTCCAGTGTCGGCCTATGCCCAGGAGCGCGGCGAACATCGCGGTGGCGACAATCGCGGCGGCGGTTGGCATGGTGGAGGCAATCCGGGTGGAGGCAATCCGGGCGGCGGATTTCAGGGCGGTGGCCAGGCGCGTCCGATGCCGCAGGCACCGCAGGCTCCGCGCCCCCAGCAAGGCGGATTTGGCGGCGGCTTCCAGAACCAGCCGGGCGGCTGGCGCGGTGGCCACGCCGTGCCGCAACCCGGACAGGCTCCGCAGCCAGGCTGGAACAACACCCCGCGCCCCGGCAATCCCGGCTGGCAGGGCGGCGATCGCGGCCAGGGCCGTCCCGGCTGGAATGACAACCGCCCCGGCCAGCCAGGCTGGAACAACGATCGCGGTCCCGGTCGCCCAGGCTGGACAGACAATCGTCCTGGTCAGCCGGGTTGGAACAACAACCGTCCCGGCCAACCTGGCTGGGGTGACAACCGCGGTGGCGGATGGCACAACGATCGCGGCCCCGGCCGTCCCGGCTGGACCGACAACCGCTGGAACGGGCGTCCCGGCTGGGGCGACAACCGTGGCGGCTGGCGCAACGATTGGCGGCAGGACAATCGCTATGACTGGCGCGGCTGGCGCGATGGTCATCGCGACCTGTTCCGGGGTCCGCGCTATTACGCGCCCTACTCGAACTACAGCTATAGCCGCTTGAGCATCGGGTTCTATCTGGGTTCGCCGTTCTATACGCAACGGTACTGGATCACCGATCCGTGGGCCTATCGCCTGCCCCCGGCCTATGGTTCGTATCGCTGGGTGCGCTATTACGACGACGTCATGCTGATCGATACCTATACCGGTCAGGTCGTCGACGTGATCTACGACTTCTTCTACTAAGGTCTGGACGCCGGCCGGTCTTCACCCGGCCGGCACGGATCGGAACGGAAGCGCGGTGCCTTGGCATCGCGCTTCTTTCGTTTCAGATCGTTCCGATTGCGCCGAGGATATTGCGCATCATGGCCAGCCCATCGTCGGTCAACCGAACATAGCGGCGGCGCAAGTCGCTGCTATCGGTCTGGCGATAGATCAGACCTTCCCGTTCAAGCCGGGCAATCCAGCGCAGGATCGTGGTCGAGGGCACTCCCGCCTCCAGGCACACGCTGGAAACTTGCAGTTCCGACCCTTGCTTGTGGGCGATGAGCAGGTCGAGCATGATATCCCAAGCCGGTTCGCCGAACAGGCCCTTGACCTGGGTGGCGCTATCGCGTCGACGGCGCAAAGCGTAGAGAGCCTGGGCAACGCGCAGCGTTTCCGCTTCGTCCTGGACTGGGGCATTCAACGGAACGCGACCTCCCAAATCAGCGTGATCATGCAATGGAACTGCAGACATGAATGGAGTGGTCGACACCGGGCTTACCGCGCGCTGTGGAAAGGTCTGCGTCGTTCGATGATCGTGGACGGCAAGACACTCTCCGATGAACTTTCATGGGCATTACCGCATTAACCACACCATTTCGCCAAAATTATCAACGATTTCAGTCCGAATTGGACCAAAAGCTGTTAGACCTTCAAAATTTCGCGCGTTCCGGCATGTTTCCACCCTGCCGGCTTGCTGCCGCTGGCAGCTTGCGTCATGACGAACAGATCATGGTTTTGTTCCGTTCCAAGCCTCAGACCGACACTGCCGATCTCAAGCGCATCGGCGCCAAGGTACGTGCTCGGCTCGATGCCGATCCGGCCGCCTATCGCATCCCGGTGGACGATTTCGAAATCTATGCAGTGGGGGAATTCTTCACCCGCCCGGAATGCGAACGCCTGATGGGCGTGGTCGACGGCGTGGCGCGGCCGTCCGACACCTATAGCAACGATGGCGGACGCACGAGCTATAGCGGCGATGTCGATCCCACGGATCCGTTCATCCGCATGTTGCAGCGGCGGATCGACGATCTGATCGGGCTCGATCCGGCCTATGGCGAAACGATCCAGGGCCAGCGCTATGAACCCGGCCAGGAATTCAAGGCACACTTCGACCATTTCCGGCCATCCGATCCGATGTGGCAACAGGAAATGCGCAACGGCGGGCAGCGCAGCTGGACGGCGATGGCCTACCTCAACGCCGTGGAAGAAGGCGGCACGACCGATTTTCCCAAAGTGAACCTATCTGTCCCGCCCCAGCCGGGCGCGCTGCTGATCTGGAACAACATGGCGTGCGATGGCCGGCCCAATGCCAAAAGCCTCCATGCCGGGCGCCCGGTGATCCGCGGCGTGAAATATGTGCTGACCAAGTGGTACCGGTCGCGCCCGTGGAATTGAGAGTGGCCCGCCAGCGGACGCCGGCGCTGATCCTTGCACTCCTGGCCCTGCCCAGACTGGCACTGCCGTTGCCGGCACAGGCCCAGGCACCGTTGGCAGCGCCGCCGGCAATGGTTTCGCCAGCGGCCGCGCCGTCCCCGTCTGCAAACGCCATGCTCGATGCGCTGCTGGCCCGCGATGATGCGGCCCGGCGCGCGCTCGATCCGCTCGACACGCAGGAACGCGGCGAACCGCTTTCGGCCAGCAGCTTTCGCATGGTGTTCGATCCGGCCCTGGTCGTCATGCAGCGGGCGCGCAATGCCGCCGCGCGCAATGCCCTGGACGCAATCGATCCGGCCCGGCTGGATACGGCCCATCGCATCTCCGCACAGGCTTACGCCGCCGTGCTGGCCGACGAGGCGATGATGCTGTCGCCCCAGGTGGCGGACATGCTCTCGCTCATGCCGCTCAACCCCGTGGGCGGCTTGCAAGTGGAATATCCCGGCCTTGCATCGTCCAGCGGCCCGGCATCGCTGGAGACGGCGGCAGACCATGCAGCCAACCTGGCGCGCGACCGCGCCTTGCCCGACGTGTTTGCCTCGGCCATCGCCCGCTATCGTGAAGGGCTGGCGCGCGGGATCACCAGCCCGCGACCGGTGGTGCAGACACTGATAGGGCAAATCGACGCCGTGCTGGCCCGGCGGCCCGAACAGTCGCTTTTCATGAGCCCGGCCGCCCAGCCGCTGGGCCTTTCCATGCCGGGCGGCAAGGCGGCTGCACGGGCAAGCGCGCGGCTGCATGCCGAGTATCGCGCCGCCACGGTTGGGGCGGTCTATCCGGCTTACCGCACGCTGCGTGCCTTCCTGGCAAACGAATATCTGCCTGCCACGCGCGACAGTGTCGGGCTCGATGCCCTGCCCGGCGGCGGCGCACTCTATCGCGCGCTGCTGCATCACCACACGACGATCGATTGCGATCCAGCGCAAGTCCACGCCCTGGGCCTGGCCGAAGTGGCACGCATCCAGGCGGAAATGGACGACGTGAAGCGGCAATTGGGCTTTGCCGGACCGCTGCGCGCGTTCTTCGATGCGATCCGCGCCGATCCCAAATACCACCCACGCAAGGAGGAAGACCTCGCGCAGGGCTATCGCCGCGTGGCGCAAGTGGTGGCCGCGCAGGCGCCCCGGTTCTTCATCACCATGCCACGCACGCCGCTGCTGATCATGCCCCACCCCGCCTATCGCGCGCGGTTCGAAGCGGGCGGCAGCTATAGCCCCGGCACCGCCGATGGCACGCGGCCCGGCGTATTCTACTTCAACACGTTCGATCTCAAGAGCCGCTTCCTGACCGGCATTTCCACGCTCTACCTGCACGAAGGCGCGCCGGGCCATCATTTCCAGATCAGCCTTGCCCAGGAAAACGCCAGCCTGCCCGATTTCCAGCGCTATGGCGGCAACACCGCCTATGTCGAAGGCTGGGCGCTCTATGCCGAAACGCTGGGCTATCCCATGGGACTTTATGACGATCCCATGCAGCACTGGGGCACGCTGGACGACGAGATGCTGCGCGCCATGCGGCTGGTCGTCGATACCGGGCTGCACAGCCAGGGCTGGAGCCGCGCGCAGGCGCTGGACTATATGCTCGCCAATTCGGGCATGGGCCGCAGCGATGCACAGGCCGAAGTGGACCGCTATATCGCCGATCCCGGCCAGGCGGTGGCCTACAAGATCGGCGAACTCGCCATCCTGCACTTGCGTGACGAGGCCCAGGCGCAGCTGGGCACGCACTTCGATTTGCGCGCGTTCCACGCCCAGGTCCTGGGCAGCGGCGCCCTGCCCCTGCCCGTGCTGGAAGCCAAAGTGCACGCCTGGGCCAATGCGCAGGCGGCGCGGTAGCGGCGCGGCGTTAAGGCAGGCAGGCAAACCTCGCACTGCTGCCCACACGAAGTGTAAAGCAGCTGAGGATCGAGCATATCGAGGTGCCCGGTGTAGTTCCGTCCGCGCTACTGGAATGACTGAGACTTGTGGGAAGCGGTCATCGTCGAACAGGCTCCCCGTCGCCCCGTGCTTGACACGGGGCTTGGCTTCCCTTGCGACCTCGCCTGGCAGCATCGAGGGTAGCGGCTGGCAACTGCTCGCAAGCCAACGCGGGAATACGTTCACCCGCCCCGGACCGCTTCACCCCAACCATTGCGGCCCCAGCGCCGGATCGATGTCGCGCGGGCGGGTAAGCCGGACCAGCCGCGCGCAGCCCGCGTCCACGTCGGCCCAGCGGTCCACGGCGAGTTCCAGCACGGCAAAGGCGGCGGTGGGGAACTTCGCTTCCACCACGTCGCGCAAGGGGCTGGTGCCGTCGTCGGGCACCAGGTCGAAGATCAGGTCTTCCAGGCCCGGATTGTGGCCGATCATCAGCACGCTGCCCGGATCGCCCGGCAATTCGCGCAACAGGTCGATCAGCGTGGCCGAACTCGCCAGGTAGATCCGGCGATCCCATTCCACCGGGAACACCCGGCCCCAGGCCTTGCTGGCCCATTCGATGGTTTCGGCCACGCGCACGGCCGGCGAGGCAATGACCCGGTCGAAGCGTTCGCCATTGTCGCGGATGTGCTCGCCCATGGCCAATGCGCCGCGCTGGCCGCGCTCGTTGAGGGGCCGGTCGAAATCGCGGGCGCGCGCGTCGCTCCAGTCTGACTTGGCATGACGGAACAGGGCAAGCGTCTTCACGGCGAGTTCTCGACTTTTGGTGCCACGTCCCGCCCATCAACACGCCCGGCGATGGATTGTAAAGCCTGCTCCAGGGTAACCCGGCGCACCGGGGTGCCTTCGGGAAAGGCGGACAGCAGGCGCGACGGGAAGGCAGAGGACAGCACTACGAAATGGCCCCTGTCATCGGCCGAGCGGATCAGGCGGCCGAACGCCTGCGACAGCCGCGCGCGGATGATGCGATCATCGTGCCCTTGCGCGCCACCTTCCTCGCGCGGGGCAGCGGTGCGGCGGGCGCGATGGAGGATCGATGGCTTGGGCCAGGGCACCTGCTCCATCACCACCAGGCGCAGCGATTGGCCCGGCACGTCCACCCCGTCGCGCAGGGCATCAGTGCCGAGCAGCGACGCCCGCGGATCGTCACGGAAGATGTCCACCAGCGTGCCGGTGTCGATCGGATCGACATGCTGGGCATAGAGCGGCAACCCCGCCCGCGCGAGCCGGTCGGCAATGCGACCATGCACGGCGCGCAAGCGGCGGATCGCGGTGAACAGTCCCAGCACCCCGCCACCGCTCGCCTCGATCAGGTGGGCATAGGCACCCGCCAGCGCGGCGATATCCCCCTTGGGCACATCGGTCACGATCAGCACTTGCGCCTGGTTGGGATAATCGAACGGGCTCTTGGCCGAAAACAGGTGCGGCTGCACCTCGATCCGCGGCGCACCGCTGCGCGCGATCGCCCCGCTCCAGTCCCCGCCGTCGGTCAGGGTAGCCGATGTCATCAGCACGCCATGTGCCGGGGCAAGCACGGCCTGGGCAAAGGGCTTCATCGGATCGAGGAAGTGGCGGTGCAGGCCCATGTCCCACTCCCGCCCGTCCGACCGGTCGAGCGCCAGCCAATCGACATAATCGGGATCGGCCGGGCCGCCCAGCCGCCCCAATAGTGCGATCCAGCCTGCCAGCAGGTCGGTGCGCCATTGGATGGCATTGCGTGCGCCCTCGATCCGCGCGCGGGCCTGCCCGTCGAGCCAGTCTGGCCCCTCTTCCACGATCGCTTCCAGCCGCAGCGTCAGGCGCAACAACGGCTTGCGCAAGTCTTCCAGCGCTTCGAGGGCCTCGGCAGCGGCCTCCACCATCGGCCCATCCAGTTGGGCCGCTTCGGTTTCCAGGCCATAGCCCGCCTCGGTCCCCCCGCTTTCATCGCGCGCCAGAACCGTGCCGCGCACGGCGGCGAGCAGGCGCTCCACCGGGCCATCGGGCGTGCCGTCGCCGATCCGCGCCAACCAGCCATCGGCCGGCAGCAGTTCGGCCGCCTCGCGCGCCTGGGTGATCGCGGTGGCGCCTTCCTCGTCGTAGCTCGCCACATCGGCCAGCCGCGCGGAAAGACCGCGCCGCCGCCCGCGCGACTTGCCTTCCGGCCCAATCACCCAGCGGCGCAACTCGATCGCTTCGGCCCCGGTGAGCGCGGACCCAAACGTGCTGTCGGCCGCGTCGAACACATGGTGTCCTTCATCGAACACGATGCGCGTGGGCCGCTGCGCCGGATCGCGTCCGCGCGCGGCATTGACCATGACCAATGCGTGGTTGGCGATGACGAGTTCCGCTTCGGCACAGGCACGCGCGGCCCGCTCGATGAAGCATTTGCGATAATGCGGGCAGCCAGCATAGACGCACTCGCCGCGCTGGTCGGTCAGGGCGGCAATGCCGCGCTTGCGGAACAGCGTGCCCAGCCAGCCGGGCAGGTCGCCGCCGATCATGTCGCCATCCTGGCTATAGGCCGCCCAGCGCGCCACCAGTTGCGCCAACACAGCCGGGCGCCCGGCAAAGCCGCCCTGCAGCGCATCTTCCAGGTTGAGCAGGCACAGGTAATTCTCGCGCCCCTTGCGCACCACCACCGGCGCGGGCGCCTTGGTGCCGGCGGGCGGCGTGGCAAAGGCCCGCGTGCTTTCGCGGCGCAACTGGCGCTGCAAGGCCTTGGTATAGGTGGAAACCCACACCGTGCCGCCCGAAGCCTGCGTCCACAGCGAGGCCGGCGCGAGATAGCCCAGCGTCTTGCCCGTGCCGGTGCCGGCCTGCGCCAGCACCACGTGCGGCTGGCGCATCGCGGCGCGCGGGGCAAACATCTGCGCCGCCTCTCGGGCAAAGGCGCGCTGGCCCGGACGGTCTTCGGCGCCATCTCCGGTCAGCCGGCCGAGCCGGGCTTCCACCGCTTGCGGGTCGAGCGTGACTTGCGCGGGCTGCGGCCTCTCGCCCGCTTCTTCCCACTCCGGCAGGCGCGAAAACAGCCAGCGCTCCGCCCGCTCGGGCCGCGCGATCTGGCCAGACAGCAGCGTGGCCCAGGGCCAACGCAGCTTGATCATCGATTGCAGCGCGCTCCATGCCCCTTCCCGCTCGGCCCAGCCCGGCGCGGCGGTGGTGGCCAGCAGCGCGGCGGCAGCCTGCTGCAACAGCAGGGGCACATCGGCATCGCTGGCCGGGGCCGCAAGGCCCAGGGCATTGGCCAACCCCTTGGGCGTGGGCACGACAAAGCGCGCGGGGTGGATGAAGGCATACAATTCCAGCAGGTCGAGGCCCGAAAGATCGGGATAGCCCAGCCGGCTCGCCACCAGCGGCGCATTGAGCATGAGCAGCGGCGTATCGGCCGCCGCCACGATCGCTTCCCCCTTGCCCACTGTCCGCGTCGAGGGAAAACGCTCCACCCCGCGCAGCCAGCAACCGCCATGGCTGGCATGGATTGCCGGCAGATCGAGCGCGGGCGGCATGGCCTGGCTTAAGTCGGGGGCTTGGCCCGAGTGGGGGGTGGGGCCCGGGTCGGGAGCGACAGGTTCGACCATGTCCTGCCTGTGAACGAAAATGGAACGTTGGGCAAGCGTGCACCGGCTTTGCAAGCAGCACTTAAACAAACCGTGCCCGTGCCGTTTTTGCTCACGAACCGGATGGGAACCGCCGGATCGTCACTCACCCCATAGTGGAGAATGGGAAAATGGCAGTCATCAATACCAACATCGCGGCGCTTCGCGCTGCCAACGCTTCCATCATGGCGTCGCAACAGACCGGCGTTGCCATGCAGCGCCTGTCGACCGGCAAGCGCATCAACAGCGCCAAGGACGATGCCGCAGGCCTCGCCATCACCACCACCATGACCGCGCAGATCCAGGGCATGCAGCAGGGCGTGCGCAACGCCAACGACGGCATCTCGATGGCGCAGACCGCAGATGGTGCACTCAACGAAGTGACCGCGATGCTCCAGCGCATCCGCGAATTGGCGGTCCAGTCCAAGTCGGCCACCTACCAGGACTCAGACCGCACCGCGATGCAGTCGGAAGTGGCCAACCTGACGGCGCAGATTTCCGATGTGCTCAACACCAGCCTGTTCAACGGCAACAACGTGTTCAAAGTGATGGACACCACCCCCCAGGCCGACGGCACCGACGACCTCACGCTCGATATCCAGTCCGGCGCCGAAACCACCAACGTGGTCACGCTGCGATCGAAGGCGTTCGACGGGCAGGTCCTGTTCGGTGCGGGCAAGAGCGCCTATGACACCGATCACACCGCTGTCCAGGCGCTGGACGTGACCGACGCCAGCAAGGCATCGACCACGATGGACAACATCGATACCGCGCTCGACAAGGTCACCGCCGTGCGCGCCGAATTCGGTGCGGGGCAAAACCGCCTGCAGTCGGTGGTCAACAACCTGACCGACAACGTCACCAACCTTTCGGATGCGCGCAGCCGCATTCTCGATACCGATTATTCTGCTGAAACCACCGCCATGGCCAAGGCGCAGATCCTGGCCCAGGCATCGACGGCGATGATCTCGCAGGCGAACCAGAACCAGCAGAATGTCCTGACGCTCCTGAAGTAAACCCCCATCCACACCACGCTTCAGGAGCCTCCACGGAAATGCGGTGCAGCCCTTGCCGGGCTGTGCCGCATTTTCGCGTTTGCAGCGCCCCGGCATTGCCCAAATGCCTTGCGTTCGCGCCCGCCATTCGCGAAAGGGCGGGAACCATGACCCAGTCCGAACTCACCACCGCCGCCCAAGTGTCCAAGTCCTGGCCTTTCGAGGAAGCGCGCAAGCTGGCCAAGCGCTACCCCGGCGGCAAACGGGATGCGGCCGGCGCGCTGGTCCCGGTGCTGTTCGAAACCGGCTATGGCCCGTCGGGCCTGCCCCATATCGGCACGTTCCAGGAAGTGTTGCGCACCACCCTGGTGCGCCGCGCCTATGAAGTGCTGACCGGCGGGCACCCCACGCGCCTTGTCGCCTTTTCGGACGACATGGACGGGCTGCGCAAGGTGCCCGACAACGTGCCCAACAAGGACCTGCTCACGGCTCACCTGCAGGAGCCGCTGAGCCGCATTCCCGATCCCTTCGGCAAGTTCGAAAGCTTTGCCCACCATAACAATGCGATGCTGCGCGAATTTCTCGATCGCTTTGGCTTCGATTATGAATTCGTTTCCGGCGCGGATCGCTACAACTCCGGCGGATTCGACGATGCGCTGAAGAACGTGCTGCGCCATTTCGACGCCATCATGGCCATCATGCTGCCCACCCTGCGCGAGGAACGCCGCAAGACCTACTCGCCGGTCCTGCCGATCTCGCCCACCAATGGCCAGGTGCTGCAAGTCCCCATCGAAGTGGTCGATGCCGACGCCGGCCTGATCCGCTTTACCGACGTGACCGGCGAAGTGATCGAGCAATCGATCCTGGGCGGCCAGTCCAAGCTGCAATGGAAAGTGGACTGGGCCATGCGCTGGGTGGCGCTGGGCGTGGACTACGAAATGTGCGGCAAGGACCTGACCGACAGCCTGACCCAGTCGGGCCGCATCGCCCAGGTGCTCGGCGGCCGCCGTCCCGAAGGCCTGATCTACGAACTCTTCCTGGACGAGAAGGGCGAAAAGATCTCCAAGTCCAAGGGCAATGGCCTGACCATCGAGCAATGGCTGGACTATGGCAGCGAGGAAAGCCTCGGCTTCTACCTGTTCCGCGAACCCAAGAGCGCCAAGTCGCTGCACGTGGGCGTGATCCCGCGCGCGGTGGACGAATACTGGCAGTTCCGCGAAAAGCTGGCCACCCAGCCGATCGAGCAACAGTTGGGCAATCCGGTGTGGCACTTGCTGCGCACCAATGGCGACCAAGGTGGCGCTGGCGACAAGTTGCCGGTGACCTATGGCCTCCTGCTCAACCTTGTCGGCGTGCTCGGCGCCCATGCCACGCGCGAGCAGGTGTGGTCATACCTTGCCAATTATGTCGACAATGCAGACCCGGCAGCCCATCCCGCGCTCGATGCGCTGGTCACGCGCGCGCTGGCCTACAACCGCGATTTCATCGCTCCCACGCTGATGCGGCGCAAGCCCGAAGCCGGCGAAGCCGCCGCGCTTGCCGCGCTGGACGAGGAACTGGCGGCCGCGAGCGACGACGCCACGGCCGAAGAGCTGCAGAACATGGTCTACGAGATCGCCAAGGACCCGCACTACGGGTTCGAAACGCTGCGCGACTGGTTCAAGGCGCTGTACGAAACGCTGCTGGGCTCGCCCCAGGGGCCACGCATGGGCAGCTTCATCGCGCTCTATGGCGTTGAAAACACGCGCAAGTTGATTGCCGAGGCGCTGGAAGGCTGAGAGGAACGAGGGCGGCTTAACATGCCCTCCCCCTAACCCCCTCCCGCAAGCGGGAGGGGGAATTGTGCTGAAAAGCCCTCCCGCGTGCGGGAGGGCTTTCTCATTCAACTCCCCTCCAGCGTGCGGGAGGGCCTTCTCATTTAACTCCCCTCCCGCGTGCGGGAGGGGTTGGGGGAGGGAATGTTACCACCCCACCCCCGAACACTCACGGCATCAGCACCGCATTCACCACATGCACAACGCCGTTCGACTGCGGCACATCGGCGATCGTCACGGTGGCCTTGCCACCCTTGGCGTCGGTCAGCACCACGTTGCTGCCATCAAGGCTGGCAGTCAGCGGCTCGCCTTCCACGGTGGTGAGAGACGCGCTGCCGCCACCGGCCTTGATCTTGGCCATCAGGTCAGCCGCCGTCACTTTGCCGGCCACCACGTGATAGGTGAGAATCTGGGTCAGCTGCGCCTTGTTTTCAGGCTTGAGCAGGGTGTCCACGGTGCCGGTAGGCAGCGCGGCAAACGCTTCGTTGGTCGGGGCAAACACCGTGAACGGACCCTTGCCGTTCAGCGTGTCGACCAGCCCAGCCGCCTTGACCGCAGCCACCAGCGTGGTGTGGTCCGAAGACTGCGAAGCGTTCTGCACGATGGTCTTGGTGCCGACCATGGCAGCCCCGCCAACCATCTTGGATGCGGCAGCATGCGCTGCCGGGGTAAACGCGAGGGCAAGGCTGGCGGCGGCCAGCGATGCGTAGAACTTGCCGTTCAGCATGGGAATCTCTCCAGTGGGGGTCATTGCCCCTCACGAACCGCCATGAGGATTTTAAGTTCCACGCGTGGCTTATGCCCACTTGGGCAAGAACTACCCAAGCCGCTGTAATATCGAACTATTAATAGGACAGGATAAAAGCGTGTAAAACGGCGCGCTTGCCGTTCAGCTTTCACTCAAGGCAGCGGCAAGGCCGGCACGAACTTGCTCGAGATGAACGCGCAGCCGGGCCACGGCCACCACAAGTTCGGTTGCCAGGGCAGGCGCGATGCCCTCGTCGGGTGCTGCAGGCGTATTGGCCGGCGCGGGTATCGGAAGCGATTGCAGCAGATCGGACGGCGGCAGAACCGGCACGGGCAAAGGCCGCCCGGCAGCGTCCGCGCTGTCCTTGATGCCGCTTTCCAGTGCCTGGCGCGCGCCGCGAATGGTATAGCCTTCGCGGTTGACCAGGCGGTCGATCGTGGCGACCAGGGTAACGTCGCTGGCGCGGTAATACCGCCGGTTGCCGGCCCGCGTCAGCGGGCGCAGCATCGGGAATTGTTCTTCCCAATAGCGCAGCACATGGGGTTTCACGCCCAGGAGCCGGGCCACCTCTCCGATCGTGCGCAGGGCGTCGGGTGCTTTGCCGTCCGCCCTGCCTTCATCAATCACACCATCGGGAGAAACGAGATGGCCCTTGTCCGTCATGTATCCAATCTATCAGGAACCGTCGCTGATGCGATCCTTCAGCATCTGGCTGGCACGGAAGGTGAGCACGCGACGCGGCGTGATCGGCACTTCCACCCCAGTCTTGGGGTTGCGCCCGATGCGTTCGGCCTTGTCCCGCAACAGGAACGTACCAAACCCGGAAATCTTGACGTTCTGGCCTTCGGCCAGCGCGCCACCCATATGCTGCAAGATCGCCTCGACCATTTCGAGTGAGTCTGCCCGCGAAAGACCGACCCGGCGATTGATGCTTTCGGCCAAATCGGCCCGTGTCAGCGTACCAACAGAACGCATGATAATTTTACCCCCCGGTAAAAAATCCCTTCCCATCCCATACAATAGCGCCTTTTGCAGGACAGGCAATGCAATCTGGCACGTGCGGACCCTGATGGATTTTCCGCGCAGCGAAAATCCAGCCCCGAACGTTCCGTTTCAGACCATTTGTGGCGCCCCCGCGCCCAAACGGCCCTTACCCCCAATACGGGGATATAGCCCCAATCATATGCGCGCGATACAGGCGCCCCAGGTGAAACCCCCACCCATCGCTTCAAAAACGACCAGGTCCCCCTGCTTGATGCGCCCGTCGCGAACGGCGGTATCGAATGCCAAAGGAACCGAAGCGGCGCTGGTATTGGCGTGCTGATCGACCGTGACGATCACCTTTTCCGCCGGCAGGCCCAGCTTGCGCGCGGTTGCATCAAGAATGCGATAATTCGCCTGATGCGGCACGACCCAATCGATGTCGGCCGAAGTGAGCGCGCTGTCCACCAAGACTTCCTGCAACACCGACGCCAGGTTGGTCACCGCATGGCGGAAAACCTCGCGGCCTTTCATGCGCAGCTTGCCAATCGTGCCGGTCGTGGATGCACCGCCATCGACATAGAGCAACTGGTTGTGCGCGCCATCGGCATGAAGCCGCGTGGCCAGGATGCCCGGTGCGGCTGCATCGCTGCCGTCCACCTCGCGCGCTTCCAGCACCAGGGCGCCCGCGCCATCGCCAAACAGCACGCAGGTGGTGCGGTCTTCCCAATCGAGAATACGGCTGAAGGTTTCCGCGCCGATAACCAAAGCACGGCGCGCCATGCCGGTGCGCAGCAGTGCATCGGCGGTGCCCAGAGCATAAAGAAAGCCCGAGCAAACCGCGCCGACATCGAACGCCATGCCGCCGTTGCAGCCCAGCGCGTCCTGCACGATCGTGGCCGTGGCAGGGAATGTCTGGTCGGGCGTTGCGGTTGCCAGCACGATCAGGTCGATGCTCGATGCCTCGATCCCGGCCGCTTCGATCGCGTTGCGCGCCGCGGCGATCGCCAGCGTCGATGTGGTCTCACCCTCGCCGGCGATATAGCGGTTGCGGATGCCCGTCCGCTCCACGATCCATTCGTCGGTGGTATCCACCATTTGCGCCATTTCGGCATTGGAGACGGCACGTTGCGGCAGGGCAGAACCGCTGCCGGTAATCACCGAGCGCACAGTCACAGCGCGGTTTCACCTTCCGTATTGGCCACGCGGCGCCGGGCCGGCTGGCGGATGGTATCGGGGTCCACTGCTGCCACGTCGGCAGCGATGCGTTCGATCAGGTTTTCCTCGAGCAGGCGCGCGGTAACCGCCACCGCATTGGCCACCCCCATGGCCGATGCACTGCCGTGGCTTTTCACCACGACGCCATTGAGGCCAAGGAACACCGCCCCGTTGTGGTTGTTGGGATCGAGATGGTGCTTGAGCGTCTCGGTCGCCGGCTTGGAAATCAGGAAGCCGAGCTTCGACCGCAGCGAGGAGGCAAAGCTGCGGCGCAGCAGGTCACCCACGAAACGCGCTGCCCCTTCCATCGCCTTCAACGCGATGTTGCCGGAAAAGCCATCGGTGACCACGACATCGAAATCGCCGCGCGACAGCTTGTCGGCTTCGGTAAAGCCATCGAATGTCAGCGCCAGCGAGGCGGCCGCCTGCTTGAGCAGGGCCGCGGCATCGCGCAGGTCTTCGGTGCCCTTGGTCTCTTCCGTGCCGATGTTGAGCAGGCGCACGCGCGGGCTGTCGAGCCCGTGGACGATGCGGGTATAGGCTGCGCCCATCAGGGCGAACTGGAAAAGGTTGCGGGCATCGCAATCGGTGTTGGCGCCCAGATCCAGCATGACCAGATCGTGCGTGCCCAGCGTGGGCAACAGCGCGGCGAGCGCCGGCCGGTCGATGCCGGGCATCGTGCGCAAGGCCAGCTTGGCCATGGCCATCAGCGCGCCGGTATTGCCGCCGCTGACAGCAGCCCCAGCCTCGCCCCGCTTCACCGCATCGATGGCCAATCCCATCGACGTGGTGCGCGCGCGGCGCAGGGCCTGGGTGGGCCGCTCGTCGCCGGCCACGGCTTCGGGCGCATGGAGAATTTCCGATGCGCCACGAAGATTGGGATGATTGTCGAGAGCCTGCGCGATCTTCGTCTCGTCCCCGACCAGCAGGAACTTGAACCGATCGTGGCGCCGACGCGCAAGCGCGGCGCCCTCGATCATTACGCGCACGCCTTCGTCGCCGCCCATCGCATCGACGGCGATTCTGGGCAAGCTCATGATCCGATCATCCCTCCGTCAGATCGGCTCAGGCGCCGACGGCGATGATTTCGCGACCGTTGTAGTGACCGCAAGCGTTGCACAGGTTGTGCGGGCGCTTGAGTTCACCGCAGTTCGAGCATTCGTGGAATGCTTCGACCGACAGCGCATCGTGGCTGCGGCGCATGCCCCGGCGGGACGGGGAGGTCTTTCTTTTTGGGACGGCCATTTCGGCACCTGTTCCTGAAAATTACATCGGTTGCGGGCGCGATAGGGAAAACCGTGCCACCGCACAACCCCGCATCTCACGACGAAGGGTTCATACGGTTTCCGTCCTGGATGAGAGCGGGTGGACCGGCATCGCCTATCACGGGCGAAGGCGCGCCTATACGGATTTTCTGGTGCTTTGCAAGCATGGCCTCGCTAGACAGGACCCGAGCAACGGGCCGATCCAGCGGGCTGGACGTGCCTGTGCCAAATGAGAGGGGAACCATGACCATACCGATCGTCCTGCCGATCACCCTGGCCTCTGCCGGGGCCGCCGCGATTCTCAACATCTGGCTGATGGTCCGCATCGGCATGATCCGGCGCGAGGCCAAGATTTCGCTCGGCGATGGCGGCCATCCGCCCCTGATCGCGCGGATGCGTGCCCAGGCCAATTTCATCGAAAGCGCGCCGATCGTGCTGATCCTGGCCGGCGCGGTCGAACTGGCCCGCCCCGGCAGCCCGTTCCTGCTCGGCGCCATGGCCATCTATCTGCTGGGGCGCGTGGCCCATGGCGTGGGCATGGACGGCGGCCCGCTGATGAAGCTGCGGTCGGTCGGCACGCTCACCACCATGCTCACGCTGCTGGGACTGGCCGTGTGGGCCATTTCGATCGCGGCAGACGCCTGAGAGGCGCCTGCTGCCGCGATTCGCATCCGCTCACGCCAGGGCCGCGTCACCAACATAAGGATTGGTGGCGCGTTCCTGGCCGAATGTGCTGCGCGGGCCGTGGCCTGGATTGAACATGACATCGTCACCCATCGGCCAGAGCCGGCCGGTGATCGAGTTCACCAGATCGTCGAAATTGCCCAGTGGAAAATCCCAACGACCGATGCCGCCCTGGAACAGGACATCGCCCACCACGGCAAAGCGGGACGGTTCGTGAAAGAACACCACATGGCCCGGCGTATGGCCGGGGCAATGCGCCACCTGGAGCGTCAGGTTACCCACAGTTACGGTATCGCCATTGTTCAACCAGCGATCCGGCGTGAATATCTCCGCCGGCACGCCCCAGCGGCCACTGTCTTCGGCCAGTTGGGCGATCCAGAACTGATCGGCTTCGTGCGGGCCTTCGATCGGCACGCCCAGTTCGCGCGCAAGCTGTGCCGCGCCGCCACAGTGATCGAGATGCCCGTGGGTGATCAGCAGTTTCTCCACACTCACCCCGGCCTTGGCGATCAGCGCCTTGATCCGTTCGAGATCGCCACCGGGATCGACCACGGCGGCCTTCATCGTGGCAGTGCACCACAGCAGCGTGCAGTTCTGCTGCAACGGGGTGACGGGCAGGATCGCCACTTTCATCGGCGGCTGGGTGCTGGCAGGGGCTTGGGTCATGCCGCCTGAAATGGCCAGCATGGGTGCAAATGGCAAGCCACCCCGGTCTTGCAAGCGCCTTGCGCTTCAGATTTTGCCGCCCTTCCATACCACGCGGCCCACCACGTCCACTTCCGCCAGGGGCCGTTCCATGCGCGGATAGGCCGGATTGTCGCTGATCACGCGGACCATCCCGGCAGATCCCGCTTCCAGCCGCTTGACCAGCAGCACGTCGTCCACGCGGATCACATGGATGCCGGCGCGCAGCGGCCGCGTCGTGCGGTCGACCAGGATTTCGTCGCTGTCGCGCAGGGTTGGCTCCATCGAATCGCCTTCCACCTCGATGACGCTGAGCATGGCCGGCTCCAGCCCCTGCGACTTGAGCCACCGACTGGAAAAGCGCAGGCGCCCCACCGGTACTTCATCGTCGGCCAGCGCGCCGGGCCCCGCCGAAGCGCCCAGCGCCAGGCGAGGAATATCGGCCCATTCGGCCTGCGCGCGCGGCGCGGAAACCAGGCTCGCACCGCCGCGCGCCATTGCCGCCGGCACATGCACGGTCGGCTCGGGCGCGCCCAAATCGGTCTCGTCCACGCCAAAGAACCGCGCCAGCGTGCCACGGTCGATTTCCTCCAGCTTGCGCGGCGATCCCTTGCGCACGAACTGCTGCAGATAACTCGCGTTGCGGCCGATCAGGCCCGACAGCGCCGAAAGCGAAACCCCGCGCGCCGCTGCCAGTTCGACAAGGCGCGTGCGCGCCGGATCGAGCGCCTCTCCGCCGGTTTTCCCTGCCGACAGAGCGGCTTCCACAGATTCCAGAGACTTCGCCATGGTGCGTCCAAACTCGAAGGATTTTTCCTAGAAATTAGGTCTTTCGCCATGCTTATAGGATTTTTATCGGGACATGTCCACAAGACTGCACCGGAAATCGAGGAAATTTCAGGCCGCGATTCAAACCGGCTGCTTAACCATCCAGTTCAGCCGCCAAGCCCTCGATGTTGCAGAATTTCAGAACATATCATGAACTTTGGAAAAGGATTGCCGTCCATGCTGCGCGATCAAGACCCATTCGGCCAAGCCCTTCCCAGCCGCCAACGCCGAATCGGCAGCGGCCTCGCTCCGCGCGTGGTGCGCAGCGTGCTGGCACTGGCCGGGCGCAGCGCGCAACTGATCGACCACCGCGAACGCCCCTGGGCCAGCGTCACCTTTTCCGGCGCGCGCCACACCGTCGTGCTGCGCTACACCGGCTGGGAAGCCTGCGACGACGGCGAAGCCCTGATTGCCGCCCTGCCCGACCACGAGTTCACCGTCCCCGGCGCTCTGGTCGCCGACGTGACCGTAGTGCGCACCGACGAAGCCGTGCTGCCCGAACGCACGCTGGAAGTGGAACTGGAACTGCTGCTGCTGGACCAGGGGTGATGGGCATAGCGCTTGCGCTCTCGGGCTTCGACAAGCTCAGCCCGAACGGTTGCAGCTTTGTCTCCCCTCCTCTTCAGAGGAGGGGGAGAAATGGCTTCCGCAGCCGCAAGATCACCCCAGCCGCCAGTCCCAGCCCAGCGGGTCGCCGTCCATCGCATCCACGCCCTGTGCCGCCAGTTCATCACGCAGGGCATCGCTGCGGGCAAAGTCCTTGGCGGCGCGGGCTTCGTGGCGGGCGGCGATTTTCTGGGCGATTGCGTCCTCGGTGATCGTCGCGGCCTTGGGGCGCAGGCGCAGGTCGGCACGCGACAGGGCCAGCAGGTTGAGGCCCAGCACCGCATCGAACGCGCCGATCGCCGCCAGCTTGAGCGCGGGGTCGATCTTCTTGAGCGCGATGGCCTCGTCCAGCACGGTGAGTGCCACGGCGGTGTTGAGATCGTCGGCAATCGCCGCATCGAAGCGTTCGACCAGCGGAGCCAGCTTGGCATGGTTGCGCCAGCCCGAAACATCGGCGCCCGGCTCGGCCCGCTCTTTGAGTTGCGCCACGGCCATGACCATGCGCTTCAACCGCGTCAGCGCGGCGCCCAGGCCTTCCCAGGAAAATTCCAGCTCGCTGCGGTAATGTGCCGCCAGGCACAGCAGGCGATAGGCCAAGGGGTGATAGCCCTTGTCGATCAAGAGTTGCAGCCGCAGGAACTCGCCCGAGGACTTGCTCATCTTGCCTGAGCGTTCGACCAGGAAATTGTTGTGCATCCACACCCGCGCGCCGGAATTGGCCGGGTCGGTGAGACTGCCGGCGCAGCAGAACGCCTGGTTCTGCGCGATTTCGTTGGGGTGGTGGATTTCGCGGTGGTCGATTCCGCCGGTGTGGATGTCGAACGGAAAGCCCAGCAGCTTGCCCGACATGACCGAGCATTCCAGATGCCAACCCGGCGCACCGCGGCCCCAGGGGCTGTCCCATTCCATCTGCCGCGTCTCGCCCGGCGGCGTCTTGCGCCAGATCGCGAAGTCGGCCTGGTGACGCTTGCCTTCCACTTGCTCGATCCGCCCCTCGCCCTCGTCGGTTGCGGCACGGGCGAGGCGGCCATAGTCGGCCACGGTCGACACGTCGAAATAGAGGCCGCCGGGGAGCTCGTAGCAGTGCTTGTCGGCAATGCTTTGGGCAAATTCGATCATCGCGGGCACATAGTCCGTGGCGATCGACCAGTGCGCCGGCTGGCGGATATTGAGCGCGGCAATGTCGGCCCAATAGGCCTGGGTATAGTGCCGCGCGATGTCCCAGATCGATTGCGCGTTGGCTTTCGCGGCCTTTTCCAGCTTGTCTTCGCCGGCATCGGCATCGTCGGTCAGGTGGCCCACATCGGTGATGTTGATCACGTGGGTGAGCGCATAGCCTTTCCAAGACAGCGTGCGGCCCAGCACATCGGCAAAGACATAGGCGCGCATGTTGCCGATGTGGGGATAGTTGTAGACCGTCGGCCCGCAGGAATAGACCCGCGCCTCGCCCGGATGAACCGGCACAAAGGGTTCGAGCGCGCGGGTAAGGCTGTTGAACAGCATGAGCGGGGCGGATTGGTCGGTCATGCCGCGCGCTTTGCCCCGCGCGGGGGCGTGCGGTCAAGGTTGCTGGTTTATCTCCCCATCCTCTTGAGAGGAGGGGGTCGGGGGGTGGTGGATACCTGGCGCAAGGCTTCGCACCACCCCCAACCCCCTCCTCTGAAGAGGATGGGGCTTTGTACCCTGCAAACCCGTTCGCCCTGAGCTTGTCCTTTGCAGCCGAGCTTTGCTTCAGGCCCTTCGACAAGCTCAGGGCGAACGGGAGGGGGCGCAAAAATCTCGAAACTCCGTTCGGGCTGAGCCTGTCGAAGCCCCCTGGCCCCGCCCTCAATCCACCTCGAACAGGTCCGCCAATTGCTCCACGATCGTGCCGCCCAGTTGCTCCACGTCCATGATCGTCACGGCGCGGCGGTAGTAGCGGGTCACGTCGTGGCCGATGCCGATGGCGACAAGCTGCACAGGGCTCTGCTTTTCGATCCAGTCGATCACCCGGCGCAAATGCTGCTCCAGATAGCCGGCGTGATTGACCGACAGCGTGCTGTCATCCACCGGCGCGCCGTCTGAGATCACCATCAGGATGCGGCGGTCTTCGGGCCGGGCCAACATGCGGGTGTGTGCCCAGAGCAGCGCCTCGCCGTCGATGTTCTCTTTCAGCAGGCCTTCGCGCATCATCAGGCCCAGGTTCTTGCGCGCGCGGCGCCAGGGTTCGTCAGCCTTTTTATAGACGATGTGGCGCAGATCGTTGAGGCGCCCCGGATGCGCCGGCTTGCCGCCCGCCAGCCACGCCTCGCGCGATTGGCCGCCCTTCCAGGCGCGGGTGGTGAAGCCCAGCACTTCGGTTTTCACGCCGCAGCGTTCCAGCGTGCGCGCCAGGATATCGGCACTGATCGCCGCGATCGAGATCGGCCGCCCGCGCATCGAGCCGGAATTGTCGATCAGCAGCGTGACGACCGTGTCCTTGAACTCCACCTCGCGCTCGATCTTGTACGACAGCGAATGGCCCGGCGCGATGACCACGCGGGCCAGCCGCGCGGCATCGAGCAGGCCTTCTTCCTGGTCGAAATCCCAGCTGCGGTTTTGGGCTGCCATCAAGCGGCGCTGCAGGCGATTGGCCAGGCGCGTCACCACGCTCTGCAAGCCCTTCATCTGGTTGTCGAGATAGGCGCGCAGGCGCGTCAACTCCTCCTCGTCGCACAGGTCCGTTGCCGCGATCACTTCATCGAAGCGCGTGGTGTAGGTCTTGTAATCAAAGTCTTCGGGCAGGTCGGTCCAGGGCCGGTTGGGCCGGGTCGGCAGCATGCCTTCCTCGCCTTCGTCGGCCATGTCGGCGTCGGCGGCATCGTCGGGGCTTTCCGACTCCTGCTCGTCGTCGCCCTCGCCTTCCCCGTCAGACGTGTCGCCGGCCTGCTCGATCGGCTGCTGCTCGTCGGCGCTGGATTCGGCGTCCTCGGGCTTTTCGGTGCCGTCGTCCTCGTCTTCGCTGTCCTCGTCCTCGCTATCGTTCTGCTCGGGCGTGGAAACGTCGGTCAGGTCGAGATGGCCGAGCATCGAAAGCGCCAGCTTCTGGAAGGCCTTCTGGTCTTCCAGGCTGCCGGCAAGGCTGGCCATGTCGTCGCCCGCCTTGGCCTCGATCCAGCTGCGCACCATGTCGGTGCCCAGCCTGGCGAGCGCGGGGATCGGCGCGCCGGTCAGCTTTTCGCGCAGCAGGAGCGAGAGCGCCGTGGGCAGCGGCACTTCTTCGGGCTTGGTCGCGCGGCTGATCGGATCGGCGGCGACGCGCTGGGCGGTTACGGCATCGAGGTTGCCGCGCATCCCGCTGTAGCCATCCGAGCCGAGCACTTCATACCGCACCCGCTCCACCGCATCATAGCACGCGCGGGCGAGCATTTCGCCAGGCGCGCCGGCGTTGTGCAGGGCTTCGTTGTGAAAGCGCAGGCGCAGCGCCATCGAATCGGCAGCGCCACGGGCCTGGGCCACCTGGTCTGCCGGAAGGGCGCGCCCCGGCATGGGCACGCGCATCAGCTTGCCGGTCTGGCTCGCCTGGTCCGATGTCCAGGCCACTTCCACTTCGGGCTGCTCGGCCAGGGCGCGGGACGTGCCGGTCAGAACGGTGCGGAAAGTATCGAGCGGGGATTCGGCAGCCAAGAATCAATCCAGTTTCGCAAATTGCGCCCCGGCCAGATCGACCAGGGCGCGTGACTTCATTCATCCGATAGATTGGCCGGTCTTGGCCCAATCCGCAAGAAACCCTTCGATGCCCTTTTCGGTCAGGACGTGCTTGAACAGGCCCTTGATCACGGCGGGCGGCGCGGTGATCACGTCGGCACCGATCTTGGCGCTTTCCAGAATGTGGATGCCGTGGCGCACCGAAGCGACGAGGATTTCGGTCTCGAAGTTGTAGTTGTCGTAGATCAGGCGGATGTCGCGGATCAGGTCCATCCCGTCAAAGCCATTGTCGTCATGACGGCCCACGAAGGGCGAAACGAACGTAGCGCCGGCCTTGGCCGCCAGCAGCGCCTGGTTGGCCGAAAAGCACAGCGTGACATTGACCATCGTGCCGTCGGCGGTCAGCTTCTTGCAGGTCTTGAGGCCATCGATCGTCAGCGGCACCTTGATGCACACGTTGTCGGCGATCTTGCGCAGGATTTCGGCTTCACGCATCATTTCCGCGTGATCGAGCGCCACGACTTCGGCGGAGACCGGCCCGTGCGTGATATGGCAGATTTCGCGAGTCACTTCGATGAAGTCACGACCCGACTTGGCGATCAGGCTGGGGTTGGTGGTCACGCCATCCAGTAGCCCGGTGGCAGCCAGGTCGGAGATTTCGGCAGTATCGGCCGTGTCGACGAAGAACTTCATGGGAATGCTTCCTGCGCAAGGGTTATGATCTGATAACGGCGAATCTGGCGCGGGCTATAGGGCAGCCATCCCGCGCTGTCAGGTGCGGTGTTGCGCGCCTCTGGCCGATCAACGAAACCCTGTCTCTCGCGTTCCCTGTTTGCCCCATGCGATAGCCTGCCTATATGCGTGGAGTGATGACCCAGCCCCCCACTCGCCGCATTCGATGCGTGGTGTTCAACGCCGCGCTGGGTCCGCTCGATTACAAGGTTCCTGCCCATCTCGACGTGGTGCCCGGCCAGGTGGTGGTGTGCCCGCTGGGCCCGCGCCAGATCCTGGGCGTCGTGTGGGAAGCCGATCGCCTGCCCAGCGCCGACGTGCCTGAAAACAAGCTGCGCCCGATCCTGGGCGTGCTGCCGGTGCCGCCGCTCGGTGCGGCGCTGCGCCGCCTGATCGAATGGTGCGCCGAATACTATATGGCACCGCTTTCGGCCGTGGCGCGCATGGCGCTATCGAGCACGGCGGCGCTGCAGGGTGGCAGCACGGTCACCGAATATCGCCTGTCGGGCAAGGAGCCGGGCAGGCTCACGCCCCAGCGCGCGCAGGCGATGGACTTGCTGATCGACCAGCAGGCGACGATCCGCGAACTGGCCGAAATCGCCGAAGTTTCCGATGGCGTGCTGCGCGGCATGGTCAATGCCGGGCTGCTCGAACCCGTCACCGTCGATGCCGACCGCCCCTATCCGCCAGCCGACCCGCACCACGCCGTGCCGGTCTTGACACCGGCCCAGGCCGAGGTGGCCGGGCGGCTGGTGGCGGCGGTGGGCGCGCGGCGCTTTGCCACGTTCCTGCTGGATGGCGTGACCGGATCGGGCAAGACCGAGACATACGCCGAAGCCATTGCCGCCGCGATGGAACAGGGGCGGCAAGTGCTTGTGCTGCTGCCCGAGATCGCGCTGACGCAAAGCTTCCTGTCGCGGTTCGAGGCGCGCTTCGGGGTGGCGCCGGTGACCTGGCATTCCTCGCTCAAGTCCTCGGAACGGCGCCGCGCCTGGCGTGCGGTGTCGCAAGGGCGCGCGCAAGTGGTGGTGGGTGCGCGCTCGGCGCTGTTCCTGCCCTTTGCCGCACTCGGCCTGATCGTGGTGGACGAAGCGCACGAAATCTCGTTCAAGCAGGACGATGGCGTGCGCTACAACGCGCGCGACGTGGCAGTGATGCGCGGCCATTTCGAAAGCATCCCGGTGGTCCTGGCCAGCGCCACGCCCGCGCTGGAAAGCCTGCACATGGCCTTGACCGGCCGCTATGAACGCCTTGTCCTGCCCAGCCGCTTTGGCGGCGCCGGCTTGCCCGACATCAAGATCCTCGACTTGCGCGAGCACGCGCCCGAGCGCGGCCAGTGGCTCGCCCCGCCATTGGTGGAAGGCCTGCGCGACCGGCTGGCCAAGGGGGAGCAGAGCCTGCTGTTCCTCAACCGGCGTGGCTATGCCCCGCTCACCTTGTGCCGCACGTGCGGCTATCGCTTCCAGTGCCCCAATTGCTCGGCCTGGCTGGTGGAGCATCGCCTGTCACAGCGCCTGGCCTGCCACCACTGCGGCCACGAAGTGCCCACGCCCCGCGCCTGCCCCGAATGCGGGGAACCCGATTGCCTGGTCGCCTGCGGCCCCGGCGTGGAGCGGATTGCCGACGAAGTGGCCACGATCCTGCCCGAGGCGCGCGTGGCCCTTGTCACTTCGGACACGTTGACCAGCGCGGCCAAGGCAGCCGAATTCGTGGCGCAGGCAGAGAACAAGGCCATCGACGTGATCGTGGGAACGCAATTGGTGACCAAGGGCTATCACTTCCCCGATCTCACGCTGGTCGGCGTGGTCGATGCGGACATGGGCCTGGAAGGCGGAGACTTGCGCGCGGCGGAGCGCACCTATCAGCAGGTGGCGCAAGTCGCCGGGCGTGCCGGGCGCGGCGAGAAGCCGGGCGAAGTGCTGATCCAGACGCGCCATCCCGACGCCCCGGTGATCGCCGCCCTGGCGAGCGGGGAGCGGGATGCGTTCTATGCCGCCGAAACCGAAGCCCGGCGCGAGGCGCATGCCCCGCCGTTCGGCCGCTGGGCCGCGATCATCGTGTCGAGCGAGGACGAGGCCGAGGCGCGCGACGCGGCCCGCGCCGTGGGCGGCACTGCGCCCCGGCTCGACGACGTGATGATCCTGGGCCCCGCACCGGCGCCGCTGTCGCTGCTGCGCGGGCGCTATCGCTATCGCCTGCTGGTCAACGCACGCCGATCGAGCGAAGTGCAGAAGGTGATCCGCCAGTGGCTCGAACCGCTGCGCTTTCCCCAAGGGGTACGCGTGGCCGTGGATATCGACCCCTACAGCTTCGTTTAAGCGGCATGGAAAAGAACGGCCCCGTCCTCGTCCCCGTGCTGGGCGACCAGCTTTCGCATGGCCTGTCGAGCCTGGCTGACCGCGTGCCCGAAGATACTGTCGTGCTGATGATGGAAGTGTGGGACGAGACGCAATACGTGCGCCACCACAAGGCCAAGATCGCGCTGGTCTTTTCGGCCATGCGCCACTTTGCGCAAGAGCTGCGCGACAAGGGATTTGCCGTCGATTACGTGACGCTTGACGATCCGGCCAATACCGGCCGCTTCACGGCGGAAGTGGCCCGTGCCGTCGCCCGGCATGGCGCGCGCGGCGTTCAGATTACCGAGCCGGGCGAATGGCGCGTGCGGACGATGATCAATGGCTGGCGCAAAAGTCTGGACGTGCGCGTGCGCGTTTTGCCCGACACCCGCTTCGTCTGCCCCCTGCCCGACTTTTTCGCATGGGCAGCGGGACGCAAGCAGTGGCGCATGGAATTCTTCTACCGCGACATGCGCCGCAAGACCGGGCTGCTGATGGACGGCGACAAGCCCGTTGGCGGAAAATGGAATTTCGACGCGGAAAACCGTGGCGGCCCCGATGCGGATTGCAACCCGCCTGCGGTATCCCACTTCAAGCCCGATGCGATCACCCAGGAGGTGCTCGGCCTCGTCGCCGCGCGGTTCAACGACCATTTCGGCAGCCTCGATCACTTTGCCTGGCCCGTCACGGCGGCACAGGCGGCCCATGCCTTCGACCGCTTCCTGAAAACCCGCCTGCCGCTGTTCGGGCGCTATCAGGATGCGATGATGGCGGGGGCAGACACGATGTACCACGCGGTGATCAGCCCCGCGCTCAACCTCGGCCTGATCGACCCGGTCGAGATGTGCCGCCTGGCTGAGGCCGAATGGCGCGAAGGCCGCGCGCCGATCGAGGCGGTGGAAGGGTTCATCCGCCAGGTCATCGGCTGGCGCGAATATGTGCGCGGCGTCTATTGGCTGACCATGCCCGATCTGGCCGCTGCCAACGAACTGCACGCCACGCGGCCCCTGCCCAAATTCTGGTGGACCGGCGAAACGGACATGGCCTGCGTGGCCGATTGCGTGCGCACCACGCACAAGACGGCTTACGCGCACCATATCCAGCGCCTGATGGTCATGGGCAACTTCGCCCTGCTTGCCGGATTGTCTCCACAAGACGTGGCCGACTGGTTCCTGGTGGTCTATGCCGATGCGTTCGAATGGGTGGAACTGCCCAACGTGGCGGGCATGGCGCTCCATGCCGATGGCGGCAAGCTGGCGTCCAAGCCCTACGCTGCCAGCGGCGCCTATATCGACCGGATGAGCAACTATTGCGCCAAATGCGCCTATGACGTGAAGCGCAAGACGGGCGAGAAAGCCTGCCCGTTCAATGCGCTGTACTGGGATTTTCTGGCACGGAATGAAGATCGCCTCGCCGGCAATCCGCGCCTTTCCAATCCCTATGCCACGTGGCGGCGGATGACAGCTGAAAAGCAGGCCGAATATCGAGACAGTGCGGCAGCGTTTCTCAAGACGCTGGTGCCGGCGGAAAGGGGCTGGGCAAGGGGTTGAAGTTACCCCCGCTCACGCTCCAGCAGCGCCCGCTTGATCTCAAGCCCCCAGGCATAGCCGCCCAGGCTGCCGTCACTGCGCACCACGCGGTGGCAGGGGATCAGCACGGAAACATGGTTGGCGCCATTGGCGCTGCCCGTGGCGCGCACCGCGCCGGGCTTGCCCACTGCGGCGGCAATCTGGGCGTAGCTGCGCGTCTCGCCCGGAGGGATCGCGCGCAACTGGCGCCACACCGCCTCCTGAAACGCCGTGCCGGCCACGTCGAGCGGGATGTGATCGGCGCGGCCCGGCAGTTCCACGGCATCGACCACCGCGTCGAGCAAGGCGGCAAAATCACCGCCGCCCTGTTCCAGCGTGGCGTTGGGAAAGCGCGCGCGCAAGGCTTCCTCCCCCTCGCCGAACGACAGCCGGCACACGCCCTTTTCCGTCGCGGCCACGAGCATCGGGCCAAGGCTGGTCGCCACTTGCGCCCAGTGGATCGATGTCCCCGCCCCGCCGTTGCGCCAGGCCGATGGCGCCATGCCCAGCCGGTCGCTTTCGGCGTAGAACCGCGACGGCGCGCCATAGCCGGCGGCGTGGATCGCCTCGGTCACGCTATCGGCCTCTTGCAGGACGTCGCCCATCCGCCGCTGGCGCAGCGCGCGGGCATAGGCGGCTGGCGAAAGGCCAGTGTGGCGGGTGAACAGCTTCTGGAAATGGGCCGGCGAGTAGCCGGCTTGTGCCGCCAGGTCGGTCAGCGTCGGCGGTTCCTCTGCGGCCTTGATCGTAGCGATTGCGCCGGCCACCGCCGCTGCGTCGCGCGCCAGGTCATCGGGCCGGCACCGCAGGCACGCGCGCAGGCCTTCGCGCTGCGCCGCCGCGCCATCGGCAAAGAACCGCACATTGCCCCGCGCCGGATGCCGCGCCGGGCACGATGGCCGGCAATAGATTCCCGTGGTCAGCACCCCGGTGACGAAGACCCCGTCCCAGGCCCGGTCGCGCGCCAGCACGGCTTGCCAGCAGGCTTGCGGATCAAGAGTGTGGCTGTCGGTCATGGCGTGTCCTGCTGATGGTTTTGCCCCCTGCTCATGCCATCCTTGCAAGCCTGTTGCATCCCGCGCCTTGCGATCAAAGCAAATCCCGGCAATGACCGGCGCCATGTTGCGCCGCCTCATTGCCTCGCTCATCGTTTCGCTTCTGCTCGCCGTGCCCGCCCACCCGGCGCTGGCCGATCCGGCCGACATTGCCGCCGCCAGCCGCGGCGTGGTGCGCGTGGTCATCGTGCAGACGCAAGGGCGCAATTCCACGCTGATCGGCCATGGCAGCGGCTTTGCCGTCACGCCCGAATATGTCGTGACCAATGCCCATGTGGTCGAATCGCTGCGCCAGGACGATACGCTGATTGCCGGCGTCGTCCCGCCCGAGGGGCGCGGCGGCTTCGAGGCGCGCGTGGTTGCGTTCTCGCCGCGCAACGACCTTGCCCTCCTGAAGATCCAGGGCGGCGGCCGCCTGTCGCCGCTCTCGCTCTATGCCGGCCAGGTCAGCGATGGCGCCGATGTCAGCGCCGTGGGCTATCCCGGCAATGTCGATCTCGCGCAGGGACTATCGCTGTCGGACCTGGTCAATCCGCAGGCCGCCGTGAAGACGCGCGGCTATGTCTCGGCCGGCCGCAGTTCCAAGGAGTTCGACACGATCCTGCACACCGCGCCTATCGGCGCGGGCAATTCGGGCGGGCCACTGCTCGATTCCTGCGGGCGCGTGGTGGGCGTCAACTCGTTCGGCACGATCAGCGACAACGGCACCGATTCGGCGTTCTATTTCGCCATCTCGATGCGCGAGCTGTCGCGCTTCCTGCAGCAGAACAACGTGCAGGCCCATGCCAGCGACCTGCCCTGCACCTCCATCGCCGATCTCGACCGGGCAGACACCGAGCGCGCCGCCAGCGACCAGGCCCGGCAGGCCGCCGAGGCACAGGCCAAGCAGAACTTGCGCGCACGCAACCTCGAACTCGCGCGCCGCCAGGCCGAAATCGACGTTTTGACCCAGCGTGACAACGGCATGGCCATTGCCGTCCTGCTGCTTGTCGCCACGCTGGGCGCGGGGGGTGCCGCCTTCATCTATGCCCAGCGCGACAATCCCCGCGCCACGCGGATGGCCGGGGGCGCCGCGCTGGTGACACTGCTGGGCTGCGTGGCCGCCTGGGCGCTGCGCCCCAGCCTGCAATCGATCGATTCGCTGGCCGAAGACCTTGCCGCCGCCAGCGACACGCCCAGCGGTCAGGCCAGCGGCAGCCCGCCGGCCACTCTGCGCGTGGGCAAGTTCATCTGCGTGTTCGATCCCCAGCGCAGCCGCGTGACCGTGTCCGACATTACCGACGTGCCGATCGCCTGGTCGCAGGATGGCTGCATGAACGGGCGCAGCCAATATGGCCTGGCCGGCGACGGCTGGTCGCGCGTGCTGGTGCCCAATACCGAAGACACCATTGCCGTCACGCATTTCGATCCCGATCGCCACAGCTATACCGTGGAACGGTTCCTGATGGGCCTCGACGCGATGAACCAGGCCCGTGCCGCCCGGCAGAAGATCGTTGCCCCGGCATGCGGGGCCGGCGAAACCGAAGCGCGCCGCTTTGGCGAAGCGCAACAGGCCATCCGCGCGCTGCTGCCGGCAGAACCCAACGAACGCATGCGCTACAACTGCCAACCGGCGCCCTGATCGATTTTTCTCCCCCTCCTCTTCAGAGGAGGGGGTCGGGGGGTGGTGGATGCCTTGTGCAAGGGTTCGCACCACCCCCATCCCCTCCTCTGAAGAGGAGGGGGGCAATGCAGGTTGCCGCACTCCGAATCACTTCCCCGTGCCCGAACCCCATCAGCCCCCACCGTCCCGCGACTGAAGCAATTTTCCGCCCTGTTACGCATACGTTTGCACCTGCATTCCCATCGCGTGCCAACTGGTGACTTGTCATATGGCGGTGACGTTGCTAGGCGCGCCGGGACTGCGGGCCGTCACGTGCATTTCTTGCGCGTCATGTGCCTTGCTTGAAATCCTTGGACGAAGGGGACTGAGGCGCGTGGAGATTTCCAGCGGCATCACGGCCAGCCTTGCGGGGCGTTACGCTTCTGCATTGTATGAACTGGCGAACGAACAGGGCCAGGTTGCGGCCGTCGAAGGCGATCTTGAGCGCCTGGCCGACGCCTTGCGCGAATCGGCCGATTTCGCCGCATTGATCCGCAACCCGCAAGTGGGCCGCGAGGACGCGGCGCGCGCCATGGTCGCTGTTGGGCAGGTGCTCGGCATTTCGCCGCTGACCGCCAACTTCCTGGGCGTGATTGCCGGCAACCGCCGCCTCTCTGCCCTGCCCGACATCGTTCGCGCCTTTGCCGCCATCGCGGCTGCAGCGCGCAACGAAGTGACCGCGCAGGTCACCAGCGCCCACCCGCTCGACGATGCACAGGTTGCCGCCCTGGCTGAAAAGCTGACCGCGCGCGCCGGCAAGTCGGTCAAGCTCAAGACTGCGGTCGATCCCGAAATTCTCGGCGGGCTGGTCGTCAAGATCGGCAGCCAGATGCTCGACAGCTCGATCCGCACCCGTCTCAATTCGCTCGCCCAGGCCATGAAGGGCTGAAGCCAAAAAGTTTGCACGAAAGGCTGAACGATGGAAATCCGCGCCGCTGAAATCTCAAAGGTCATCAAAGACCAGATCGCCAGCTTCGGCACCGAGGCCCAGGTCTCGGAAGTCGGCTCCGTGCTCTCGGTCGGTGACGGCATTGCCCGCATCCACGGCCTGGATCAGGTACAGGCCGGCGAAATGGTCGAATTCGCCAATGGCGTCAAGGGCATGGCCCTCAACCTCGAAGCCGACAACGTCGGCGTCGTGATCTTTGGCTCGGACTCCGAGATCAAGGAAGGCGACACCGTCAAGCGCACCGGCACGATCGTGGACGTTCCGATCGGCAAGGGCCTGCTGGGCCGCGTGGTCGACGCCCTGGGCAACCCGATCGACGGCAAGGGCCCGATCGAATACACCGAGCGCCGCCGCGTCGAAGTCAAGGCGCCGGGCATCATCCCGCGCAAGTCGGTGCACGAACCCGTGCAGACCGGCCTCAAGGCGATCGACGCCCTGGTGCCCGTGGGCCGTGGCCAGCGCGAGCTGATCATCGGTGACCGCCAGACCGGCAAGACCGCTGTCGCCATCGACACCTTCATCAACCAGAAGGCCGCCAACGCCGGTTCGGACGAAGGCAAGAAGCTCTACTGCATTTACGTCGCCGTCGGCCAGAAGCGCTCGACCGTCGCGCAGATCGTGCGCCAGCTCGAAGAAAACGGCGCGATGGAATATTCCATCGTCGTGGCCGCCACCGCTTCGGAACCGGCACCGCTGCAGTACCTGGCGCCCTACACCGGCTGCACCATGGGCGAATTCTTCCGCGACAACGGCATGCACGCCGTGATCGTGTACGACGACCTTTCCAAGCAGGCCGTCGCCTATCGCCAGATGTCGCTGCTGCTGCGCCGCCCGCCGGGCCGCGAAGCCTATCCGGGCGACGTGTTCTACCTGCACAGCCGCCTGCTCGAGCGCGCCGCCAAGATGAACGACGACAATGGCGCCGGTTCGCTGACCGCCCTGCCGATCATCGAAACCCAGGCCGGTGACGTGTCGGCCTACATTCCGACCAACGTGATCTCGATCACCGACGGCCAGATCTTCCTCGAAACCGGCCTGTTCTACCAGGGCGTCCGTCCGGCCATCAACGTCGGCCTGTCGGTGTCGCGCGTGGGCTCTTCGGCCCAGACCAAAGCGATGAAGAAGGTGGCCGGCTCGATCAAGCTGGAGCTGGCGCAGTACCGCGAAATGGCGGCCTTCGCCCAGTTCGGTTCGGACCTCGACGCCTCGACGCAGAAGCTGCTCAACCGCGGTGCACGCCTGACCGAGCTGCTCAAGCAGCCGCAGTTCTCGCCCCAGGGCTTCGAAGAGCAGACCTGCGTGATCTTCGCCGGCACCCAGGGATACCTCGACAACGTGCCGGTCGACCAGGTCACCGAATACGAAGCCGAGCTGCTCAGCTTCCTGCGCACGCAGAAGGCCGACCTGCTGGCCGAAATCCGCGACACCAAGGATCTGGGCGATGGCGCCAAGGCCAAGCTCAAGGAAGCACTCGACGCTTTCGCCAAGCAGTTCGCCTGATAACGCATAGCTCATCCCCCCTGCCCGCTCCCGTGGAGCGGCGGGGGGAGATGAAGTGGAGATAGACGAGTGGCCTCGCTCAAGGAACTCAAGCTGCGGATCAACTCGGTCAAGTCGACCCAGAAGATCACCAAGGCCAAGCAGATGGTCGCCGCGGCCAAGCTGCGCAAGGCGCAGGCCGCTGCCGAGGCCGCGCGCCCCTATGCCGGCCGCCTGGCCGATGTCATGGCCAGCCTCGCCAGCAAGGTGCAGGTTGGCGAAGGCAGCCCCAAGCTGTTGGCCGGCACCGGCAAGGACCAGGTTCACCTCCTGGTTGTCGCCAATTCCGACCGCGGCCTGTGCGGCGCGTTCAATGCCAACATCGTCAAGGCCGCCAAGGCCAAGGCGCAGGAATTGATCGCCCAGGGCAAGACGGTGAAGTTCTACCTCGTCGGCCGCAAGGGCCGCGCCCCGCTGCGGCGCGAATATCCCAATGCGATCACCGGCGGGTTCGATACCACCACCGTGCGCGAAGCCGGCTTTGCCGAAGCGGAAAAGATCGCCAACGAATTGCTCGCCATGTACGAAGCGGGCCAGTTCGACGTGGCGCATCTGTTCTACTCGCAGTTCCGCAGCGCGCTGGCCCAGGTTCCCACCGTGCAGCAGATCATCCCGGTTCCGGCGCCCAAGGTCGCCGTGGCCAATGATGGCGGCGCCGTGGTCGATTACGAACCCGACGAGGAAGCGATCCTGGCCGATCTGCTGCCGCGCTACTTGCGCGTCCAGCTGTTCGGCGCGCTGCTCGAAAACATGGCCAGCGAACAGGGCGCCTCGATGACCGCGATGGACAATGCCACGCGCAACGCCGGCGATCTGATCAAGAAGCTGACCATCCAGTACAACCGCAGCCGCCAGGCCGCGATCACCACCGAACTCATCGAAATCATCGCCGGCGCCGAAGCGCTTTGACGACGACCCAGCAGGCAAGGAAAGACTAGAATGGCAACCGCACCTGTCATCACATCGACCGGCAAGATCAGCCAGGTCATCGGCGCCGTCGTCGACGTTCATTTCGACGGCGAACTGCCGGCCATCCTTTCGGCTCTCGAAACCAGCAACAACGGCAACCGCCTGGTGCTGGAAGTGGCGCAGCACCTGGGTGAAAACACCGTGCGCACCATCGCCATGGACTCGACCGAAGGCCTTACCCGTGGCCAGGCCGTGAGCAGCACCGGCGCCCAGATCTCGGTGCCGGTCGGCCCCAAGACGCTTGGCCGCATCCTCAACGTCGTGGGCGATCCCATCGACGAACGCGGACCCGTCGGCGCGACCCAGTTCGCCCCGATCCACGCCAAGGCTCCCGAATTCGTCGACCAGTCGACCGAAGCGGCGATCCTGGTCACCGGCATCAAGGTGATCGACTTGCTCGCGCCTTATGCCAAGGGCGGCAAGATCGGCCTGTTCGGCGGCGCCGGCGTTGGCAAGACCGTGCTGATCCAGGAACTGATCAACAACATCGCCAAGGGCCATGGCGGCGTGTCGGTGTTCGCCGGCGTGGGTGAACGCACCCGCGAAGGCAACGATCTCTACCACGAATTCCTCGACGCCGGCGTCATCGCCAAGGACGCCGATGGCAACGCCACCTCGGAAGGCTCCAAGGTCGCGCTCGTCTATGGCCAGATGAACGAACCGCCGGGCGCCCGCGCACGCGTCGCCCTGTCGGGCCTGACCATGGCCGAATACTTCCGCGACCAGGAAGGTCAGGACGTGCTGTTCTTCGTGGACAACATCTTCCGCTTTACCCAGGCCGGTTCGGAAGTGTCGGCACTGCTCGGCCGCATTCCCTCGGCCGTGGGCTACCAGCCCACCCTGTCGACCGACATGGGCGCGCTGCAGGAACGCATCACCTCGACCAACAAGGGCTCGATCACCTCGGTCCAGGCGATCTACGTGCCGGCCGACGACTTGACCGACCCTGCGCCGGCCACCTCGTTCGCCCACCTCGACGCCACCACCACGCTCAACCGTGCGATCTCGGAACTCGGCATCTATCCCGCGGTGGACCCGCTGGACTCGACCAGCCGCGTTCTCGAACCGCGCATCGTGGGTGCCGAGCACTACGAAACCGCCCGCCGCGTTCAGGAAACCCTGCAGAAGTACAAGTCGCTGCAGGACATCATCGCCATCCTGGGCATGGACGAACTGTCGGAAGAAGATAAGCTGACGGTCGCCCGCGCCCGCAAGATCCAGCGCTTCCTCAGCCAGCCGTTCCACGTGGCCGAAGTGTTCACCGGCATCTCGGGCAAGTTCGTCCAGCTCGAAGACACCGTCCGCTCGTTCAAGGCGGTGGTCGACGGCGAATACGATCACCTGCCCGAAGCGGCCTTCTACATGGTCGGCGGCATCGACGAAGCCGTGGAAAAGGCCAAGAAGCTGGCTGCCGAAGCCTGAGGCTTCAACCCCTCCCGCCTGCGGGAGGGGTGCCACGGTTACTCCCTTCCCGTTTGCGGGAGGGGTCGAGGGAGGGCATGTTGGGGCGCCCTCCGTCGAAAACACCTGCTAACAGCCCCTCCCCCAGCCCCTCCCGCTTGCGGGAGGGGAGTGTAGAGACGGCCCATGCTCCACTTTGAACTCGTCACCCCCGCTCGCCTCGTCCGCTCCGAAGCGGTGTGGCAGGTTGTCGTTCCCGGCACCGAAGGCGAATTCGGCGTGCTGGAAGGCCATGCGCCGTTCATGTCCACGGTCAAGGACGGCACGCTCAAGATCTACCGCACCCAGGGCGGCCAGCCCGAGGAAATCCAGGTCCAGGGCGGCTTTGCCGAAGTGAACGCCAAGGGCCTTACCGTTCTGGCCGAACACGTCGAAGGCTGATCGCCTGCCGATCGGCGCCTGAAAAGGGCCGGCCTCCCCGCGGAGGCCGGCCCTTTTCGCGTCATCTCCCCTCCCGTTTACGGGAGGGGCCGGGGAGGGAATGTTACAGTTCCCGGCCCCCTGTCTCTTCAACAAACACGCCCTCCCCCAACCCCTCCCGCAAGCGGAAGGGGGGCATGATCGTATGTGACACAAACTTTTTCACTCAATTCGCATTTGTGAACTTTTCACGTCTGCGAATTTAAGGCATGACCGCTCCCAACAAAGCAAACGGGAGAGTCCTGCCATGACCCAGAGCCTGGCCAGCGTGATCGGCGCGCAAGCCAACCTTGTCGATTTCCTGCGCAACCAGCAGGTCGGCCCCAATGTCTATCCCGGCGTGCCGGCCGAATATTCCAACTGGCGGGCCGAGCAATGGGCCTGGGGCCACACGGCGGTGCTCTACAACCAGTCGTACCACATGGTGGACCTGGCCGTGCGCGGGCCCGATGCCTTCAGGCTGCTGGAGCATCTGGGCATCAACAGCTTCAAGAACTTCCAGCCCGACCGCGCCAAGCAGTTCGTGCCGGTCACGCCCGATGGCTATGTCATCGGCGACGTGATCCTGTTCCATCTCGACGAAAACGAATTCAACCTGGTGGGCCGCGCCCCCACGATCGAATGGGTGGAATACCACGCTGCCAGCGGCGACTGGAACGTGAGCGTGGAGCGCGACGAACGCTGGGCCATGCGCAGCGATGGCAAGCGCAACAGCTATCGCTTCCAGATCCAGGGCCCCAACGCGATGAAGATCATCGAGAAGGCCACCGGCAAGACCCCGCCCGATCTCAAGTTCTTCCACATGACGCGGATGACCATCGGCGGCAGGCCGGTGCGCGCCCTGCGCCACGGCATGGCCGGGCAGCCGGGCTTCGAACTGTTCGGGCCATGGGAAGACTATGGCGCTGTCCACGCCGCGCTGGTGGAAGCCGGCAAGGCATTCGGCATGGCCCTGGTCGGCGGCCGGGCCTATTCGTCCAACACGCTGGAATCGGGCTGGATCCCCTCTCCCCTGCCCGCCATCTACACCGGCGAGGCGCTGGCCCCCTATCGCGCATGGCTTTCGGCCCATTCCTATGGAGCCAAGTGCTCGGTAGGTGGCAGCTACGTGCCGGAGACCGTCGAGGGTTATTACACCACCCCGTGGGACCTGGGCTATGGCCCCTTCGTCAAGTTCGACCACGAATTCATCGGCCGCGCCGCGCTGGAAAAGATGCATGCGGCCGGCAACCACCGCACCAAGGTGACCCTGGCGCTCGACAACGAAGACGTGATGCGCGTGCAGTCTTCCGCGCTGAGCAAGGGCGAGCGCGCCAAGTTCATGGAATACCCCAGCGCCGTCTATGCCATGCACCCGTTCGACCAGGTACTGAAAGATGGCCGCCAAATCGGCCTGTCCACCTGGATCGGCTATTCGGCCAACGAGGGCAAGTTCCTGACCCTGGCGATGATGGACAAGGGCCACGAAGCGATCGGCGGCGAGGTCAGCCTTCTGTGGGGCGAGCCCGATGGCGGCACGACCAAGCCCACCGTGGAGCCGCATGTGCAGACGCAAATCAAGGCCGTGGTCAGCCCCGTGCCCTATTCCGAAGTCGCGCGCGACAGCTATGCCGAGGGCTGGCGCACGCAGCGGTAAGCAGCGCGGGTACCCGTTCCCGCGTTGCGGGCGCCGGCCTCTTCCCGACGGAGGCCGGCGCCTTTTGTGCTCCTATCCATCGTTCGC